>JAABVA010000169.1_pt1 | contig 85766 bp, 90 predicted proteins | sample 5560331 | NCBI WGS metagenome assembly JAABVA01 (sample SAMN12812661, study PRJNA571458) | rock metagenome | isolation source: Antarctica rocks | place: Antarctica: Victoria Land, Mt New Zealand sud | collected 2016-01-07
TCTTCGAGTCTTCGTGTTCTTTATGCAGAACGACTGAGCTGCATGACTGTCATCAGCTGAATTTGTCATCAACAATCACTTCTTCGAAAGCACTCAGTGCACGTCGTTTCTAGCTAACTTCGAACAGTATTCTCGAATGAGGTTGAAATCAAAGAAGACTCAGAAGAACGTTATTGAACACTCAAAATGAATACATGTCGATCTGTTTGTTCAGAAAATGAATTGAATCAATGAAATTCTGCGAGAACAAATGATCTTAGCTCAAGCATATCAGAAACAATTCGCTAATGTTCATCAACAACACGTTTTCAAGTATGCAATTAATGATATGATTTGATTAGATGCTCGCAATCTGATGATTCATCGATTCAGCAAGAAGTTATCTAATAAATTCGAGAAATCTTTCAGAATCATCAAAATTATTAGTTCTCATTCTTATCAGCTAGAGTTGCTCAATGACTAATTCTGTTTTGACGTCTTTCATACTTATCTGCTTCATTCTGCGATCAACGACTTCTTATCTGAACAAATATCTCTCGCGTTGTTTTTGATAGTCTTTCTCGAAGAAGTGCTTAGCTGAGAAATAAACGAAATATTGAACTTTCGAGTAAAGAACTCTCAGCTAAAGTATTTAATTAAGTGAACTGAGATAGAAGAAAACAGTTGAGTAAAGTTTGCAAATGTGATGAATGTCATCGAAGTCATGAACGTCTATCACGCTCGAAATCTCGATCATTCGAATAAGAATTCATGAATCGCTTACGTGCAAGAAAGCAGCAACTCTGAATATGAGTCAGAGAATTAAAAGTCTCGCAGAAGCTTCGACTTCAAAAAGAGAAATCTATTGTCACGATTTTAGCATGTGTTACTTGAAAGATGTTGGGAAAAGAGATGTTAAATCACTTAAATGATGTTGAACAATATTATAGATGATGATAGATGTGAGATTATCAGTGATGTTATGAGAACTTCTCGATACGAATGATACTCAGCGTTCATGAAGTATAAGAACATCTGAATGATCTCTTTCTTTTCTTTCTTCTTCATGCAACGTCTTGTATCTAAAATCTAGTTATTAGAATTTCATTCTGATTTCATTCAGCTCTCAGTTCGTGACAATGAGAAGTTCTGAGAGAATTTTCTTTGAGACGCGATTCAGTTGATGAGTGTAGCAGAAAACTCAGCGCGAAATCGAAGAGTATGTGACATTGATGACGAGCTATCGACGAGAATTAAAGACACGCTGACGAGAAATATGAAGAACTGAAGTAAGAAATCTATGATGAGTGAGTTGTAGTGCTTATTCGTACATGATTGCTTCGCACGAGCAATCTGACGTGACGAGATTATGAAAGTCGATGAAATGCATCGAGTTTTCGTGTAGATTCTTGCAGAATAGACATCAAAATCTGTTGCAACAGTGACAAAATGTTCTCTTGTCGAGAACATCATGAATTAAGAGAAAAAACGATGATGAATGAGAACTTGAGCGCTTTTGACTCTAGAAAGATCAAGTGTGATCGATGAGAATTTCATTGATGCAAAGATTAACTTATGAACTACAGCTTAAAATATTACTGATAGTTTCACTTCGTATGAAAGATAAATATTGAGATAAGAACGTCGAAAGCGATCAAACTTCTAAATATCAATGTCGTGTAATAGATGAATCACAAAATTATTTGTTTTTATTAATTTAATCTAGAAATACTCACACAATCTATTTACTCTCATTGTGATTAAGTCATAAAATTGCTCTCTTAGTCACGTGTAGAGTTTGAGAGTCTTCTCATATTCTGATTCTTTCAAGTTCTTAGCAAAGACGTTGTCAATGAAGAGAACTTGAAGAAGATGCATCATGCTCAGCATTTTTTTCTCATTAAGAGCTATGAATTGAGCTGTGTGAATTGCATTCTTGATCTATCATCCGTGTCTTGTTAGCTCGTCGTGTGCAATAGATGATCAATGAAAGATAGGAAAAAGACAGAGAAAAGATAAAAAGATGAGTTTGAAAAAACAAAAAAAAGCTTCTGTATCTTTTGTTCATTGACTTCAAAGTTAGATAGCTGCGTGAAATCATTCTCTGTGATGTTCACAACTTTCATCTCTGATAATTTTCTGACTTGATCAATAAATCTCTTTCAAATACTCTTTTTAGTTTTAATGTCGAGTTTGTTGTATCTGAGTTCGATGTGAATACGCGATTGAAAAGTCTCGTCAAAAGTTGCGACATGATTTGTGATCAGAAAGAGTATATTCTAAAAGTACTTTAACATTCGCAGAAAGATGCTCACGAGCGCATTGCAATTGACGTCACGAAGCTCTCGTTGTTTCAAGAAGACGTTGATCTCATCAATCAATAACACTGCACGTCATGTATAAGCAATATCAAGTATCTGAGAGAGATTCTTCTCAAGATGATTCATTCTTGTTCTCAGCTCTTCAATAAATATTATCTGAAAGATAAGTCAGTTTATTGAAAACTTCAACACGACAAAACTAATGTAGAGTGATTTCTTAAGCATCTTCGTAGTGTCTTCAGCTGTGAGAATTATTTCAATTCTTGATGATTCATGTAGAACTGTCACGAGATCTTGTTTCTTGTCTGAGAATGTAAGCATAAGAGCGTGCATTGAATCTTAGAATGATACTAGTCTTGTATGATATCGTTGATGTTTTTCTTCGCGTTTTGTTCATGCAACTCTACAAGAGATTTGATGACGTGCTTATGTTTATTGAGTATAACGAGCGAGTCGAAGATGCTCTCGTTTCAAGTGACATCTTGAATGTCGAAAATTGCGAACTCGAGTCAGAGTTTCTCATCGAAGCTGAAATCGAGTGCAATAGAACTCGTAATGAGATATTTCTCATCAGTGAACTCGCGCTTATCGAAGTTGTTTTGACTTGAGATGTTCTTGATGTTCTCTTTCTGAATCACATTATCTTCTTCATTAATCGACACGTCAATCAAATGATAAATATCAATCTTCTCGTTCTTGATCAAATTCTTTTTGAGTTTCGACTTCTTTTTTTCATCATTGAACTGACTTGTGTGATTTTCGCTCTTCTCGTCTGAACTGTCTTTGAATTCATCGTTGTTCTCAGATTCTGAATCACTAAGAATGTTCTTATTCTCATGTTTGAGCGTGAAAATAGAGTAGTTAGAATTGCAGCGTCTGAAAATCATTGAATCAATCATCACTCTGTTGTCAATGTTGACTTTAATGATCTCTTGATGCTTCTAAAATGATCTAGTCAGAAGATTCTGCTTCTTGAGAAGAATAGTTGAATATCTTGTAGAAAGCTATGTCTTTCTGAACACAATATTGTCTACTCTTCAAGACGATGAATTTCTTTTTGCACTCAATCATCTCTTTTTCAAGCTTCTTGTGATCTGAATGATGTTTGAGAGAGAAACAACGTAAGCTGAAAATGAGACGCGATTTCTTGAACGTCTCAACTGTTACTTGCACATTGCTCATTTCGAAGATTTTATCGTCAAATTTCAGATAGCGCTCTTCAATTATGTAATAATCATTCTTGAGTAACGAGTGTTTCTATTTCAAGTCAGTGATCAAGATGTCAAAATAGTTCGAATGCATGTCTGTGTTTATCAAATAGATGTATTTAATCTTGAAAGCTCTAGATTCGCTCAACGTATCATATGTTGAAGTATAAACAATCTCGTCGCTTTTGAACAATGTTCAAAGAAGATCAAAAGTGATTTTCTTGCTTTCAAGCAAGAGATAAAGAAATTTCTTGATCTCATCATAGTCTTTGTCAAGATACTTGATAAGCACTTTGAAATGTCTAGTTTTAAGAACAATCTTTTTGATCTTTTTCTTTTTCTTTTTGACATTGCTCTGCGCTCTAAGATTTCTCATATCGACACGTAGATCTTCAAGAAAGAGAAAGATCGTGTTTGAATCAACGAAGAGTGAATCTTCTTCTAAAGAGATGTCTTTCACTTTTCTCATGATATGTTTCAAAGCGATCTTGAGTGACTTGCTCATGATGTCTAGACAGATATTCATATGTTTGTTTTCTCAGTTAAATTTGCGACGAACGTTGAAGACGTACTGTGCATATTCATTTGCTTCAATGTGCTCGCTCGATTTCTTCAAAATGTATCTGTGCTCATTCGTGCTTCACAAGTAATCAACTTGTATGAACTTTGTCTTGATATCTTTCTTATTCTTCTTTTTCTTCTCAGTTTATTTCGCTTCTTTGACTCTCTTCTTCTTGATACACGTCTTTCTTCTGAGTTCAGTCTTGTCATGAACATTGTCATCATCAGATTCAAAATTCTCATCTTTTACTCTTTTGAATTTGACTTTCTGTCTCACGCTTGACTTCTTGACTTTTCTTATCTTGATTCTTCTCTTCTTCTTGTCTTCAGAAGAGCTAGAGTTCTCACTGAAATCAAGATCATTGTCGTTTGTTTTGCTCTTTTTCAATTTTGTCTGTCTTTTCTTCTTAAACTTTCTCGCTTTCTTCATCATCATGTTAAGTTTCTTGTCAAAAGTTTCTGATAAAGAATTGAAATATGAAACAGAGTCGCTAGAATTGAAGCTTTGAAATGAAGAATCATTCTTGCTGTTGTTGCTGTCATCATTAAGAATGTGCTTCTCTTGACTGAAATGAAAAAGCTTGAATTTACTTGTAAACTTCATCATTAACGAGATTCAAAGATTCTTGAAAAGTCTATTTCTTTTCGTGTTGATGTCTCTGAGAACTTTGTCTTTATCGACAGCAGATTTTGAAGATTAAAAGTAAGAGCAGAGCGAAAGCAAAATAAGACAGAATTACAACTTGCAGTGTTTGAAATGTGATCGACTTTCAGATTCGTCTTATTCTATGCTAGATAATCACAATCTAGATATTCTGACAGTTAACATTCTTGATTATGACAAAAAGAGAGCGTCGCAGACAACTCTTGTCAAAGTCAATGAATGCTATCGATCATTTGAATTTGATTGCTGACGCAATGACTGATTCTTAATATAAAGACTTGCAACGTCATCTGTCTTCTTCTTCAAACATTATTTCACTCAGTCAATGTATTCACATAACATCGATCAAAGTGCGATCGACGCTAATATTATTGAAACATTAAGAGACGTTGATGACTTCATTGATCTCACTTTCAAATGAGAACTTGAACGCATCTTTGCTTTCAATGAGATTAATCTTCATTAAGTCATTCATGAATCATCTTGATTGACTCAATGATAAGATGAACGCGCTAAATAAATGATTCAGCTGAGATGATGACAAAACTTCTTGTATAATATTACTGTGCACAAAGAATGCGATGAGTTGTTTCTCATGATTACATTGAAGTTTCAAGTGTTGAAAAGAAAATTGTTGATACATTGAACACAATACTTGCTCTTCGCTCTACTCACTCAGCTTTTGATGACTTTCAAAGAAAACATCTCTATCATTCTTCTTTCTCTCTTGAAAGATTGATGATTAATACGAAACATATTTCTAATCTGAATGTCTTCAATCTTTTGAAGTTCAAGTGCTGCTCTGAACATTAAACAGTAATCGCTCATATCTCATGCAGTGTTTGCTCACAACGATCTGCATGTTTTAAGAAGATACTGAGACTTTGTGCACGCTCAATACGTCAATGAATATGCTGAACATAGAGTATTTCTTCGAAAAAGATAAGAAAATGATGAGAAAATGATTGCTTGCTCAAGCGCTTGATGATCAATGTGCTGTGTGTACATGCTGTATATACATCATAGTTCAAACAGAATGCTGTTGTGAATTGCACTTTATTTATTGCAGTGCTGATGCTTCGAATGAGTTCGTGTTAGAATGAAATAGCACTTACAATTGCATTCTTTATTGTAACATCTGTATATGCTTAAATGACATGATGATTATGCGCTTAAAAGAGAACGAGCAACAACAGTATATCGAGATAGTTCTTGCAATGATACATACACATCAATGTGTCTTCGAGTGCTTCTGTCTTGATTTTGAGTAAACGTTTCAGTGTCTTGAAATTGCGATTCAGCAAGTGAGACATGACTTGATATGAGAATGTCGTTTTGCAGTAGTACATTCTGCAGAAAGTCTCGCTCTTTGATCATTTCTCGTACTTGTGCTTCTATATTTGAAATGTTGTTTGAGATCTTCTGCTTCTTGTCTTTGCGTTGCTTTTGAAATTTATGAGAGATGATGACATTACGCTTGCATTTTTCATCAGCGACTTTAGACGCAGCTTGCACGTCAAAAAATATCTGAATGAGATCTTGCTTCGTTTCAAGCGTCAACATCTGACATTGACTCTGACTCAAAGTCTTTGATGTTGACGCGTTGAATGAGTTGACTGTAGTGTTGATCAATCTTCTGTGAGAAGTGCGAAGAGTATAACGCTTGAAAAGACATTGACTATACTTCAGTCGTGACTGAGTTGACTATGCAGAAATATCTTCTCTTGTATTGCACTTTTGTTTCATCTCAATCACTATTAGACGTTGATGTCGAGCTATTCAATATTTATCATTCGTCGTCTATTGTGTAATCAACTTATCTCATCACAAAATTTAAGATGTTCGATTGATGTCGACTACTGCGTTAGTCACATGCTCATCATTGATTTCACATCATCATATCTCTCATTGCAATACTCTAATCAGTGAAGCAAGCGACACTTCATCGAGACTGCAAAAGATATGATCTTCAAACACTTATTCGTGAGCATGATTGATAAGACTGAAATCTAGTTAACTTGTTCTGTCACATCTCACTGAGATTTCAAAAGCTCATCATGTCTTCTCATTCAGAAGTCATTCATGTTTACGTTGACATCGATATTGATTTCGATTTGATAGACACAGCGAGAGATGAATGCGATGATCTGAATCTCAATATCACAGATTCATTCAAGATCTTTCGATCAGAAGAGAAATGCGTCAAGATTATCAACTTCTTGAAGAATAAGATGAGTTAATATTTAAGACAGCAACGAGCGTTAACGCAACAGAGACTTATCAGATGATAGATTTCACGAACGACTACTGAGCATACTGTCTTTGTACTTCTTCTTGATGCTACTAGCAAGTACATAAAGACAATCTGTATTGCTGTTTCGATCAAGAAGAAGAGCTTGTTAATCAATGTAATAACTGAAACTGAACAGATCATTACTGTGAATTGAAAGAAAGAGAAAGCTTGAGAAATACATTAAAGTGTTAAATCAGCGACAGTAGATAAAAAGAAAGAGACTTTGTTGCTATGACATTTAAAGTGATGAACTTGCTCGATGAGTCAGAAGAATAGAACATGTTGTAAATTCAAATTAATATTTTTATTAAACTTTCGAGTATTATCGACGTGATATAAGAATCATCGCATATGATAAGTTAACTCATTTTCGATATCTGAAACTCAAGAAACGTAGTTGTCATTGTCTGTCATGAGCTCAGCATCAGAGTTCACACTCAAAGCTTCAACTTCAAACATATCTTCAGACTTGACGAATCAAGAAACGTAGTTATTAGTGTTTGTCTCGAATTCAGCATCAAGATTCACATCAGAAGCTTTGATCTTGAACATATCATCAGACTCGAGAAATCAAGAAACGTAGTTATCAGTGCTTGTCTTGAATTCAGCATCAGAACTCAGATCAAAGATCTGAGCGAAAGCATGAGCTTGAGCATCAAACGCATCATCAGACTCGAGAAATCAAGAGACGTAATTGTCAGTGTCTGTCACTGATTCAGAGTCAGAACTCAGATTAATGTATTTGACTGCAGATAAATTGTTGAATTGTGAATTTCTCTCTTCTTTCTGTGAGTTTGATGAAACGCTCAATTGATAAGCATACTGCAAATTTTGACTCGATGAAAATTCATAAGCTGTATTGATAGAATTTCTTTGCAAAGAGACTGAAATAAAATAACTTGAGTGCTGATGAGCAGTGCTTGACGTTGCTATACTATCATCAGTCGTTATGTGCAAGTCATCATATTCATCAGAGCTGAAGTTGTTACTAGAAGAATTCGAAGAATTTGTATGTATTAGATGTCGTAGCGACGAAAGATGTAATGCTGAAGATCGTTAAGTTCGCTCACGTTCATAAGATCGAGTCTTCTCTAATGATGATCTCGCTGCTATGATGAGAAGTCTTGTAGATGTATATGAATTTAAATCTGTCAACACAGCTCTGAATTATTTCGATCATAGTCAGTGCTTACTTACTTATGTTGAGATTCATCAATTCTTGTACTTCGATCTCAGTTGTGAAGAAAGTCTGATCTGTGAATGAATTTGACTTCATTTCTGATGAGTAGATCTTGAGTTCGCTCTGTTGATGACTGCTCGCTAAGAGCATAAGTGCAGTCACGTTCTTTCACTAACTAGATCTAGAAAACACATCTTCATGTGTTTATGTTCGAAAGTGTTCTGCGTCTCGATGATTGTGTTTCATCTCTTCAAGATCGTTGATCATATTTCTTGCTGTTGATAAGACTCAATTGTTAGATTGCGAAGTATCTTGATACTGCAACAGTTGAGCATTGAAGAAACAATCAAATTGCAAGAGATTAATATTCTGATTTAATCGATGATGCTTTCTTCATGATTCAGAGAAAGAAGAGCAAGACTCATATGATTTGTTGATTTGCAACAACTTTTTGCATCACACTGTAGAAAAATGAGCAGCGTCAGTGTCAGCAACAATCACGTATCATCATACAGAGTCTGACATTCATCATATCAGTTTGTCTTCTGCTTCACAAGTTTCTTGATTCATTTCAAATCATTCATTATCATCTTCAAAAAGAAAAAATCTTCGAACTTGATTGCTCGAAAAAGACTGTATTTGAAGCTCAAAATCGCTGAAATTACTCTTGTGTCAATTAATAGTTCGAAGACAAGAAATTTGATTTCATGCTCAATTTCTCTTCTTGTGATATTCTGTTTTTTGAATTGACGATTGTTACTTTCAAGATACTTCACGATGTGTCTCAAATCTCGTTCTTGTGAAATTGATAAATTCTTCATCAGCACGCTGACTTTTGACGATTCATAAGTGTGACGTTTTCACTGAGTATAGTCAATAGTTAAGAATTATTGACTCAGACTCTTTTGAAATCTAATCTTTGACGTTGATCAACTTTCATCAAGCTGAAGATCAACGACACGAGAATTCTTGACTATTCATTCTAGCTCATTCTCAATAGCTTTGAGTTCTGATCTCGATAGAAACTTCTGAATCTGAGTTGAATCTTTGTTCAGCGCTTGAGTCAAGATCAACACTGATGAAGTTGAAAAGAGCTTGTGATTGCTTAAAGAAAGTAAAGAGAAGAATTGTTAAATAGAGAAAGTTGTTGAGCTCTGAGAATGAAGAGCGAGCGAGAATATGTTGATGATGTTTGAAAGAATAAAGAATGAATTTGAATCATTCAAAGATGATGTCGATGAATTTTGAGCAGCGAGAGCAGACAGAAATGACTTGTTTATGATCATAAGAGCTGAAGAGAAACTGTGATCTTTTGAAGAAGATGAGCACAAGCTGTGATTATTTGTAAGAGAAGAAGTTCAAGTGTTGTCATTATTTCTCACAACTGTTCGAAGCTTTTGAAAAACTAACAGTGTCTCAGTTCTATGAGACAGAAACGCTTCTTTAGAAACATTGCAAAGAACTTTCAGAGTTTTCTGAACGTGAATGATGTCGTGATAAGACATGTATAAACTTAATGTTTGTGAGACAAGAGATGATCGAAAGATGAACATGTTTAGAAGTCTAAAAGCACTGCGCTATTCTTCTTGTCTTTTGATCTCGAAATGAAGCGTTGAAATTAAATGTTTCGCTAGACTTTGCGAAGTCAATCTTAATCTTTGTCTTTCAATTTCAAAGATAAAGTGTCGAGATTAACTGTTTCGCTAGACTGTATAAAGTCAATCATAATTCATCTTCGTCAAGAACTTATGACTCATACAAGATCTACACTACAAAAGAAGATGACTTTGATATCAACTTAATAGAGAATCTGCATCTCATACATGCATGTTCAAGATTCAGCGTACATTCTACTCACTTTCTCAATCAATCTATTCATCTAGTACACTATATCTTCTCATTTCGTCAGTTACTATTGATTTATTGAGACAGAACTCGTCATGAATGAGAATCGCAAATCATGAAAGTCAGAGAACTTGAGTTCATACTGTGAAAAGAATGCGTCAATGAGAAGATCAATATCGTTCATCTCTTTGATCATAATGAGTTCTGAAGTTTTCTAACATAAAATTACGAATAAGAAGAGAAGTGACTGTTATATCATGTTCATGCATCTGTGCATAAAATGTTCTTTATTTTGTTTGTCTCGTTTTGTCTTTTGAATCAATTCACTGAACTGTTCTCTGCATTCTCATCTGCATGCCTTCTGTTTTAATTACGAAAAAAGTCTCATCGATAGTTCATTTTTCTGTTCTGACTTGTGTTCTTCTTGTCACTCTGACAGCACTTCTTTCTCTGCGTTGATGACACGTTCGCTTGAATTCGTTTCAAGATCTGTGTTGTCAACTACAGACATGAATCACGATATTAAAATGCATCTCTGACATTGTTCTAGTCGTTTTAAGTGTTCTGAACATCTCAACAATCATTCACGATGATAAGCAAAGACATTTTCGACGACTGTATATGTCATAAGTTCTGACTGTGTTGTGTAGAAACACATTTTTGAATCTCTATTGATCTTCTTCTTCGCTTCTTCATCACATATGTAATAATCTTAGAGATATGTCTTGAGCGAACATCTCAGATCAAATGCTGATTGTCGATCACAGCATTTGATGATGCAGCAGATCTTTTGTCGAACTCTCTTTGAACAATTCTTCGACTCTGTTAGTTTTGTTGTCATCTTTGCGTTCATCATCTTGAGATTTTTATCATTTATCAGATACAATCGTGATATTATTGCAGAACTTATGCATGCTCATTTGAACTGCAGATTGTACAATGAGACATTGCATTTTTGAACTGTTTTTGTCGTCAACTTTTCGAAGACTTTGTGCTTCAGTTTCATTTACTGATGAACTTTATATTAACTTCAAAGTGATCGCAAATGAAAGTCTTCTCTTGTCATCAGCATCATTTCTAGTTTCTTGATCATTCTTTCGTCGCTAGTAGCTTTGATAGTGAGACAGATGTATTCATGAATTCGAAGTTTTTTATTCTTTAAGATAAGTTGAGTGATAATAGAAGCTCAAGGCGAAAGATAGTACTGAAGAAAATCGCAGGTTTTTCTACTACTCATCATCAAGCAGTTCTCGCTACGTAGCAATATCGTGAAGAGAAGTTAGACTCTTAAGAAAATTCACGAAAATATGTTGAACAAGATCTCAGATGAATCACGACGCAATATTGACACTGACAACGAAAGATTCTTCATCACATCGACATCAAGAAAATCATTGACAGACGATTTGAACGACTTCAGAGAGCTTTACGCGTTCAGCTTATCAGAAATTCAACTGAGAAAAAAGAAAGAAGATGAAGAAGAAGAACAGATGATTCTTTGCATGAAAGAAGAGATCGATGATGTTTCTAATGAGACTAAATGTCTTCCTAATTACTCTATCTTTTGTCGTTCTTTACTCTTCTCAGTTCATTCTGATCTTATGCTACAGCTTATATCTCTGAAAAGTTCTCACATTTCAACAATTCACGTTCATTTATGTGTTGCTTCTACATGTCATCATCGCTGAGCTGACGTTGTCGAATGACACACTTCATCAAAGATCTTCTTGTCAAGAACGAGAACTTCGAATCAATTATGTTAATGCTGAAAGTGAAGTGATCTTAAATAACTGATCATGTAGAGATCAAATGAGTGAAGTTTGATGCATGACAAAGTCAATCGAAGAAGTTGATAGTAGAAGTCGAAGAGATGAAAAATACAGCGAAGCTGAGTTATGATCACTGTAAGAAATACAAACAGCAAGAAGCGAACAAGATCATCGAGAACTGAAGCTGATGACATTCAGAACTGAAGAGAAGTTCAAGAGTTGTACGTCATAAATGAGACTTATGTAGAGCACGTCTTTTATCTATGATACTGCTACTTTCAGTACTGCTACTTTCAATACTGTCATTTTCAGTATCATCATCTTCAGTACTCTTTTTGACAGCATTCTCTTTCACTTATGTCATCAACACAATCTTGAAGTTCAATATGAGAACTTAATTTCTTCATGATTACGTATGTTTCTCATGAAGCACATATTAAACATAGTCTTTCGATAGAAATAATATTATCTCATCATGTGAAATGACTCGAAAGAAGAATAACGTTCAACGTCAAGTCTTGCGCGCACAGAAAAGATGAAAGACTATGATAAGTAAAGATTCATTCTATTTGCAACTAGATAGCATGTTCATTCTCAAATTTTGAAAGCTCTACGATTGATTGAAACTTTTTCATCTTCATTTCTATTTCTGAAGCAACTTCATTCTCGATTCTAGAACTTTCATAGACTGTCTTTGAAAGCAGATTCATGATTGATTTAATATTCATGAGAAAAGTCTTACATCTGCAACTCTTTCTCGTCACATGTGTATGTTTATCAATTCATTGTAATCTTTAACTGAGAAACAATCAATTCTGAATAATCTTTACTCTTTGAAAGTTAATTTCTGTAGATGCACTTGAATCATGATCATGTTGATTTCATCACATACACGAAACGTCTTGCAGAAGTTCTTTCTCAATCTCTTCAATCACGCAGCTTTCAACAGAATCATAAGAATCTGTTGAATCAACGAGAAAATTGATTTCTTCAGCGTTTTGCATTCATGACAAATTCTATTTCATTATCTTATTCAACGAAATCTGCTTCAGTCACTCAAGCTAGAGATGTGAGAAAATCTCAAAGTCAAAAATCTTTTCAGACTCTCAATGAAAACGACTCTGACGTCGCTCTCGACACATCATTTAACACTAAATCTTCAGAGATCGTCAATGAAAGAAGTGACAGTGAGCACAAGCAAGATGAAAAAAAGCGCAGAATGAAGAGAATCATCTAGAATTGTGTCATTTATCGAAACGCAGATCAGATGTTGAAAGATTGTTAAAAGTTGTGATTGACATTTGCAAAGATTTCGATTATAGTCTGATCATCATGAATACTGCAGTTCTTGATATCGTCAATCTGAAAAGATTGTTAGATTGTGAAGCGAAACAAGAACGCAATGTGTTACATTGTACTTAAGAGAACGCAAGCTCTGATATTGAAGAAAGACTGCTTAATGAAATAAGAGATGAACTACGTTTCTGCGAGACTGCATTGCATGTCAGACGAGCTGAGACTGAATCAGCTTTCAAATGCTATGAGATGATTGCAAAAGTTTGCAAGATTTACGACGTTTGTGACGTTTGAAACGAAAGAGCAGACGAAGAGAATAAAAATGCAGAGTTCATCGTCTGATTCAATATTAAGATGAATGCTGATAATATCAATAAAGTGATCAAACATGAACATTCTCATACTTGACAGCATCATCTTTACAAAATCGTAAGCGATGCAGTAGCGAAGCTCTAAGAAATAGCACATCTTCTTGAAAAACTTCACGAACTCAAGACTGCAGTGACGAGAAAAGCAGTCAATTATTGTTCGACGAGATTTGTACAACTTCAAGCGAGATCAAACAACAGCGAGTAAATCAGCGAGAAATTTTGAAGCATGATTTTGAGAAGAAAAAACGAAGAGAGAGCAAGAGATGATGTTGTCGTTGCAAACAATGAACAGAATCGACGAAAGAATATCGATGCAAAGATTATTATTGCAATCATTCGCGCTGTAATGACTGCAGAAAGTAAAATGTCTTCTCAAGAACTTAATAAACTTTAAACTTTCTTCTTGTCTGTCTTCTTGATATGCGAAGAGACTCAGATCGTTTGTGTAGATAATAGATTGTGCAATGAAATCTATCATCAAGAGATCGAGAAAATGTATGTATGTCAAATATGTCGCTGAAAACGAGTCAGATCTTGCATTTTTCAATCGACGAGAGTCACAAGCTTCAAGACTTTGAAAAGCGTGAATGAGTCGAGCATAAGCTCGTCATCGTTTCTCAGTTCAAGATCTTATCAACAAGACTACTTCAAAGCTTTCGCGAAATTCTGAAAGTAAATTCGAGCTAGATTACGTGATAAATCATACATAGATTGAAGAAGTTGATCATCTTCATCTTGAATTTGAAGATGCTTTTCTGTTTTGAAGAAAGAAGACTCATCAGAGTATCTGCATCTCTGATCTTCACTCTGCGCTTAAAATGAAAGAGCGACTCAGAGATAAAGCATGTCTGTTGAAACTGAGCTTATATACAACGACAAAGAGCATTTCATTCGATTCTCTTTTTCAACTTCGTTTGAACAATCTTACATTTTGTCTGATTCTCTGCTGAATATTCATAGTGCAATGAAATCGATCAATAGTAAGTCAGTAGCGACGTTTATTCAACAGTAAAAGTAACAAAGATGCAGATTTCATCTTCGTGTCTTCACTCGTCAAGTATCAATGAACAATCAACGACTTTTGCGTGTTTCTCACATCGTGACAACAGAATGATTGAGAAACAAGATTTCAATCGAAGCAGTACACTTTGTCAGATCTTTGTACTCAGTCAACATCGCTCAACAGAATTTTGATGATTCAACATCTAAGAATCTTGTCATTTGAATTCTTCAACTTTGTCTTTCAATTTGAGTTAATTGATTACGCAGTATGATCAACACAGTTCTTGACTGTTAAGTTTTTCTCAGATGCAAAAGTGCTCTTATCAAATACTTGAATTTCTGTCTTGTGAGTCTCTGCAAGAGCGAGATGATGCTGAAACATAGATAGATATTGTGCAAATGACAATCATTTTCTTACTATGTGTCTGTCTGATCTTCATCATCATCACAAGAATTCTCAGTCGCACATCGTAGAGCTTATCTCTTTCGCTGTTAGACTTATTCTCATGCAGAATATGACTTCATCTCTCTGCATGCATGATTGAGATCAGTCATTTAAATGTCTTTATTCTTTGCTGTTTCTTTTGAGTTTCAGACTAGTGATTCAGTCTCTCTTTTTTCATTCAAATCAGACATCTAGCTTCTTGTTAGCTCGATTTGAAGACAACGAATGAATGAATGATCTTTCAATCTAGTCTTTTGTAATGAAACTCTTCTTCTTCTCATCTTAAAAGATCTTTAAGATTTCATATATTCTTCACATCAAAACGACGAATTCTTCACATCTTTGACTTGATCACTTCTTTTTAAACTCATCGAATTGAAGTATGACTTTTAGCAAAGCTTTTAAGACTATAAAGTCTGCAGATTTAATGAAAGACAATTTAATGATGAGTATCACACAGTTGTCTGTCAACGTTCTCGAAGCATTCATCTCAGACTATTTGATCATCTTGAAGTTTCTGCTTGATGTGCTAGACTTTGATATCACTATCATTATGTTCATCGATCTTCTGATCTTTGAACTCTTCACTTCTTTAAAATTTCTTGATCAACATGCATACGCTGTCTTTGAGAAGTACTTTACATGCTTCATTAGCATTGACTCTGACGATGACATCTATTATCACATCATGAAGTGACTTGATGATCATAAGATATTCATTAACTCACGTAGTTTGATGATCAAGACTGAACAGAAACATGTCTGAGACTTTCATGATCTGAACACGACAGCGAATGAACTGAATTCAAACACTCTCATCAACTATAATAATTGAGACTTCAAAATTTCTTCAAAATATTTCAGTTCTACTTTGATCGTCATATCTTCTTTCATCAAGATCGATATTTTTTATTTCATTGCTTTATTAAACAGACAATGAAAGATAGTGATTTTCATGAAGCAGAGAGCATTTAACTTATTTGTATCAAACGCTCGTTTCAGTCTATCAAAAATCTCATGAAGAACTGTCGTAATCACTATCACAATAAGAAAATCGCTCTTACTGTTGTATGCAGATCGATAAGTAAAGAGAATAAAGAAGAACACAATATGTGACAAAAAGTTGCAACGAGATTTTCTAGATCTATGCACATGATCATCTTGAATCACGATGAGAAGACTTAAGTTCTGAAGAATATAAACGAGTATCTGCATTCAGTCACTTTCAGATGATACGTCGATCGCGATATATCTTATTGTCGTGAGTATCTGTTTCATGAAGTAAGTATAATTCTATCTCAAAGATCACTAAATGTCTTTTACTCTTACTGACGTTTTCAAAAGCTTTCTGAGACTGACAAATTCAGTTTTGTCTGAGTCATCGCTGACATTTTCAATCTTGATATTTACTGCATTTCGCTTGCAGACCAAACTCTTACAGAAGAACACTTGAGAATAATGTTTAATTCACTGCTTCGACGCTGTGTAGTTCTGCTTGAAGATATCAACAACGTTGATCTGATTAAACGTCAAGAAGAAGACGAAAAATTCGTCAAATCAGTCAACAACGTGATCGCAAAAATTGACGTTGAACTTAGCAAGACTCTTAAGAATGCTTTGAAGAACAACGAGAAAGATAAAAAAACAAGAAAATCAGCTTGTTCAATCTTCTCAACGCTATCGATGATGTGACTTCGCACGAAGAAAGAGTTCTAGTGATGACAATCAACTGCTTCGAAAAGCTTGACGAAGCTTTAATTCGATCAAATCGTATAGATATTAAAGTTGAATTTATCATGATCACACGTTCTCAAATCTTCAAGCTCTTCACTTGCATGTACTCATTCGATGACAGCTCTTCAAGACTCATTGCTACTTTCAGTAAAGAAACTCTCAAATAACAACAACAACAACAACATGTCGATGATTTTCTTGCTCAGAAATCTGTCATTCTTCAGTTCTGCATCAACAAGCTCACGCTCATTGACTCTCTCATTCTCGCAAAGAGTGTCAGCAATCTTGTCATCATTACGCCTTTCAATAGCTCTTTTCTCAGCGCAGCTGTCACATTCGCGTCGATGAAGTTGAAGAATATGACGAAAAACTTTGCAATTAAGTTGTCGAAGAACATGCTTACGTCAGTTGAGATACAAAGATATTTTCTTACACGAAAGAAGAATTCACGAAAAGCGCTGATGAAGATGAATGAGTGAGGAAATTGATTGATTGAGACGAAGAAGTTGAGAAGTAAATTGACTTCTGCGCAGTAATCAAAGACGAAGAAGAGTGAGAAAGCATGAATAATGTTGAGAAAATCAATACAGTAGAATTTATAATTTTTACAGATTTATTTACATTAGTCGTTCTTCATCTTGAGTGTGAAATGCAAGATAGCACGATGAGACTATAGTCTTTTCATCTGATGAAATGTATTAAATCATGAGCTTCGTCGAGTTTTATCAATTATATCATGTTCGATATTGAATTTGATCATAACAACGTTTTTGATTGACATTTATTCATGACTACTGTATGATAATAAGAACTGAGTCTCAACTCAATACAATTTTCTGTTGATTTTGACTTGACTAATTCAAGACTAGTAAGACGTTTGTCATTCATCAATGTCTCGTTTTATTCTTTTTCTTTCTGAACAACAACAATCTTCGTCAAAGCATAATGTCTAGAACTATTGTTTCTTTGCTACACATGCTCTGCTACATATCAGTCGATCTTGCGATTTACAATTTCGTTTGATGTTGCGTTCTCTTCAGAATGAATATTGAGATGAATCTGATTTGAGACGATGATAGCGAGTTCGAAGTATTCGCACAAGCTTAAAGCAAAGATTTATCTCTTATCTTCAGATATTCTCTGAATCTAAAGCTTTCTCAGAGTCTTTCAAGTCGTGTTGTAAATTGCTACTATAATTTGTCATCAAAGAACATAAGCGAAACATTCTCTGATTGAGCTGCGATGCGCGAAGCGCTTTATTTCTCGATATGTTGAGTGTGAGATCAGTGCGCTATGCATTCTTCTATTTTGACATCAAATGTCACAGTTGAGATCTACGAGAATGCAGAACGACAGAATCAATGACGTATATCACACGAGAGCTTGTACAAGCAATACGTTGAGTCACTGTTATCAATAAGCAGTCTGTTTCAAAGCGAAGAAGCGAAGCTGCAAATCTATTATATTGTTGATTATTCAAGTCTCGTTCAGATCGATTATCTTGAAGAAAGAGACAGAACTGCGATTGTACGCTGCTCTTCAGACTCTGACTCACTTCATGTTTTCAAAGATGTCGACTTTGAAACGTTTTTGAAGTCTTGTGCTGATTTTGAGCATCGAAAAAATGTGTGTTATCATGAGATTCGAACCATTTTTTCGCTGTCTTGACACTCAAATATAATTTCTTTTGCAGATGTCTTCATCATCGTTCAAAAAATCAAGAATGATTATCAAGTCTTTGTCTGTGACACTTTATACTTATTTATGAAGCATGACACGTTAGACAATCAGATCAAGAACATCAAGACTATCAAAGCACGTCTAGCGTTGAGAAACAAAGCAATATGATGTTTTTAGATGACTTCAGCTATTGCTCACACTCATTTCACGACTCACACATTTTACATGAACATCAAATCAATCAATTTCGTCTTAGATTCTAATTAAAACTTGATTTTGATAGATTGAGAACAAAGTGAGACATCGCTTTATACTCTTGCACTTGAAGCTAATGATTCTTGAAACGTAAAAGAGACAAAAGTTGAGTCTTCGTCTTCTGATGACGCAGACTCAGCTGTGTCAAAACTTGTTTACGAGAGATATGTTGATCATTATTGAGAAAATCTCGTCTGAAATCGATCTAAATGAAATGTTTACTCATTCTGAAGTGAATTTTATTCAAGAGTCTTGATGACTGCAGAAGTGTTCAGTCTCGATTGAACTATGTGAATGTTGTTGCAGCAAGTGACACAAAGCGAAGTTGAGAATCTTGACGAAGTCGTTGTCTACTGAAGCGAGAACGCAAGAGACATTTCAAATGATTGAAAGATCGTGATGAATCGCTGTCTTGATCTCGATTTGAACAAGAGAATTAAATTAATGAATCTATTGAATTTCTGGAAAAAAGTGAAATGCGAGAATTGAACAAATTCTATGTGCAATCTCGATTTTAGCGATAAATCGCTGTCGCTTCGCGTTGCTGTCTAAAATTTAATGAGTCACATGATATTAATTAAATATGTATTTAGTGAGCTGCAATCATTGATTTGTTCGCTCAACAATTCACTCTCTATTTTGCAACAAGTTGTGATGACTATTGCAATTCTACTCTACGCTGTAGAATATTACAATTCTCTGCTTGAACTTCATGTGACAAAAGATCAGTTTGAATTCAAACGAGTCTTGAAGATTCTCTTCTTGAAAATTGAGTGAGTCTTTTTGAAACATTATGTCGAACATATACTAAGTGTTATTCTTCTTCACAATTATTTTCTTGAATTTCGACGAAATGCTTGTTAACGTCGACTCTGTAGCAATTTCATGAAACGCTAAAAGCGACTCAAGAGAGCTCACGAATGTCAATGTCAATGTCTGACGCTTCATTGAAAAGAGCATCACGTCATATGAGTTCGTTCACGCAGCTGCGAAGATGTCTTTAGATGATCATCAGATGCAAGCATTCTTTGTCAAACTTAACGTCATACTCAAGAAGTGAAACTTGATCAACGTTCTTGATATCTGCTCTCTAGAAGAAACTTTCATCAATAGATCTGCTATCATGAAATTCATCAGCGAGCGCGTCAATATCACACTTTCTTTTGACATGACATCAAATGATGACAATGTTGTCGATGTCATGTGACAATTTAGCTTCAACTCGTTGAGATCTTCTATTCATGCGAGATCAACATCTCAAGATAAACAAGATATAAGATGTTGTACATGATATGATTCTTTTTTCAGAACTAACAGATCTATACTTAGATTTGAAGAATGAAACACAGCTCGTGATCTTCGAGCAGTGCAAGAATTGTTGCAAGGGAAAATCGCATGAAGCAAGACATATCTCAAATACTTAAGAACTATTGCGATCAGTCAAAATGATTGCAGCTAACGAACATGAGCACTTAAAAGAATAAGAAGCATGAAGAGAATTGTACATGACACTTATAAAAGCTCTCGTCTATGTCATAGAAACAACACTTTCTCATTTCTTCATCTTCAAGCTTATTTCATATTTTAAAATCATATCTCGTTCTTGCTCTCGCTCTTGTCTTTCTTTACTCTCTCTCTTTTCTTCTGTCTCTGTCTGTCAAATTTCTGCTTCATAATCTTTCTCTCGTCTCTGATCTTCTTCGTTATCATAAAATACATTCATCTCATTGATTCTCTTTGACTCTAAACTCAAATATCAGTTCACATTCATCACTATTGAGTTAACGAATCTAATCATTCTTTCTTCAATGACGAATGCTCAATTGAGAAAGCATGCATATTGTCGCGACAGATCTGTTGAAGAGCATATTGTCATCGAGAAAGAGCATGACATGATAGCATCTGAGAAGAAAAACGACAAGTTGAATCATCATGAAGACAATGAGATCGCTGACGTGACGAAGACACTATCTCACAGTCATCGATGATGACACTCATTAAATTCAACCACTTTTGATTCATGAGATTCGACAAAGAAACAATGCTGACACAGAGTAGCTAGAGTGAGCTTCAAGACATAGAAATTTTCGTTCTCTCTTGTGTACTTACTCAGTAGCGCGAAGATTACAAATACGATCGCAAGAACTAATAGCAACGTCGTATATATGTATAACGTCGTCATGAAACAAGAGATTGAGTTAGAAGACTTTGAGAATGTTGAAGATGATTGAATCGTTGACGTTGCTCAGAGCAGAATGAGATTATTGTTGAATCACTGCAATGATGAACACTGTCAACTAGTTTTAGAATGTGAAAAGATTGAGAAGATTAATACTCATCTCTTCTCATTCTGCATCTGCAATTAACAATTCAATCTGTGTCTGAGAAATATTCAGTCACTAAACTACAATCATTGTATAATCTACAGCGTTTGAAAATCGTTGCACTCACACAGACGATGACGTATCATAAATGCACTTGAGATCTGAGCATTCTACATGTTGTCTCTAATTTCTCTCTACAGCTGTAAAAAGAGAGAGTGAGTCATATTGCAGATACTGTGTGCAAAAGAACAGAATTTTTCATCGTCTGATTGCACTACGAAGATAAGAAAGTTCTTTTTCTCAGAGCAAAGAACTTTCATCACATGATGAAAATTTCCTGATTCTTCAAGACAATACTTGACTTGCTCATCTCTAATTAATTTGAAAATAGATTTGATCTAGCTGTATCATTCTTGTTTGCAATTACAACAGCATCTTCGTCAATAACAACATCTTCATCGATCACATCATTCTCATCAATCATATCATCTTCACTGATCATAGTATCTTCACTGATTACAGCATCTTATTCGTTAATACTATCAAAGTCAAAGAATCAAGCAAGAATCAGAGTACGTTAAAAACGCTCTCATCAAATTTTTCAAACGTGCGCAACGTTCAAGCAAAGTCATACGATCTCTTCAAATCTCAATTTATCAATGTTCAGAATGACATTGCATACATATTCATGAACTCTTGAATTTCTTTCTGCTATCTCGAATTGATAGATCTCGAATCTGATAAAGCATTTGTTATCAGATTGATGAGAGTCATAAGCTCAGTAAATGTCAAAAAGCAAGCTGTGATTCAAGCTGCATTCTGAACTTTTGAGTCTCTAAGTCTGATGTTTTGCATCATCATTGTCTCAATTATATTTGAGACAATAGTCATCGAGAATTTACGTGATCTGTTGCTTAAATGTGTCTGCAAAACTGCTTATGTTGAAGAATCAAGACGTCTGCTTGTATGATAATATGAATGCGAGACGAAATTGAGAAGAAGTGATTGATTGCAATAATGATCTCATTCGCTCAAGAACTTCGTATAGTTTGATTCATGTCTTTTGATCATTCTCTTTGTCTATTCGCGCTGTAAATAAAGTAAGCTGCAATGCTTAATCAATTCATCAGCTACTCTGAAAAAGAAAAAGAATATGCTTAGCTCGTGAAGATCTTGTTATCAATCAAAACATTCGTCTAAGTTCATCATCACTTTACGTTATGAACACAATTTATGTTAACGTCGTCAACTAGCTGCTTGCGCTCGAAAAGTGTTCGATCTATAGCAGTAACACTTCTTCAAGTTCTCAAGACTTCATTAGAAATCACAGAGAGACACAGTTTTATTTCGACGTTTAGCTATCTTGAAAGAAGCTACTCACATTGATCTTGACTTAGATATTCGTTGATTTGATTTATTTGATGATACAACAAATGTTATCGCAGTTTCTGATCTAAGATTGATGTTCAATATCATCAAATATTGTCTTTTGCTGACTGATGATAGTTGCAAGATCGTGAGATTTCTAATTTGCAGTCTGATGTGATTCTAAGAGCGACTGATATGTTAAAGAAAGAATAGAAATTAATGATTGAAGTTTATCTAACATTTGATTCTTGCTGAATTCAACAGTAGCTTGTCGACTGCTCACTTCTGTCAACGCAAGCATAAACGCATCATGATAATGATCTATCAATGAAACTTGCTTCTTGAAAATTGCTTACTAAAGCGCTTTGAAATGAAAAGAACTTTCTCTTCGAACGTTTCAGCGCTGCTGCCTCGCAGCTCGCTGATTTTCTTCTTCTTTCGCGTAGTTTCAAGATCTTGATTTCTATCGCTGCTGCGACTGCGTATACATCATCATTGATGACTGTTGCTTTAAAGCATCGTGTCTCTCATCTCTTGCGCTTTCATCTTCTTATTCTTCTGCATCAGCGCGCAGCAATCACAGAAGCAAAAGATAAGACAGTCATTACAGTCATTGCTCTTAATGTCATATTAACGACGCATTTTGCTTCAACTGATCATTTGACGAATATCTTGAAGAGAGCAGAATGAGAGAACGCAACAGCTCATACACTAACGACAAAAGAAGTTAGTAGAGTGTGATTTATAAGATGTAAGAAAGAAAGATGTACATTGTCATTATAAAATGAAGCATCGAGATTGTCATTTCTTCTAGTCTGTGTTTATTGTAAAGAATACATGAGCATCAGATAGTCAAGCAGTCTAGTATTGTTTATATTAGAGTACTATTTTTGTTAATAATCTTAGAAACTCACATGTGTTGATAGAACTGAAGCAGTCAAATAGCTTATGATTTCATGATCTTGACATTGCTAATGCTTTGATAGATATTGCATTAGAATTCACGAAAAACAATTTAAATGTTTAGAAGAGAATACAAAAAGCAAGATACAGTTGAACGAGAGAGCGAGCATGTATAGATCTAGTATATATAGATATCTTAAATTCTAAAGAATGATTGCGTCTAGCTCAATGATCAAAGCTTCATTTCTAGTGAAGAGCAAAGTTTAATTATGATTCACGTTATAAATACTGTCTTGTTGATTAATTAGTCAATTGATAATATCGCTTTGAAATTGAATGCACGTTCATTCACTTTGAACTTTCTCACTTCATTTTTGACTTCTCACTTCAATTCCGACTTCTCTGCTTCAAAAGTGACTTCTCTGCTCTAAAATTGACTTTCAGACGTCAAAAATAACTTTTTGCTTCAAAAGTTGATTTCTTGCTCTAGATTTAACGTCTTATATATAGCAATATACTGATCAAAGAGATCATGATGCACTTAGATGAAGAAGTCTAAATTAGATCTCTGATATTTCGTAATATTTTCTAGCTGTATCTGTCTAAAAAGTCTGATCAGACTACTTTGTCTTCAAGAGCTCATTTGATCGAATTTCTTCAATCTTGAATTTTCGTCTAGTAAAAGAGTTTTTCTATCGTGCATTAAATCAATCTTTCAACATCTTTGCACAAACATCAAGCAAATTGATATACGCTTGACACTCTGTCTTGATACAAGATCTTCTGTAAGAGCTTCTGAAGTCAAGAAGTTAGCAATGATTAGATGATGAATGAAGAGATGATGAGTAGACACTCGCGATGCAACAATATGTTAACATGATCTTTATAAGCGTCTCTGAGATTTGAAATTGAACGATCAAGCAAAGAATTGATCTACAAAGATATTGTCGAAGTCACTGCTAAACTACAACAATACGATTTGCATTCTTTTCTGCTTTAAAAGCTTCTTGTTATCATTTCGCCTCTTAGAATTTTACATGAGGCAAGAAAGAGCAGAACGAGTAGTATGCGCAGAAGAGAAGCACTCTGTCTTTGAAAGAAAAGAGCACACGACATCGTAAGCTAATAGTACATGATAGAACTATCATATCTCTCTGCTTCGCAAAGCATTCTGCAATTGATGAATTTGAAATCTGATACTGCAATGATGCTTTCTTCACAGACTCTCTTGAACTTTCTTCGTATGTTCTGAATGACTATCAGCAACGCAGCAAGTTTCTTTGAAAAGTCTAACATTCTTTCTTCTGCATGATCTGCGTGATTTTATTCATTTCGATCAGCTTCTTGATGAACTCGTTCAACGTCTCGAAGAGCAGAATCATCTCAAGTCACGTCAATCACATTGACTCTTTTTTTTAAATAATCGACGATGAATTCTTCTTCATCAAATCTTGCACAGTCGCTTTCAATCATTTATTCATCGACATTCTCGCATTGTCAAACTGCTTCTGATGCAACGACTTCTTCATCACTTTCTTAGTCGATTCGTAAATCGATTTCTTTGACAAAACAGACTTTTCAGTCTTTCTCATGTTCTTGATCAAGTTTGTCTTAACAACTGTGATTCTTAGATTTACGACTTTGATGTCAAAGAATTCAAGCTCGAGTCGAAGTGTATCTGAAATCATCACTATAACGAATTTGAAAGCGTTGTAAATGACTTGAAATAAGATTGTGCAGCTGTCTTTCACAGATGTCTGATTCACAATCATGTCTTTGAAGAATTTCAGCAGAAGAGAGAGAAAAGTCTGCGTCATCATAATGTAAGATCAGACGTTGAGATTGAATGTCTTCTTCGTCTCGACAATGTTGACATCAATCACGAGCATGAGAAACGTCATGTTTGCATTGTTGATCAAGATGTCAAGATTGAACAATTTGCTAACGCAGACTGTGATAGAGAATTCTGATTGCACGTCGAGAGTGAGAATTTCGATGTCGAGAGATCTGAGTTGAGACATTTTGATGAAATTGCGAGCGATTGCGTAGACGTGCACGTTGACTTCGTGAAAGACTACTGCAAGAACAACGTCAATGTCATTATCTGAGCAGTTGATGATGAGAACTGTTCACTTGAGAGTAGACATTTTCTTTTGAGAACGAGTGAGAAAGAAGTATTTGAAAAATGTCGTGAAAGATACGCAGTGATACAAATAGATGTAGTATCAAGTGAGACAAGAAATTTAAGACATGCTACGTTCAATGTCAAGACTTTGTGTTATCAACTTATCAAGCAGTCGAGACAACGTTGTTGCTCGTTGTGCTGAAAGAGATTTACTTGAGCGACAGAAAAGAAGATGTGAGATGCATGACAGACATGTAGAGTGAGTACAAAAGAAAGAGAGATGTAATTTTGACAAATCATACTCGAAACTCTCGAATGTTAGACGCTTTTGAAGTCGAGCGTACGAGTACTTGAATTCGCATATCACATCATTCTTTCGATTATCGAGCAACGATGCATATCACTACGTGTGAATGCACAAAAGTCTTGTTGACTTTGCTTTCAATCTTTCTGCCTCTCATGAATACAGCATACAAGATAACGCGAGTGTCGTTCAGCAAATGATTGAAGATTTATGTTAAGTGTTTTAGATCGTATATAGTATAATACGACTATAGCTAGTGAGACTAAGATGTGATATAATATTGTTGAAGACTTGAAATGCTTCATCACACTCATTCACTGTCAGCGAAATGCGCTGTTCTTAGATCATATTCGATGTTTTTTACACACTTTGCTTCGATTTTTAGACTGCAATAGATCAAAGCAGTGCTATCTAAGATCTCATCTTCACATGAAGTTCACGACTTCTCTTGACTGACATGAGAATGATCGTTTCGCTGTTCACGTCTATATCTCTCTCGCGAATTGTGTCATACAATTTCAGCGTTCGTTCTTTCTGATCGCGATATAAGTCGTATCTGTTCAGTATTGTGCTTAGTATGATGTTGATTTCACGATGCACAAAGTTCATGCTACAACAAAACAGATCAGAAAGTATGACACATGAGAAAAAGATCGAGAATCTTATTCGATGCAGTTTCTCAATTCTCGAGAAAATGCAATAAAGAATTGACTGAGCTTGAAATTATTGATTCATCTCTGTGAACGATACTTGTAGAGATTCTCAAAGACGTCAGAATTGATGTGAGTAATGTACGTTGACATGCTTGTGAAAGTGTCTGATAAAATCACGTAAGTCGTGTCGCAACGCTTATCATTGTACATGATATTCACTTTGAGAAAGACGCAAGACATGCGAGATAAGACATCTGAATAAAGACGAAGAATCTCTTGAATACAGACGTTGAAGTAGAAAAGATTCTCGACTTCTGAATATGATGAGACTCTGTTCTTGTCAAGAATGATTGTCGCGAGCTCATTTTTAACTTTCTGAAGATCTCGAGAATGAGCAAGAAGCTTGAACATTGTAGCATTGAGCGTGTATGCTGTATTCTCAAGCATCAGCGTCACTTAGTCTCAACGACTTGAATGAAAATCTTCTATCAGTTGTGCTCTCGTTGACAAGTTTGATCAATTGAGCGTCGTGAATCATTCTGACATCAATCTTTTCTTCTGTCGAGAGAGAGCTGCTTAAGATTTCTTCAAAAATCGTAGTCTTGATTTCTTCTGAATTCAACGAATTTCTAATTTTGCGAACTCTGTTTATTCATCACTATTGTGCATCAGTAACACTGAACTTGAAATATTGAATAAATTATGAAAGTTCACGCTATTATTCAATGTACACTCACTATGAGCTCTGACTCAAATACGAACATTAAGACTTCTTTCGCTGATGTGTTTGAAAATAGTCATTAATTCATGTGAGATTTGAGAATGCTTTTGCTGAATCTCTAGAAGAACACGTTTTCTTGCGAACAGATTCAATCACTTTGAAACAGACAGAGAAATAAAATTGTGCAGTGAAGTGAAAGTGAAAGCTCTTATCTCTTGCTTTTTTGACATTTCAAACAAATCATCAATGATTAATCGAAGAGCTCACGTTGACGCATTATTAATCAGCTTCATGACTATTGAAAAGTGATTGAAAACGTGAGTGAGATCGAAATACTTTTCAGTCGAATTGAAATACATCATGCTTCAATTATTCTCGTCAAGAAAGTGAAAACAGTCATCAAAAGCGTATGTGATGATTATGTTGCTTGCATATGCTTTAAAAACTGTGTGCAGATACAGAATCTTGTCATTCTCTGAGCTCGCTTTGCTTCATTGCAAGAGCATCTTTTTCAAACAATTCTTGATAATAAATTCAACTCTACGAATGCTGACATTGAAGAAGAATTCATTGATGCTGTTTCAATGTATAAGATGTACATCGTAATCTATCGTGACAATGATCGAATTTGAGACTGACGAGAGTAAATCATAAGCTCTGAACAAGATTTTTGACGCGTTCAATGTCTACTTTCTGATCTCTGTTCAACAAACAAGAGCTTGTCTGTCTTTCTTTCTGCAGTCGAATACAACGTATCAATGAAGTCTGAGTCGTTGAAGTGAACTTCATTTGAATTGATGTGCACGATCGAATCTTGAGATGTCTATGTCAGCTATTTCAAACTTTGACAATCAATGACAGTTACACATGTCATATTCTTTATGCATTTCGTTCATTCGTCGAAAATACTTGTCATTTAGAAAGATTTTGTAATACATCTTGTATTAGTATGTCATTGCTAGACAGCATTAGTTGCAATGTCTTCACAAGATTTGATCTCATGTTGATCATGAATTGAGTCTTCTTATCAGTCAACTTTGAGTCTGAAATTCTCGAAAGTGAATGCAATGTCATTGAATTCTTCAAGTCAATTTCATGAAAAGATAAATGAGATTTGACTGCATCACATACCTCAATATAGTGCAAGACAAATGCTTCAAATGAAGATTTCTATAATCAGAGAATAGATTCATTGACATTCTCAGTCTTGAAACTCATATTGATAAGTTGTTGCTGAGCTTTTCAGTCAGTTATCTAATGACACGTCTACGACAGACATTGATTTTGAAAAATGTCTTCAACAACGACGCTCAGAAGAAAAGAAGTTTGCAACGTTGAATGCAAGTAGTTCTTATAGAACACTCTTTCTATGACTTTGAATATATGAGTCAGTATTTCTGAAGAGCGTGAACAGATGATGATGATTATTGATCATCTGTTCAGACGATCAACGATAATTGATTACGTTAACGTTTCTGCATCATCAGTCTGAGAAGTGAAACTCTTTGATCAATTCATTCAGAGTGATGACAATGTCAAAGAATTCATCAGACGTCATGCAAGACTTATGTTGCTCGTCACACTTTGACTTTGTCACGTTGCAGATAAGCATGTCTCTTGACATCATTTCACTTGAATCTCAAGAAATATTCATTCATTTTCTACATGCGATAACATGTGCTTTTTGCATGCACTTCTAAGAGAATCTATTGAACGCAAGACTGATAATTCTCGTTCACGTGTTCACTTATTCATTCATCTTCTCATGTACAAAACTACAGCGCATTCAACGCAGCAATGATGAACATGAAGCTTAACTATCAACTCATTCGAGAATCTTGCATACCAGAACAGTGTACTCAGTCGACAATTCTGCAAGACTGATTGACGATAGACTCGATATATATCATATGAAAGAGAGCTTGAACAGCTATGCTCAAGAAAATAGTGAATCTAGAATTGAAGATCGATCAATCACTCGAGACAGCATAGAAGCAGCGAACAACAATTTGTTTTGAAAGTCTGAGTCAATGAAGAGTCAGCTTTGACATTGAAGAAAGCAAAGAATTCGATGAGACTTGAGTTATTGAGTGTTCACACAACACACAGTCAGACTATATAAATATAAAGAGACATTGATATTGAGAGCATTCAGCTGTGTCATAATTTAATGACTGCTAAACGAATCATCACGAGAGAGATTCAATGTCGCGTCATCGATCTGATAAAAGCATGATGTTCATTCAAGATTTTCATCTGTTGTCTAGATTGAGTTCATCATTGCAACTATTACATCGCGTCGAGATATTTCTCATTGACGCTCACAAATCTCTGTTTTCAGCTTCGTTTGTCTGTCAGAGCTGAGTAAAGAAGCGTTGATAGTTGATTTTCGTCTCATGAATGATCGTTTGATTGCTCGATTCTCTCGTGTCATCTTTGTCACAATGCTATTTCGTGAGCAAGATCTGAAGAAATTCAGCACATCATCAGTTGACTCAGAGAGATACTGCTCAATAATCTGACAAGAAATGCGATATAAATATTATTGCATTCATCATCATTTTTGACTCTCTCATGAGCTCAAGTCTCTGTCAGATTTCATAGCATTCAACAATGTATGCAACATTAAACTATCACATCTGCGCTGTAACAGTTGACTTACTTGTCGCTTCTCTTGCAGTCTCTGTCGAGAGAAATCAGAATCATGCACTCAATTGTTGTTACTTGTCAGAAGATTCTCACTGATTTACAGAGAAGAACTGAAGTCAGTTAAACAAAATCATTGAAGACAGACTTATTCAAAATGTTTCTCTAGCACAATTCTGTCACTCTCTCGATCTTGACAAAGCTGCATGCATCAAAATTCAGAATGAATGAATACTCATGCAAACATAGTTAGTCAAGAGAAATGCTGCGTTTAATGTTACATAATTTGATCTTGCATTTTTATCTACGAAGATTCAGTCAACGTGATGATTCTCTATTGACTTAACGACTCTTGCAGTTTATTTTTGAGTTTCAATTCATTCTGCACTTTGAGCAATATGACAAGTTATGCTATTGACGTCGACAGCGCAGCAACTGTGACAGGTGAGCTTAAATTTGTTCAAGAACGAAACATCAGACTCTCAATCAAAAACACAGATCATAATTATATTGAAAGATCGAACGATCGAGACTTTCTGACACTATGAATGCACAATTTGAACAACATGTCGTTCTTCAACTACAGCAGCTCAGACTACATCGACTTTGTCGCTAAAGCAGACGTCAACATTCAATTTTTTGACATATATAGAAAGACTGTCAATCATGAAGTACGAGTTCTCGATGAGTATTGTTCTAGTGTGAAGATAATTGAAGACTATGTTCAAAGTGAGAGACATGAACTTCTTGCAGCAAGCTATGATATGACTGTCAATAACACGCTTGAGTTTGAGATCATGACTGTCGATGATCGACATTTAATAGTCTCGCTCACTCAAAACTTGAATCTGTACTGAGCGCTCAGTGACGAAGAAGCAGATACATACGTCGTGATTCTCTTGACGATGATTAAAGCGCATGTTGATGCATTCTTTTCTCTTTTCAATATGAACTCAGACAAATATTGAGCAGTTGTAGAAGCATTTCAGAAACATCTTCTTGTTCTCAATTCGATTCTCAACTTTGCGATCTTATAAGATCTTGATAATCATACATTTGATCTCAATGTTGTCACTCTGCTTGATGCTGTGAAATCTAATATGACGATCGCTTGAGAATCTTTTCTTCAAGAGCTCAAGAGACTTGACGTGTCACTTATCAGCATTAACACGACTGAGCATTTCAACTTCTATGATCACTATGAACACTACACATTTTCGCTCGAGATTTATCAAATGAACAACTCTCTGAGAAAATGACTGATCTCGTTCTCGATCATGCAGAATGACTTGACAGATTTGATTGATGTCTTTCACAAGATTGTGATTAATCTCGAGTTCACAACAAATCGAATCAGTACTATTGATTTAAATGTGTCACATGAGCGCGTTGAAAATGCGTCAGACTCGAACTTTGTTCTTTCAGCTTGAAGAAACGTGCTGTACACGTTGAACGTAAGCATCGTATTTTTTGCAGATGCTTCATTTCAGAAGCTTGAAATGATACAAGTCAAGATAAATATGTGACAGACTTTATTCACTTCATTGACATTGAATGATGAAGCGTACATGAACGAGACGACATATGATGACTCTGATTGAAAGATAAACTATTTTGAAGAGAATTATGACACGCTGCTGAAAATAAAGAGAAAGTACGACTCTAGCTTTGCTCTGTGACAACATACATCTGTAGAAGCTGATGTTTATTGACAGATGATTAATAATGAGAGACTATGTTGTGTGTTTTAAAGTCACTTCTCTTTATGTAAAGCTGTTACTGTATCTAAGTAGTTGACTCATCATCGAGTAAGAAACAATCTTTTTTCATCTATTCTGATATCTCATGCAAAAGCGTGTTTTAGCATGTAGATCTCACTTTAGAACGCATGTTTTTTCTTCACTATTTAACAGCGCTTTCACACATTATTCTGCGTGTGAGATTCTTGAAGATGCAAATATCATATCATCTTCATGACATCAGAAATTCAGCAATAAGTCGAGTAGAAGAAAGTCAACAATATTTAAAGCTGTCAAAGTTAATTTGACAAGCTTATTGCTGAAGAAGATACTAAGCTTTCTTTGAACGCTTTTTAGTGTGTATATCACAACTAGAACGTGCATGATCGCGCTGACTCTGAAATCAATAAGCAGATTCTAGTTGATTGCAAAATTAAAGTTAGAATGATCAAATCACATGATGAAGTAGTTGAAGCATGAGATAGCTTTGAGTCAATTATTGCAAGATCTTTTTTCTGATGATCAACAGACTGATGTTCGATGTTCGTTGTATCAGAATTCAACTCATGACACAGAATTGAAGCTTCTACAATAAATCACATCAGCGACAGAGTGTTCTAAGAGATAATCAGCTACGATAACGTGCGTTTTGATCAATCAGAATCTCTGACAAGCACAGTTGAAAAACTCAGTAGAAAGTCTTCGTGAATTGTCGACTTCAATACATGCAATTAGCAATCAACATGCGTAAATGCTACTGTCATGCTTTCATCTCACAATGTCTCAAGCAGTTCACGTAGCAATTTCACAGAAAGCAGAAGTTTCAGAAGATGTAAAAGATGTTGATTCAAGATAATGATGTCTCTGTGCAATAAAAGACATTTCTCGACGAAGTAGAATCTTCTCATTTCACTGTCAATTGCATATATGTTTGAGAATAGTAAAAGTCGTCGAAAAGTAAGTTTGAACTTGAGCAGAGATTCACACAAATTTCTTACGATGACTGAATCATATATCAGTACTCATATGCACGAAGTTTTCGCGCACTCTAATCTAGAAAGATTAGTTACAGATAGTATTGAGCTTAGCGTGCTAAAAAGTACACTAAGATAATTAGTCATAGTTAGCGTGCGCGAAAACTCAGTGTGCGCAAAAATCTCGTGCATACGAGTAAAGATCACATGAAATTCTTTCGCCCTTGAATTTCTGATCAAGCTCGACTTGACTCGTTTGACTCAATTTTGATAGATATGTAGATGTAAATTATCAAGCAGCTCATGATGTCTGATACATGATGTAAAATCTAAACATTTGACTGTTGTTCTGCATTCAGTTCTCATTTCATCTGACGTTTGAATATGATCTGATAGATGATGACTGATTCTAACTTGAATCATACTCTTAAACTCATTCAAAATCGAGAGACGCAACGCAGATTTCAAGACAGTAAGACAATTTCTTTCAGTTTATTGAATCAAGTCTGTGACTGATTATGTGTCGTTGTGATCTTTAAAGAAGTGAAAGCAGTCTGAGATTGTACATTGAATTGAAGTTCAGAAAGATGTCTATCACTTCTTGACTCAAGACGTTCAGTTTCAAGAAATATCATTCAACAGCATCTGCTATTCATCTACATTATTCTGCAGCTTGCACAATCATTCTTCTTCTCAGTACTTTAGTGATCTAGATTCTTCTAATCGCGAGAGTTTTCTCTCATATGATCTCAATCAAGAGAATATTAGCTTTTCATTGCATCAGTCATCAATCGCTTCGATTTCGCAAACATCATTAACAAACAACACGATCATTGAATGAGTAATCAGCAGCTTCTTCGTCGACTCTTCTTGTGATTTACTCTTCGCTCAATCGAAACATATCATGAATATCAGTCAAAATTCATATAATCTGAGTTCTGATTTTCAAAGCGACAACTCATTGATTTTCTTGAGAGAAAAAACGAGCGACTGACTAAGTTCGCTTTACGTCGCAGCGCGAAAAAATCATGATCGAATCGTATGCATGTTGCTACAACACAATGTAGATTACGAAGATAAGAACAGCAACGATCTGACATCATTTATTCATGTCATCATTGAAGATCATGAGACTGTGATACGCTTTCTACTCTCTCATGAGACTTGCATTTGCAATGATGATGATCAGCAATGTTCATCAGCTCTTCATCTAGCTGCTCTACATCATCGCGAAAATTTGTTGAGAATTCTGTTAAATCACTGCTTGAGAAAAAGAACTTTGATAGATTGCTCTGATGAAATGAGAAAGACATCTTTACATGTTGCTGTTGATATAAAGTTTGAGATGAGCGTGCTTATTCTGTTGCAGTTTGACGCAAATTTATATCATAGAGTTTTTCAATTTCTAAAGAAAAAAGATATCTTAGATCAGAATAGATTAGACGCGTCAGAATAGATTCAATATATCAAGTTGTGATTCAGACAGAGTATTTGATATCAGAAGAGAAGAAGATCGACTAAACAGAAGACTTGAAAATAATGATTCGTGAATGAAAAAAGCTTTTCGTGTGAATTCTCTATCTTCTAGCTGATTGTCAGAAGACATTGAGCAACATCATCAATGTCTCTACATGTGTAAGATATGTTATATGCATGCAGATTGCAAGACAATATCTTGAAATGAAAACGAGATGACAGCTACATCTCATCAGACATATGTGTTGAATCAAAATTTTGACTCTTTATTTAATTTCACTCTTAAGTGCTGTCTTGAAAAACTCTATCTCAGCTTTCAAGAACTTATCAGATTTCTCTTCAGAGAGAATTGATAAATGCTCTTTTCTCTCTGCTCAATGAAGCTTCTTCGAAGACTTTAATTTCTCAAAAGTCTTTTTCTGTTCTGCTGAGAGCGAAATTTCATCAAGCTTCGAAATCATTATCATGATGAGTATTCTCTTTAGCATCTGCTCAATCATCTCTTTGAGTCGAAACAGAGTCATTTTATGATATGACTGCAACGCAATGCGATCGCGAAAGTTGAAATGATTACGTTCAGCAGCGATCATCATAAGAAGATAGACTTTCTTTTCGTCTGATTCTTCGAAATCAGCGAAATCGACTGAGTTCTCGCTCTTGCTATTGAATGACTGTAGCACGAATGATTTGTTATCTCTCAGCTGAGATTCGCGATCTCTCATGAGCTGTGCAAAGATCTTTGCTCACTTGTCTGATCTGATGAAGCTAAAGATGAAACAGATCATCAAAACAGCAGCGACATGTCTATCGATCGCTGCTGCGCACGCACTAACAGTCGCGTCAAATGACATTTCTCAGAGCATGATATGATGAGAATTTACGCTCGACAGTCTCGTCACGTAGAACACAATGTTTATTGTTGAAATGATAAAATAGAAGTTTATCTTCAGATGATCACATTATGAACTAATCTGATACATCTTCAACTATTTGCTGTGAATTGATTTGATTTCTTGACAATTTATTACTGTCTTTGATGCTTCTTGAGTCATAAAGAAGTACGTTGTAGCTTGCTGACTGAAAGTCTTCAACGATCTCTGAAACGCTTATTTCTTTAACGCAGTTGAACTAGAAGTCTGTGAGCTAATATATTGAGACAGAATTGTATGAATTTACATCATGCATCATGATGATGACGAATGCAGATGCTGACTCATTCACTGAGTAGACTCATGTTTTAAGAGTAATGTCATCAATGATTCTGACTTTAACAGTCTGATGACGTGAGTGAGAGATCATGATGCGTGAGCTTAAAGAAATTCTAGCACGACAGTCGAGATTTCAAAATTCGAGAAGAGCACAGATGACTAAATTTCTTTTCAGCATTTGCAATTATGATAGTATTTAATCTTAGTTCTTTGACTGAATGAAAAAAATCAGATTCAACAGCTATTCATAGCTCTGAAATCAGATTGCACATGAGATCATGTATCACATAAATTATTTGACAGCGATCAAATTTTTATTGCATAGTCTCAGTACTCAAACTTCTGTTCTTTAATGCAGACTGAACATATCGAGATTCGCTGACATCAATCATTTGCAACAGCTTGTTAGAAAGCAATTAATGCAAGATGAAACGTCTGTGAAGAAATTGTGCAGAAGTCATGATGCAGAAGTAATGATGCAGAAGTAATGATGCAGTAGTAACAGTGTAGAAGAAATGATGTAGAAGAAATGAAGAAGTCGTAACGATGAAGATGTAATGATGCAGAAGTAATGATGCAAGAATAATGTTGCAGAAGTTCTGTAATGATGATCAGCATTGTTGAAAGACAATGATGACGAAAGAAGAAAAATTGTCTTTGCTGTGCTGCAAAATTGCGAGTCATCTTATCATTCTTCTCAATCAAAACTTTGCAATCGAGAATCAACACAATAGCAATAAGATTCTGCAAAAGAGATTGTGATTACATCTACGTCATCTGAAAATTATATCACACAACAGCAAACGCTGATCAAAGAAGCAAGCATGACGACAGATGTGATTTCAAACGTGCAACGTATAATAAGAGTTGACGATGCTTCGAATACTAAAAGAACTGTTGAAATCATTGAAGACGAAAGTCGATAAACGATTAAGACATATGCTAGAACTCAAAACAGTTTTCATCTCTATACTCTTTGCAATTGATTGCTTTTTCACACTTAATTAACATTCGAACGTCTCGACAGAATCATTCACACTATCGTAAGTATCTCTTATTTCTTTTCATACTCACGATCATGATCAAGTTGAATCAATCTCAGCAAGAATTTATAGTCATTGTGAGCTTTGTCTGTCAACTTTTCGAAGATAACAATTCATCACAAAAGCTTTGAAACTTTTTAGAACAAGAAGACGTGACATCAAGTGCAATGTCGAAGACAAGATTCAATTTTGAAGATCACTATGATGAGTCTCATAAGTCAAAGACGATGTGTCAGTCAGATGAGATATTTCTTGAGAATGTTGATCTGATCAATTTTGACGCTGAATTCTTTGAGATTGATGAAGATGAGACTGTCGCGATGAATTTGAATCAGCGTTAAATGCTCGAAGTCGTTTTTGAAAATCTTGAAAATGCAGACATTTCGCTGAAAAAACTGAACAATCAATCAGTGAGCTGTTTTGTCAAATCGTATTCATTCAACTACGCTGATATGCAGACTCGAGATTCGCATGATTACTTTAGCAACAACGCAATCGAAATTGAGCAAATCATTCTTGTCAATCATCTCAATCACTTTCTCAACATCAAGAGATCTAACATCACACTCAATATGACATGCTCAGACAGTCTGCAGACTCTTGATTTTATCAGTTGCTATCTGCAGTCGCGAGACGTCAATGCTGCTATCATCGTCGCGAGCAATCTATATATGAGTTCAGAGCATGTCATTGATCAGAGCAGTCTGAATAGCACACATTCGATGAGTCTCAAATTCTCTCAAAATGTCTTTCTGTTTTTAGACTACGTCAGAAAAAAGAAGTATTCATAGTTTCAACTGTCTTTCAGCTTTTATACTTTTTTCAAAAGAGCAATGCTGATTCTAAGATTTCTTTATTTAGACATCAACGTTATGTCACACATTTGATGTAGCAGCTGATGAATATGTCAAGACGAAAGCTGTTAGTGTCTTTATTGTGAAGTGACTGAACAATGTCATACGAGATCATGATTCAATTCAAGCTGTTGTGCTCAATACTGTCTTCAACAGCAACGAATGCACGACTGACATCGCTAGCTTAAGCGTCACGTTTCAAGCTCTCGCTATTCAAGCTGTGTATGTTTATGCAGACATTATTGATCTCAATCTTATGATTTATCTTGAGTGTCATGAAATGAGAACTCAAGCAGACGACTCAACTGAAGTTCAGAGAATGAACTTTGTCTTCGCAGCAACGCGTTCAATCAACAAGTCACTGATTATTGACTCGATCAAGAACAATATAGATTATTCAAAGTCAGCAGCTGATAATTTCGCACTTCTGAAGATCGTGTTATTCATCGAAAATGACATTATTTCAGACAACTCAACATTCATCAATTTCAACTCAAAGATCGACTTCGTTGAGAACAAAGTCAAAGTCTTTAAAAACGCGATCTCATGACTCAAGAACTCTTCACGAAGAGTCAGTATCAACTCTTTTGATGTCAATGATTCAAACGTTCACGTCATTATAGAAGCGACACTCATCTCTGATTGAATATGTCATGTGTTCTCATATGCATCTGTCGAAGATGAGTTTAATTTAAACAAGAAGAATGTTATGAGATCATTTATTCTGATTTTGTCTGCGAACGATGCAATCTCTTTGCGCGTCAATATCAAGACACTTGATGATCATCTAATCAATTCTCACGTCAAGATCAGTCTCTCTGATCTTGCATACACATTATCTGAGCATAAAACACAACTCTGACATTGAGCATTTATCAGCACTCGAACTACAGAGCTCGATGAGAGGTCAGAAGCGTGAATTTTGATCAAAAGAAGCTCAGAGACACTCAGTTTCGATTTCGTCTTCATCGATCAAGAGACACAATGATCTCAAATGAGAAAGAATATTTTGCAATTCTTCTCATGAACTTGAAAAATTCTCAAAGAGTAAATGCATCTTGAATTGTGTTTTTTTTGCATCACAAATCTTTAGTATATTAGATAATTCTAAATCAAATCAAACTCTCTTCTATCAAAACTTTCGAAAACAGCAAATGCTGATCACAAATTGATCTAAATAGACTTGATGAGATCTTACAAAGACTAGTTGACTCTTCAAACTGATTTCTAGTCAGTGAGCTTATCAAAAGTTGCTTCTTTGAGCATCTTCATCAGTCTGAGTTCTTGCAATCTCTGATTACAGCACTTCAGCTGTGTATTATCATCGTGCTAGAGACGTGAAATATTAAGTCTCGCAGTGTTGTTGATCATTCGTCAGAGAAGATTGCTGCTGCATACTTTGCTGAACTTCTTGATCATGTTGATGCTATTATCGCAATCTTCTATCGTGATTGAGTTGTCTTGAATTGCAAGAAAGATGTTAATGAAGATGTTGACATGCTAGCAGTGAATCTTGATGCTGAGATTACTTTTAAGTTTCTTGAAAAGCATGTGAAACAAGCATGCATCACGTGCTTCAACAGTTCGAGCAGCGTGATGATTTTCAAAAAGCAAACAACAATTAAAATCTTAAGAAAGAAACTCGTAGCTGTTGATCATTTTGTCAGACGTTTACAAGTTGACTTAGCTTATCACTTCGAATTTATGAGTGTCATTGATCAGAAGTACGAGAAGCTCTTTACTTTGAACGATAACTTTCACTCACTTGACAGCAAGTCTGCAATCATCTCAACTGATGATGTCATTTGATTCTTGTCGATCACGAAATTTAAGAAAACAATCTCAGCTGATGCGTCTTATTGAAAGATGAACATGATCTTCATCGTTCGTTTTGACGAAGAGCTCAAGACGCTGCTCGAGAATGATAAAGCTTCTAAATTTCTCATTGAAATTGATTCATCGAGAGCTTTGACAGAATCAATCTTTCAAATTTCAAAGTCTCTGCTCGCTGCAATTGAAGAAGATGTCTCTTACTGTGCTTCTTGATTTTGAAATGCAGATGCTGACAAATCACTCTTTAATGTTGCTGATCATCTGTTTGCAGCAGATGTTCTCATCGACATGTTAATTGTTAATCAGTACGATGACAAAGAACGCATCATTATTGATCTTTCTAACTACAAATGAAATCACTTCATCAAATATTGACACGAAAATGCTGCAAGCAAAGACTGATGATTCAGAAAGTATGTTGCTTATGACTTGCTAGACAGCAAGATTCTTGAGAGCTCGTGACATACATCAACATGACGCTTGCATCTAAATGTCACTAACGTAGTCTTTCTGATGAATCATCATATGAGTGAGTTTGTGCTTCGAGAGTTCATTTTTCTATGCTTGATTGTATCAGACGTTGTGAACACTTCTAAGATTGCAAAATGCTAATTCAAGATCTTGTATAGATGAAGATATGATCATGTCTGACATGAGCTTCATCACTATGATGATGAAAGCTCTATATCAGAAGCATCGTGCTATTCTTCAGCTTGAAGACATTACTGATCTTGCTCTCAATGACTTATGTTATCGCTTTCAAAATGTGCGCTTCAGCAAAGCTTTGATGCTTGAGAAGAGCAAGAATCTTCAGATCACATTCACGCTGATGAAAGTATTTGACAGCAAAGACTGACATGAATTTCGCATCTTAACGTCAGAAAAAGATGTCATTTCGAAGTATTGTCATGATCTGACTCATATTTAGAATTCTATCGATGAGCATCTGAAAGATGAGAAAGTTGCATCACTGAAATCATCACAAGCTCTCAAATTGTGATATAAGTATCAGCGCGAGTGAGAAAATGACTTCGATCTCACGTTTCAGAGACTGATCAAGTTTGAAGCTGTCAGCGATCAGTGCTTCAGTCGTTCTTTGATGTCGCTGTCATCGCTCGAGAGCAAACATTCTTCTCAGTCGTACTACTCAATTCATTCTGCAGCTCTCGATGACTGTCTTCAGACGATCAGCATTTCTAACATCATGTGCGATCGCACTAAAGTTAAAAGTGTGATGATTTTCTCGCTTCTTGATGATCTCGTCATTAACAAACTTCTCTCTTGTCTAAATGAAAGTCGATCAGTCGCATCATCACTATACTCAGATTGTGATCAACTGAACGCAGAAAAGAGCTGAATTGCTAACACGTTCATCTACGATTCTGAAAGCAATCAACTGATGATGCGAATAATCGATCTCAACTACATCAAACTGAACATGATTTCAAAGTCTGATTCGCACACTTTTCACTTCGTCTTCTGAAAACTCAATATTACATTCTTTACTCAGAATTAAATGATGTTTCTTACGTCGAATAAAACATCAAATAAGCTCGACATCGTACTCGATTTGATTGCACATAAGAAGTCTGCGCTCAAGATTCTGAAGATTAATCTTGATGATACAAATACTTCGTGCATGTGATTTGATGCTAGCGACTTGTCGATCAGAGTGACATATTTCAAATATGATTTCATCTCGTCTAATGTCAAAGCTTTGATCAATGTGCAGACACAGTACGAAGACAAGAAGAAGACTTCATTTCTCATATTCAGCTCGAAAAAGAAAGCTCTTGATCTGTCTATCGAGATCGCCTACGATCTCATCATCATCAATGCATCAGAAAGTATCACTGTCATCAGTATAGAAGAATTGATTAAGAATCTGAAGTCGCTTCTTTCTGCTGACGCATTTACACTTTTCATTCAACACAAGAATGAGACAGAGACAAAGAGTATAAAGAGCGAATCTTCAGACGAGTTCGAATATGTCAATTCAACGTCTTCGCTCAAAACATTTGAAACGCTCGAAACATCGTCTGAGTCTTCAGACTCTCAGATCAACAGATCGACAAGTTTTATTGATTTCATTGTCTGAAATCAAAATGCAGTCAAAAAGTCTTTCGAATACGACTACGTTAATGATTCAAGCTCAAGTCTCGAGATTGCTACTACAAGCAACAGCAGTCTAGCGTATCTGTGAAGCAGCACTGAAACGTGTTCGAAAACTGATTTGAAAAGAAATCTTCTTGTCATTCGTCTAGCTAAGATCACGTCACAAGCTCTTTCGTCAACTCTTCAATCTTTATTGAAAGCTTCAGATTAAACGATTAAACATCAAACATATTCTTCTTTGAAATCAACAGACGAAGCAGTAGTGTTGATTCTCGACGAGCTGTGAAATTTGATTCTCACACAGATTGATGAAAAACAGTGAAAGATCATCAAGAAGCTTGTCAGCTTCGAAAATTTTCTTCTCTGAGTCATCAAAGAGACGCAAGACTTTGTCACGAATTCAGACAATGCAATGATCAATGATCTCTTTCGAGTGACACGTCAAGAGAATAGCTCGACAAAGCTGATTACATTGAATGTTCAGTTCAGCACAAGCTCAGAAACATTCTGAGCGATCGAGAAAGTGCTTGCATCAATCAGACGCGAGAACTTCGCAGAGATCGAGTACATGAAGCGCAATGATTTGCTGTACATCTTGCGAATCATGTCAGACGCTGCTGTGAATAACTTTAAAAACATCGAAGCGAAGAGTCTTGAATCTATCATCAAAGATCTTCATGATATCGAGATGCAAGTGCGACTCAGAGCTGAGCAATTAAACACGCTGCAGAGTCTGATGTGATGCAAGACAGAGCTTGAGAAGAGTCAACTTAATGCAGAGAATGTCGAGATTGAGATGATGACTGCGAATGTCAATTTCAAAGATGTTGCTATCATCATGAAAATTGTGTCAGATGATGAACACTACATTGATCTTGAATGTGAAAACGTTGTTAAACGACTTGACTTGAGAATGACAAAATTTGAGATTGATGATCGTGTCTGCATGCTGAGAGAAAACAGTTATGCGAATTATGTTCAAGTTTCTGTCAAGCGTTGTTATCTTATCTCAGTCTCGATGAGCTTTGAGAAAGCAACAATCATTTCTTCGATGTACTTGTGCTTCATCTACTTCATACATCACTTAGCAAACTTGAAAGAGAATCAGTTCATTCTTATTTACTCAGCAACAGATGAAGTGAATATCATCTGCATTCAATTGACTCAATACAAGAAGATTGAGATCTACATCATGATTGAAACAGAAGAAAAGCATCAATTTCTTAAGAGCATTCATGATATTTCACGAAGTCGAATGTTTTTTTTCTGTAACACGAAATTTGCGAACGAGATTATGCAAGAGACGAGTGATCATGATGTTGACTGCATCATCAATTTCTTGATTGAGAAGCTTCTGAATGCATCTTGAAGAATTGTTGCTGACGACGATATCATGATTGAGATCGATAAGAGAGACATTGTCGATCAAAACATCTTGAGCATGAAGTCTTTTGATCGAAATTGCTCTTTTCGAGCATTGAATCTCTTGTATACTCAAGACATGACAGACTCAATAATTGAAAAACTCTTTGACGAGCTTTTTTTCTTGATTAAAATCGATCATCTCAAGTCAATTCACTCAATCACTACTTTTGAATTTGAGAATATTATCTCTGCTCTGACTTATATCAGAAGCGAAAAACATCTCGACAAGATCATCATATTCAGCGCAGAAAAAGAAGATGTACGAATAACTATCAGATCGACGATTCACAAACTTCGACTACAGTCAAATGTTTTCTATCTCATCGTCGAGAACTTAAAAAATGTCTGTGAGATTCTAGCAATTCATATGACTCAGCATGATGCTCAACATATTATCGTTAGCAGTTGCAGTGATATCAGCGATGCTGCGTCAATCAGAATAGTGAACAGCTGCGTCTTTCATGAATGCAAAGTTATCGAGACTAAGAGAAATGTTGACAACGTTGAGTCTGTTTAATGAATGTTCAAATTCGCGAGTTTTAGAATTTTCAATGTTATTCAAGAAGCTATGATGCTTCAAGTAAGTCTTTCTGATATTTGATAATATATGAAATGCTCTTCTAACGCGAAAAATGCAGAACAAACTCTTCGAAATGATGACGTCGAATGACTATCACATCATCATTAACATCAAGATTCAGAAAATCTGAAATCTTCATCGAGCGTCTCAAGAATTTCAAAAGCAATCGCTTAACTTCTTTATCATGCTCTCAAGTATTTCAGACGTGATAGACAATAAAAGTCAGATCAACTACGCAGCAATCGACATGTTTCTTGATGCTTTCATCAGCTATCGAAAAACGTTAAATCTGCGTGTCAACATCGTTGATCTCAAATTGATTGAAGACGTAGATTACATTGCTGAGCAAGATTTCAATTTAAACACTCGCTTTGACAAGCGACAGTGAATGTCTATCAATGAAAGTATGCTTTGCAAGATTCTAATGTACTCGATTCTGCAGCAGAACATCAGCGCGTTGATTAATGTGAACAGTAGCATCGAGATGATCATAGATATCGACTTTTCACTTTCAAAAAACGATTCAGATTTGACACGTGAGTCTCGTTTCAGCTATCTGTTCAATGATCATGAGAGCAGTAAGATCGATGACATGAACGATGACGTAAGCAGCGATCAGAGCAATCAAGCAATCAAGTAATTTCGTATGATGCAGAAGTTTGAGACTGATGCGACTTTCTTATGCAATGCGTGCGTGAAGATAGTATTGAAGCAGTTTGTGAAGATTCTGCGACTAGAGATGAAGTTGAAGTCGAGCAGATCTCTGATGATGTACGAACTCGATTCACTGTCTGCTGTCGAGCTGCGTAATTGAATACGAGTTAAGCTTGAGATTGAGCTTACAACGCTTGATATTACGAATGCTGACTTTCTCATTACTTTGTGTGAAAAGATGATATCGAAGCTGTCGCTGTCTGAGAGTGCGAAAAAAAAGATTGATTGAGAGTATAGTGATTTGATAGAAAATTCAACAACGACTGCTCGTAGACTGTATTTAGATTATTTATATATCTAAGAACACAATTTATAGAATTGAAATCAGATTCACGAAGCATTGACTCAAGTACTTAAATATCATTCTTGCAATCATCAACTGTATCATAATTCAAGATATAAGAGCGTGTTTTCTTCGATGAGATTGATAGAACTTAGCGAAGAAGAGATGATAAACGTTGCGATGAGAAGATGATAGACTATCACGATGCAAAGATAGAGTTCAGAATGTATATTTGTTGTCACACGTGAAAAGATATTAATCTCTTGATAGCGTCTTGCTCTAATGCTCATTTACTAAGCTAGTTGCATATCAATGCAATCACGTTAACAATCTGTCAAAAAAACTCATCGTTATCTGTGTGAGATCTTCTGAAATTCTCACATATTCTCTAGTCTCATTAGTTTCTGATTACAGTCTCTTCTGAATCTTAAAAAAATGAAGACTTGTCAAAGTACTTCTGAACACTACGAGAAGATTCTCGCTCTGATCAGCGTTCGACACATCTCATATTTATTGATGAATGTTGCAATCAACGACTTGACTTCAAAGATTCTGAAACAAATTCTCACTGATCAACTTTCTCTGAAACAACATGCTTTTGTGTGAACTGAGATTTCGCAGTCATTCATGAATCTTGCTGAAGAAAATGAGTATTACGAGACGCACTTCTTTAAGATATACATTCAAAGAAGTGATTGCTGATGACTTTGAAAGCTTTCTTCAACTGTTAACGATGATTTACATTATGAGATTGACTCAATCACGTCTTGAGCATCTTCTGACTATGCAGTCTTGAAGAATTGTTCGCTAAGAAACAAAAAGAGCTTAATATAATCTACGACGATCAAAGACTAGACAAACTCGACGTGACATGACAGAGAGCGAGCGAAGAATGACAGCAAATGCTTTCGTCTTCATCAACACGTAAGTAAAAGCATGAGTCAACAATAAGTACATTGTGCAACAGAAGATTATGATGACTCAAAGTTTTAAAAAGCATAAGCTAAAACTCATGATGAGAAATTAGATGTTGCTTCTATACGATGACTCTCATTCTTCTCAAGAAATAGCACTTTCAACTGTTAATCACATATGCTGCATAAAGAGACGAAAAAAACACGCAAGTGCACGTATTTATCATGTTTGCTGAATGCGTCTGTACATATAATAGCTCAGAAGAAAATGTGATTGACAAGTATCATTGAATTCAAAGTCTGCTGACTTCAACAACTTTCTCTTCATTCACACTCTTCAGTATCAGTCTATGAAATATTTGAGTGATAATAGCACAGAAGATCTCATGCATGCTCACTCTTCTTGCACTCATGACTTTGTCTGAATTGCATGCAAGACTTGTCATTCAACAACAAAACAACTCACATTCTGATCTTTCTTCACAACTAACTGATGTATTGTTCTCACTATCTTCGAAATAGAGATCTGAAAATCTGCAAAACGATTGACGCTCGTTTGATCTTTTCTCTATCATGTTCAATAATGTTTCAAGATGAACTTGATGTGACTCACTAATTCTTTGAACGAAGATCAATTGATCTTCTCTGTCAATTTATATGTATGATATTTATCATTATGCTGAATAATTATGTGTATCTTTGATTCTATCATTCACGTCAGCTCATTCACTTTCTTGAACACATTTGTCTTGTGTTTGTGAAACTTTTCTTGAAGTTGTCGTTCATTCGTCACTCTTGTCATCTTTAAATGATGTTTTAAGAAGCTGTCAAAGTTGTTAATACTTAATTTCTGTTCAGTTCATATTGCATGTCAAAGACAAAGTCTCTTGAAATAATTATAAGAGACTGAATCAAGATGTTCAAAATCAACTGCGTTATTAAACGATGAACGAAATGACAGTATTCACAGCTGACGATGTCGAAAATTGACGACATTCAGATTTGATAGTGATAACGCTTTCTCGATTCAGCCTCTCATCATACTCGAGATGCTCATGAGAGCATTCATAAATGAAGTTTCATGATATCGTTTCTTCGCGTTGCTTTTGAATGCTCTAACATAATTTTGTTTAAGAAATTCTATTCTCTCAGCAAACTATGTAAAGAATTCTCATCTGCATTCATATTATCAGAACATAATGCGAAGATCATAGAATTGAATTTCATTATTCTTCTTTCAGAGCTTCAGAATAAACTTCTAGATGAGTTGAAACTGAATACTACTGAAAGTATAAAAGTCGTGAGATTTGTTGATCAATGCATTAAATCTTTGATGACTTGAGACAGAACTAGATCACAATGTCATTTCATGATGTTTTAAAGATCTTTGTTATCTCTCTTCTATGCTTTTATCTAGTCATTACACATGAATACGCTCTATCAACAGTCAAAAACAGTTCATCTCTTTTGACAAGAAATTATGATTTAATGATCTGAACAGATGCAGAAGTAGAAATCGACGTCTATTTTGAATTGAATTGCGCAGACAATAAGTTTCAAATAGCAGACGCAAGTCTTACTTATGTAATGAATTACTATCTTGAGAATAAGAATGAATCTTCAAATTTTCGATTCTTCGAAATATCTCAAGCTTTAAAGAATCAAAAGAAGCTGAATCTCAATAAATTTGATCAAGATTTGAATGATACTGAGATCTAAAGTTGTGAGATTTTTGTGACGCGCTTCATGATCGAAATGAATAAAGATTGTTACAGCATTTCGAGAAATAAGTCGTCTACTTGTCTTCAATTGTGACAATTCTAAGAGCTTCAAGACTTTAAGTCATTAAAGAGCGTTGTTTTCGAAGACGAATGTATTTGAAAGATTCAAATAGCAAATGTATTAGCTTTGACAATAATCAAAATATCACAAAACTAAAGAACTTGTTTTGATGATGCTGCTTTGACTTCTGTGCTCTTCTTACTATAATATATTACGTTATGAGCATGAATTCTTAACTGTGCACTGACTATAGTGTCGTTCAGTCTAAAGTCATGTTCTTCGAATCAGCAAATAAACTTACAGAATATCAGAAGATATGCAAAGAGAAAACACATGAGTACTAAAAAGAAAATAAGAGACGACTTCATCGAATTTTTTCTTTGCAGCAATCAAGTCAAATATGCTGTAGAAAGAGATTAAAAAGCTCTGTAGTGATCTTTAATGCGTGAGCGAGAGAAAATCTCACGTGTTTCAAGCTCTTCTCATGATTCATGTATGCAGCACATTGCCTTTCTTCATCATTCAAGACACAGACATTCTTCTTGCAGCTTTGAAAGAAGACGATGATGAGAAAGCACTTGATATGTCTGTCAGCTCAGATACACACAGTGTTTCATCGAATTCAAAGAGATAAATCAACGTTGATGACTTGACGTAGTAGCGTTTGTCAGAGAAAGCTGCTCGCTTGCGTATAAGATCAAAGAATGTGTAATGTGAAACGACTCGTAGCGTTGAAGCTGTTGCATCATGATGATGACTTGCAGAAGTTGACGTTGTGAAGAATGTCATTAGAATGTCTAAGCTGTCAGATTGTATTCGCTTCATGAGAATGCAAACTGAGACAGCAGCGAAAAGACAAGAAGTCAGCAATCTTTGATTGATATCTGACAATGATATTCACAACTGATGCTGACATTCACAACTGATGATGATGTTCACAACTGATGCTGACATCTACAGTTGATGATTCAGAGCTGAAGACTTGCATAAATATTCTGAAATGATTCATCTACTGTTGCATTTTTAAAGAATTCATATATCAAAATCAAAAATCAAAAATCAAAAAGCAGATCTCATACAAGAAAAATGTGCTGTCTTATCATTGTTCAATCGAGACTCTACAATGAACGATCATCGCAATCTCTTAAGAATGCATTAATCAAATGACTTCAACGCAGATGCTCACATCTCTTCGATCAACGCGATTTTCTCTTCAATCTCTACGAATCATTATCTTATTCTATGTCTGTTATCAGTGTGTTTATTCTGAGCACACAAGTTTCAAGTGTATCATTGCAAGCAAACAAAAGCGCATCTTTGTACACTTCAGATGTATCTTTTTACCAATATAAGTAGCACTAAGATGCAGCGAAGCACTTGATTATCTGATTAATCATTGCAGCTTGAGTCTAAAAGATAGAGTTGAAGTGAACTTTGTTTTAAAACTAACTCGATTGTAGTCTTGTGATAGAGCTAGTCTCAAGCATAGCTAGATATTTGAGCTTCTGATCACTAGATAGCAATTCAAGCATATTACACACACTCATATTTTCTCATTAATGTTTCAGAACTTAATTTAAAATCTTGTAAATTGATAACATAATTTTTTAAAGAGATGATGAATCTCAATACTGAAGGCGAAATGAGTCTAAACATTGTGCAGACGACAGCTTTGAGTAAAGCGATAAGCTTATTGAATCTGACATTCTAGTGATCATCTTAACGAAAATATATGACTTTCTTTAACTGTATCTATACAGTAATGATTCAAATTATCGTCTAAAGACGATATCATAGTGAATATACTGACTTACAGTAGCTCATTATATATGTGACAAAATGATAATTGAGTATTAAAAAGAATAATACTCTTACAGTCTAGTTGAATATTTATTTAAAGATAATACATTGATATCAAAGAAAACAGTGTTGCTACGATAGAATCTGAAGCTTTGTGTAGTTTCAAGATAACTGCTACAATACTGTCAAGTCTTATCTTTGAATAGATTGTATTTCAGACAACATCAACGCTTCTGCATTTTCAAGCTTAGAATTGATTGATTCAGTCAATTTCTATGCGAGAGTGTGTCGCACGAGTTGCGTGAATATCATGCACATGATCATCATGAGTATTGAGTAGATTGATACGAGAATGAGTGCAGAGCATAGATGATAAATGAGTGACTACGAAGAGACATTGCAGAAGAATGATGCAGATATTGCTCATGATACATGATACTGTATTTTACATATGCTTATTTTTATCATCGTTTCTTTTCAAGATCATTTAGAAATTCTAAGCGTATATTTTATGATAACGTGTCATTAAGAGAACTGTTTAAAGACGATGTAACTCAGAAATTACAGGAACAATATTTTATGATAGTACTATGATGCTGCTACGATAGAGTCATTTCTCATAATTTTGCTAAGACAAGTAGAGAAACTGTGAGAGAAAGCAACTATTTCTCAAATGAAATCAATCATCATTAGCTTGATTGCACTATCAAGTATCATCATGAAACTCACAATCAGACTGCTGAGATGTTGTTTACACAAGCGTCATGTGATAATTGATTCTCACACGTCTTATGCGAAGCGTCGACTTCAAGAATCAGAACGAGCGCTAATTTCAACGTTGTTTCACTCGATAGTTTGAAATCAAACAAAATGTAGCAGTTCGCAGATGCTGAGCTACTCACTAGTAGACAGCAAATATAATAGTCATCTCGCTTCGCTCAGATTTGTTTCACAAGTTTTAGTCACAGACGTTGCATCACTGCATTTATGAATATTCAGTCTACAAAACAATGTTCAAGATTTAGAGCTTTTGTTATAGACAGCAGATCAAAAAACAAGTCATCTGTCAATCTTCAGCACGTCTCTCACATTCTCTCTTCTCTTCTCTTCTTCTTCGAATGTTGACTCGTTATTGATCACATGTCAAAGCTATCACGAAGCTTAAAGTTGTCAAATGAGATAGAAGTCGTGTTTCTCATGACGTCAATGACTTAAAGCTTCAATTCTACTTCTGAAAATTCATGAGAATTCATGAGAATTCTGCGTAACAGTCACTCTTTTCTTTATATCTAGATTTGCATTCTCGTTACTGATTCTCATATTGCTGTCATATTTTCTGATACAAAAGACTTCATTATCACTGATCTTCAGACTGTCTTTTAAAATTCAAATCACAGATCTCTGAATGTGAAAAGTCTCATGCTGAAACGTCAATGAAACAAGACTATTAAGCTCGTTCGATGCAAAATCTTTCTTGCTATCATGCAAATCAAAGAACAGAGTAATAATAGAATCTTGACTTGCAGTTGAAATTGTCATTCAGTTTTAAAGATTTTGCATCAGAATTCGAAGATAATTGTTTGTTTCTGATGTATGATACTTCTGTTCTTTCTCTTCTTTTTCTTCTTTCTTCGCTATTTTCATCTCAGTTGACGACAGAAATCGAAGAAGTGATGCAAATGCATTGTTCAAAAGAAATTGAAAGATCACTGTCATCACGATAGCAATGATCATGATCACAGCTTGATCTACGCACGTAGATCTGTTATGATCATCACGCACTAAGAAGAATAAGTCTATCATACAAAGCTTCATAATGTAAATCTTGATAAAGAGCTGATTCAGAGTCGTTGAGTAAAGTAGATCGCTGATATTTGATCGAGACTCTGTGACATAGAGCAGATTATAGCAAAACACAATTCAAAACAGACTAAAGATAATAAAACTAAACACAAGAATCAGTGAAGCAATCACTGAGTATATAATTTCTGTCGAAATTTTAGCAGAGTAGATAAATAATACAAATACAACTTATCAATGCAGATGAGATTAGTATAAATGAAGAAAAGTGTGTCTCACTGCATTTGAGACAAATCTGTCTATCTCTCTCATTTCTGTCTAGATGTATGACTTGTGATAGAGATGAGAACAATTCAGTTGATTAATTCTTTTCTTTGCAGAAGTGAATCTGCGCTTATCGAGAAGTCTTGTAACAAAAGATAAGAGAAGAAGTAGTTGCTTGTCTTTGACAGATTGATAGTCAAAATCATTGACAAGAAATTCAGATCATGAAGAATTTCTTGAATGATGATCATGATGCTTGAAAACAAGAAGACTGTAAGAAAAACTTGCATGAATAAAAACATGAAATAGTACTTTTGTAAAGATAGCTCAATGATCATCTTCGTTAACAGACTCTGACGTCTTGTAATCGCACGTAGTATAAGCAAAAGCAACATTGTAAGTAAGATCAGTATCAGTTGCAACAGAACATCTTCAATAAAATCAAGTAGTCATGTTGAAAGTTGATTTATTCAATGTAGTCATGATAGTAAACTCGTAAGATAAATAATCTGAAATACTAGATCAGTAAAGACGACAGAAATAACTCATGCAACAATGAGTGAGACAACGACGATGAAAGCTAGAGCAGATTGCGCGTAATGATCTCATTATTTCTTAAACAGACTCTCTCATCTTACATTTACTGATGAAGCTTCGATGTATTGAAATCTTAAACACAACGACGTACAATGAACGAGAGACTGACAGATCATATATGCGATCTCTTGAGTGTTGAACTGTATGAATGCTGAGCTTGTGAGCGAGTACTTCTCTGACTCTCGCTGATTCTGATCAATTTTATTGTTCAAATGAGTCATTTCTTGTCAGCAGTGATTGATGATATCAACTTTGCTTCTTACAAAAGAAATTGAAGACATTCAGATCTGACTAAAGATTGAAAGATGCATGTATTCACGATTCTTTTTATCTAGATATTGCTTTCAAAGAGATTCTTTACTTTCAACATCAAAATGACTTGTATCATTCTTCTCGACTTTTGTAAGCTCATGATCGCTTCGAGCTTCAGAAGATTTCATCGTCAATCTCATGAGCTTTGTCTCTGCGATCTTCAATGTGAAAACTACTTTTCTTCTCTCTTGAGTCTTTCTCAATAGCTTGATGAGATCTCGATTGATTCATATCGTGCGTATTTTATTAGAGAAATTGCTGTAAAGATGAGTAAGAGTCGAAATGAACAAGAATCTTTTAAAAATATTTGTCACAAGAATAGTGTTTGCAAAGACTTGAAGACAATGCTGAGATGATGTGAGATATGCTTGTCAAACGCGAATATACTCGAATAATTTCATATACATAGTATGACACATGAAGATGATCACGCTCAAGATCATTATCAGATGAGCTCAATAGAAGTTGATGTGTCTCAGTCTCACATTTTCTCAACTTAGTTGATTCAGATCTTGAACCTTCTTGACAGTATTCTTTTCATCAACAAGATTTAAAGAAATAAGAATTGAGATTATGATCAGACTTAAAGAAATAAATATTCTCAGAAGCGTGCGAAGATAACGAAGAAAAAAGAAAGCATCAAGATCAGATTTCTGAAGAATGACTCAATCTGAGATTTGAAATACAAGCAGAATTCATGAAAGTATTTCTGAAGAAGATATCTTAGCACGTTGTTGTTCAGATACAAGATAAGTTCGAGACTGACTGTCATGTGTTAATCATTGATTCTCAGCTCTAGCATAAACAAAGAGACTCACTATAATTGTGTAAGTCTATTCTTTAATAGAATGAAAAGCACTATCTCAAGATCAAATATAGAGACTGAGACAGTAAGAAATGCTAGAAAAGAATGCAATGATGCTTCTTGATTACATTACGCAGCATTAGAAAATGCATTGAGTGCTGCGATGATATTGACAGTAGATCTAGAAATCATTGATCACATGATTTCGTGATATCTGAAACGATAACAGTGACATATTAAGTTAACGAGAAACTAATCTACTTTTATAGATGAACAGAGCACTAATTGAACTCAATTTTGCGTGAAACGCTTGATTTGACTGCTTGAAACTTCAAGTCTGACCTCATGATTACTCTTGTGAATTCACATGAGAACAGAGCTGAGAGAGAGTGAAAAAAGATTCAAAGTGCAGAGAGAGCGAAGACGAAGATGAAACAGTGATTGTTCTTCGTCATGTGTAAGTCTCAATTGTATCTCTAGATCAATTTGTGTATAACTAGAATCAGAATGATGATGATAAGATGATTCAAGAAACAATGAAGATCGCGCAGAATGACATTCAGAAACAACATGCAGAGAGCAGATGCATCATTAAAATAAGTTGAAATATCTTCTCATGTAATATTCTTACTTATTTTGATGATGCGTCTGAGAAGCGCTTGCTGAACTGAGAAGAGACGAGTAATTCTTCACTTCGACTATCATGACACGAAAGTTCATCAGTGAAACATAACTCTTGAAGACTTATTTTTCATTCTTTGAGTACATTGACATGAACATCGACTTCTTTCACACAAAACTTATTAACATTTTCTGTAGTATGTAAATATTACGTCTATAGTTGTTATCTTATCTTCGACTGATCGATCGAGACTTATGTAAGCGAGCTCTCTCTGATTGCTCTCTCTGACTACTTTCTCTGTCAGTCTCTTCAGTCAGATAACTGTCAAGCACTCAGCGCTTCGTAGTCACTACTTTCTAGATTCGATAAAAAATTGAACTGTCTCAGTCGAATAGATTGTGTAAGTCTTCGACTAGATGATGATCATCTCAATCGCGAAAATAAGATCTTGAGAGCGCAAGAACTCAGCGCACGTCACTTTTACTAAAGACGAAATCTACTTTCATTTAAATGTAGCTTGCTAACAAATACATGTAGATCTCTCATCATAAACATTTTATCACATCGCTCATTCAGTACGACTTTCGAACTTCGCTCATCTTTCTCTCAAACAAACTACACTCTATTTATTTATCTATCTAGCTATCTATTTATCTACATACACGTTGTCGTTGATCTCATCGTCATGTTTATCGTCTGACAATCTCATTCTCGACTGAATCTTAGTCTCATACTCATCATTCAGAGAATAATTGATAGAATATTCTCAGCTCATCTGAAATCTTCTGCTGACGACTGAACAAATCTTCTATGACGTCGAGCAACTGACAGACTAGATACTACGATGACTTCATGAATTCAGATGATGCAAATTCAAAGAAACATCACGATGTTGATAAGAATAAATTTCTTCATGCAGCAGTCATTTTGCAGAAGCTGCATCAGAAGTTACTTCGTCAGCAAATCAATCTTCTAGTCAATCAGCTGTCTACATTTCACGTCAAAGTGACTGTCACACATGAGAAGTTGCAGAAGATGAGTCAGAAACTTTTCGTGACGCTTTCAAAATCACTCTTTACAAAGAAAGAAGACTGAGCTGAGCTTCATCAAAAAAAGAAACATAATAGAATCAATGCTTGAGCTTTGACTGCAGCGAAAGCAGCTGAGCGAAATGCTAAGTGTTAGAAGTCGACATAGAGCGAGTCATATGAGTGTCATTTAACTAATAGATAAATGCTAAGAAAGAAAAGTATCTACAGAAAAGAACTCGCAGCTTATATGTGTGTTTCTGATCTCTGCGCTAGGCTCGAAAGAATTGACGTCTTACACAGATGACGCAGAGACTCGATGACATTATTTCTAGCTCGAATGCTCACTAGACTCAATTAGAGATAATCGAGATCGAGAATAGAGTCGAGAATAGGTCGAGAATAGAATCGAGAATAGGTCGAGAATAGAATCGAGAATAGGTCGAGAATAGAATCAAGAATAGATCGAGAATAGAGTCGAGAATAAGTCGAGAATAGAGTCGAGAATAGATCGAGAATAAAGTCGAGAATAGATCAAGAATAGAGTCGAGATCGTAATATTACTTCTTCTCTTCAACAATGTATGTTCGCATGAATGTATTTTCTTAGTGCGCTCAATTAGAATATCGAGTGTGAAAGTCATCAACAATATTCTGAGCGTTCATGAATTCGTTGTCGTCAGCGTTATATCAGTTGAGATCATTGTCATAGCTCTTTCATTTGACTCGATATTGAAGTCGTCTTCAATATTATTGAAAGTTCAATATATCGTCGATCTCTCATTCGTTCTCATCGTTTATCACTATTGACTTCGAAGATTCATTCTTCTGATCAGACAGAGAATCATCGACGGCAGAACGAAGAAGCTCTGAATGAAATACATCATGTATACACATAGTGTCTGATAGTTTCAATTTATAGAAGAAGTCAACAGAGTCTGTGATCTTGAATGAATCGAGCATCTTGTCATCTAGCTTTTTGAAGAGTCTCGCTGTAACGATGTTTCTTTCGTTCAGAAACATCTTTGATTCAATCTTGTAATTGATCTTCTTTCTATGCTTGTTAGCTTGTTTCATCATTCATTTTCGTGTTTTGATCAGAGCTTCGCGAGCGAATATTAACATCTTGTTCATGTAATCAAATATATTTTCGACTCTGATGATCTGCAAGCGTTCGCGAGTGCTTTCATACTCGATGATGTCAGAATCGAAGCTTATACGAGAATGAAAGTTCTTATTCATGAAGAAGAAAGTCAAGAAGATGACTGAAGACAAGACATTATTGTCGACAAACTCGATCATGAGCAATCACTTGAATCAGTCATTCTGCATGTACGAACAGAAAGAACGAAGATATCTTTCAACATTCTGATTGACTCGTTCGCTTTGATCGTCGATCTGAGAGTGATAGACGATGAACAATCGAAGAGAAATGCTCAGTCGTTTGCAAAGAGACTTTCAGAGAATGAAAGTGAACTGAGTATCTCGATCGAATACAATGAAGCTTGATAAATCATGAGTTCGATATATTCACTGAATTAACATCTCAGCTGTTCTTTTGACTGTGATATCTTCATCATCAATGATGCAAGAAATATAATATCTTTTCTTTGACAATCTGCAGATGACAGTCAGAATAGCGTTGTAGTTGTACGAATCAGATAGATCGATAATGAAGTTCATGACTATGTCTTGTCATCGCTGTTCGAGTATGAGTAAAGAATGTAGTAGTTCATTTAATTTATCTCTAGACGTCTTTGAGCGTTGACAGATATAACAGTTTCGAATATAACGATCTACTGTCTTTCGCATGAAAGATTAATAGTAGTTTCGTTTTATGATCTTTACAGTTCTAAGAATGTCAGAGTGATCTACTGAGAATTGATCGTGCATCTCACGAATCAGATTCATTTGTAGAAGCTTGTTGAACGAAACTCATAGCTGACTATCATAGTACAAGATTTCATGCTGAGTTCGACAATTCTTCAATTTGATATCTTCATATTATGTCTCATCTCTTGCTATTGCTTCGCGAAGTAGCGTACAATTCTCGTCGATTTCATTAGTCTTAAGAATCTGTTTATAGATTGATTCACTGATGTTCTTCTCTAGATCAGCAATTTTCATTCAATTCAACGTCAGAATAGTGATTCTTTGATAGTGAACGCGCTCATTCTCGAAACTTCTGAGCACGACATCGACTTGATGAGTTAATGCATCGATCTTGATGTTCTGCTTGTCAGATCGATACATTATCTTGAAGTTGAAGTCAGCGAGCTTCTGTACTCAGCGCATCTGTCGTCTGCTAAGCTTTTTGTCTTTCATCAATGATGTGAGTGCTTGATGATCGATGAACATCTTGATAGAAATGTTGATTAGCTTTAGTTCAGATCGTCAATGCTCAAATGCTTGAATGATTATCAGTAGTTTTTTATCATATATCTCGTAGTTGCATTCAGCAGAGAACATGTTCTTGCTATAGAACGCAATTGAATGTAGAATTTCTTCGTCGTCATATTAAGACAGAACTTCATCATTGACGTAGTTGAATGAGTCAATTTCGAGAATAGTCTCATGAGTCTGATCAAAGTGACGAAGTATCGAAGTCTCGATCATACATCTCTTCATATGATTGAATGTTGTCTGACAGATCTCATTTCATTCAAATATGATCTTCTTTTGAGTAAGTTGAATTATGAGATGAACAATCTTTGAAAAGTTCTTGATAAAGCGTCAATAGAAGTTGCAGAAGTTGATGAAGAACTGTATCTGAGTGAGATTGATGAAAATAAATCATTCGACGATCATTTGTATCTTTCGAGAATTGATTTTTAGTCTCTCGATGAATATCAGTAGTTCTAGAAAGATGATTTTCTGCACATGAAACTCGCATTTGTTTATGTCTATCTGTAGATCGATCTCTCGTAGTCTATGCAAGATTAATCGTACATGTCGCTTGTGTTTCTTCAAGATCTTGCTGTAGATAATAATGTCATCTAGATAGATCTGACAAAACTGATGTAGATATTCAAACAACACGTCATTCATGTAGTGCTGATAGAAAGCAGGTTCGTTGATTAAATCGAAGAGCATTACATGATATTTGTATGAGTCGAAGAAAATAATAAAGATAGTCAAATCTTCATTGTCGAGATACATGCAAAGTTTGTTGAACGCAGTAATAATGTTCAATCAAGTCAAATACTTGCTTTCTTGTATACGAGTGAGAGTCTCGTTTATCAATGACAAAGAATAGCGATCTTGTTTGATCAAAGCATTGAGCTTTCTATAATCTATGCAAAAACGCAGACTTTCGTCTTTCTTTTCAACGAACAAGATGAGCGAGACGTATGATGCGAAGCTGAAGAAAATGAACCCTTTGTTCAGATGATCGATCAGATACTTCTTTATCTTCTGAAGTTTGTAGTTGAACATCTGATAAAGTCTGCTTCGTAAGAATGTTTCTTCGTCGATCAGCTCAATCTTGTGATCGTAGAAACGATGAGAAGAGAGCTGATCGATCATCGCTCGATCGAAGATGTCTAGATAGTCATGATATTTGAAGAAAAGCTTGACTTTGATCTGCTCAAGAACTTCAGTGTGAAAGAGCTCATGCAGATTCACTTCTTCAAGCTTATTTTCGACTGTAGTTATGAGTCGATCAATTTTCGAGATGATAACAGCAAAGATCTTCACGTCTGATCGTTTGACTAACATTCTATAAGTCGCAGTCTTTATCATTTCAATGTTTGTTGAATCTGAAGTCAGTTTAGAAATTTTGACGCTAGTTAAAGTCGCGTCGCGCGATTTTAACTGTTCGATTTGTTTAACTGACTTCTCATTGAACTGACTGAAAGAGAATGATTTCTTGCTAGATTGAAATGTAACAGAAGTGAAAGATCTCTTTAGTATATGAGTAGAAGTCAAGCTCTTCTGTTTCAATGTTGTTCTCTTGTTCAAGAAAAGAACAGTCAAGTGAGAATTGAAATTCGAAAATTGAAGAGAGTCGATTTGCATATCTATGACTAGATCTGTTTTGTTCATTCATGTTTTTTCTAGAATTATTTGATGTTGTTCTAATCGAGTGATCAACATAGAAGCAATGTCTACTGTATGATCTTGAATCATCAGATTTGAATAGATGACATGAATAATGAGTTTTTTTGCATAATGATCGTCGAATTCTCGTATTGACTTCGCTTTGATCAAAGTCAAAGACTCGATTTGCAACTGATTACAAACAATTTGCGCGATCACTTCATCAATGAACGAATAGTCAGCAGCTTCAGTGTCAATCAATGACTTCAATGAGTAACTAATTTCATTGCTAGAAAGTACACATTCAGTAGTCAAAGATTCAGAAGCAAAAGAATCATTTGACATGCTCATCGTTGAAGAAATTAACACATCTTTCATCGCGTCTTTGATGAAAGTCACTAGTTTTTTGCCTCGCTATTCTCGAAAGAAGACATTTTCTCATTCTCTTTATTCTCAAGAATGACTATCTCATGCAGACGAGAGATGAAAGCTCGAGAAGTCGAAATGTTAATCTTGTTCTGAGAGCAATTCTTGAACAAGTGATTCGAAACCTTGCAGATGTAGCAGATGATAGATGATCTTGCTGACTCAGAAATAGAAGAGATGATCAATCTAACATAATCGATTATCGAAGTCGTCACTGCTGACAAGAAAGTAGTGCATTTGTCAGGTACAACAGTGACTTTGACGATGACAGTGCAACGTTCGCTGCGTAGCTGATAGTTGACTCACTGTTTATTATTCACATCTTGAAGAAATTTCTTTAGACAAGAAAGCGAAGTAAAGTTCTTTGAACAGACTGATAGAGCGTTCTGCAAGCGATTGTTGATTTTATTCTAAAGATCGTTCATCAGAGTGCGATCGTCATAATCGAGATAGCTGAATAGCTTCATAAAGTCAAAGTAGAAGACATTGAAGAGCTTGTCTGCTTGTCTCAGAGCGTTGTATTCGCGTCGAGACTTTCGATTCTTATTCAGTTCATCGTATATTTCTTTCAAATGATTGAATAGCTCGTAGATCAAAGTGAATGAATTCAAAGAATCAAAATCACGTCGAGCGAAAATGTGCTTTGCAGCGTCATCTTCTAGCCTAGACATCATGTAAACAATACAGATAGTCTCATCATCGAATTGATTGACATTGACAATCAGCTTGTCGTTCATCTTATTTCTTCAATCTTCTCAAGTCGATTCATTTTCATCAGTGAATATAGATGAATTTGAAAATTTGTAGAATCGATGATGTTCATTTTCGAATGAGATGAACTTAGTAAACGTCTCTCGTTGAGTATGATTCTCGATAGAAGCATGCGACTCGATATCTTGTTGAGATAGATGATTCGTAGTAGATCGAGACTCAGTAGACTGTCGAGATCGAAGCTGATCAGCTGAACGCTGTTTCTCTTTGAGTTTCAACATTGTCTCTTGTAGTCGAGTGTTAATCTCTTCTAGAGTGTTTATTGTCGTGCAATTGATCTCTAGCTGTTTCAGTCTCTGAATATGTTCAACTTGTAGAACGATTCAGTGCTCGTTGCATTTCAGAGTCATGTCTCGTTGATCTCTTAACTCGTCTAACATCTTGATAATCTCGTTCGACTGATCAAGAGATCATTGACGTAGTTGTTCTTCGATCTTAATGTTTTATGAGATCTCAACGTTCTTAGCTTCAGTTGAAACATCGAAAGATAGTAAAGAAACTCATCTATTTGCAGTGCTTCTAAGCAAGCGAGCTGTTCGAGATTCGACTGATTCAAAGTCGCGTGCCATGATGAGAAATTAAAGATAAAGATAGATAGATTGTGATAAATTTGATAAATGTAATTCAAAGAAGTTCTTGTGAATTTTCTGATAAACAAATGAGTACAATATTCGAAGAATCTCTTGCGAATAAAAAGTGATACAATTCGAAGAATTTCTTGCGAATTTCTGAATGAACGAAGTAGATTATTTCGTATTGTCTACACGTCAATAGCAGAGTAGTTGATTAGCATTTATCTACTGTTAGAGATTGACATAGAGCGAGTCATATGAATGTCATTTAACTAATAGATAAATGCTAAGAAAGAAAAGTATCTACAGAAAAGAACTCGCAGCTTATATGTGTGTTTCTGATCTCTGCGCTAGACTTGAAAGAATTGACGTCTTACACAGATGACACAGAGACTCGATGACATCATCTTTAGCTCAAATGCTCACTAGACTCAATTAGAGATAATCGAGATCGAGAATAAAGTCGAGAATAGATCGAGAATAGAGTCGAGAATAGATCGAGAATAGAATCGAGAATAGGTCGAGAATAGAATCGAGAATAGATTGAGAATAGAGTCGAGAATAGAGTCGAGAATAGATCGAGAATAAAGTCGAGAATAGGTCGAGAATAGAGTCAAGATCATAACACTAAGCAAAGAAATAAACAAAAGAAGAAGAACAGTGAGACTACAGTCTCACTGTCATCAAATTCTTCACTCTTTGCTTCACTCTTCATCATGCTGACGCTCAAGCTTTGAAATAGACTCAAAGACAGCAAGAATCAAACTTTCGTTGTCAGTATTACTTTTGACAAATCTTCACTCTCTTTCGTCTCAACTGTGATGACTAGAACAACTAAATCTGATCATGCAGTGAAGAAAACAATCGTATGAGAGCAGAAGTCTCAGTCTAGACGTCGCTCTCATGATTCTACATTGAAGATAGTGACTCTTAAGTCAGTGAGAAAGAAGTTTAAGTCTAATTTGATGACGACAGCAACATTGAATAAAAGAAAGTCTCAACAAAAGAGACTTATTGAATTGACTTTCGTAATAAAATAATATAAACTGTTGTATATGTATCACTATATACTTCTGTTTGAGTGCAAACATCATCTAATTTAATGTATATTAAGATTTACTGTAGTAAAAGTGATGTTACTCGCAATGTGCGCTGAGTTCTTGCGCTCTCAAGATCTTTCGTTAGATCTGACGTACATCTTTACTCTTATGCTGTTCTTCGTCGTTTCTTGCTCTTAATGCGCTATCAAATTCACGTTTAAGAATGATTCATAGACAGCATAAATTGACTTCACTCAACTTTGATCTGCTGACTAAAGTGAATACGACACTAGAAAGAAAACGCTATAAACTTCAAGATCGAAAGTCTTATTGACAGTTTTAATCTCGAAGCACAGCATTTTATCAGCGCTTCTTCAATGCAGCGTCAGAAGAAAGAGCTATAAAGCTCACAACAATCATGATATGCTAGTAATCATTTCTTCTCTAATTACGCACGCTTCTACGATCTTTTCGCTCAGAATTTGTGAGAAAAGATTTGCACAGTCAAGATCAATAACATTGTTCGTTCATAAATTGACAGAGCGAGAATCAAAAAATCAACACAGCATATATTATTTCAAATCGAATTGTTGATCAATAAATTGATCAACGACTTCAGCACTTAATAGCAGTCATGTGTTTGATCATTTAACTTTGTTTAACATATTAAAGCTGAGCATGAAACGCACGAAAGTCTTGACATGATATTTAAGAAACTGTATCATTCAATTGACTTCTAGTTTATGAGCAGCAATTCTTTATGTTACAAACGACTGCGCGTTGAGACGAAGTTGATCATGATTCTGTTCATTTATTACACATGCTCTTCTCTTTCTTGTTTTACAAGCTATTGACAATCAGACAACTTTCTCGAAAACTCATTAAGTATATGATCATCACGTACTTGCAAGAACTTCATTCATCTCTCAGTAGTTCTGAGTCTGTAAGTAAGAAGCTCATATCACGTGATTGAATTAAGAAAGTTCTTTGTTCGAAAGCAAAGAAATTTCATCACATAATTTAGCATCTCTTTTGCGACGAATCTAGATCAAAAATGAGTCACATGTTAAAAGATTCATCTTTGATACATCACGTGTTCTGTAAAATTCTTGACTGATCACACTTAGACGTTGAATGAGATAGTAGAGCTTCTCTCTGCGTACTTCAGATTGAATTCAAGATAGAACTATGTCAAGCTTCTCAACAGTCTGAAACACGTGACAATAGCACTCAAAGAGAAGACAGAGCAGAAGCAAAAACGTCAAAAGAAGAAACATATGAAGATGCAATTCAATCGTGAGATCATCAATGCTCTGAAAAATGATCTTTCGAATGTGATGATGAGATCACGCGAGCATATCACAATGAACTATCTAACACTCTTGACGCTGCTCACATTCAAATTCTGAGTCGCTTGATGTGTCAGAAGAAGTCAAGCATCAGTTCGTCTCTGATTAAAATCTCAATATCAATGATCGACTATCAGTATTTAATAACTCGTTTCAAGAGATCACTGTATTTCACAAAACTTTCATCTTGAAAGAAGTTGATGCTGTATTGATCATGATGAACATCGAAATATCAATTGAGAACAAGCTGAAGCAGATAATCAAGTACTGCAGAAATCTCTATCGTGAGCAAAGCTTCATCGTTAATTGTGATGAATACTTGAAGATCGTTAACTTTAACGAAATTAATGACTTCTTCTCACATTTTCAGAAGAAGAAGTGACTTACTAATTTCAACTTGATGTTGTTGATATTCTTTCTCAAATGATCATCAATGATCTTGATGTTGCACAGCTCATATATATCATTAATAAAAATCAAGAATGACAATCAAAAATTCAATCAAAGACGATGATTATTAAATTGCAATCATGATCGCGTCATTCTTTCATGCTGCTTTCAGAATTATTGAACGTTGTTTGACGTGAATCTTACACGTAATTTCATTTGACAGTACGACTCTCTCAACGAAGACATATTAAAGTCATCAAAGACATTGTCAGTCATTAAGAAGCAATTGACTCAGATCATGAAAGAATGAAAGTGTCAAGATCGACATTACACTATAAGCAGTGAGATAAGTTAAGATGCTTCTTTTGTCATCGTGTTATCATCACTACTAACATTACGCAGTTCTCTTAACAGCAAAGAAACAGCTCTGATTGTGAAATCTTTATGATATATAATGCTGATTGTCTTGTCTCAAATCGAGACACATTAATGAAGCAGATCGACAATGTTCAACTTCGATATCATTATCTTAAACGTCTTCTCGAATTATAACGTCAAGAGAAGAGTGAGCGACAGATACTGAATATGATACTATCTTTAAATAAGACATTCAGAATCAAGCGACGTTGCATTCTTGAAGACATTTCGAACAATAAGTCGAGTCAGAATCAATCAGAATCTAAGAAGAGTCAACGAGTTGATTGAATGTCTTCATTGCATTTGAACTCTGAAGACGCGTGAATTAAGAAGCGAAATAATCTTGTCACTATAAGATATAAGCATGAGCATAAAGAAATTGTGTCTAAACATCGAGAATGAGCAGAGAAGTTGCTTCAAATGATTGAAGAGATCAAATGTGAGAAAGTAATGATGATCTGAAATGATACAATCATTCAAGAGAAAAGTCACATTAAGCTTGAAACATTGAAGATTGATTTGATGACTAAGACAATCTGTTAACTTGTTGAGCGTGTTCAGATCAGATCATTCAAAGACAAAATGCTTTTACGCATTGAAAAATGAATATTTACAATGAAGATTTTGCAAGATGTTGCTAAGTTCAGAAAGAAAGATGCATCATTCAAGCAGAGTGACTTCAAATCTGAAGTCGATGACAAAGAAAACGCAGTGACGAGAGCATTCACAATATTCATAAAGAAAGCTCATTCTGAACTGCAAAAGTCACGTCTAACGAAGCAGCGAGAACTAAAGTATTGTAAGTATCGAATGTGATGAGATGAAGATCAGATATGAGTTCTCTTGTGTAATGCATTCGATGCTGCAATTTTATTACTCGTTTTAGAAAATCATCGTATCAAGAATAAACATTCAATTTTCAATAGACAGTATGATCATGTATGACTTTTGTTATCAAGATTCACTATTAACTTTGTTTCAGATTCGTGAAAATCAAATCTAAAGAACATGAGTCATTCATTGAAGCTCTGCTGAAACTTCGATCAGAATTAAAGAAGACGATTTCTGAGCTCGATGATCAGCTTGAGATTCTTAAAAACGACATTGCAGACTTACTAGAACGACTTTTGCTGAAGAACATATTCGAAGAGCTCATATGAGAATAGTGCACTAGAAAGCGAAATCACTCGTTCACTTTTTACTTTTTAATGAAAGAACTTCTAAAGTCTTACAGAGAGTGACAATAACTCAATACAGTTCGAAGTTTTTCACTCGTTGATTGACGCTTGTTTTTAATGAGATCAGCGACGAAGAGATTCACAGTCATGAGACTTGACAATATCAATCAAAATCATTTTCACGAAGCGATAGCATTTATGAATTGTGTTGATTGATCAATCAGTATCAACATTATGAGAGTGAGAGAATTAAGCTAATCATAACTCAAATCTTTGAAAATATGTTGTGATCTAAACTATAATCATCAGCAAAGATACAGTACTTCTCAAAAAAGATCTCAAAGCAGAAAAGAAAATGACTCGAGCATCTCGTCTGAGTATTTAGAAGATTCTTCTTCTGTTGATTCTATGACAAGAGAATATGCTCTTGCTATTCAATAGTGATCGATAGATCTGAGTTTCTTCAGAAAGATGATGACATTGAGCTGATGAACGTGACTTTCTGAGTCAAATATCATCAAGATAATGTCTAGAGACATGATTCTGATCAGATCAATGATATTTTTGATGATCTTCGCTCGACAATGCTCGCAACGCGAAATTCTCTTGAACAACTTGAAAGTCAGAAGACAATTCTCTGCAAACAGTGTCTGAGAATTGACAAATGTCTGCGTGAGCGAAAAGACGATCGCGAACATAATTTCTGTTTATCTGCAAATATAAGAAGCTCGATCATCAACGATTCAATTAAAATTCGAGATCGTGATGAAGAACAGAACGAGAATTTCAAGCACTGTACGAATGTAAGAGAACATGAGTTCATCATTCTCAACGCAAATTTTGCTGATATAGAAGATGACAGTCGAGACAAAAGTACTGTTGAAATCGCTGAAGTTTCGTATGATTTGCTGCAAGATGTTGATGTTTTTATCTTGATGATGTAGCAGAGCTGCTGACTGAGAGTCAGTCAAAGAGATGTATCAGTCTTCATTTGATCTCAACATAGATTGTATTTTTTGTCAGACTCTGAACATCATGAAGTGCAGTGATTGACAGTCTTTGAGAATGATGTGTAAAAGATTGAATTGATGAAATCAGCAAAGATGATCATATTTAAAGACATTCTTGTTCTTATAAAGATCAGAATCAGTCGCTTTTGAAGACAGAACATTGATTTGTGATAAATTAATGCTTCTTTCATACGACAGAAAATGACTTCAATTCTGAATAGAACATCGATTGTTGCAAGAACTGAATGACGACTAGAGCAAAGCGACAGTCACTTTTTGCACTCACTGTAATTTTCAAATATCTCGATACTCAGAAAAATTCTGTAAGATGTCTTGACATCATTTACTCATTCAAAAACAGATGTAAGTCATTCATTTCTGCGTCATGAAAATAAGATTTATTCGTGCATTATTCATTTTCTGAAACATATTCATCTTTTTCTAGAAATTTAAAGATCTTTGATCTATATGAGTAATTTTTATTTCAGAACGAGCGAATCTACAGAACATAACTTTTATTCAATCGCATGTTTTGTATTGCTAAAGTTAATAGAAAGTGCTACGAATTCTCAAACAACAGAGAGTCGAACAAACTGCATGTTAGCTTCGCGAAGAGCATCATTGCATCGACATGAAAGCAGACAGCGTTCAGAGAAAATGTAATCTTGTATGTTTGCGCTCGAAATCAAGTGCTTTCAAACGATTGAGACTTCGTTCGTTCTAACACTGTACTATTCAAGAAACACTCTTGATTGAGCGTCTGCAACTAATAGTGTCACAATCAAAAACAACTAGTCAATTCTTGATTTGAATTGTTATAACAGTCTTGAGTCGTTTCATGTTGATAATTCATTATATAAGTGTCACAGCTTCAAGTCTGAGTTTGATCATCATCTTGACTCAAATGACTTATATTCAGCTGCTCTTTGTTCTTCAAGATACGAAATATTTCGAAAGAAAGAAAATTTAAGAGTTTGTTGAGATTCTGAAAAAATACATCTTGTTCATAGTTGACAACTGCGATTTCAAAATATTCTTTACAATTGAACTCAGAAAAGATGATCACTGTGACTTGTGAAGAAGAGAATGCGAGAGAATCATAGTTGATGAGCTACGTATGATGAGATCAGTCAAGAGCTGCAAGTAACGAAACTGCAACTACTTACATCAGCGTTGAGCAAGTTTTCATCTTTCATCTGAAGAAATGAGCTCTTGCTGATGCTTTTAAATGTTGATACGACATTAACATGAGTGATGACTAGATATAGACAGAAGAATGAGACAAGACAGACTCTCAAGACGCTGATAAAAAGCATATTGATCAAGTTAGATGTGAGCGTATAACAGTTTGTAGCAGATCTGATCTCTGATGTCTAATCAAAAGCAAAATTACTAGATTAATGAAAGACTTGATTTTATAGACTCAATATTCTTAATTGTATTTAGTTTCGATCTATGTTGCAATCTATTTTGAAGCTCGAAAAGAAGCTATTCTAATCTTCACGTTGTTCGAGTGTTTTCTGATTTAAACTCATTGATAGACTTTCAATATTAGCATTCAATTCTGTTACATGAGCATTCTTTAATGAAGTTATGTTCAATGTTCTGCTTTCGCTGTACTAGATTCTCTGTCTACTCTAGACACTTTGAAATGAACTTAATATTGACATTCATCTGCGATTTAGACATTACTTTCTGAAGCTGTCTTCAGTTTTGAAAGCATATTCAAATCTTGTACTCGAAAGATAAAAGAAAGATCAACGATTATCTAGTGCTATAGACATATGTCGAAACGACTGTGTACATATTCAGAGAGAAAATTCTAAATAGTTTGTATAAAATACTCTTCAAGAATTGTAGAGTTTGCACTCTGTATGATTATCATTCGCAGCTATAGTACAGCTGCTTTACGATTCTATTTCTCTAACGCATGTGTTTAACATTAAAACATCACAATAAATCTTTCAGAATGATTGATATACGTTCGATTTCAAGCATCTTTCATGTATAGTTTACTACTTAAGTGAGATTGAAGCAATAGATATTCATCAGTCGCAGCTATTTCTGACATTAATATGATTCTTTCGTACGTTGCTAACAGTATTAGAAGCTGATACATACGTCACGCGAAATTAGTTGATCTGCATTGCAAATCTATTCTTTGATTCAAGAATTGAGCGAGTAATGATGATGCATTTGCGCGCGAATGAAAGTAAAAACGATGAAGAGACACTTTGTCTTTGAACTTCTGAATCGTTTTGTGAAGTTTCTCATTTAGATGATTGACGTGAGAGTGCTTTGCATGATGTGTCGATGCAACAAAAAACCACGTTACTCTCAAGATTGCTTACATTTGCGTCGTTATCATTAGAATAGATGTACGCAGTCTCTGCACAAGCTGCAAAAAAAGATGAAGCGAATTCATCAGCAACACTTTGAGCGAAGTTTAAACAGACAAAGTTGTCAACTTAATTATTGCATGTGATGTCTGACTGCTTAAATAGATAAATGTTGCAATCGAAGACTGCTGTGCTCTCGAAAGAGCATGTAATAAGCACAGAGTAATCATCAACATAACTAACATCAATATCTGATGAATCTGTATAGCTGTCTTCAATTTTGCTGTCGTTCAAATTAAGATTTGAGTCAACATATATTCTATATTCTTTCTGCTCATTCAGTTGAAAAAGTGTAGTGAGTAGATGAGACGTTAGAAAGTATGATGATAAATGAATTATCTATCGAAAACAAGTCATCAGCATTTGAAGCAAACGAGAGAAACAATTGAGTTTCATACACATTGATCAATGAGATTGTCATATGACTGTTTGAATTATCGATGTTTGTAGTACTTTTGACGTCTGAAGCACTTGTGACTGAAACAATCTTTGAAGTTAAGATGAAGTTTTCTTTTCGAAGAGTCACTGTCACAGTAGCAGCGAGTGAGCAGTTGAATGAAGTGACAGTTATCAGAGTCGCAAGAATCAAAATCATGATCTGACAGAGAATTTTCATTTTGAGATCAAGTTGTTCAATGAGTGACTTGTATTGAAGACTTGTTTTGAAGAACAGTGACGCTGTCATGATTCTTTGTAGTGACTCAGAATAACAGCTTTTGAACGTTCATGAAAGCACTCATAAATGAAGCTTCATGATATCATTCTTTCTTGAATCACTGACTTCTCTTTTTCATTTGTCAATCAACTTCGAGAATGATCTATGATGATCAACGAGACGACAAGAAAGAATTGTTGAGTAACAACAAATTCATTCTCAAACGAGTTACTCATTGAGATCTTTGTCAACTCAACGAAGATGATCTGCAAGCTCACATGATTCATCTCGACTTAGTCGATTCTGAGCGCTAAATTCGTTTTCGATAGAATGCATGTGAATGAGACGAGAGTTGAAAAACATTCATCGTTATCGCAGAACATTTCATTCTGAGCAAAAATGTGATCGATATGAGCTTTAACATTTGACTTTTTGAACAAAACATCGACAGAAAGAAATATTTTTAACAGTTGTTACAACAAATGAGACTTGAGCTTCAGCTGTCTTTGAAGAAATCGTTGATCGAAGATATTGATAGCGATGATTACAGAGCGAAGCATTGCGAAGAAGAAAGATTTTCAGAGTCAACTATATATCTGAAAGAGTCGATGAGAAGTCGTACGTAAAGAATTATTCGTAGAGTAAGTAGTTACAGCGTGATGAGAGAGACAGTTGCAGAATGTGAAAATTAGTAAGCAGTGCATGATTCTTACAGTTCGTAAGAATTTGAAATAGTCAAGTCGAAATCGAATTTTTTTTTCTTTTTCATTGATCTCAGCTCAACTATGTGCATATGCTAAGCATGAATTCAAAAACATTTCAAATCACACAAAATCTCAAATCACAGAAGAATCAATCGAATGAAAGCGCATATGCTTTGCATGAGCAAAGCATTGAGACTCATTTCACTTTGCGACGATACGACGAGAGCGACGTGTGACTGTGTGATGCGTTAGCGTGATATATGCGACGCTTATGTCATGCTTATCTGTGCTCTTGCCTTTGTCTTCAGCAGCGACTTTCTTTGAACGTTTATTTGAAGAGAGTCTAAGAGAAATATTAGCAAGACATATGCAAAGCATATAAAGTATCTACGAGCGAATGAGAAAGATGAGAATGATATGAAGTGAAGAGAAGAGTTGAGCTCGATCTGACATAAGATTAGCATATGCTGAGCATCGAGTCGAAATTGTCTTGAAATTTTTCGTCAATTATAAAGTTTAACTCGATGTCAAGAAAAATTTTCGATCTCGACTCAACTATTTCAATTCTTCATGAACAGAACTGATAATAATCGCTCTAATCGCTTTGCAGAAAGTCGAACTTAAGCTAGCTCTAACATCATGATTTTCGTTGACAATCATTTTAAAAGTAAACAACTGAATTGTGAAAGCTTTTCAATCTCATGTGATCTAATGACTCTAGCGAGATAAAGTGTAAGATTGCTCAAAGAACATTAGTTATGACGCAGAAACTGCGCGCTACGACAATCTATTTGATGTTTGATAACATCTTGTTCTTGCTACTCTCTACTTAATAACAATCAATACATGCACTGTTATGATTCTCATGTTCGAGCGTAGTTATGCTAGTTGCATGTCAATTGAAGAGATAGACGTAGACATTTTGATCTTTCATTGACAATCTACGTGTTCTGTTAATACTTTCAACGTTGTTCTCATTGTTTTAAAAAACGAATGCAAGACAGCAAGATGCTGATTGAGTCAATTGATCTGTCTTTTCTTAAAGTTAATGTACATTTACTGACTTGATTTGAGTCAAAATATCTTGAATTGTCTTTCAGTCTGTCATAATGTCAATTGTGTTATTTTAAAAGAGCATGATGCACGTACAACACTTTTATTTTCTTCAATTCTGATCATATTTCATCAAGATCAAGATTCAATATGTTATTTATTAATATCTCAAATGATTATTCGACTGTGTTCATCAAGATTCAGTCGAATCTTTGATGTAAATCGATCTGTTCGAGTTTGATACTATGCACTGATTGATCGCTTACTTCAGAGTAAATCTTATCGATTGTGAAGTTCAAAGATACATCAGTCTGATTGAATGTGCTCACTTCATAGATTGAAAAATACACTTTCGATTGATTCTCAAAGTTCTTGACAAATTAATTTCATTGATTCTCAGAAAAAGACTCTTTCTTTATAAAATTCATCTCAAGTAGCGAAAGAGAGTTGTGATAAGATTATCTCTATGAACTTAACTTTGTTTAATAGTCTTTTCAAAGCATCAAATTTCAATTGTTGAGTGTAGCGAAAATGATAGCAGTTGCTTTAGCGATGAGTCAAAGAATCTGTGCGAATTCTGAATTCTTACGCATCATGAATGATTTACGTGCATATGAATGCATTGATTCACGCGTACATTTCTTCTAATAATGAATGTTCATGCTTCTTAGCTCTACACATCTTGAATCTCTACATCACATTGATATGTTACTTGAATCTTTGAGCATCTTGAAATTCTATGCGTCATGAATCTCTATGTCTCACACATGCTTGAGAAACTTGAGACTCAAGCTGTTCATGTAAGCATGAACTTTCGTCTTCTCTATCAATCAAGCGATCTAAGTTCGATGCTAGTCAGACACAGCACTTGAAATTTTGTCACAAGAATTCTTAACAATCTATTCATTATGTCATGTTTAATATAAAGCACTTCTTGAATGCAGCGTCTTTCTCAAGTGTATGTTATCATGATCTGAATTATTTACATAGTAACAGATTCACAGCAAAACAGCAAAGCATTAAGTCTTCGTCAATTCTCACATATCATCAGCTTCACTGAATAAAGCTGCATCATAGCAATCATGACATTGAAACGCAAGTCAACGAACTCAGTATATCAGACATTCAGAGTGATAGAGACTTTCTTCTTCACTCATACTTATCAAGTCTGACAGTGATAATAGATCGATGCATCAATTTGCACATTATGTGAAATTGAATGATTTTTCGATCAAAAGCTTCGCAGAAAAATCAACATTCTTCAGACTCAAAACATTATTCTGAACGATCAACTGTTTCATAATGATCACGTAAATCAGCTTAATGAACTTCGTATAAGAACTCTTCAACATGATCAGAAAAGATTGACTGAAGTCACAAATTCATCAAAACAAGTCATCATCAATCTTCAGCAAGATCTGAATATTCAACAAGCGACTCTTGAAGCGAAGAACAAGAAGCACGCTCTCATCATTCAGTTACTGAAACATGAGTTCAAGTGTCACAAAGTGATGAAAAGATGTCTGAAGAAGCTCATTGAATTTTTAAACAAACTTGAGTTTTCGAACGAAGAAAGTTTAAGCATTGACTTATTTGAAAGTATGAGTGTCGACGCGTTTTTGCATGAACAGCAAAGCATGAAATTAGAACTGAAGAGCAAGAACTCGAAAGTGAGAATCTTGCAGCAGAAATTACAACGCACAATCAACGAGTTGCAGCATGAAAAGCTAGTGCTTAAAAACTTGTTGATGAATTTTCAGAATCAATCACAGAGCAGATCGAAGACTTGCTTCTCTTACGATGACGAGAAAGTCGAAGTCAAGACAGCTGTGTTGCAATCAATGTTTATCAAGCAGAGAAAGAGAAGACGAAGTTGATGAGACGAAGCGCATGCGTTGTTTATATCTTTACTGTCGTGCTCGTAACATGTCTTGATTTATTTGTAAACTTTCTTCAAATAGTGAAATTCATTGCTTTCGCTTCTGTCTACTGAACAAAAATCAATCACAGTCTCAAGTTACTTAATCTGAATAATCGCGAGATGAAAGATCGAGCAAGTTGTTTTCTTCTTACAATCATGAAAGTCACGTAACAGAGAATCTGACAACTTTTTGATGAAAATATCTGTAACTTGTCAGTCGATAGAATCTTCATTTCGAATCATGTCAACAGCATCTATAGTATTTCAGATCAAGCACTCATTTAATTAATCATCAAGTTGTCAAACAAGAGATTCTTTGTCACGACAGTCAGAAGTGAATTATAAAGAAGCATCAATTATTGAATGACTTTAAACATATAAAAAGTCAGCAGCAATCTCTCTCTTTCTGAAGCACACATAAATCTCACTTCTTTTGCGCATCAATCAACTATGATCATTTGCAAGCATCTTGAATGATTACAGATGACGAGCGAGAAGAAGCTTGTGCTTATAAATTCAGATTGCATGATCAGAATCATGAGAGAGCTGACTAATTCAGTATCTCAGCAATCATCTATTCTTTTATTTATAGATTGAAAAGCAAAGAATCTTGCTCTTCGAGAGCTTTTTCTCAAACAAATCAAGAAAGATTCTTATGATGACATTGTCACTCTGCGAGTCGATAACAGAAGTCTCTACTTCGATTACTCTGTGCTCTTTGTCGAAAGCGACTCGTCTGTAATGATTTCATTGATAGTGAACAACATCTTCTGTCACGAAATCGAGACATCTTCTATTAGATGAGTCAAAGTCACAACGATGCACAATATCTATGATATCTTGTATGATTGACTTTTTTGTCTGTTCGTCGATGTACTGTGCATTTTCGTTGACGATTTCATCAACTTTGAAAGTGTCGTGAATCGTTTGAAAGCATGAGTCGCTGCTGACAGCGAATCAACTCTGTTCAAGCAAACAAGATCAAGAATTGTCATTGTCAAATGAGATGACAAAGTCAGTTCAAGTTGTACATATAATTTTCTTGAGATGAAAGATTCTCAATTCAGTCTGCAGCAGAAGATTCTAAGAAACTTCTACTCTTTCATCACTGTACTGCATTTGTCAGACGAGCAGATATTCTTATTAGCACATTTTTAACGACTACAAGAATTACTGCGAAGACAGATGAATGAAATGCATCAAGTTTAACAAAGCAATGAATGTCTTTACTTCGTCATACATCTGAATAAATTCTTTCAAATGACTGTATTGCATACAGTTGTCTCTATTCTTCAGTCTTTCAACTTTGTTATTGCAAGTCAAGAAAATAATGAAGTCGAGTCAGATCATATCAATCATGTAATCTCATTCTTACGACTTGAAATTCGATACAAATTATCTTACGATATCTTAACGAGCTTTATTGCTTCAAGCATTTTATTAGATGTAGATTCTTCGAAGATGCACAGTAAGATCTTTTCTATGCAGTCAACAGATCATGAGCTGAATAAATGATTAGAATTTAATTCGAAGACTTTGTATGAAGTCATTTATCATCGCTCGTGCTTCAAGTCACTTATGAGCTCATTTATGAAGCGATTCTTTGCTGAGCATCTGATCAAGAAGAAGACTAAGAAGCAGAAACAATGCATAGAGAAGCATCTGATCATGTTTTTCTCGAATATCATATCGTTTAACAAGATCATGACACAGATGCATCAAAAGAAAACTGACAGCATTGACATCTTTTGATCGCAACTTAAGAGCAATAACACTTGTCTCTGTTGTCTTTCACGAAAGTCGAAAAATACACTTTTCTGCGAACATACTCTCTGTGATGTCTGCGTTCGAATTTATGAAGATGAGATGTTTATCATGAAATGTCAATATCATATTGATACTTGTCTTTTATGTCATTTCGAAAATCGCATCGTCAGACTCAAATCATTCTCTGTCAATGATTGAATTATAAGTATTGATGAAAAAGACATGCATGACGTTATACTCTTAGAAAAATTAATCATAATTCAAGATATTATGAGATCGAAATTGAAACTTCAAGACTTGTTTGACATTGCATTTGATATTAGTGTTGATAAACTCTCTTTCAGATCTCAAGATGTGTTTAATTATAATAATGAAACAAAAGATTTCATTGTCTGCATTCTGTTTCTACGCTGCGTGTCAATCGCTCAATGTGTTCAGATATTTGATACGCTAGCTCGAAAACTTTTTAAACGATCTCAAGAGCGAAGAAACATCATCACAAAGCTTCGTCTCTTCTTGAAGAATTAATATTCGAATGATAATTATAATGTTACTATTCTCGAAGATTATTTAAAGAAAAACTTGAAAATTGATGATTGAATGTTTGACTATCAATCGAGTATTCTTGCTATCAAAGTTGATGTCGTCATTGCTACAATTGACAAAGTCTCTTTAATCATTTTCATGAACTATAATGAATCGAGCACAAGAAAAGAAACATGTAATAAGAATGAGTCTCATGTCTAAATTGCAAAAGACTAAACAACAAACTAGAATATATGCATATTCGCTCGAAGACAATCGAGAATGAGTCGTGTATCTGAGAAGCGTAAGTCTCACATCTTTCAATAAGTTTGATGACTGATCGTATAATGATCGAGATACTTTGACTGCACTCGTGTGAGTGAGTCTTTGAAGCTGTACAGCGAAGCATGACTGACTCGAAATAGTTTCTATCGATTAGCACATATCAAGATCTTCGAATCTGTTTAGAATGATGAAATGAGTAAACACAACAATTCTGTCAGATCTGCGTTGTCAAAACGTTTACAAAACAATTCATCTCTTTTCAAACCTGACATTGTTGTATCTCTTGACACAGATACTCAGAGAACTTTAGTATTCTCAAGAACTATTGACTTTCGTCATGTGATTTTTGATGAATATGTTTCTCAACTTTGATGATCTTACATGTCTTTCTTTAACGATCAAAAAATATGAGAAGAACTCATGAATTCTTTGAACGAGAGAAATCAAGAAAATTATATTCAATTGAATGTCTTTCTGCTCAACGATGAATCGACAATTGACAACATTGATTGCATGAATGAGCTGTGAAAGAGTGTGCATATACAGTCACGAAGTATTGAAGATTGTGAAAAAACTCTTCATGCATTGATCGTCTTTGCATTCTATTTTGAGCTAAGCAACGTTTCAGAATTCATTCAAGAAGATTGATATCATTGTCGTGATACAATAAAATGTTGTCTTCAGAGTAAAGTCGTTGTTGACTTATTGATGCAATGTTATAAATTCAGCTTGATCTTTGTCATTGACGTTGAGATCTTAGAATACTATGAGAATGATCTGAATCTGTGTATCTCGTGTCATTAATATCAAAAGAACATTGACTTTTTCGTTCATCATTCAACAGAAATGATGATCATTTATGTACAAAGTGTTACACAAGAACGACGAAAGATTAGTGTCTTTTCTCAGAATATGCAGTGATATAAAGATCAACAAAAGCTCAAGACTCAATTCAAAACAGCTTATTACAAAGACTTGCAGCATTGATCTTGCAAAACATGTTTTTCAAATTCGCTTCATCAGAATTCAACGACTTTAAAGAGATGAAAGTCTGATGATCAAGTGAACTTTTGAGTGTGCAAGAAGTCTCGACTACAGCTGAGAGATATTAAATCTCTATCGAGAATTTCTGAGAATTCGAAAGACATATCGATGAATTTTTAAAACGTCACACTTCACTGATCTGCAAAGAATGAATTCAATGTGAGACATCAGCGAGAAGATTGCGAAATCTCTCATGTAATCAATTGCATGAGCAATGAGCATGAAGCACAAGCTTCGTATAATAATAAACTTGATGTAAAGATCACTCTGCTTGAAACTAAGTTAATAAGAATTAGCGTTTTCTATTATAGATAAAGCAATAATCAAAGTATTAGAAAAGAAAGCAGATTTTCACTTTTCTTTTGCTATTAAAACTGCGATGTGAGTTAACGTTAGAATAAGAATTCTTTCTGATCTTTTCTCTTGATCATCTCTTGCTGAACGTCTGAATCTCTTTCTTGAATTGACGTTAATGATGAATTGACTTCTGATCATGTCTTTACGATTTGTAATATCACTGACTCTCTTCACAGCTTGTCAGAAAAAGTTGTCATAAGTATCTACAAGAGCGAGAATGAGTTACTTTAGAATCATTTGAGTTCTATTAATGAAGACTTAATAGCTCTGAGATTTCATGAAGTTGTCTGCAGAGTCGTTCGTGACACGATTCACTGTGAATCGAACTAGTGACAAGATATTGACAATACACACAAATCTTTTCGATCGAGCATAAATAGAAAGAAAAAGAGACAAGATAAAAACTCGAAGATCAGCATGTACATGACATTAGACTTGATTCTTCAGCTTATTTGCATCAGATATGAGCAATCTAGATCAAAAGCATTACGCTAGTTTGCAAAATTCAATAAAGTGAGAAGAGTCGAGAGATTCTTACTTCAAATGATTCTTATTCATATTCTTGAATACATACTTTCAACTCAAGTCTTTTCAATACAGAATTTCATAAATATGCTAAGAGATCAACTCACTGACTTTGCAAAGAAAATCTTCACGAAACTTCTTTAAAACATTCAAGAACAATGAAAATAAAGACATGAGTAATCTCTCGACTCTGATTTGAATTAGCTATCGACAAGAACTGTCAGTAAGAAAACTCACTCGTAATTCTGAATGTTGTAATCATTGCATGTAAGCATCAAAGCAAGAATCTCGAGAGAAAATTGTAGCTGCATCAAGTGTCAATTACGTTCGCTTCAAAGTCTATCTTTAAGAAATTGAAGTTTTTTTTGATATTCATTACTCGATGCTCGATGCTTTCAAGTTTGTTTCATATCAGAATACGCTTTCATCATCAAATCAATCAATATCAGAGAAGATGTGCGCTCAAAAATCTCTTGATTCGTTGATGTCTGTCTCACTTGATCTCGACTCATGTAGTCATATTTTAGAGTTCTTGACACACGTCTAGATTTTTGACTCTGATGATGTTTCTCTCGTTCGTTGCGACAAGTCATCAGAAAGATCAAGTAATATCATTGTAGAATCGAGATTATGAAGACTGTAGTATTTAGATGATCGAGAGCTTGTATAGTCTGAGAGATACTATTAATCAATTGAAGAATCAAAAGATCTTCATTGCGTCAAGTGACGATACAGACATCACGCAATTGATAAAAGACATTCGAACTGACTATAGCAAAGAACAGACGAATCAGAAGTCAAATTTCGTTTTCATTCTCATTCTGACTGCGATCAGCGAAAATCTGATATATGTCGACTGACTGCATCAAATTTTTAGAAATGAGTGAAAGCTGATTACAGAACGCAGAAACGCTTGATTTAAAGAAGCACTGAATCTTTGATATCTTGTTCTGAGTTTTCTTGAACTCTTGAGCATCGAGCTTTCTTTTTGTTTCTTTGTTCAAGATAGTCTGTCTTTCAGAGACGACTGCGATCTGATTCTGTCTCAGCTTTATTCGATGCGCTTTTTCTTTCTTAGTCGCAAAGTTGTTCTTGACTTCATCGTTGCAGACTTAATCTCTCTTCTCTTCTGTTGAACTACTCTCGTTTCTGTTGTTGTCATCACTGTTCTCTGAATATTGTTCTTGATGTTGATCTCGAAATTTCATCATCTTCTTTCTGATGAATTCATTAGAGTAAGTTCAAGAGTCACATTTGCGATAACTTTGAATATTTCATTTCTGATCAGCATAATTGACAGCTTCTGCAAGTGTATATTCTGCGCTAAAATTCTGATGATAGATTCAACAGAAAGTGATGATAGTCTCTTGACGTGTCTGATGAACAACTTTGAAGAATATCTTTCACTTATCTAGAGTAAAGATTGAAAAATATGTTGCAGAATGACGTAGAAACTGTGCACAATCTGATTGATGATAAGTGCTTTTTATTTCTTTGAACTTCTCTTCAAGAAGATTGACGTGTTTTGATGACATTGTCACTCAATACTTGTCTTCTTCATGAAGATAGTTAATGAAAAGCAGATTCTCATTCTTGTAATGCATAACGAAAGACGCTTCGAACACATCGTTGACTTGATAAGCATAGAGTCAATGAATCTCAGAGATGTGCATCTTTGTCTCAGAGAGACGATTGCTCTTGAGAGATCAAATGAGAAAGTTGAAAAAATCAAGACTTTCTTGAGTCGTCGTTGTTCATACATCTATATCAAAGCAATATCGAACGTTCTTTAAATCGAGTTTCTCATGAAGAAGCTGCTCAAATCGCTGCACAGTCGCGATCTTCAATAATATATTGACTGATTCAAAGTCTGTCTTAAAAACGTCGTTCTTTTCACTTCTCTCGATGACAAAGATGTTGTTGCTTTGAGATTGAACTCAGAAACAGTATTCATTTTGCTTTGTATGATAAACTCGCTTCGACAGACTGACTATGTCTTCTGATAGAAGTATCTTGCAGATGTTGACTTTCTTCACATCAAGATCTCGAGCATACTGTAGAAGTGCAGAAAAATCAGATTACTGTTTCATTGTCGAGAGAAGTCAAAGTATCTCATTCTGCGTCTCATAAGAAATAGAGAAGTTAGATTTATCTATCTGAGATGAAGATTGAGAAGATTAAATATCATGAGAATCGTGAGATCATTCTTGATTGTGAGACGAAGTCTGAAGAGCTGTGAAAGCAAGAATGAGACGATGAGATTTTTGATTATTAAGCAATTGATCAACTGCAAAGATGTTCTTGCGAAGTTCATGCAGTGTGTCGTCTGTGAAGAAATTTTGAACAGATATAGTATTCGAAGAAGATTGATGATGTTCACAATCATGAAATAAATGATTCAAATTCATATTTTCGATCGAAAAAGACTGACGTGAAAGCTCATCGTCGATGAGTTGAAGAGATGTTACATAGATAGAGCGAGCAGATTCTTGATTGTGAGACAATTGTAAGAAATCTTTGATAAGAGAGATACAAAACTCGAAGATTTCTGTATAGTTATCGATGACAGTTGAAAGAATGACAGATTGAGCAATTTGATGATCATGAGAATGCGTATTCAGATTATCGATGAGATCTGAAAGAAGCTCGAATTCATCAACATAATTACACATGATGATAGAATCAAGCTCTGCAGACATGATGCTTATTTCATTATATATGAGCTTTGATCTATTGAGTTCGATTTTCAGTAAACGAGAAATCACGAAGTTGACATGACGACGAAGATTTCTTAAGATCTGTGACATTGATACGTATGTCAGCACATGTAAGTCAGAGAGATGCTGAGACTTAATGCACATTCTGAATAGCTGCTTTCATTGACATAAAATCTTCTTATTCAAGCTGAGATATCAGTGATTGAGATTTGTTATATCAGCAACGCAAATTCGTTGTAATAGTCTACACTGACGTAGTTCATCGCAAATTTGAAAAATGACTAATCAATAGTATCTAACGTATTAACGTCTCATATTGAATAGTACGAAATCAAGAATCTCATCAAATCTTTCATGTCATCAATTTCAAGACATCATGATGTCAAATCAATTACTTCTATGATTTCAGTTTATGAAAATGTATTTATAAACAATTTCTCTTTATTTGTCAACAGTTCAAGTGACAAATATATATATTATGATCAATGTTAATAGTCACGCTTTGCAGATCATGACAAGACTTAGTGTTTTAAGATGTTTTAATCATCTTTTTAATGTGTAATTTGATGTAAAAACATAGAAAGAAGTAAAGTGTTAATTGTTGATGAAGATTATATGTTCATCGATAGTTCTAAGTAAAAGTCGATCTATGCAACGTCATCAGTCTTTCACACGCGTTTAGAGAAAAGTTTGTTTACATACTTTTAAGAGCAATAGTCAACGAAAAAATTGTCGCTTAATGTTCTCAATTATATAAATGTTAATGTTGCTGTGAAATGTCAAAATCTGTGATTTTTGCTGTAGACGTGAACGCGTTTTTCTGTGTTTGCACAATTACAATTGTTTACGTCTTTAGAATTTTGCATTCTCATCATGCAGTCTTTCATTTCATTTTCTCATCTGATATCATCGACTCAGCTTCGAATCACTACTTCATTCATTCATTGATCACTTTGTTCTTATCTTCACTACATCTGCAAAATCTATTATTCAAAATCTCAATTTACATCTCTACAAATATTGAAGCTCTTCTTCATCTTTCATTCATCTTGATAATTGTCTTGTTCATTGAGTAAAGATGAGTCTTGTGATATTTGAACTCATCTTCTAATCTTGAAAAATCAAGTGCTGAGCTTTGAACAAGTTCTTTGATACTTCGTCAGTGATGCATGATTCAGAGAGTAAGACAAAGACAATAGAAAAAGCGTTGACTGAGATAAAGAAGTTGAATCAGACTTTTTTGACGAGTGATAATGACGAATTTGACAGGCGATACAGATGACAACGAGAACTATGACTTGCACTTCAACTCAGTTGATTCTTTTCTTTTGTTTCATCAACGATAGAAGATTAAAATAAATTCTCTCTCTTTCTTTCATCATGATTTTATCTCTTCTTTGCTTGTATTATTCTTTTCTTGAATGTTCTTCTGAATGTGAGTGAATAGACTAGATTTTTGAGTTGTTGTTGATGTATGAATACTTGCTAGTTCGATAGATTCGAGTACAGATTCGCTGCAAGTTTTGAGAATCTTCAACTTCTGAGAATTCAAATCATAATTAAACTGTGTCTTGAAAACAGTAAACTGTGTCTCGTTGACGAAAGAATAGTCAGATGTTGAATATGTGCTAGAATCTTGTGATTGTGACTTAAAACTAGATAAACACGACTTTGAATCGAATGCTTCAGTTGTGACAGTTTTCTCATAAATATTCATAGCAGTGTGCAACATTTTGAACATAAATTCGCGCATTCAGTTCACAACATTTCTCATTGAAGCTCTTGCTTTCACGATAACAACATTTCTAGAATCTTTCACTGCTCAGCATTTAAGAATCTTCAAGTAGTAGATGTTGTATGTGTAGTTCTCTTTAAAAACTCAATGACATCAAAGTCTTCACACTTCATCATTGATGTCAAGAGATAGCACTCACGTCTGATCATAATAATCATCTTTCTGATCAATTGTCAAATGTAGTCTGAGAAGATTGTAGACGACGCTGACTTCATTGTGCATATTTTGTAATTTGATCACGTTCATGATTCTTGATGCTTTCTTCAGCTCGACAAAGAATATGAGAAACATCAACTTGTTTTTGCTTGAGCTTGCGAGTTCTTGTAGCTTTTGAACGACTTCGCCTGAAAATAATTTGATGTGATATTCAATGACATAATTTGATTGCGAGAGTACAATCTTGAGATCGTGATTAGCATAATGCAAAGTTCAGTGTATTCATTGTCTGTTTCAGTGTTTCTTCAAGATCTTGCAGATGTCAACTTTTCTCACAGAAAAGATTCTTGAAAACACGCTATGTGAAACATTGTTCTCATTGAAGCTGCATTGTACAGCTTCTTGAATATTCTTGATTTCATGATTCTTGAGTTACACAGATGCGCGTTCTCTTTTTAGCAAAGAATGAAGCGCACTTCAGTTCTTGAATTTCTCATTCTCTGTCTCAACGACATGACGTGCTTTCAGTATGTCATCGAATCTCGTATCATAAGTCGTGATAGACTTAATGAACTTTGAGAATAAAAGACTTGCGCTTTCTTTTCGTTTTGTCTCTGAATGACTAGAAATTGATCGTGCTTCATTTTTATAGATCATGATATAAGATCACTGTTTCATACTTAGCATGTTCATTCAAAATGAAACAGCGTGCTTAACATATTTCAGAGCTCTTGCTATGAATGAACTTTCTTTAATATTAATCTTGAGTCTTCTGAAGAGCTTCTGAGATCAACTGCTGTGATTGAGTAACTTGAGCATTGACTGCGATATTCTCTCTGTCATTGAAGTTCGTTTCAAGTTCAATGATGCTATCTTTATTATTGTGTTTGAATATGTGCTCTGAAAAAGATTGACAGACTCACTTCGTATGAGATTGCTGATTGATGAGAGAGACTTTTTATTTCTGCTCTCATTCTGAGTGTTTTGTCGATGTATACTCTGAATTGACTGTGTATGAGTGCTTTCTCTTCTTTGATGAACGTGAAACGTCATCAAGCTTGTCAAGACGACGTTTCAGACTTGATATCTGATGTTTCATGAGCAGAAGCTCTGATTGCGATGAAGCGTTGTGAGTGAAGTCTATGCTCAAAGTTGCAGATGTGAGATTTAAAAGTAGAAGTCTGCAAGAACTTGATGCTAGTAATGTTTTTGTCAAGACTTGATATGCTTCAATCAATTTGCACTCTTAGATTCTAGATTAAACTCTCATCATAATTGAATATCAAGATTCAATTTTTCTGTTTATTTAAAATCATATCAAGTCTACAAATTCTTGCTACGACGAGTAATACTGACTGTTCTGAAAATAACTCGTTACATCTCAATAATCTATTATTGATGTAGATTCTGATTCTAGCTATGTATGCTTTGATAAGAACTGATTGAAGAAAACAGAAAATTCTAAACATTCTTCGCGACTTTATCAAGTTAACTCTTCATCTTTGCTGTTGTCTGTCACTTATCAATAGTTGATCATCAAGCTCTACAGCTCAGACTTGATAAAATTTTCAGAATTTTCAAAGACACTTTTCATGTTCAAAGATGTTATAAACTTCGAATCATGCTTCAGATCTGTCACTGAAGACATTAAGTTATCAATGTCTTCATTCTTTGCATCGCTTTTCTCATTCTCATTCTTGAGTGTCGCTTCAAAGACTAATCATGACATATTTTTGATATCATCATTGATCAGCTTCTCTTCGATGTTTGAATGTTCATTGTTTTCACGACACTGATTCAGTTTCTCAAGCAGCATCTCAGTTTGACAATTCAACGCTGCATCAATTCATTTAAGTTTGAGAAGATTGATTCTCTTCATTTCTGAGAGCGCTGTTCTGATGCTCAAGTAACTTTTTCTTCATATTTCAATAAAGTAGTAACAAATGTTATTACGACTCTGACTCTGTCTTTCAACTCGCTTAAGAAGTGTTGTTGTGATATGAGCGATCTTGACTCTTTCACAGATTTTCAAATCATCGATCACAATGTCATTCAACGAATTCGCAATTTCATATGTTCTCTCGTTCAATCATTGTCGAGCAATCTCTTTCTCAAAAGTTGCTTCGAAATGTATATCATAATATGAGTTCATATTGATTTCACGATTGACAATGATTCATGAGTCAAAGTCAGCGCTTCTGACAATCATGACTTTTTCAAAAAATGTTCAATCATCTGACTCATCAAATATTGAAACGCTGACTTGAATTTTGACATCATCTTTGATGAAAGTTTGATCGACTTTTTTGATGACTTTGATGTCTCTAGTTGATCTGAATGACTTTTCGCTTGTTTCAGATTCAAATTCTGCTGCATTTGTGTCTGAGTGAGATGAAATTATAATAAGTCATTTTCTGAAATAGTTTTGCTGCTCATTCACTAGATTCATATGCTGATTTATCTTGATGAGTTTTTCTCTTGCAATGTTGTCAGTTGAATTCTTCTTTAATGCTTCAATGAATCTCTTCGCGTTTTTGAAATTAGCAATGAACATGAGAATGTTAATGAGAAAGTCATCTAAATTATTCTTCGAAAGCTTGTTCTTGACATTTCGCTACTTTATCTGCTCGTTCAATTTTCTCAATTCGAGCTGAGCAACTTTATTATCGAGATTGTTCATGAGCTTTCTCAAATGAGATGTAGCTTGTTCATAAATTTGCTTGCAGAAGTCATCTGATTTTGATTCGCTTTGCTCAACTTTCATTGAGTGATTGTCATTATCTTCGTCGTCTTCATAAGCATTCTCGCTAAATTTCTCAGTTTCAACATCGAGAGCTTTGACTATCGTGTTAACATCTATGTTGTGAAGTCAGTTCTGCAATGAAATAAAGTAAAAGTGAGAATTTTCAAATAGTTTTGAACGACTCAATAGAGCTTTGTTTACTTCTAAAAGTCTCTTCAGCGTCTTTATACTTGTTCTTGTCTGAGTGTAAAAGCAATGCAAGCTTCTTATACGCTTTTTTGATCTTCTGTTTTGTGAACGAATCATTCACTTCAAGAATTTAATAATACTTGTTTGATTCACACTTCAGCACTCGTTTCACTGCTTGCTTCTGCTCATTGATGTAGTTTTTCTGATCTTTGTCTGATGCATCATCTGAGAATGTGTTCAAAGAAGCTGCATCTTGAGATGCTTCAGTCTGCTTTATTGCTTTATTCATCTCAAGATGAGAAGTGTTCGAATCTGACGTGCTCTGTGAAGTGACAAGATTATGAGATGTCTTTACTGCTTCTGTTTGTTGACGTGCTTTATCAGCTTCGAGATGAGAAGTGTTTAAGTCTGACGTGCTCTGTGAGATGACAAGATCATGAAATGTCTTTGCTGCTTCTGTCTGTTGATATGCTTTATCAACTTTAAGACAAGAAGTATCTGAGTCTGATGTGCTCTTTGAATTCGCAAGATCATGAAATGTCTTCATTGCTTCTGTCTGTTGAAACGCTTTTTTCGCTTCAAGATCAGCTTCAAATTGTGTCATGACTTAACTAAAGAGTTTCTTGTTTAAATTAAACTAGCTTTTCTACAAGAATTAAACTGCTTGAAGACAATATGAGATTCTTGAAGTAAGCTTGTTCAAAGATTGAATCAATCAATCTGTTTTGTAAGATTGTATTAGAGTTCAAAGATCTGATTTTGTTTAAATTATCAAAGAGAAAAGTGATGTTCTTATAAGCTTTCTCAGTCAGTCTTCTACTTGATTGCTTTGCGCAATTTTCAACTTCATTATATCATCATGAGTCAATTCAAGCTTCTCTGACAATCAAATTCAACTGCTTTTCAATAGCTTTCTGACTGCAAATGAAAGTTTTCAAAAAGTTTGCTTCGAACATTCAGAAACACAAACTTTCACATATTCAAAATTTGAGATATGTTTTGACATCATTAAAGATCTGCTTTTTCTCATTCTTGCTGACTTCAAGATCATCATTCTTTTTTTTCGTTTTGCAAATCAAGACATGAACAAATCAAAGTTATTAACATTGTTAACTGTGTGAATCATCAACTCGTAAGTGAATCAGTTGCAACTTGAATGAGCTGACATTCTACTTTTCAGCGATGCAAATAAAGTGTCAAAGACTTTGTTCTTTGAAGTGAATATAACTTGAAACTCAACGAGCATTAATACAAGCATGCAAACAATGAAATCACTAGCAGCAGCATCAAAGTCTATATTTTCGACTTCAGTTATTCATCAAGTTGTTATTGACAAGAACAGAAAGACTTTGTTCACTTCAAATCAACTAAGTGCATTCATTGATGATATCATTGTGTTTCCATCGATGAATCTCGATGACACTATGACTTAAGCTACTTTGAACTGATCTTGTCAAGCACAAGTCATATTAAGTGTCATTAACTTCTTCAGATTGATGTACTCATACTTGATTACAACTCAGAATTCAGCATGATTTTACAGCTCATCGCATCAGCAGAACTGTGCGCTTGATGACAGCGATCAAAGAACATTTAGTCTCAATTCTTCAGATCGACACTTGATTAATGTTAGCACTACATTGAGTGACATTTCAACAGTCTCAATGAGCTTCTCAAAAGCTTCAAACATGATTTGAACTGACTATGATGATTCAACTAACTTAGCACTTACTGCAACTTCTTCATTAAGTATTTCGCTCATGAATTTCAGCATTTGAGTAATCGATGTCTCAAGTGCAACTGCGTAATCATCACGAATTTCGTTTTCTGATCGAGCTTCGACGAAGAAAGTGTCTAGAAATATGATTTGTTTCTTTCTTTTCTATTGCTATGTTATAGAAATATTGTAATGTAGATAGATATAAT
>JAABVA010000170.1_pt1 | contig 85588 bp, 79 predicted proteins | sample 5560331 | NCBI WGS metagenome assembly JAABVA01 (sample SAMN12812661, study PRJNA571458) | rock metagenome | isolation source: Antarctica rocks | place: Antarctica: Victoria Land, Mt New Zealand sud | collected 2016-01-07
TCCGGCCGTTGACGGTGACGACACCCTTGCCCGCGGCCTGCGCCTCGTCCCACGCGGCGATGACCTCGCGCGCCTCGGCGACCTCGTCCTCGCTCGGCGCGAAGATGCGGTTGCACGGGTCGACCTGCGTGGGGTGCACGAGGGTCTTGCCGTCGAAGCCGAGCTGCCGGCCCTGCAGGCACTCGGCCTCGAAGCCCTCCGCGTCCTTGATCGCGTTGTAGACGCCGTCGAGGATGACGGTGCCCGTGGCGCGGGCGGCGAGCAGGCACAGTCCGAGCCCGGTCAGCAGCGGCGCGCGGCCGGGGACGTGCGCCGCATGCAGCTCGTTGGCCAGGTCGTTGGTGCCCATCACCAGCACCGCGAGGCGCTCGGACGCGCCGGCGATCTGCTCGCAGTGGAGCATCGCGATGGGCGTCTCGACCATCGCCCAAATGCGGGTGTGCTCGGGCGCGCCGCCCGCCTCCAGAGCACGCTCGATGGCGTGCACGTCGTCCGCCGAGTTGATCTTCGGTACGACGACGGCTGCCGGCCCCGCCCGGGCCAGCGCCCGGATGTCGTCGGCGTGCCACTGCGTGTCGAGCCCATTCACGCGAATGGTGACCTCGCGCCGCCCGTACTCGCCGGAGGCCGCCGCTGCGCACACCCGCTCGCGCGCCTCCTGCTTGGCGTCGGGGGCGACCGCGTCCTCGAGGTCGAGGATCAGCGCGTCGGCCGGGATGCCCTTGGCCTTCTCGAGCGCCCGGGCGTTGGCGCCGGGCATGTAGAGCACCGACCGGCGGGGTCGCAACTGGACGTCGTCGCCGCCGCTGACACCGCTGGGGCCACTGAGCGCGCTCGATGCCGGCATCTCAGGCACCGCCCGCGAATCCGTACGCCGAGGCCAGCTCGGGGTCGCGCTCGGCCAGGCTGTGCGCGAGCTCGACCATCACCTTGCACTGCTTGACCGACGCGTCGTCCTGCATCTTCCCGTCGATCATCACCGCGCCGGTGCCGTCGCCCATCGCGTCGATGACCTGCTGCGCCCAGGCGACCTCGGCCGGGTCGGGGCTGAACACCTGCTTGGCGATGTCGATCTGCACCGGGTGCAGGCTCCACGCGCCGACGCAGCCGAGCAGGTAGGCGTTGCGGAACTGGTCCTCGCAGGCGACGACATCCTTGATGTCACCGAACGGTCCGTAGAACGGCAGGATGCCGTTGGAGGCGCAGGCGTCGACCATCCGGGCGACCGTGTAGTGCCACAGGTCCTGCTGGTAGGTGGCGCGGCCGGTGGTCAGGTCGTCGCTCGTGGGGTCCTGGCGGACGAGGTAGCCGGGATGGCCGCCGCCTACGCGCGTGGTCTTCATCCGCCGGTCGGCGGCGAGGTCGGCCGGCCCGAGCGAGAGCCCCTGCATCCTTGGGCTGGCGGCGCAGATCTCCTCGACGTTGACCATCCCCCGCGCGGTCTCGAGGATCGCGTGGACGAGGATCGGGCGCGTCAAGCCGGCCTTGGCCTCGAGCTGGGCGAGCAGCCGGTCGACGTAGTGGATGTCCTCGGCGCCCTCGACCTTGGGCACCATCATGACGTCGAGCTTGTCGCCGATCGCCGGCACCAGCCGGGTGATGTCGTCCAGGCCCCAGGGCGAGTCGAGGCTGTTGATGCGCGTCCACAGCTGGGTCTGGCCGAAGTCGTTGTCCTTCGCCACGCGGACGAGCCCCTCGCGCGCGGCCTCCTTGTTGTCGGCCTTGACCGCGTCCTCGAGGTTGCCGAGCAGGACGTCGACCCGGGCCGCGATGCCCGGCACCTTGGCCGCCATCTTCTCGTTGCTGGGGTCGAAGAAGTGAATCATCCGCGCCGGCCGGACCGGGATCTCACGCAGCGGCGCGGGCGCGCCCACCGCCAGCGGAGCGAAGAAGTCCTTCGGGTTACGCATGCAGGTCTCTCCCAGGGGTCGGCTCTCGCCTGCTCACCCTATGAAGTCGCCGGCGCCTCAGAGTTTCGGGCAAGCTGACGCTTAGTGGTCGCATGGCGGTGGCAGTCGGGCGGAGGTCAGCGACCTGCCCCAGCACAGCACCTCCGCACACCCCCGCTATGCGCTAGTCAACCCAGTCAACCGCGGCTGCGGCCTCCCGTGCTTCGGCCAGTTGCTGCCGAGCCGTGAATCGAGGTCTCTGTTGAGGCTGCCGAGCGGATCGAGCGCCGGGTCCCGGACGAATTGCATGACGCTTCCGGCCGTACTGTCGGTTTCATCCGTGTGTGGGTGCCGGCTCGGGCCCGGTTCATGCGAAGCGTGATGCAATTTGCCGAAGTCGACTGCCGCACGTGCACCAGCACTGACCAATTGCGGTCCTGTTCAGCCAGTCACCGTCAGCAGCCTCGCCACCTCGATCAGAACCTTGAGCCGGCCCGCACTACCCCGGGGCCAAGCCGTCAGAGCTGGTCCGGCTCGTACGTCGCGAGAAAGCGGCCGATCCGGGTGACCGCGTCGTCGAGCTCGTCCACCCGCGGCAGCGTGACGATGCGGAAGTGGTCGGGGTGCGGCCAGTTGAACGCGGTGCCCTGCACCACCAGGATCTTCTCGTCGGTGACGAGGTCGAGCACGAACTGCTGGTCGTCAGCGATCGGGTAGACGGCCGAGTCGAGCCGGGGAAAGCAGTAGAGGGCGCCCATCGGCTTGACGCAGCTGACGCCCGGGATGGCGTTGAGCAGCTCCCAGGTGCGGTCGCGCTGCTCCTTCAGCCGGCCGCCCGGCAGCACCAGGTCGTGGATGCTCTGGTGGCCGCCGAGCGCCGCCTGGATCGCGTGCTGAGAGGGCACGTTGGGGCACAGCCGCATGTTGGCGAGGATGTCGAGGCCCTCGATGTAGCTCTGCGCGTGGCCCTTGGGGCCGGACACGGTCATCCAGCCCGAGCGGTAGCCGGCCACCCGGTACGCCTTTGACAGCCCGTTGTAGGTCAGGCAAAGCAGGTCGGGGGCGACCGCGGCGGTCGAGTGGTGCACCGCGTCGTCGTAGAGGATCTTGTCGTAGATCTCGTCCGACATCAGGATCAGGTTGTGCTGGCGGGCGAGCTCCGTGACGGCCTCGAGCACCTCGCGCGGGTAGACCGCCCCGGTCGGGTTGTTGGGGTTGATGATGACGACGGCCCTGGTCCGGTCGTTGATCTTGGCCGCGAGGTCGTCGAGGTCGGGCGCCCAGCCCGCCTGCTCGTCGCACAGGTAGTGCCGCGCGCGCCCGCCGGTCAGGCTGACCGCCGCGGTCCACAGCGGGTAGTCGGGCGCAGGTACCAGCACCTCGTCGCCGTTGTTGAGCAGCGCCTGCAACGACATCACGATCAGCTCGGAAACGCCGTTGCCGAGGTAGACGTCGTCGACGTCGACCCCCTGGATGTCCTTGACCTCGCAGTACTGGGTCACCGCGCGCCGGGCGGACAGCAGGCCCTTGGAGTCGCTGTAGCCCTGCGAGATCGGGAGGTTGCGGATGACGTCGTGCAGGATCTCCTCGGGAGCCTCGAAGCCGAACGGCCCGGGGTTGCCGATGTTGAGCTTGAGGACCCGGTGGCCCTCCTCCTCGAGCCGCTTGGCATGCTGCAGGACCGGCCCCCGGATGTCGTAGCAGACGTCGAGAAGCTTGTCGGACTGGCTGACCTGCATACCCCCAGCCTCTCAGGCGCGAGCCGCTTCGCCCAACGACTTACTGTCACCCGCCGGGGTGAGCTGCTCGGCCGTGTGTTCGCGGGGCGGGCCTGCCGGCGCGGTCACGCCCGCGAGCGGGAGCCGGACGCGGAACGTGGCCCCCGCGCCAGGAGCGGTCTCCAGCTCGACCCGGCCGCCGTGCGCGGCGACGAGAGCCGACACGATCGACAGGCCCAGGCCGGACCCGCCCGCGGTGCGCACCCGCGACGGGTCGGCGCGGTAGAAGCGCTCGAAGACCCGGTTCGCCTCGGCCTCTGCGAGCCCGGGCCCGTCGTCGCGGACCTCGAGCACGGCGTCAGGCGCTTGGGTCCGCACCCGCAGCACGACGTGGCTGCCGGCGGGCGTGTGGGTGACCGCATTGGACATCAGGTTGGTCACGACCTGCCGCAGCCGCGCATCGTCACCGACGACGACCGGCGGGTCGGTGTCCTCCCCTGCGGAGGTCTCCAAGGTGATGGTGTGCGAGGGGGCCGCGGCCCGGGCGTCATGGACCGCGTCGGCGGCGAGCTCGAGCAGGTCGACGGGGCGCTGCTCCAGCGGCCGCTGCTGGTCGAGGCGGGCGAGCAGCAGCAGGTCCTCGACGAGCAGCCCCATCCGGGTGGCCTCGGTCTCGATGCGCTGCATCATGCGGGGCACGCCCTTGGGGCCGCCGAGCGCGCCTTGCCGGTGCAGCTCAGCGAAGCCGCGGATGCTGGTCAGCGGGGTGCGCAGCTCGTGGCTGGCATCGGCGACGAACCGGCGCATCCGGTCCTCGGACGCCCGGGCGCTCGCCTCGGACGCCTCGCGGTCGCGGAAGGCCCGCTCGACCTGCCCGAGCATGGTGTTGAGGGCGCCGGCGAGCCGGCCGACCTCGGTGCGCTCGCTCTCCTCGACCGGCACCCGCTGGCTGAGGTCGCCGGCGGCGATGGCCGCCGCTGTCGTCTCCACCTTGCGCAGCGGACGAAGGCTGGAGCTCACGACCGCATACGCACCGCCTCCCAGCAGCGCGAGCACGCCCAGGCTGACCCCGAGATCAATGACGATCATCTTATGGACCGTGTCGTCGACATCGGCCAGGTTCACAGCGGTGACGTGGGTCCCGCTGCCGTCTGCGTCGACGCGCACCGCCACCCGCCAGGCGTGGCCCGCGCCCGTAGCGGGGACGGTAAATGCTGAGGTCCCGAGCCTGGCCGCCGCCGTTGAGGTCAGAGCCGGCAGGCGAGGCCCGGTCTGCGGCGCGGTCAAGTGGACGCGGGCGAATCCGTTGCCGTTCGCATCCAGGAGGGCCGACCACGTGTCCGGGCCCGCGTAGGGGCGGTCGTCCCCCGTCTGAGATGGTGGTCCGTTACGGAGCCCGTAGTCCAGGCCGGCCTGCGTCCGCAACTGGTCATCGACTCGGCCGAGCAGGTAATTCTGCAGCGCTGCCGTGGTCGCGAAGCCGACCGCGGCGAGCGCGAGTGCGGCCAGCAGGACGGTCGCGACGACGAGCTTGACGCGCAGCGGCGTCCGGCGCGTCAGCCCGCGCAGCCTCAGCCGCCGGCGAGCGGAAGCCGGCGCCACGGTGGCGGTCGATGCGGCCGCCGCGGTTGCGCTCACAACGAGGTCACGCCCGCGGCACGCGCATGACGTAGCCGACGCCGCGCAGGGTGTGCAGCAGCCGCGGCTCGGTGGTGTCGACCTTCTTGCGCAGGTAGGAGATGTAGGACTCGACCACGCCGGCCTCCCCGGCGAAGTCGTAGTGCCACACGTGGTCGAGGATCTGCGCCTTGCTCAGCACCCGGCCGGCGTTCTGGAGCAGGTAGCGCAGCAGCTTGAACTCCGTCGGCGACAGGCTGACCGGCTCGCCGGCCTTCCAGACCTCGTGGGTGTCGTCGTCGAGCTCGATGTCGCCGAGCGCGAGGCGTGCCCTGTCCTTGCCCGCCGCCTGCTGCCCCTGCGAGCGGCGCAGGACAGCGCGGATCCGGGCCAGCACCTCCTCGAGGCTGAACGGCTTGGTGACGTAGTCGTCGCCGCCGAGCGTCAGGCCGGTGATCTTGTCCTCGGTGGCGTCGCGCGCGGTCAGGAACAGCACGGGAATGTGCGCCCCCTCGCTGCGCAGCCGGCGAACGACGCCGAACCCGTCGAGGTCGGGCAGCATCACGTCGAGCACGACGAGGTCCGGGCGGAAGCGGCGGGCCTCCGCGACCGCAGCGACGCCAGTCGGGGCCGTCGCCACCTCGAAGCCCGCGTAGCGCAGGCTCACCGACAGCAGCTCGAGGATGTTGGGCTCGTCGTCCACGACGAGCAGCCGGGCCTCGGCCGTGCCCGCCGGAGCGGCAGCAGACGTCATCAGGGGGTCCTCCTCCCGGCGCAGTGGCCCGCGCGTCTGCACCGATCATGACGGGCACGCCTGCCCGAAGTCTGCGGGACAGCTGGGAGTTGTCTGTGAGTCGGTCGATGTAGGCGTTGCCGAGGCAGGAGGGTCGCCTCGTCACATCCGGTTCAGGCGTTGCGGTTCCCCATGGCCGACTGCCACGTGAGGTTGACCCAGTGGAAAGCCTTGCCGACGAACGAGCCGATCACGGTGACCGAATGGTCGCCGCCGACCAGGCCCGCCAGGATGATGACGGCGAGGGCAGCAATGATCAGAGACTTGCCGTCCACCTCGAAGGACCTCCTGCGCTGCCGACACCACTCGAACGCCGGCTGGCACCGTGCAGCACCCGTCCGGTGGACGCTCGCTCACGCGCTCGACGATCAACACCGTAGACCGGCTGCCAGTGGAAGAGCGCGCGCGCCGTACCGCGTGTCGGACCCCTGGTGGCCATGAAGACGTCCCCCGCGGCGGTACGGTGCGCTGTCCGTACGGCAGGAGGGGGACGCGGATGCGTAACCCCTTTTCCCGTTCGCGAGGCGGCTGGGACCCCCAGCAGCAGCTGCAGCAGCTCATCGCCCGACGTCGGGCCGGTGACGACGACGACGGCCCGCGCGCGAACCCCAGTGCACATGCCGGGGACCACAGCAGCAGGCCGACGCCTGGCTTCCTCGACCGGTGGCGCGAGAAGCTGCACGAGCGGCGCTACGAGTACGTGCAGGACCCGGGCGAGGTCAAGCTCGACCTGCGCGAGCATGTCGTCACCCTGGCGCAGCCGATGCTGCGGACGATCTCGGGAGTCGTCGCCCTCGTCGCACCGCGTCCGGCGCTGCCCATAGTTGTCTTCGCGGTGATCGTCGCTGCGCTCGTCCGGCGCCGGCGGCGGCTGGACCTCGGCCAGACCCTGATCGTCGGAGTTGTCGCGGGTCTGGCCATCGCCTACGCAGGCAGCCGGCAGATGTCGACCACGGTCCACGTCGTACTGGTCGTGGTGCTGCTGATGTGGCTCCTGCTCGACCTCTACGTCTGGTACGACGACAGGCTCATCGTCACCAACCGCCGCATCTACCGGGTGTACGGCGTGCTCACCAAGCACGGGCCGTCAATGGCCCTGTCGTCGGTCACCTACATCGACGTCGAGCTGCCGCCGCTGGGGCAGGCGTTCAACTACGGGACATTGGTCCTCGACTCTGCGGCGCAGCGCGACGACCCGCTGTCGCACTTCGCCTACCTGCCCAATGCGGTGCGGGTGCACAAGCAGATCCTCGCCCTGCGAGCCGCCGCGCTGCGCACCCTGCCGCGTCCGCAAGACATGATCTGAGCCAGGCCCGCGCTCTTTCACCGGCCGCCTGGACGGAGGCCAGCGATGAACACGACCCGCCTCGAGGCCTTCAGCGACGGCGTCTTCGCCATCGTGATCACGCTGCTCGTGCTCGAGCTGCACGCTCCCGAGCCGGGCGAGCGCACCCTCGGGTCGGCACTGGGCAGGATGTGGCCGAGCTACGCGGCCTTCCTGGCCTCGTTCCTCGTCGTCGGCATCATCTGGCTGAACCACCACGCGATGTTCGCCCTGGTCTCGCGGACCACGCACGGGCTCCAGGTGGCCAACCTGGGCTTGCTGCTGACGGTGACAGTCCTGCCGTTCCCGACTGCCGTGCTGGGGAACTACGCACGGGACGCCGCCGACGCGGACGGCCGGACGGCCGTACTGCTCTACGGCGCAAGCAGCACCGCGATGTCGCTCGCGTTCCAGATCATCTGGCGCTACATCCTGCGGCACCCGGAGCTGCAGAAGGCGGGCGTCGACCGCGCCCGGCTGCGCACGCGGGACCGTCGGTACACCGTCGGCCTGGCCGCCTACCCGCTCGCGACCCTGATCGGGCTGATTAGTGTGCCCGTGTTCCTGGTGCTGATCCTCGCGCTCTCGTTCATGTACCTGCTGCCGACGCCTGACACAGCGGTGGACCCATCTGGCAGCGGCTGACCGAGGCCGGACGGCGCTGACACCGCGGCCCTGCCGTTCTCATGCCGCCTCTGCAAGCGCAGCGAGGGCACTGCCGTGCCGCCCCTTGCGGACATGGAGCTGCGTCGGGATCCGCTGCCGCAACTCGGCCACGTGGCTGACCAGGCCGACCAGTCGGCCGCCCTCGCGCAGGGTGTCGAGGACATCCATCACCTCGTCGAGCGTCTGCTCGTCGAGCGACCCGAAGCCCTCGTCGATGAAGAGCGCGTCGAGCCGAGCGCCCCCTGACTCGGCCGCGACCGCGTCGGCGAGCCCGAGCGCCAGCGCCAGGCTGGCGAGGAACGTCTCGCCGCCGGACAGGGTCGACGTGTCGCGGTCGACGCCCGTCCACGTGTCACGAGCCATCAGCCCCAGGCCGGCTCGCGCGTTGCCCCTGCCGGCGTCGGTGTGCACGAGCGAGAAGCGCCCCTGCGTCATGCGCAGCAGCCTCTCGCTCGCGCCAGCGGCCACCTCCTCAAGGCGGGCAGCGAGAACATACGACGACAGCGTCATCTTCAGCACGTTGCCACCACCGCCTGCGGCGAGATCGGCCAGCTCGCGCACCTCCGCGTGACGCGCCGCGACCGGCTCCATCGCCTGCAGAGCCGAGCTCAGCTGGCCGCCAAGGACGGCGAGGTCATTTTTGATGCGGCCTGCAGCAGCTTCAGCGGCGACGGCAGACTGCCAGGCGAGGCGAGCGGCGGCCTGCCCAGCCTGGACGGCGGCCAGGTCGGGCGCAGCGCTCGGCAGGTCGGCAAGGGTCGGGTCCTCCAGCACTGCCCGCACCGCGGCCTGGGCATCACGGTGCTCGCGCAGGCGCCGCATGGCGGTGTCGCGCCACGCCACACAGCGCTCGGCGGCACCCGCGGTCACGCTGTCGCTGAAGCCTGCTTCGAGAGCCAGCCGGGTGGCCTCTGACCGGGCTGCGGCCAGGTCAGAACGGCAGGCAGCTGCGGCGTCGACCGCCGCCGCGGCGCGGGCGCACGCCTCGGCCAGCCCGCGGGCGGTGCTGGCCGCGCCAGCCAGGTCCGGGGCTGAGCCGAGCTCAGCCCGCACGGCCTCGTCCAGCGCACCGGCGCGGCGGGTCGCCTCGTGGGCCTCGTGCTGGGTCGCGCGGCGTTGCTCGACCCGGCCCGCCTGGGCCTCGCTCAACTCCCGGATCGCGCTGTCGGTGCCGGTAAGCTGCCGGTCGATCTGTGTGAGGGCTCCGGCGAGCGTTGCGAGCCGTGCGACCCTCGCGCCTGCTGCCGCCGCCTGCTTGGCCAGCGTGGCCGGGTCAGCGTCGAGAAGCAACATGCCGTGTTGGCTGAGCCGGGAGCCCAAGTCCGCTGCCCGGGCGCGCAAACCCGCGAGCTGCTCGGCCTGGCTGCTGCGCCGCGCCTCGGCCTCCTCGGCCGCACGGTAGGCCTGCTTCTCCGCCTCGGGCGTGACCCGGGAGGTCGGCAGGGACTGCTCCGTCGGGTCCGGATGGTAGGTCGAGCCACAGACTGGGCACGGCGTGTCCGGCTCGAGGTGAGCGGCGAGCTCAGCGACCATGCCGTCGATGCGGGCGATCCGCAGGTCGGCGGCCCGCTCGCGCAACTCGACAGCACGCTCCCGCAAGCCCACCAGGGTGTCGGCAAGGCACTGCGCGTCGTGTTCCACGACGACGAGTGCGGCGGCGTCGTCGGCGGCGCTCCGGGCTCGGGTTGCCGCAGCTTGCGCCTCTGGAAGGGCGGCCGCGGCCTCGACCGCCCCCTGCCGGTCGAGGACAAGCTGCTCGCGGCGCGACCCTACCGCGGCCAGCCGAGCCGCTGCCTCGTCGAACTCCGCGCAAAGCTCGGCGTCGAGCCGCTGGGCACGGGCCGCCAGATCGTGCTCCTGCTCCGCCTGGAGGCTGGTGCCCTGCAACGCGTCGAGCCGACCCAGTTGCTGGCGGTGGCGATGGCCAGCCGTTCGGTAGGCCCCGGCGGTATTGTTGACAGCGGGCCCGCCCAGCTGCGCCACCTCCTGCCGGGCGGCCGCCTCTACCGCGTCGGCGTCGCGAGCAACCTGCGCGAGTCGAGTGACCGCGAGCAGGGCAGGGCTCAGCCCGGTGGCGCGCAGTGCGGCCTCGTGCTCGGCTTCGAGTGCCTGAAGGGCGGCAGCCTCGCCGGTCAGCTCATCTCGGCGGCATCGGGCTGCCTGCAACCGCTGCTGGCGCTCGGCCAGGTCGGCCGCGCGCCGGGCACGATCCTCGGCCACGGCACGCTCCTGCTCGGCGCGCGCGAGCCCGAGTTCGGCATCCGCGTGCTCGGCCAGCGCTGCACTGCGCAGGGCGTCGAGCCAGGACTCGTCGACCACAGTGACGGGATCGGGCACACGGGCCACCTGGCTGATTCTGGCGACCAGCCTGCCGATCGCCTCCTGGCACTGCTCCACCTGCGCCTGGGTGCGGCGCCTGAGATCGGCCAGCCGCGCCTCGACACCTCGGAACCGGTCGGTGCCGAACAGCCGCTCGAGCAGGCGGGCCTTCTCGGCGGCGTCGGCCCGCAGGAAATGCGCGAACTCCCCCTGCGGCAACAGGACGACCTGGAAGAACTGTTCGGCCGACATCCCGAGCAGGTCGGCGATCTCGGCGTCAGCTTCGCCGGCGCGGGTCGACAGCGTCTCCCAACGCTCGTGGGTCAGCTCCTGCAGCAGGACGCGTGCCGGTTCGGTCGTGGTGCCGCTGCCCCTTCGCTTGGCCCGCTGCTGCTCGGGGGAGCGGGTGATGCGCAGGTGTCGGCCGGCCAGTGTGGCCTCGAGCTCGACCTCGGTCCGGGTCGCGTCGTCGGCGTGGTCGGACCGCAGCCGCCTGGCTTGCCCGCGCACGCCGGGCACGCGGCCGTAGAGCGCGAAGCCGATGGCGTCGAGCAGCGTGGTCTTGCCTGCTCCCGTGTCGCCGTACAGCAGGAACAGGCCGGAGTCGGCGAGAGCGTCGAAGTCGACCTCGGCGGTGCCGCCGAAGGCGCCGAACGCCGTCATCCATAAACGATGCGGGCGCATCAGGCAACCTGGCGCTGGTCGGAGACGGCCACAGCCGTCTGCTCACAGTCAGCCTGGCGGGTCGCCTCGAGGGCGGCCCGAAGCAGGTCGAGCTCGGGCCCGGTTGCGGGCGAGCGGCGGACGTGATCGACGAAGCCTGCGGCGATCGTGAGGTCGTCCCTGCCCGCGACCCGCGCCCGGTAGGACAAGCCGTCGTCGACAGTTCCTTCAGGAGCCCACGCGAGCACCAGCAGGTGGGGGAAGCGCTGCCGTAGGCGGGCTGCTGCCGCGTCCGGGCGCGCCGGGTCAGTGAGCACGACCGAGACGTACGCGGCCTCGGCCAGCGCGTGCTCTGACGCCGTCAACAGGGACTCGAGCCGACCCTGGAGGCTGACCAGCGGACGGTGCACGGGCGCCGGCACCTGCTCGACCCGAGCTAGGCCGCCGGCGTCGATCTCGACAAGCCAGCTGCCCTTGCGCTGGGAAGCCTCGCTGAAGGAGTACGGCAGGGGGGAGCCGCTGTACCGCAGGCGGTCGGCCAGCACCTGGGGACCGTGCAGGTGGCCCAGCGCTGCGTAGTCGAACGAGGAGAACAACGACGCCGGCACGCTGCCGACCCCGCCCACGCAGATATCGCGCTCGGACTCGGTCTGCATCCCCCCGGTCACCCAGCCATGCGCGAGCACGACGGCGCGGCGCGCCCGGCGCTCGGCGCGGTCGGCGGCGATGCACGCCATGGCCTGGCCGAGCACCCCCTCGTGGCCGCGCACGGGTTGATCCGGCTCGGGGGGTTCTGCTTGGCGCTCGGGCTGCACCGGGGTCGGCAGTAAATGGCGCACCGCCTCGGGCTCCAGGTACGGGATGGCGTAGATGGGCAGCAGGCCCGCCTCGTCCTCGAGCAGAACCGGGTCGGCCAGCGACGGCACGCGGGTCCGCAGGTGCACGCCCGCTGCCTCGACAAGGCGTCCTCCAAAGCCCAACCGGGTGGGCGAGTCGTGGTTGCCACTGATGACGACGACCCGCGCGCCCGCATCGCGGAGGCGCACCAACGCCTCCTCACACATGGCTATCGCGTCGACCGGGGGGATCGCGCGGTCGTAGACATCGCCGGAGACGAGCACCGCATCAACCCGCTCGGTGCGCACGATCTCGACAAGGTGCTCGAGGAAGGCTTGCTGCGCGTCGCGCAGGTCGGCGCGGTGCAGAGAGCGGCCGAGATGCCAGTCGGAGGTGTGCAGCAGTCGCATGCCCTGACGTTAGGACTGCCCTCTGACAGATTCCGGCTCCCGCTCCGCGCCCGTCGTCGTCGTCGCCCCGAAGCTTGTGGTCGCCGCCCCCGAGGGCAGCGCGGATTGTCGGCCCACGGCCCCGTCCCGTATGATTCGGGTGCTCCCAACGGCCGACGCTGCAGGGGCGGGCGTCGACCGCCATCAGCGCCGCCACTCGTCCCCATCGTCTAGCGGTCCAGGACAGCGCCCTTTCAAGGCGCCGGCGCGGGTTCGAATCCCGTTGGGGGCACGCACCGCCCGGCACGACAAGCAGTCAAAGTGAACATCGTCAAGGTCCCGTGGTGAAGTCTGGAGTTCACGCCGCCCTGTCAAGGCGGAGGTCGCGGGTTCGAATCCCGTCGGGACCGCACGCTGCACAATCAGAACGGCAGGGGCCCGGGCAGTAGCCCGGGCCTTCGCCCGCTGCGCGCTTGCCCGTAGCGGTACGCACCTGTCGTGGGAACCCCAACTCGGTGCGCATGCCTACACTGGCCCCTGCTACCCGGGCAGGTAGCTCAGTCGGTACGAGCGCGCGCCTGAAAAGCGTGAGGTCGGCGGTTCGACCCCGCCCCTGCCCACCGCACCACCTTGCAGACTGCACCCCGGCGCCCGCGGCAACGTGACGTTCCGTTCGACGCCGAAACGCCGAGGTCGGCCCTGCCGCTCGTCTGCCATCGTGATCGGTGCGAGCGGCCAGCCCGCGGCGGCGAGGCGGGCGCTGACGCGGGCGATGTCGGCCTCCTCCGGCGTGACGGACGTGACCGACCCGATGGTGCTGCGGATCTGCTCGGCCGTGCCGGCACTGCCGGCGGCCTGGAGCTCGTCGGCGACCAGGGCCACCTCATCCGTCTACAGCTGACGGCGAAGGAGAGCGAACCGCGGCTGGTAGTCGCGCTCGGGCACACCTTCCGGGTAGCCGCTGCGCGGCCAGTTGACGACGGACTGAAGCACGGGTGGCAGCGCCATGGTCAGCCCATCACGATCAGGTAGATGCCGTACGCGACTGCAGCCAGCACGACAGCGAAGCAGTGACCCGCGACCGCGACACGGGCTGGGCGGCAGCAACCGAGCGCCTCCAGCGCTTCCGTCCCTCCGGCACTGCCAGCAGCAGCACCGGCCGGACCGAGGACCCGCAGCCCGACCGCGAACAGCGCGGCAGCCCTGCCCCGGCCAGCAGGCCGGCTTCGCGAGGCCTGGCGGAACTTGACACGGCCCGTTCAGCAAACGTTCAACAAGCGCGGACATGACGAAGCCGGGGCGATCACCATTGATCACCCCGGCTCGGTCTGCGGCTGTTACCGCTCGTCAGTGGTCCGCGCGTTGCCGGGCCGGTCGAGCCCCTCGGTCTCGACCTGCTCCTTGCGGACCTGCTCCGTGACCTGCTGCTGCTCGGTCACCGTCTCGGTCCCGAGCCGGACACGCTCGACCGGAACGGTCTCCTTCTGCACGACTGGGCGCTCCGCGTGCAGCACGACCTCGTGCTCCTCCTCGGAGAGGTCGGGGCCGTCGAGCGCGTTGCCACGGTTGGCCTCGGTGATCGGCTCGCGCTCGATCCGAACCTCCTCATGCGACACCGGCACGGTCTGGGTGACCTGCTCGGTGACGATGTACTTGCGCAGCCGAGCCTTGCCGGCCTCAACCTGCTGGGTGCCGACGCTGAGCCGCTCCTCGGAGCGCGTCATGGCCTCGTCAGTGGTGGGGCCGGACGTGTCGTAGCCCTCGGTTCCGCGGCCGACGGTCCCGCGGGCCTCAGTGCGGTCGTCGCGACCGTCGCGGTCGCGGTCGACGAAGCCCTCAGTGGTGCCGCCGCCCTGGGGCCCGCCCGTGGCAGTGACCGTATCGCCGCCGTAGGGGATGCCGTAGTGCCGGAACAGGTCCTTCTCGTCCTGCGGCGAGAGCTCAGCGTCGGGGTCGCTGTGCGGGGCGTTCTTGATCTGGTCCTTGTCGAAAGGCACCGTGATGTCGCCTTCGCCGCTCTGCTGCGCAGCCGACAGCGGCACGAGGCTCACGTGGCCGCCGAACAGGCCGGTCTTCACCGCTGCCCACTCCGGACGGCCCGTCTCCTGGTCGAGGTAGACGGCGTCGATCTTGCCGAGCTTCTCGCCCCCCGCGCCATGCACGTTGCGCCCTTCAAGCGTGTCAGGATCGCTGATCGCCATTGTTCGTCCTTCCGAGAGGCTGTGATGTCCGCATGTCCACGGCTCGCGTGGCATACGTCGTAAACGCTGTGTTGCTGCCCGAGGGTGTAGTACATAAACAGATGACCATGGAAATCTCTCCGGTTGCCCGGGCCGATTAGCGGCAATGAGTGAAGGTGACCGCCTGCCGTAGCAGCGTCGACGGCCAGTCAACGCGACAGCAGCAGAGTGGAGCCCCCGCGACAGTGACCAGACGATGAACAGCGGTGACGCGGCCCCCAAAACCGCGGGCGCGGCCGTAGCTCCTGATGCAGAACCGGCTCCTGGCGGCGACAGTGCCGAGGTCGGCGCGGGGCGGCGCTCGGCTCGTGGCTCGCTCAACCGCAACCGCATCCTCGAGGCCGCCCTTGCGCTCATGGAGCGCGAGGGCTTGCACGAGCTGTCGATGCGCCGCCTGGGGCGTGAGCTCGGGGTCGAGGCGATGGCGCTGTACCGCTACACCCCGAGCCGCGAGATTCTCATCGACGGCGTTGTCGAGCTCGTGGTCGACGAGCTCTACAACGACCCGGAAGTGCCGCTGCGCCCGCTGGAGGGCTGGCAGGACTACGTCATCCGCGTCGCGCACGGTGTCCGCCGGATGGCGCTCGCGCACCCGCAGGTGTTCCCGCTCGTCGCCACCCGGCCACCGGCCGCCCCCTGGGTGCGTCCGCCGCTGCGCAGCCTGCGTTGGATCGAGTCGTTCCTCGAAGGCCTCGAGGCGGAGGGCTTCACCGACGAGCTGGCGGTGTACGCCTACCGGGCGTTCACCAGCTTCCTGCTCGGTCACCTGCTGCTCGAGGTGGGCAACCTCGGGGTCAATACCAGCCCGCTCGACGACGACGGTGCCGCCTCGCACCCGCTCGACTCGCTCGAGGGCTACCCGCAGCTGGCCCGCCTGCAGGCCCAGTTGGAGGAGGACCACTCGGCAGCTGAGTTCGACGAGGCGCTCACCAGCCTGCTCGGCCGCCTGGACGCTGCCCGGCAGGGGGTGTTCGACCAGCGCACCGAGCTGACGGACCCCGAAGCGACCGACAGTCAGGGCGGCGTCCCTGCGCGCCCCGGCCAGGACGGGACGCAGACCCCCCCCGGCCGGTAGCCGAGCTGCGGCGGTCAGTCCGCGGGGCCGGTGGCCAGCGTGATGGTGGCGGTGTGGGTCTGGCCCTGCGCGTCGGTCCACGCCAGCCCGACGCGCTGGCCTGCCCGGGTCTGCTGGAGCAGCGTCGTCAGATCAGATGCGGAGCTGACGCTCGAGCCGTTGACCGTGGTGATGACATCGCCGGCCTGCAGCCCGGCCGCCGCGGCGGGACCACCGGAGACGACGCCACTGACGCTCGCACCGCTGACTGCCGACGCGCCTGCCGCGTTGCCCGTGCCGTCGTCGCCGTATCCGCCATACCCGGAGCCGTAGCCGTTCTGGCTCTGGTTGCCCACGGACACGCCGATGAAGCCGCGGGTGCCGATGTGCACCTTGCTGCTCGCGGTGCCCGACTCGATCTGCTGGGCCACGGCGAGCGCGTGTGCGATCGGGATGGCGTAGCCCTGATGCGCCTGCGTCGCGTAGTTGTTGGCGCTGGACGCCGCCGTGTCCATCCCAATGACGGTGCCGCTCAACGTCGCCAGAGGGCCGCCGGAGTCGCCAGCCACGATGTCGGCGTCGGTCTCGATCAGCCCGGTCAGCTGCTCAGCGTTGGCACCGCTCTCGTCACTCGCCGTGATGGTCTGGCCAGTCGCGGTCACGCTGCCGCTGACGACAGCCGGAGCACCCCCCTTGCCACCCGCGTTCCCGATCGCCACGACGCTCTGCCCGGCGGCGACGGCTGAGGACTGGCCGATCGGCACGGCCGCCAGACCGCTCGCACCCTGAAGCTGCAGGACCGCGACGTCCTCGCTCGGCGCCGTCCCAACGACGGTGGCCGAGTAGCTGCGGCCGGTGCTGACCAGGGTCACCGTGATCGATGTCGCGCCGTCGACCACGTGGTTGTTCGTGAGGATCTCCCCATTGCTCGACAGCACCATCCCCGTACCGGCGGCGGCGGCGTTCTGGTAGCCCAGGCGGGTCGTGATGTCGACGACGCCGGGGGTCATGGCCGCGGCTGCCGAGGAGGCGGTCCCACTGGCCCGCGTGGCGTCGGTGGCAGGTACCGCGGTGGCCGCGCCGGCGGTACCGGCGTTCCCCGGCAGCGCCGCGGTGCCCGCCGTGCTCGATCCACTGCTTGCTCCGGCAACGACCACCCCACCCGTGGCTGCCACACTGACAGCAACGGCCGCGAGCCCGAGCCGCAGTCGATGACGCCGGGGGCGCGCGGCAGGTACGAAGGCCTGCGGGGCCGCCCACGTCGGCGAAGGTTGCGCCGCGTCGTGGCCGTCTCGCCACGGGTGGTGCTGCGGGTACTCGTTCATCGTTGGCTCCTGCCGCCGGGCTGTCACACGAGATGCGCTTGACTCACCTGATGTAACGGTGACTGTCTGCAAGCTGGCCCGATGCTTCCTGTGAGTCGGCTTCGAACGGCTAGCCGGAGGGCAGGAGCACGGCCAGCGCAGGACGGCTGCCACCCGCGCCGCAGAGCAAGCACGAGAGGAAGCAATGGCTGACGCAACCGAGGACGAGCCCACGGTCCACGACGCGGACGATGAGTCCCGATACGTCATCACCGCAGGTCATGGCGAGGCGGGCCACGCGCAGTACGAGCGACTCGACCGCACCGTCGTGTTCACGCACACGGTCATCGATCCCGCCTTCGAGGGGCAGGGCATGGGCTCGCGGCTGGTCAAAGCCGCTCTGGACGACGTCCGGCAGCGCGGGGAGCGCGTCGTGCCCCAGTGCGCCTTCGTGGCCGACTACATCAGGCGCCACCCGGCCTACGCCGACCTCGTCTCGCACTGACGCCTGGCCCCTGCCCGAGCCAGTTCCGGTATGCCTAGGGTGGGAACATGACCGACACCGTCGTCGCTCTCGACGCACCCCGCAGCGATGTCGAGGACGTGCAGCACCGCGTGGCCGAGCTGCTCGCCGGCAACAACCCGGCCACGACCGAGCGGCTCGCGTTCCTCCGGGCCCGGTTCGACGCCGGCCTGGCGTGGGTCAACTTCCCCGAGGGCCTCGGCGGGCTGGGGAAGGCGCGCAACCTGCAGCTCGTCGTCGACCAGCTGCTCCAGGAAGCCGGCGCCCCAGACAACCAGCCGCGACGCATCGGCATCGGGCTGGGGATGGCCGCCCCAACGATCCTCGGCTTCGGCTCCGACGAGCAGAAGCGCAGGTACCTGCGCCCGCTGTTCACCGGCGAGGAGGTGTGGTGCCAGCTGTTCAGCGAGCCGGGCGCCGGGTCCGACCTCGCTGCCCTGGGCACCCGCGCCGTCCGCGACGGCGACGAGTGGCTCATCAACGGGCAGAAAGTCTGGACGTCGATGGCGCACGAGGCGCGCTGGGGGATCCTGGTGACCCGGACCGACCCCGATGTGCCCAAGCACCGCGGCATGACCTACTTCATCTGCGACATGACCGCGCCGGGCGTCGAGGTGCGCCCGCTGCGCCAGATCACGGGCGAAGCCGAGTTCAACGAGGTCTTCCTGTCCGACGTCCGCCTCACGGACGACATGCGCCTCGGCGCGGTCAACGACGGCTGGCGGGTCGCCCAGACCACGCTGATGAACGAGCGCGTGGCCATCGGCGGCGCGGCACTGCCTCGCGAGGGCGGGATGATCGCGCTGCTGACCCGACTGTGGCGCGGGCGGGCCGAGCTGCGCACGCCCGGCATGCACGACGCGGTGCTGCGCGCCTGGGTCGAGGCCGAGGCCTCACGGCTGACTGGCGAACGGCTGCGCCAGCAGCTCGCCGCGGGCGAGCCCGGGCCGGAGGGGTCGGCAGCCAAGCTGGCGTTCGCGCGGATGAACCAGGAGATGAGCGGTCTCGCGCTCGAGCTGTTGGGCGAGGAGGCGCTGCGTCACGACGACTACACGTTCCGGCGGCCGTCGGAGGTCGACTTCACCAATCGCTCCCCGAGTTACAGCTACCTGCGGGCCAAGGGCAACTCCATTGAGGGTGGGACCTCCGAGGTGCTGCGCAACATCATCTCGGAGCGCGTACTGGGCTTGCCCAGCGAGCCGCGGGTCGATAAGGACGTCGCCTGGAAGGACCTGCCCCGATGAGCACCCCGGACCTGCTCTACACGGCCGACGAGGACGACCTGCGGGCCGCGGTCCGCCGGCTGCTCGAGGCGCAGAGTCCCTGGCAGACGGTGCTGCGCCGCAGCGAGTCGGGCGCGGTGTACGACACCGACCTGTGGCGCCGGCTGGCGTCCGAGGTGGGCGCCGCTGGGCTGGCCGTACCCGAGGCCGCGGGCGGCGCCGGAGCCTCGTGGCGGGAGGCAGCTGTCGTCGCCGAGGAGGTGGGGCGTGCGGTCGCTCCGATGCCCTTTCTGACCAGCGCCTGTCTCGCCGTCGCGCTGCTCCTCGCCGCCGACGAGACCGAGTTGCTGACCGCCCTCGCCTCGGGCGAGCAGACCGCCTCGGTCGTCGTGCCGCTGTCGACGGCGCCCGGTTCGGCGTTCCCGGAGTCGGTCCGGGTCGAGGACGAGCTGCTGACCGGCGCCGTCACCAGCGTCGCCGACGCCACGACCGCCGGGCTGTTGCTCGTCCCGGCGACCGATGCCGACGGGCCGGCCATCTACGTCGTCGACCCGAACGCCACCGGCGTGCAACTCGACCCCGTCGTCGCCCTCGACCTCACCCGGCCGCTTGCGAACGTGCAGTTTGATAGCGCGCTGGGGCGGCGCCTCGTCACTGGGACGGCGGCGTCAGAGGCCCTCGACCGCGCGCTGACCGTCGGTGCCGCGCTGCTGGCGTCCGAACAGCTCGGGCTCGCCGAGCGCTGCCTGGAGATGACGGTCGAGTACCTGCGCACCCGCTACCAGTTCGGGCGGCCCATCGGCTCGTTCCAGTCGCTCAAGCACCGGCTCGCCGACCTGTGGACCAGCATCAGCCAGGCTCGGGCGGTCGCGCGTTACGCCGCCGCGTGCGTGGCGGACAACGACCCCGACACGCCTGTCGCTGTCGCCGTAGCCCAGGCGCACGCCTCAGCCGTCGCGGTACGCGCGGCGGAGGAGTGCGTCCAGATGCACGGCGGCATCGGCTTCACGTGGGAGCACCCGGCGCATCTCTACCTCAAGCGGGCGAAGAGCGACATGATCGCGCTGGGGACGCCGGACCAGCACCGCACCGCGCTGGGACGGCTCGTCGACCTGCCGGCCGCGTGAGCGGTTGCCGGCGGGTCGAAGGGTCGACCCGCAGGTGGACGGTCAGCGAGCCCAGGTGAACAGGTCCGCCCGGATGGTCGGGGCATTCAGGGTACCGCCGTCGCCGACCCACTCCCAGTGCCACGCCTCGCCGAGCCCGGCCGGCTGGTTCCAACCCCAGCTGCCAGCGTGCACCACGAGCCACTTGTAGGCGGCTGAGGTGTACGTCACCTCGCCCAGCGAGCCCCGGAGGTCGACTGCCTTGGCCCAGCCGTGGTTACTGGTCCCCGGGATCGCGGCGTTGCTGCACAGGCTGCGGGCGCACCACCAGTTGCGCCAGTAGACCTGACCCGCGTAGTCGCGGTAGCACTGCTCCGGCACGAGGGTTACCCCGTCGGCACGGGCGGCGCCCAGCATGCCGACGAGCGAGCCCGCCGCCGGCTTGTACACCTGGCAGGACGGCCCCTGGGTATAGAGCACAGACGCCGGCAGGGCGCCGTTGGCGGCCCCGGCTATGACGGTCGGATGGTTGCGGGGGTTGATCGCGGCGAGCGAGGCAGTACAGGCGGACGCCAGCACGCTCAGAACTACGACCGCGATGATGACGGGGAGACGTACCGCGCGAGCGGTGCGACGGTAACGCGGAGTACATAGACGCATACACGGTGCGTCGACCGTTCCAGCCCGCACCTTGACACGGGGCGGGCCGCCTTCAGGTCACATGGTGCTACCAGCCGGGTGAACTACCCCCGAGGCGCAGGGATGCCGGCGAGCAGAGCGCGAACCTCGGACTCGCGATAACGCCGGTGACCACCAAGCGTGCGGATGGCGGACAACTTGCCCGACTTCGCCCATCGGGTCACCGTCTTGGGGTCGACCCGGAACAACGAGGCCACTTCGGCCGGAGTCAAGAGTGCCTCACTGTCGGGCAGTCGTGTGGTCATGCGTCGTCCTCTCCGGACGGGTGGGGCTGGGGACCACCCGTACATGCCTTACCCTTCTTCGTCCCTGCTTGTCCGAAAATGGTCATCGCGAACCCCCTAAGTGTGACTGAGAGCCAACGACCGCGGGGCCAAGTGTGGACAAAGGCGACGGTATCCGTCTTCGCACAGCAGCGAACGAAGAACGACTGACGCGCCGATGTCGATCCCGTCGCCCGTCAGCTCGCTGTCTCGAGCCCGTGCGGCCCCCGCCACCGTTCGGTGACCCGCTCGTACGCCGCTCCGGCGGCGCCGGTGTCGCCTGCGTCGAGCGCGGCGATGGCGGCTGCCACGTCAGCCACCGAGGTGTCCTCACGCAGCTGGTTGTCGGTCAGCAGGGCCACCAGACCGGCGTAGTCGAGCTCTAGCCGAGCGTGTGGGTGGAACTCCTCCAGCCACCGGCCGAGCTGTTCGAGACCGGCCACGGTCGGCGCCTGGGGAAAGTGCTTGCGCAGCACGAGCAGCGAGCGCGCCACCCGGCGCCGCGCAGCCGACATCCGGGTGACGCATCGCGACGAGCGCTCCCCGAGGCCGGTGACCAGCACCCGGTCGGCCGGGTCGAACGGCACGAACCACGGCAGCGGGACGAGGTAGGTACACGACAGCACGTGCAGCTTCAGGTCCGGCTGCTCTCCGCGCAACGCGTCGAGACCGCTGATCGTCGCCGTCGCCAAGGAGTGGGACAGGAAGGCTTGCCACACCCGCGGCGGCAGGCTCTCGCGGAACTCCTCCGCTGCGACGAGAGCCCGCGTTCGGGTCCGCAGCGGGCATGCGAGCAGCAGGCCGTCGACGACGTCGAGCAGCGCCAGGTCGTCGTCGATGTCGAGGACACCGCGGACGGCCGACTTCACGGCCATCCGGCGCTCGGTCTGCTCGATGCGAAGTCGGCCGGGCACCGAGGACGGGGACGGCACAGCGGTTGCCGCCGGTGCCGGCGAGCCCGCCTTCTCCCGTAAGGCCTGCCAGCGCCGCTGCTCGTCCGGGGAGAAGGCGGCCATCGGCTCGTAGACCCGCAGGTACGACACGGGGCTGGCGAGCGGAGCGGACACGGGTTGATCGTGCCACCTGCGCTTACCGGTAGCGCCGGCCGGCCGATCGACTCGTCTGCCCGTCATCAGCTGTGATCGAGACGTCGCTGAGCACACCGGCGGCGAGAACGGCGCAGGCGGCCTACCGTGCCGTGCATGACCGTCTTCTCGCGCAGCACGGAGCACGAGCAGGTCGTCTTCTGCTCGGACGAGGCTTCCGGGTTGCGCGCCGTGATCGCCATCCACTCGACAGCGCTCGGGCCGGCCCTTGGTGGGACGCGCTTCTACCCCTACGCGTCGGAGGACGACGCCGTCGTGGACGTCCTTCGCCTGTCCCGTGCCATGACCTACAAGAACGCCTGCGCCGGGCTCGACCATGGTGGGGGCAAGGCCGTGATACTCGGAGATCCGGCCACTGGCAAGACCGAGGCGCTGCTGCGGGCCTACGGGCGCTTCGTCCAGTCACTCGGCGGCCGGTACTACACCGCCTGCGACGTCGGCACGGTCGTCGCCGATATGGACACCGTTGCCCGTGAGTGCGCCTTCGTGACCGGCCGGTCGCCGGTGAACGGCGGGGCCGGAGACAGTGGTGTGCTGACCGCTCTCGGCGTCTTCCAGGGCATGCGGGCAGCCGCCCAGCACAGGTGGGGAGCACCGTCGCTGGCGGGGCGCAGTGTGGGCGTCAGCGGCGTCGGCAAGGTCGGGCGCCGGTTGGTCGGCCACCTGCTGGCCGAGGGCGCCAGGGTGGTCATCGCCGACGTCTCCGCAGCTGCGGTCACGGCAGTGCAGGACGAGTACGCCGGTACCGGCGGCGCCCTCGAGGTGAGCGAGCCCGAGCCGCTGCTCGTCCGCGACCTCGACATCTTCTCCCCCTGTGCGATGGGCGGGGTCCTTGACGACGCAGCGGTAGCCGGGCTGCGGGCCGACATCGTCTGCGGTGCCGCCAACAACCAGCTGGCGCACGACGGGGTGGAGCAGCAGCTGCACGCCCGCGGGATCGTTTACGCGCCGGACTACGTGGTCAACGCCGGGGGCGTCGTCGCCGTCTCCGACGAGGTGCGCGGCTACTCGCCCGAGCGTGCCGGAGAGCGCGCCGCCGCCATCTACGACACCACGCTGGCGGTGCTGCGGCTCGGGGAGGCCGAGGGCATTCCGCCGGTCCAGGCAGCCGACCGGATGGCCGAGCGGCGGCTGGCGAGCGTCGGTCGGCTACGCTCCATCCTGTTGCCCTGATCGCTGAACGAGCGATGGCTGGGGGAGCCGGGGATGCCCCGGGGTGCCCAGTCGAGCCCGACCGCAGGCGTCGGAACCGGGCGGCCCGTGTAGATTCGCTGCCAGGTGCCAGTGACCGGGGCAAGGCCCCGTTGAGACCGTCGAGGGGGTCGAGTCATGGGGCGCGGCCGAGCAAAGGCCAAGCAGACCAAGGTGGCGCGCGAGCTGAAGTATCACTCGCCTGACATGGACCTTGACCGTCTGCGAAGCGATCTTGGAGCAGGTGACTGGGGCGGTCCCTCGGGCCCTGCAGACGACGGCGACGTCGCAGTCGACGACCCGTACGCCGACGCCATCGACGGAGACGAGCGGCCGCCCCGGCTCCGCTGACCTTCTCACGTGAGAACGGCTGTACCGGCCAGGTACCGGGTCAGCGTCGGGCGGTGGCCCTGCGCCGCGAGCGCAGGATCTCGAGCGCGATGGGGATGACGGAAACCAGGATGATCACCAGGGTCACGTAGTTGATGTATTTCTCGAGCCCGGTTCCCAGCGCGTAGCCGACGAGGATCCAGACCAGCGTCCACCCGAGACCGCCGATGACATTCCACCGGGTGAACACGCTCGCCTTCACCTTGGCAACACCGCATGCGGGGTTCATGAAGGTCCGGACGATCGGGACGAAGCGGGCGAGCACGATCGCCTTCGGCTCGCCGTAGCGCGCGAGGAACTCGTGGGTCCGTTCGACGTTCCGCGGCTTGAACAGCCGGGACTTCGGGCGGTCGAACAGCACCGGGCCGGCCCGCCGCCCGATCAGGTACCCGACCTGCGCGCCCAGGACGGCCGCGACCCCGACGATCAACAGCGTCCAGCCCAGTGGCAGGTGCGGCAGGGGACCGTGAGGCTTGGTCGCGCAGTAGGCCCCCGCAAGGAACAGCAGGCTGTCGCCGGGCAGGAAGAAGCCGACGAGCAGGCCGGTCTCGGCGAAGACGATGACGAACAGCCCGACCAGCCCGAAGGTGGTGACGAGATCGTGTGCGCTGAGCAGGTTGATCGCCACGGTGTGCACACAGCCAGCCTAGAGGCCGCCCAGGCACCCGGGCGCGGGGCGCCGCGATGCAGGATGAGGCCATGACCGGGAGGATGTCGTGACCGAGCGGCTCGTGGTGGTGGGCGGCGACGCCGCAGGGATGAGCGCTGCATCGCAGGCCCGCCGCCGGCGCGGAGCCGACGACCTGTCGATCGTCGCCTTCGAGCAGGGGCGCACCACGTCGTACTCCGCGTGCGGCATCCCCTACTGGATCAGCGGGACCGTCGAGCACCGAGGCGAGCTGATCACCCGCACCCCGGAGCAGTTCCGGGAGCGCCAGGACATCGACATGCGGACCCAGTCCAGGGTGACCGGCATCGACCTCGGCGCCCGGACGGTGCGGGTGCAACCGCTGGACGACGAGAGCGCGCCCGCGGCGGACACATACGACGAGCCGTTCGACCAACTCGTCATCGCTACCGGCAGCGTGCCGACGCGCCCGCCCGTCCCGGGGATCGATGCTGCCGGGGTGTACGGGGTGCAGACCCTCGACGACGGGGAGGAGCTGCGGCGCGAGCTCGCGTCGGGCCGGGTGCGGCAAGTCGTCGTCGTCGGTGGTGGGTACATCGGCCTGGAGATTGCCGAAGCGGCCGTTATCCGAGGGTTCGAGGTCACCGTGGTCGACCTGTCCGCGACGCCCGTCGCGACCTTCGACCCAGACGTCGGCGCCGACATCGCCGAGGCGGTCCGCGGACTCGGGATCAAGCTCGTGCTCAGCGACGGCGTCGCGGGGATCGAGACCCGCGACGGGCGGGCCTGTGCGGTACGCACGGCGAGCGGCCGCGAGCTGCCGGCCGACCTGGTCGTGCTCGGCCTGGGCGTCCGGCCCAACGTGGCGCTGGCGGCCGATGCCGGCGTCCCGCTGGGCCCGAGCGGCGGGATCTCCGTCGATCTGCGGATGCGTACCCAGGTCGAGGGCGTCTGGGCGGCCGGGGACTGCGTCGAGTCCTGGCACCGGCTGTCGGGGCAGCGGATGGTCGTGGCGCTCGGCACCCACGCGAACAAGCAGGGACGGGTCGCCGGTATCAACATCGGTGGTGGTTACGCCACCTTCCCGGGCGTCATCGGCACGGCCGTGACCAAGGTGTGCGACCTCGAGGTGGGCCGGACGGGGCTGTCGGAGCGGGAAGCCACCCAGGCCGGCTTCGACTTCGTCACCGCGTCGTGCGACTCGACCACACGTGCGGGCTACTTCCCGGGGGCGAGGCCAATCCGCGTCAAGATGATCGCCGAGCGCCGCACCGGGCGGCTGCTCGGAGCGCAGATCGTCGGCCGGGAAGGCGCGGCCAAGCGCATCGACGTGCTCGCGACGGCCATCTGGAACGAGATGCCGGTCGTCGAGATCCTCTCGCTCGACCTCAGCTACGCGCCCCCGTTCTCGCCGGTGTGGGATCCCGTCCTCATCGCTGCGCGCAAGGCCTTTGACGCGGTCGAGGCCGACATCCGCACGGCCCCGCAGTAGGACCTTCGACATCCGGGCGCGGCCCGAAGGGCACCTTGAAGGGGCGCGACGACGGCCGTCGTGGCCCTGCAGGGCCGGCGTCTGACAGACTGCGCTCGCCCCCCCGGGACGCCGGCGGCGTCCCACCGACCCGCCCAGGACCGCAAATCCAGGACGCCGACCCAGGAGCAGCAGATGCCCATCGCCACGCCAGAGATCTACGCGCAGATGCTCGACCGGGCGAAGGCGGGCCGTTTCGCCTACCCCGCGATCAATGTAACGAGCAGCCAGACGCTCAACGCCGCCCTGGCGGGCTTCGCCGAGGCCGAGAGCGACGGCATCGTGCAGATCAGCACCGGCGGTGCGGAGTACCTGTCGGGCAGCTCGGTCAAGGACATGGTGCTGGGGGCGCAGGCATTGGCCGAGTTCGCTCACCACGCCGCCAAGGCCTACAGCGTCAACATCGCGCTGCACACCGACCACTGCCCGAAGGACAAGCTGGCCGGCTACATGCGCCCGCTGGTCGCCATCAGCCAGGAGCGGGTCGCTGCCGGGCGCGAGCCGCTGTTCCAGAGCCACATGTGGGACGGGTCCGCCGTCGAGCTCGAGGAGAACCTGTCGATCGCCTCCGAGTTGCTCGCCGAGTGTGCGAAGGCTCACATCGTGATGGAGATGGAGATCGGCGTCGTGGGCGGCGAGGAGGACGGCGTCGCGAACGAGATCAACGAGAAATTATACACCACTCCCGGTGACGCGCTGCGCACCGCGGAGGTGCTCGGCACGGGCGAGCAGGGCCGCTACCTGCTCGCCGCCACGTTCGGCAACGTGCACGGCGTCTACAAGCCGGGCAACGTCAAGCTGCGGCCCGGCATTTTGCACGACATCCAGCAGGCCGTCGGCGAGAAGTTGAACGCCGACAAGCCCTTCGACCTGGTGTTTCACGGCGGCAGCGGATCAGCGCTCGAGGAGATCCGCGAGACGCTCGACTACGGCGTGGTGAAGATGAACGTCGACACCGACACCCAGTACGCATTCACCCGGCCGGTCGCCGACCACATGCTGCGCAACTACGACGGCGTGCTCAAGGTCGACGGCGAGGTCGGCGTCAAGAAGCAGTACGACCCGAGGACCTGGGGCAAGGCTGCCGAGGCGGGGATGACGGCTCGAGTGGTCGAGGCGTGTCAGAACCTTCGATCGGCGGGCGAGGCGATGGGCTCCTGAGCCACCCATCGTCCGGCGCGTGCTAGCCCGGCGCTAGCACGCCTCGTCACTCTGCGGTACAGTCGCCCGTGCACCCAGCAGCGGTGCCCGTCGACCGGTACGCCGAACCTGCCATCGGTCGGACGGACCCAGACCGCACGGCAGGAGCGGGGGACCCACTTTCGGGCGCAGCGACATCGCGTCCTTGGGGTTAAGCCAGCCGGAATCCCGGCTGACCGGGCAACACTCTTCCGCCCGAACCCGACAGCTGACCTCGTAGGCGTGGGAGAGGGCTTCTGCATGTCCCCAGCACGTCACCGTTCACCCACCAGCACGCGTACCCGCCTGGTCCGCACCTCGGTCGCCACCGTGGCGGTCGCCGCAGGTGCCGCCGGCGCAGTGATGGGCGCCGCGCCCGCGAGCGCCGACATCTACAGCCAGATTCGCCAGTGCGAGTCGGGCGGCAACTACTCCACGAACACGGGCAACGGCTACTACGGCGCCTACCAGTTCTCCCAGTCGACGTGGAGCGGGCTCGGCTACAGCGGTACCCCGAGCAGCGCGTCCCCGGCCACCCAGGACGCGGCAGCCGCGGCGCTTGCTGCCCGGTCGGGCTTCGGCCAGTGGCCGGTTTGTGGCCGTGGTGGCGGTTCTGCCGCTCCCGCGCCCAGCTACCAGGCGCCGCAGCAGTCGTACAGCGCACCGCAGACCTACAGCGCACCCCGGACCTACAGCGCCCCCCAGACCTACAGCGCCCCGCAGAGCTACAGCGCTCCCGCCGCGAGCCGCAGCTACCAGCGGGCAGCCGTCAGCCCCGTGAGCCCGACGGTCGCCCCGTTCCTGACCACCGCTTTGGTCAGCCAGGTCCGGGCCGACGTCCGCCAGTTCCAGCAGGCAATGGCCAGCCGCCACTACGCCATCACGGTCGACGGACAGTTCGGCCCGCAGACCAAGGCCGTGGCCATGAAGTTCCAGCACGACCGCGGCCTGCAGGTCGACGGCGTCGTCGGCCCGCAGACCTGGGGTGCAGCCGTCGGCTGATCCAGGCCCTGCACGCGGAAGAGCCCCCTCGCCTCGGCGAGTGGGCTCTTCGGCGTACGTGGAGGAATCGCCGACAACGTGACCGGCCGCGTTCACCTGATCAGACCTTCAGGAGTTCCCGGCGATTGACGTCGCGCGGCTCGCCCCTGCCGACGGACTCACACGCCAGCTCAGCCGGGGCGCCAACCGTGCCGAGCCCGCACCTCGGCGACCTCAGGGGAGGATCCGGTCGTGGCCGGCCGACAGCACCTCCATGAGGTCCTCCATGAACGTCTCGAAGCCGCTCGGACTCGACACAACGAGCAGCCGTGGAGGCACCTCGCCCTGCGCAGACAGGGCGTGCGGCAGGCCCTGCGGCATGAATACGACATCACCAGGTCCCGCCGCGAACTGGTCCGGCCCGACGCGCACGAGCATCTCGCCGGAGAGCACGTAGAGGCACTCGTGCTCTCGGTCATGCGTGTGGACAGGCACGTTTGTAGCCCCCTCGTGGCTGCCGGTCGGCGCTGGGGGTGCGCCGGGCAGCGCTGGACACCGCCTGGGACCTGCACGAGGCCTGCCCCGCCAGCCGTCTGGTCGTCCTCGACGACGCCGGGCACGGCGCCACGGCGATGACCCGGGCCGTGGTCTAAGCCCTCGACCCGTTCCGCGACGCTCGCTAGACGCGCGCCACGGGACCACCGGGCGTCCTGTGTCGCCCCAGGGCAGCTCGGCCCGGGACCAGGTGGCTGGGGCGCCTGCCCGCCGGTAGGGGCGACCAGAGCCCCGAACCTGCCGTCCCCCGGCGCTTCAGACGTCGACCCCCCAGGTCTAGCCGGTGGCAAGCGGGTCGGCGGTGCCGATCAGCACGGTCGTGTCGCGCTGGTCGGCGCCCAGGCGGCTGCGGGGGCGCGTTTTGGTCCCGTCGACCGCGTCATGACCCTGTCGACCTGGACCGGCAGCCACCATGGCGAGTTCCTCGGCATCGCCCCGACCGGACGCCCGGTGGGCGTCGAGGCATGGACGCTCGACCGGCACCGGCCGGACAGCTCACCGAAAGCCGCCTCAGGATGGACGTCGCCGGGATGCTGACCCAAATGGGCGTCATCCCCGCCCGGCCGGCGGCCGACGGCACCGGCCGCCGCCACGGCGCGCAGACCAGGCGACGCTCGCAGCCCAGGACACCTTGGGCCGGTCGGGCGCCGTCGACGCCACTCTTCTCCTCCGACCCCTCGGGCAACGTCCCCGCGGAGGTCGCCGCGAACGTCACCTCTCCCCGACACCGCGCCGGCGTCCGTCTCAGCCCGCGAAAGGCGCGATCCTGATGGCCGGGCTTGGCCCCTGCCGGTGGCCCAGCGAGTGGGCGCCGGGGTGCGAAGCTGTGTCGCTGGCCCTTGACCCCATCACTCAAGCGGGCGCAACTTCCCTCGTTTCGTCCAAGGTCCCTTCGGTTCCGAGAAGCGAGGCTCACGCTGATGTTCGCCATCACGATGGACGTGCCGCTGGACACCGTTGTGTACACGCGCATCAACGACGCGCTGGGCGACGAGCCTTTGCAGGGGTTGCTGCTGCAGATGTGCGTGCGCAAGCCCGAGGGCGACTGCGGTACATCGAGGTCTGGGAAAGCGAGGAGCAGGCAGCCCGCGCCCAGGCGGAGCGCATCTACCCGGTCGTCTCTGCAGCCTTCGGCGGCCCGCCGCCGCCGGCCGAGATAAGGCGGCTTGATCTAGTCGAGGTGCGGTAAGCCGCTGTCGGCGGCCTGTTGAGCTGAGCCAGGGGTAGGTCGCGGCGACCAGGTTGGCGTTGAGCCAGGTGGGCGTCGGACGCGGGCAGGTCCTAGCCAGGCCGGCGAGGCCGTACCGGGCCTAGCTTGGTCGTCGATCGTCGAAGAGTCGATGATGACCTTGAACTAGACCCTGGTCGACGCGTCGGGCGCCACACCGGCGCCTTTGCCGAGCGCCGAGGGAGACCGCGATGTTGCCTGCGCCGACACCCGTGACACGGTAGCGACACGCGTGACCTGGCTCTCATGCGGCGGCGAGCGATCATTGCTGCTGCAACCTCCCGCTATGTTGAGAGAGGTCTGCCGTTGGTGGGCGCCCCCACCTGATCGCCGAGTCCTGCCCCGGGTGTGGGCACACGGTCTTGTGCCGGGCAGGAGCGGGGGACCCAGGTCTCCGGTCGACGCCTTCGGGCGCCGGCCTCGGGGTGAAGTCGCAGATCCGCACAGCCGGAGCGACCGGGCAGCCCAGCCCGAACCCGACAGCTCACCTCGCAGGCGTCGGGGAGAGGTCCTTTCGTGTCCCTGTCATTCCTGCGCGCCTCCGGTTCCGCCAGGCGCGGCCTCGCGGTCGCCGGTGCCGCTGTCGCCCTCGCCGGCGCCGGCGCCGGCTGCTCGCCGCCGCAACCAGGCCCGTCCGCCGCGTCGATGTACCAGCTGCGGGTCTGCGAGTCCGGCAACAACTACGCCATCAACACCGGCAACGGCTACTACGGCGCCTACCAGTTCGACCTCACCACCTGGCACGGCCTGGGCTACTCGGGCCTGCCGAGCAGCAATGCCCCGATCGTGCAGGACGCCGCCATGATCAAGTTGTGGCAGCAGCGCGGCTGGGCGCCGTGGCCGGCCTGTTCCGCCCGCCTCGGCCTGCGCTGAGCCGCGCAGTGACCGGTTCCGCCGGGTAGCACCCGGACCGCCGTGCGGGCTGCGACGATGGGTGGCATGTCGACCCATCACAACCTGCTCGGCGGCCCCCGCCCGACCCTGCTTCCCGAGGACCCGGCAACGCGCCTGCTCTCCGCGGGTGACGACGCCGCCTCGGTCGCCGCGACCCACCCGGCTTCAAGCGCAGCGTGGGCGACCCTGGCGGAGCAGTCCCTGGAGGCCGGGCGGGCGGTCGAGGCGTACGCCTACGCCCGGACCGGCTACCACCGGGGCCTCGACGCACTGCGCCGCGCAGGTTGGGGTGGCTTCGGGCCGGTGCCGTGGGAGCATGCGGCCAACCGGGGCGTGCTGCGCGCCATCGCGGCGCTCGGACGGGCGGCCGACGCGATCGACGAGCAGCCCGAGGCCGAACGCTGCCGGGAGCTGCTGCGGGAGTGCGACCCAGACGCCGTCGCGGCCCTCCCGGCGTGGTAGCGGTATCTGGCACGCGCGGCGGATGGGGACAGCATGAGTAGCAAGCGGCTTAACCGAGCAGCCTCGCGGGTCGATGGCCAGAGCATGCGTGCTCTGCGGCGATGGACGGCCAGCGCTTCGGTGGCGGCCGCGCTGCTCGGTGCCGGGGGCGCCGTCTCCGGGTGCGCACCGCCCCCCGTGGGCCATCGGTTCGAGATGCACGCCGTGCCGCTCGACGTCTACTACCCGGCGGCCGGGAGCAGCCTCGCCGCGGGGCGCCATCCCGTCGTGGTGTTCAGCCCCGGGTACGGCGTCACCACCTCGTACTACACGCCGTTGCTCACGCAGCTGGCACGGGCCGGCTACGTCGTGGCGGCGGTCAACTACCCGGCCGCGCCCGAGTCGGCGCTGCCGTGGCACGCCGGCATGCTGTCCACGGCCATCTCCGAAGTGCTCGGCGACGGGTGGCTGGCCGGCGGAGTCAACCCGGCGCAGGTCGCCGTGGCCGGGCACTCCGACGGGGCGGTCGCAGTGGCTGACCTCGTCAATTCCACCGCCCGCAGCGACAGCCGGGTCAAGGCGGCCGTCATCCTCAGCGGCTGCAAGGACTGGTTCGCCCGCTACGGCTACGGCACCCACGCGATCGTCCCGACACTGCAGGCCCAGGGCACAGCCGACCCATCGGACAACTACCTCACCGACGCCTTCCCGCTTTTCGGCTCGATGCGGGGGCGCGGGCCGCACTGGTGGCTGACGGAGGTCGGAGCCAACCACAACTCGGCCATCCTGGGCGCGAGCTCGGAGGCGGCCCACGCCCGCGGCGCCATCGTCGGGTTTCTGGACATGACCCTGCGGCGCACCGGCAGCGGCGCGTTCACCAGCCACGCCACGGTCCCGGGGCAGACGCAGCTGTACTACTCCGGCTGATCATCCTCATCGGGGCTCGCCGCGGGGTCCGCGGGCGGGCTCGGCTGTGAGCTGCTTGGGCTGGCCGGGTCCACCGGGTCCACCGGGTCGGCCAGCGGGCGCCGCCTTTGCCGCAGCAGGCTCGCGCCCGGCAGGTTCGCGAGGCGCGCCGTCGCCTCCTCGGCGAACGTGGCGACGACGCTGACCCTGCTCTGGGTCTCGCGCAGCTCGACCAGCAGCGGCACGGCCTCGTCCTGCAGCCGGCGCAGCGTGTCCGGCACGGTGGAGATCACCGGGTCGTCGAGCACGACGGCCAGCCGCTCGAGGCCGGGGCGCAGGGCGAGCACCGGCTCCTCGAGCTCGTCGACGACGTGGTTCAGCCGCTCTGTGAGCCGCTGGGTGGAGGCGACGGTCTCGCGGGCGGAGGCGAGCGTCTCGGTCAGGCGAAGCACCGAGCGGTTGAGCTCAACGAGAGTCCGCGGCAGCGTCGCGAGCACCTCGGTCTGGGCCCGCATCAGATCGGCGAGCTCCATCAGCCCCGGCATCCGCGGCAACCCTGGCATCGGCCGAGCGTATGCGGCCCGTTCCGCCGCCCGGAGCCACCGTCACGTCTCGTGACCGGCGCTGCCGTTAGGCTCGGGCGTCGGAACCACGCGTGCCACCCGGGTGCGCCCACTCGAGGACGGTGACATGCCCGCTCTCGTGCTCGTCGGCGCGCAGTGGGGAGACGAGGGCAAGGGCAAGGCCACCGACCTGCTCGGCGGCCGGGTCGACTACGTGGTGCGCTACCAGGGCGGCAACAACGCCGGGCACACCGTCGTCATCGGCTCAGGCGAGGACGCCGAGTCCTACGCCCTGCACCTGATCCCCAGCGGCATCCTGCGCCCGGACTGCGTGCCGGTGATCGGCAACGGCGTCGTGGTCGACCCTGCGGTGCTGATCGAGGAGATGGACGGCCTGGCGGTGCGCGGCATCGACTCCGCGCGCCTGCGCCTGTCGGCCGACGCCCACCTGATCATGCCGCACCATCGCGCCCTCGACCGGGTGAGCGAGCGCTACCTCGGCGAGGCCAAGATCGGCACAACCGGGCGCGGCATCGGGCCCGCGTACGGCGACAAAGTCGCCCGGGTCGGCATCCGCGTGCAGGACTTGCTCGACCCCGGCATCTTCCGCAAGAAGGTGGAGCTGGCGCTTCGGGAGAAGAACCAGGTGCTGACCAAGGTCTACAACCGCCGGGCGATCGACGTCGACGAGGTGTGCGAGGAGTACGCCGCCTACGCCGAGCGGCTCCGCCCGCACATCGCCGACACCGGGCTGCTGCTGCATCAGGCGCTCGGCCGCGACGAGGTCGTGCTGCTGGAGGGCAGCCAGGGCACCCTGCTCGACGTCGACCACGGCACGTATCCGTTCGTCACCTCCTCCAACCCGGTGGCGGGTGGCGCGGCGACCGGGGCCGGCATCGGTCCGTCGCGCATCACGCGGGCGATCGGGATCGTCAAGGCGTATACCACCCGGGTCGGCTCCGGGCCGTTCCCCACCGAGCTCGACGACGCAGCCGGTGAGCGGCTCCGCTCGGTCGGGGCCGAGTTCGGCGTGACGACCGGCCGGGCGCGGCGCACCGGCTGGTTCGACGCGGTGATCGTGCGCTACGCGGTGCGGGTCAACGGCCTCACCGACCTGTTCCTCACCAAGCTCGACGTGCTGTCAGGGCTCGAGCGCATCCCGGTGTGCGTGGGGTACGACGTCGACGGCGTCCGGCACGACGAGATGCCGATGACCCAGACCGACTTCCACCACGCGACACCGGTGTACGAGGAGCTGCCCGGCTGGGACGGCGACATCAGCGGCGCCCGCGAGCTGGAGGACCTGCCCAAGGCGGCGCAGCACTACGTCAGCGTGCTGGAGGAGATGGCAGGCGCCCCCGTCTCGGCGATCGGGGTGGGTCCCGGGCGGGATGAGACGATCACCGTCAATGCGCTGGTCTGACGCGTGAACGTGCTCGTCGTCGGCTCCGGGGGCCGGGAGCACGCGCTGTGCCTGGCGCTCTCGCGCGACCCCGCTGTCGACTCGCTGGTCTGCGCACCGGGCAACGCCGGCACGGCCGGGCTGGCCGAGCCGGTGCCGCTCGACGTCAGCGACCCGGTCGCCGTCGCCGACCTGGCCGAGCGCGTCGGCGCCGACCTGACGATCGTGGGTCCTGAGCTGCCGCTGGTGGCCGGGACTGTCGACGTCCTCACCGAGCGCGGGCTGGCCTCCTTCGGGCCGACGGCGGCGGCAGCGCAGCTGGAGGGCAGCAAGGCATTCGCCAAGCAGGTGATGGCGGCGGCGAGCGTACCGACGGCGGCCGGGCGCGACCACACCGTGGTGCAGGGAGCGCTGGCCGACCTCGACGAGTTCGGCCCGCCCTACGTCGTCAAGTACGACGGGCTCGCCGGGGGCAAGGGCGTCACGGTCACAACCGACCGCGACGCCGCCGTGGCAGCGGTCCGTGCGTGCCTGAGCGCACCCGACGACCGCGTCGTCATCGAGGAGCACCTGTCCGGGCCGGAGGTGTCGCTGCTCGTCGTCGTCGGCCCGGGCGGGAGCATCCAGCCGCTTGCCCCTGCGCAGGACTTCAAGCGGGTGGGTGACGGCGACACCGGCCCCAACACCGGTGGCATGGGCGCTTACTCGCCGCTGCCGTGGGCGCCGGCCACGCTCGTCGACGACGTCTGCGCGCAGGTCGTCGCCCCCACCGTGGCCGAGATGCAGCAGCGCGGCACCCCTTACAGCGGGCTGCTCTACGTCGGCCTGGCGCTGACGCCGCATGGGCTGCGGGTCGTGGAGTTCAACTGCCGCTTCGGCGACCCGGAGACGCAGGCCGTGCTCGCCCGGCTGCGGACGCCGCTTACAGCTGTGCTCGGCGGAACCACCGCCCCCGAATGGGACGAGGCCGCCGCGGTCACCGTCGTGCTCGCCGCGCCCGGCTATCCCGCGGCGGCGCAGCTGGGCGGCGAGGTGCGCGGGCTCGAGGCCGCCGCGGCCGTACCCGGTGTCACCGTGCTGCACGCCGGCACCCGGCGCGAGCCCGGCGGGCGGACGGTGGCGAGCGGCGGACGCGTGCTCTCCGTCACCGGGGTGGCCCCCGACCTCGCCGGTGCGAGAGAGTACGTCTACGAGGCCATGCACCTGCTGTCGCTCGACGGCGGACAGTGGCGCTCCGACATTGCCCTGGCGGCCGCGACGCAGCCGCAGCCCGGGCAGCCGACGACAGATCAGGAGGACCCCCGTGGCTGAGGCCCGAGTTGCGATCGTGTACGGCTCGCCGACCGACGCCGCCGTCATGAGCAAGGCGGGAGCGACGCTCGAGCGCTTCGGCGTCGGCTTCGAGGAGGTGTCGATCTCGGCGCACCGGGCGCCGCACACGCTGACGGAGTGGATCAGCGGGCTGGTCCCGCGCGGCATCCAGATCGTCATTGCCGGCGCAGGCCTCTCGGCGGCGCTGCCGGGCGTCGTGGCCGCGCAGACGCCGTTGCCGGTGATCGGCGTGCCGATGAAGGGCGGGGTCATGGACGGCGTCGACGCGCTGCTGTCCATCGCCCAGATGCCGCCGGGCGTGCCGGTGGCCTGCGTGGGGATGGGAAATGCCACCAACGCCGCCGTCCTCGCCGTCCAGATCCTCGCTGTCGGCGACCCCTCGCTGCGGCCGGGTCTGGAGGAGTTCAAGGAGCAGTTCGAGACCGACGCGGCCCTGCGACTGTCCGGCGGGTGATGCGCTCGTGATCGAGCGCTACAGCCTGCCGGCCATGTCGCGGGTCTGGTCCGAGGCCAACAAGTACGCGCTGTGGTGCCGGGTCGAGACGCTCGTGCTCGAGGCGCACGCCGAGGACGGCGTGGTGCCGGCATCGGCTGTGGAGCCGGTCCAGCAGGCGCCCCCGCCGACCCCCGAGGCGGTCGCCGAGATCGAGGCGGTCACCCAGCACGATGTCATCGCCTTCCTGTCAGCCTGGGCCGACCGGACCACACCGCGCGAGGCCGCCGCCTACGTTCACTTCGGGATGACCTCCTCGGACCTGCTCGACACCGCGCTCGGGCTGCAGCTGGTCGAGGCAAGTGACCTGCTGCTCGAGCGAGCCAACGCCCTGGTCGCGGCGCTGCGCGACCTCGGCCTCGCCCACCGCGACACGCTTCGGGTGGGGCGCACCCACGGCGTGCACGCCGAGCCAGACGTGTTCGGCCACCGCGTCGCCGACCTCGCCTTCGGAATGGCCCGGTGCCGCGACCGGCTGCGGGCCGCCCGCGCCGACATCGCGGTCTGCAAGATCAGCGGTGCCGTCGGCACCTACTCCAACATCGACCCGTCCGTGGAGCAGCGGGTGGCCGCCGCGCTGGGGTTAACTCCGGCGCCGGTCGCGTCGCAGGTGGTGCTGCGTGACGGCATGGCCTCCTGGGTCGGCGCCCTCGCCGGGCTCGCGACGATGTGCGAGGCGATCGCCCTGGAGGTCCGGCACGGACAGCGCACCGAGGTGCGGGAGCTGGCCGAGCCGTTCGGGCGCGGCCAGAAGGGCTCGTCCGCCATGCCGCACAAGAAGAACCCGATCATGAGCGAGCGCATCGCGGGCCTCGCCCGCATCGTCCGGGCGCAGATCGTGCCGGTGCTCGAGGGCGTGCCGCTGTGGCACGAGCGCGACATCTCGCACTCCTCGGCCGAGCGCATCGCGCTGCCCGACGCCGCGCTGGGCACCGACTACCTGCTGCACCTGACCCTGCGCCTGGTGTTGGGGCTGGTGGTCGACCCGGTCCGGATGGTAGCCAACCTGGAGTCGACGGGTGGGCTGATCTACACCTCCGCCGTGCTGCTGGAGCTCGTTGAGTCCGGCATGTCACGCGAGGACGCCTACACCGCCGTGCAGGCGGCCGCCATGGCGACCTGGGAGACGGGCGAGCCGTTCCGCGAGACGCTGCGCAAGCACTCGCCCACGCCGCTGGATGAGGCGCGGCTCGACGAGGTGTGCCGGCCGGAGCGCTACGTCGAGCGGCTCACGCCGGTGTTCGACCGGTTGGCGCGGCTGGCCTGACCGCTCAAGCGACATCCTGGTGAGTAGCAGCCGCGTGGCCGGGGCACGGGCGTGAGCATGCGCGACGAGAACCCGGTCGACCTGACCGTGCAGCTGCCGACCGGCTCCGAGCCTGACGCCTCGCACGTCCAGCAGCACCTTGAAGACGAGTTGCGGACGCGGGGCGAGGTGCTGGGCGCCGACGGCCGGGAGGTGCGGGTCCGCGCCTACCAGCGCGAGGAGGTCGAGGCCGTCGCCGACGAGCTGGTCGCGAAGCTGAACGACCTGGGCCTGGAGGGCACGACGGTGCGGTGGACCGACGACGAGGGCCAGACGTGCGTCCGGCCGATCGAGTACCCGGTCCAGTGACGTCACAGGTCCGCCGCTGCGGTTGCAGGGTCCGCCGGTGTTCGATCTAGCGTCCGCCGCCGTCGAGGCGGCCCTCGCCGCCGGCGCCGACTTCGCCGACGCCCGCGTCGTCATCACCCGCACCGAGTCCCTTGAGGCGCGCGACGGCGTGCTGGAGGAGGTGACCCGGCGCGACGACGCCGGCCTCGGGGTCCGTGCGCTGGTAGGCGGCGGCTGGGGCTTCGCCGCGACGGCCGAGCTGGGGACGACCGGCGTCCGGCAGGCCGGAGAGCGGGCCGCTCGGGTGGCGCGGGCGTCCACCGCCGTCCCAGGGCACGGTGGCGGGCGGGTGCCCGAGGCGCCGGTCGTGGGTGACTGGTCCAGCGAGTGCGTCGAGGACCCGCTCGACGTCGCTCTCGGCGAGAAGGCCGATCTGCTCGTCGGCACCACCGACGTGCTGCGCGCCGAGGGCGCCGACATCGCCTCCGCCAGCTTCGAGGCGTGGGACGTCACGACATGGTTCGTCTCCAGCGAGGGCAGCCGGGTCAGCCAGCGGGTCCGCAAGTGCGGCACGGGGATGGACGCCACCGCGGTCGGGCGTGAGGAGACCCAGCGCCGCACCTACCCCGGCTTTCGCGGGCAGTTCGGCACCCGCGGTTACGAGCTCGTCCGCGAGGTCGACCTGCTCGGCAACGCGGCCCGGGTCGCAAGCGAGGCGCGGGAGCTGCTGACCGCCCCCGAGTGCCCCGCGGGCACGGTCGACCTGATCCTCGGCAGCGAGCAGATGGCGCTGCAGATCCACGAGTCCGTGGGCCACGCGGTGGAGCTCGACCGCATTCTCGGCTGGGAGGCCGCGTTCGCCGGCACCAGTTGGCTCGACCTTGCCCAGCTCGGCTCGCTGCGCTTCGGCAGCGACCTCATGACGATCACGGCCGACGCCACCCTGCCGGGCGCGCTCGGCTCGTTCGGCTACGACGACGAGGGGACACCTGCTCATCCCGTCGATATCGTGCGCGACGGCACCTGGGTCGGGGTGCTTTCCGGCCGGGACTCCGCTGCCGTGGCCGGGCTCGAGCGCAGCAGCGGGTGCGTCCGCGCCGACGGCTACGCCCGGCTGCCCATGGTGCGGATGACGAACGTCGGGCTGCTGCCGGGCGAGTCCTCGCTGGAGGAGATGATCGCCGCGACCGACGACGGCATCTACATGGACACCAACCGCTCCTGGTCGATCGACGACAGGCGCCTGAACTTTCAGTTCGGCTGCGAGATGGGCTGGGAGATCAAGAACGGCAAGCGGACCCGGATGGTGCGCAACCCGACCTACACCGGCATCGGGCCGCGCTTCTGGGGCTCGCTCGACATGCTCGGCGGCCCGGACGAGTGGGTGTTCTGGGGGACGCCGAACTGCGGGAAGGGCCAGCCGATGCAGGTCGGGCACACGGGGCATCCCGCCGTCCCCGGCCGCTTCCGAAACGTGCGGGTAGGCGTCCGTGGCTGACCACGGCCCCTACGCCGGCGGCAGCACAGCGGAGGCCCTGGTGCTCGCGGACCGCGTCGTCGACATCGCCGCGGACGTCTGCCGCAGCGCGGGCGCACCCGGTGCCGAGCTGCAGACCATGGTGGGGACCGGCGAGGAGTCGCTGACCCGCTTCGCCGCCTCGGCCATCCATCAGAATGTGACCGATGCCGTGCAGTCGGTCCGGCTCACCGTCACGGTCGACGGGCGGACGGCGTCGGCCGGCGGTACGCAGGTCGACGACGACGACCTGCGCCGGCTCGCGACCGCAGCCCTCGACGCGGCGAAGCTGACCCCGCCGGACCCGCAGTGGCCCGGCCTCGCGCCGCCGGCGACGCCGCTGGCCGCCGCTGCGCCGACGGACCCGGCTCCGTGCTCTGCGGACGAGCGCGCCGAGGCCGTTCGGGCCTTCGTCGACGCCGCCGGCAGCCTGGAGACGGCCGGCTTCTGCTCGAGCTCGGCGGTCGTCCGCGCCTACCGCAACAGCACCGGCCAGCGGATCGCTGCCGCGGTCGGCTCGGCGACGATCGACGGCATCGCCCGTGCCCCCCTCGGCGCCCGGTTCGCCGACGGCAGCGGCCGCGCCTCCGGCACCCGCATCCGCGACCTCGACGCCGCAGCGGCCGGTGCTCGCGCCGCGCGCACGGCCACCGCAGCGGCCCGGGAGGCGGCCGACGTCGAGCCGGGCTCGTGGCCGGTGGTGCTGCAGCCGGGCGCGGTCGGCGACGTGCTCGGCCTGCTGTCGTTCTACGGCTACAGCGGCCGCACCGCGACGGAGGGCCGCTCGTTCGTCCAGCTCGGCGAGCCCCAGCTCGACCCGGCCGTCACCCTGGTCTGTGACCCCCTGGACCCCCGGCTGCCGGCCGTGCCGTTCGACGAGGAGGGCACTCCGGCACGGTCGTTCGACCTGGTGCGCGCCGGCGTGAGCTCCGGGTTCGCCTACGACCGCCGCGGCGCGCGGGTGTCCGGTGCGACGAGCACCGGCTCGGCGCTCGCCTCGTCGTTCTTCGCGGGCGGCGTCGCCAGCAGCCTGCGACTCGAGCCCGGCACCGCGACGCTGGACGAGCTGGTCGCATCGGTCGAGCGGGGCCTACTGGTCACCGACTTCTGGTACACCCGCGTGCTCGACCCCCGCACCCTGGTGCTGACCGGGCTGACGCGCAACGGGCTGTTCGTGATCGAGGACGGCGCGGTCGTCCGGCCAGCGCCCAACGTGCGCTTCACGCAGTCCTACGCCGAGGCACTGGCACCGGGCGCCGTGCGCGGCATCGGCAGCGACGCCGTGCTGATGCTCGACGCGCCCTTCGGCATCCTCGCGCCCAGCATCTCGCTCGAGGCTTGGCGCATCACGGGCAACAGCGCGGGCTGAGCCTGCTGCAGCCTGTCCGGTTAGCCGACGCGGATACCGGTAGACCGCTGGTATGGCCGACTTCGACATCGTCACACTGATCCTGGCGGAGCACGACACCTTCCGGCGCTCCTTCACCGCGCTGGAGGAGCTCACCGACGAGGGTGAGCTGCGCACCGCCTGGCAGGAGATCGCCGACCAGCTGGAGGTGCACGCGAGCGCCGAGGAAGTGGTGTTCTACCCGCAGCTGCTCAAGCAGGTGCCCGGCGAGGAGGCCGATACCAAGCACGCGGTGCACGACCACAACGAGATCCGCGACGCCTGCCGGGCGGCTGACGGACCTACGGTCGGTAGCGACGAGTGGTGGGAGGCCGTCCGCAACGCCCGCGCCGTCACTGCCGAGCATCTCGAGGAGGAGGAGCACGACGTGCTCCCGCCCTTCAAGGAGACGGTCAGCCCCGAGCTTCGCGACGAGCTCGGCATGACCTGGCTGGAGTACCACGACAAGTACGAGGGCGCGCGCGGCCTCAGCGGCGCCGACAAGGACCCCGACGCCTACGTCGAGGAGCGCACCTGACCCGGCCCGCTACTGCCGCCCCTTCATGGCAGTCTCTCGCTCGCCTTCGGGCAGCGTGACCGGGGCGCCGAGCAGGTAGACGAGCGTGCAGCCCGACAGGCTGCCGGCCGCCAGCAGCGAGACCAGTACCAGCAGCTGGAAGCGGGCAGCCGCGGCCGGGCTCGCACCGCCGGCGAGTGCCCCGACGAACGCGCCGGGCAAGGTGACCAGCCCCACCGTGCGGGTCTGGTCCAGCGAGGGGAGCAGCGCCTCGGTAACGGCGACGCGAGTCAGTGCCACTGCGGCCTGCCGGGAGGTGGCGCCGAGGGACAGCCACGCCTCGACCTCGTCGCGCCGTCGGACGAGGGCGTCGTGCAGCCGGCGCCCGGCGAGCGTGCTGACGGTCATCGTTCCGCCCAGCACGATGCCCGTGAGGGCGAGCACGTAGCGGCTGGTGAACGGCAGGGCGCCGACGGCGAGGACGACCACCACCGATGGCACCGCTCCGGCGAGGCTGGCAACGAGAACCTGCCGCCACGGGCGGCCGAACGGGGCGAGCCGGCGGGTGGTCGTCGCACACGCCACCGTCAGCATCACCAGCAGGAAGGCTGCGGTCCCGAGCGGAGCGCGCAGCACGCCGGCGAGCAGCAGCCCGACCAGGGTCAGCTGGATGGCTGCCCGCGCCGCCGCGGTCAGCACGGCTCGGCGCTGCGCCACCCCCGCGACCGACAGTGCCACCATGCCGAGCGCGACGAGCAGCACGACAGCGGCGCCCGTGCGCACGTTGGCTGAGCCGAGAACGGTGGACACAGCGGCCAGCCTGCCTGAGCACCCACGGCTCCTGCCAAGTGCAGGCTGCAACTCGCAGGTATGCGGAGCCGAGCGAGCGGGCACCCTCTGCCGCATGGCTGAGCCGCTGGACGAAATCCGCCAACTGCACGCCGAGCTGATCGAGGGCTACCAGGGGCCGGACGATCGCCCGCTCGGCTCGTACGGCGTCCTTGAGGCGGTGTACGGCGGCGGGGTGCTGGGCTTCGCGCTGTTCCTTGCCGCGAGCGGACGGCAGCTGCCGGAGCGCATCCCGGGCCCCGACCTGGCCCTGCTCGGCGTCGCCACCTACAAGGCCACGAGGACGGTCTCGAAGGAGAAGGTCACCTCATCGCTGCGCAGCCCGTTCCGGCGCTACGTCGAGGACAGCCACGGGACCGAGGTCAACGAGGAGGCACGCGGCACCGGGATGCGGCGCGCCGTCGGCGAGCTGCTCGGCTGCCCGTTCTGCCTGTCGCAGTGGATCGCGACCGCATTGGCCTGCGGCTTCGTCGTCGCGCCCCGGGCTACCCGCCTGGTCGGTGCCGTCTTCGTCACCCGTGCCATCTCCGACCTGATGCAGTACGCCCACACCGCCGTCGTCGAGAAGGTGGAGGGCTGACCTCGGGGGCGGTGAGGGCAGTGATACCCGGTTATGTGCGTGAGAACTGCGATCTCGCTTCCGGACGACACGTTCGAGCGAGCGACAGGACGCGCCCACGAGTTGGGCATCAGCCGCTCGGAGTTCTTCGCACGAGCGCCTCAGCGCTATCTCGAAGTGCTCGACCGGCAAACCTTGACCCAGGAGATCGACGACGCTCTTCATGCGGCAGGCACGAACGCGGGCTACGCCGGGTGCTGGGGCTCTGAACAGGAGCCATTAGGTTCATGGCATGCCGCTTGCCGCTGACTCCTTCGCCGGCCTGACCCACCTAGGCTCGGGCAAGGTCCGCGAGCTGTTCTCCGTTGACGCCGACGACGGCACGCCCGGCGTGCTGCTCGTCGCCAGCGACAGGATCAGCGCGTACGACGTCGTGCTACCCACCGAGATCCCCGACAAGGGCGCGGTCCTGACCGCGCTCTCGCTGTGGTGGTTCGACCAGCTCGCCGACCTGGTCCCGAGCCACCTGCTCACCGCCCGGGTCGACGAGTATCCCGCCCAGCTCAAGCCGTACGCAGAGCAGCTGCGCGGCCGGTCCATGCTGTGCCGGCGCCTCGACATGCTGCCCGTCGAGTGCGTCGCGCGCGGCTACTTGACCGGCAGCGGGCTCAAGGACTACCGGCGGACGGGTGCCGTCTCCGGCCACGAGCTGCCACCCGGGCTCGAGGACGGCAGCGAGCTGCCCGAGCCGATCTACACGCCGAGCACCAAGGCCCCGATCGGTGAGCACGACGAGAACATCACCCGGGCCGATGCCGAGCAGCGGCTGGGCCCGGAGCAGGCCGGCGAGCTGGAGCGCCTGACGCTGGCGATCTTCCGGCGCGCGTCGGGCCTCGCGCGCGAGCGCGGCATCCTGCTCGCCGACACCAAGGTGGAGTTCGGCCACGACCAGGCGGGGGTGCTGCGCCTCGCCGACGAGGTGCTGACCCCCGACTCGTCTCGCTTCTGGCCCGCCGACCAGTGGCGACCGGGGCAGGCCCAGCCGTCGTATGACAAGCAGTACGTCCGGGACTGGCTGACGACGAACGGGCACGCGGGCGCGGCCGCCCCGCTGCCGGAGGAGGTCGTCGCCCAGACCCGGTCGCGCTACGTCGAGGCCTACGAGCGGCTCACCGGCTCAGCCTTCGACGACTACCTGCGGCAGGCCTGACCCGCACAACCAACACAACCCGGATAATCCGGACGAATGCCCGTTGTGGATCAGGATGTGTCGCAGCAGCAGTCCTGGGCGACCCGCGCGAGCTACGCCGGCAGCTCGCGGCCCTCGACGAGCGCCTGCAGGTTGCGCACGCTGCGGTCGAGTGAGCGGCTGACCAGCAGCGCGGCAACCCGGTCGACAATCAGGCCGACCAGCCCGCCCGGAGCCTGGTAGGCCAGGCGGGTCGTCACCTCGGTGCGGCCCGGCGTGCGCTCCCGCAGCCGCCACCGGCCGCGCATCGTCACCCCCGTGACGCTGTTCCACGCCAGGTCGCCGGGCTCGTCGTACTCGACGACCTCCACGTCGCCGCCGACCTGTGCCGACCCGACCTTCATCCGAATTCGCCAGCGCGCCCCGAGGCCGGTGCTGCGGCAGTCCCCCGACCCGGGGTGCTGCGCCACCTGCCACATGGTGGCGCCGTCGAGGAACTGGCAGTACCGGGTCGGGTCGCTGATGACCGCCCACACCTGCTCGCGGGGCGCCTCGACCGTCCCCCTGGCCGCGACGCGCATCAGCCGATCACCGGGAGCCGCCGCTCGGCAGCGAGCGCGTCGAGCCGCTCCTGCATGCGGCCGACGATGTCGTCGTAGACCTCCTGCAGGTCGGGATCGTCCCCGTACTGCTCGCGGATATCGATGGGATCGAGCACGTCCATCGTGATCTTGGCGGGCAGCGGAAGGTGGCCGAGGAAGTCGCCGACGTTCAGCCCCCACGGCAGGGCGATCGACACCGGCAGCACCTTCAGGCGCAGCGCCGTGTCGAGGCGCAGCAGCTTGGCCAGCCGCTCGCCCCGGCTGAGGAACAGGGCCGTCTCCTGGCCCCCGACGCTGACGATCGGGACGATCGGCACGCCGGCGTCGAGTGCCAGGCGGATGAAGCCGGTGCGCCCGTCGAAGTTGACGGCGTTGCCCTCCCAGCTCGGCCGGTGGACCTCGTAGTCGCCGCCGGGGTAGACCAGCAGTGCCGCGCCGCTGTCAAGGATGGCGCGCGCGTTGGTGGGGCTCGCCGCCACGGTGCCGAACTTGCGCAGCCGGCGAGCGGCGGGGTTGGCAACGACCAGGTTGTGCGCGAGCTGGTAGAACGCCCGCTCGACCCCGAAGTACGAGACGAAAGCCAGCGTGAAGACCAGGGTGTCCGGGGTCATGTTGCCGCCCGAGTGGTTACCCACCATGAGCACCGGACCGTGTGCCGGTACCCGCTCCAGGTGCCGGACGTCAGCGCGGTGCCAGATGCTGGCCAGCAGCCAGGTCAGCGGCAACTGGTCGCGCATGTAGTCCGGGTCGCGCTCGTCCATGTCGCCGGCGGGGACGCGCCGCCTGGCCTGCTGGGCGACCCAGCCGCTCAGACTGCCCAGCAGGGTCTGCGCTCCGCGCGCCTCGTCGGGCGATGTGAGGGCGGCCGTCATGCCGGCATCTCCTTCTGTCCTGTACGGGGGGCGCTCGCGCGATGCAGCCTACGTGCGCCGCGCCTGCCCTCAGCACCCGGCTGTGCCCGGACGCCGGTCTACGCTCGCACCATGCCCCGGGTCGTCGTCGACGTGATGCTCAAACCCGAGATCCTCGACCCGCAGGGCGCGGCCATCCTGTCCGCGCTGCCCCGGCTTGGGGTCTCCCGTGTCTCCGCGGTGCGCCAGGGCAAGCGCTTCGAGCTCGAGGTCGACGGCGAGCCCGACCTCGATGCCCTGCACGCCCTCGCCGACCGGCTGCTGGCCAACCCGGTGATCGAGGACTACGTCGTCCGCCTCGAAGACGCCTAAGCGTGGAGATCCACCTGCGACTCTCGCTGCCCCGTGACGAGGTGTCGATCCCAGTGGTCAGGCGGCTCTGCGCCCAGGCCATGGCGACGCTCGGCGTGGAGCCCGAGGTGATCGACGACGTGCAGCTCGCCCTGTCAGAGGCCTGCGCCAACGTGCTGCGGCACACCGCCGACGGGGTCGACTACGACGTCGCCGTCGGGTTCGACGACCAGAAGGCCTGGCTCGACGTGCACGACCGAGGCCCGGGCTTCGACGCTTCGACGGTCGCGACCTCCAAGGAGGAGGCCGAGTCGGGGCGCGGCCTGGAGATCATGCGGGCGGTGATGGACAAGGTGAGCTTCGACTCCGGGGTCGACCGCGGAACCACCGTGCACCTGGAGAAATACCTGCGCTGGCAGAAGGGCGCGGCCGTGGAGAAGCTCGGCGGCTGAGCGGGGGCAAGCGGCTGAGGGGCAAACCGGTAATCTGCAGCGAGTGCAGGCGCGCATCGGTGTCGTGACCTTCCCGGGCTCGCTCGACGACCGAGACGCCCAGCGAGCCGTAAGGATGGCCGGTGCCGAGCCGGTGCCGCTGTGGCACGGCGACGGCGAGCTGGGCGGTGTCGACGCCGTCGTCCTGCCCGGCGGCTTCTCCTACGGTGACTACCTGAGGGCAGGCGCGATCGCCCGGTTCTCCCCGGTGATGGGCAGCGTGATCGCGCGGGCACGCGCCGGGCTGCCGGTCCTCGGCATCTGCAACGGCTTCCAGGTGCTCTGCGAGGCGCATCTGCTGCCCGGCGCGCTGGTGCGCAACTCCGGGCTGCACTTCGTCTGCCGCGACCAGCGGCTGCGGGTGGAGCGCGTCGACACGGTGTGGACGTCGGCCTTCGAGCCGGCGGCCGAGGTTGTCATCCCGATCAAGAACGGTGAGGGTGGTTACGTCGCCGACGCGCGCACCCTCGCCGCGCTCGAGGCCGAGGGGCGGGTGGCGTTCCGCTACGTGGCGGGTGAGCACGGTGTGCCGGGCAACCCCAACGGCTCCTTGAACGACATCGCCGGCATCAGCTCGCCCGACGGTCGGATCGTCGGGCTGATGCCGCACCCCGAGCACGCCATCGAGCGGCTCACCGGTCCGAGCGAGGACGGGCTGGGGCTGTTCGTGTCGCTGGTGCAGTCTCTCGTCACCGCCGGGTCGTCGGCGTGACGGTCCGCGACACCGCCGAGCTCACGAGCGCCGTCGACCAGCCCTACCGCGAGCTCGGGCTGACCGACGACGAGTACGCCCGCATCGTTGCCACGCTGGGCCGCACGCCCAGCGGCTGCGAGCTGGCCATGTACTCGGTGATGTGGTCCGAGCACTGCTCGTACAAGTCCAGCCGGGTGCACCTGCGCCAGTTCGGCGACCTTCCGCACAGCGAGCGGCTGCTCGCCGGCATCGGGGAGAACGCCGGGGTCGTCGACCTCGGCGACGGCCTGGCCGTCACGTTCAAGGTCGAGTCGCACAACCACCCCAGCTACGTCGAGCCCTACCAGGGGGCCGCCACCGGGGTCGGCGGCATCATCCGCGACATCCTCGCGATGGGTGCCCGCCCGGTTGCGGTGATGGACAGCCTGCGCTTCGGTGACGCCGAGGCCGAGGACACCCGGCGGGTGCTGCCCGGGGTGGTCGCCGGGGTCGGCGGCTACGGCAACTGCATGGGGCTGCCCAACATCGGCGGCGAGGTCGACTTCGACCCCACGTACGGCGGCAACCCGCTGGTCAACGCGCTGTGCATCGGCGTGCTGCCCGCCGAGCGGCTGCAGACGGCGAGCGCGACCGGTGCCGGCAACGCCGTCGTCCTGCTCGGCGCGAAGACCGGGCGCGACGGCATCGGCGGGGTGTCGGTGCTCGCCAGCTCGACCTTCGAGGACGACGGCGGCCCTGCCAAGCGCCCGAGCGTGCAGGTCGGCGACCCGTTCACCGAGAAGATCGTCACGGAGTGCTCGCTCGCCCTGTTCGACGAGGGACTGGTCGTCGGTGTCCAGGACCTCGGCGGAGCCGGCCTCACCTGCGCGCTGACCGAGACGGCAGCCAAGGCACGTACCGGGATGGACATCGACCTGGGTGCGGTGCCGCTGCGGGAGGCGTCGATGGCGCCCGAGGAGGTGCTGGTCAGCGAGTCGCAGGAGCGGATGCTCGCGATCGTGGCACCGGAGCGGATCGACGCCGCGCTGGCGTTGGCCGAACGCTGGGGGGTGCTCGCGACCGTCATCGGTACGGTCACCGACACCGGCTGGCTGGTGGTGCGCTGGCACGGCGATGTCGTCGTCGACGTGCCGCCCGGCTCCCTCGCCGACGACGGCCCGGGCTACGAGCGGCCGATGCAGCCGCGCCTACCGCTTCCTGACCGCGAGCTGGCCCGCCCCACCGACCTGCGCGCCACGCTGCTCGAGCTGGTGGCGAGCCCCCAGCTGTGCTCCCGGCGGTGGGTGACCGAGCAGTACGACCGCTATGTACTGGGCAACACCGTGCTCGCCACCCCGGACGACGCCGGGGTCATCCGCCTGGACGAGCACACCGGGTTGGGCGTCGCGCTCTCGCTCGACGGTCCCGGCCGCTTCTGCGCGCTCGACCCGTACACCGGCGCGCAGCTGGCGCTCGCGGAGGCCTATCGCAACGTAGCGACGACGGGCGCGGTGCCGCTCGCCGTCACCGACTGCCTGAACTTCGGCTCCCCCGAGGACCCGGAGGTGATGTGGGCATTCGCCGAGACCTGCCGCTCCCTCGCCGACGGCTGCCGCACGCTGGGACTGCCGGTCACCGGGGGCAACGTGTCGTTCTACAACGCCACGGGTGACACGGCGGTTCTGCCGACGCCGGTGGTCGGGGTGATGGGCGTGCTCGACGACGTGGAGCGCCGCACGCCGATCGGCTTCAGCGAGGCCGGCGACTCGCTCGTCCTGCTCGGCGACACCGGTGCTGACTTCGGCGGCTCGGCCTGGGCCTGGATAGCGCATCGGCACCTGGGCGGCAGCCCGCCACCGGTCGACCTCGAGCGCGAGCGGCTGCTCGCTGAGGTGCTGGTCGCGGGCTCCCGCGACGGAATGCTGTCGGCGGCGCACGACCTGTCCGACGGCGGCCTCGCGCAAGCGCTGGTGGAGTCCTGCCTGCGCCTCGGGCACGGCGCCCGGGTGGTGCTGCCCGAGGCAGCCGACCCGTTCGTCGCCCTGTTCAGCGAGTCGGCCGGCCGCGCCGTCGTCGCGGTGCCGCGCTCGGAGGAGCTGCGGTTCACCGACATGTGCGAGGCCCGAGGACTGCCCTGGGCGCGCATCGGCGTTGTCGACACCGACGAGCCGGAGGCGGTGCTCGACGTGCAGGACGTGCTGACCGTCCCGCTGACCGAGCTGCGCGCCGCCTTCGAGGGCACGCTCCCGGCGCTGTTCGGCTCGGCGGTCTGACCCACCAGCCCGGCAGCCCGCGAACCGGCGTCCTTCGTCAGTCCTTGCCGGACCCCGACCGCAGCGCACCCAGCAGGTCGCGGTTGAGCTGGCTGATCGTGTCCAGCGGGATCCCCTTCGGGCACACGGCCGTGCACTCGCCGATGTTGGTGCAGCCACCGAAGTCCTCGGCGTCGTGCTGCCCGACCATCGCCAGTACCCGGGCGTGACGCTCCGGCTGGCCCTGCGGAAGCTCGCCCAGGTGCACCACCTTGGCCGCGGTAAACAGCATCGCCGACGCGTTCGGGCAGGCCGCCACGCAGGCGCCGCACTGGATGCACGTCGCCGCGTCGAACGCGCGGTCGGCGTTGTCCTTGGGCACCGGGGTCGCGTGCGCGTCGGGTGCCGTGCCAGTGGGCGCGCTGATGAAGCCGCCGGCCTGGATGATGCGGTCGAAGGCGCTCTTGTTGACGACGAGGTCCTTAATGACCGGGAAGGCCTTGGCGCGCCAGGGCTCGATGTCTATGGTGTCGCCGTCGGAGAAGCTGCGCATGTGCAGCTGGCACGTCGTCGTCCCTGCCTGCCCGTGGGCGATGCCGTTGATCACCACGCCGCAGGAGCCGCAGATCCCCTCGCGGCAGTCGTGGTCGAAGGCGATGGGCTCGTCACCCGCGAGCGTGAGCTTCTCGTTGACGACGTCGAGCATCTCCAGGAACGACATGTCCGGTGACACGTCGTCGGCCTGGTAGGTGACCATCTGGCCCTTGGTGTTCGCGTTCTTCTGCCGCCATACGCGCAGCGTGATCTTCACTTGTAGCTCCGGCTCTTCATCTCGACGTACTCGTAGTGCAGCTCTTCCTTGTGCAGGATCGGCTTGCCGTTCCCGGTGAACTCCCACGCCGACACGTGCGCGAACTCGTCGTCGTGCCGCAGCGCCTCGCCGTCCTCGTCCTGGCTCTCGGCGCGGAAGTGGCCGCCGCACGACTCGCGGCGCACCAGCGCGTCGATGCACATCAGCTCACCGAGCTCGAAGAAGTCCGCGACCCGCCCAGCCCGCTCGAGGGTCTGGTTGAGCTCCTCGCCCGTGCCGGTGACCTTCACGTCGGACCAGAACTCCGCCCTGAGCTCGCGGATGCGCGAGACGGCCTTGCGCAGCCCCTCCTCCGTGCGCTCCATGCCGCAGAAGTCCCACATGACGTGGCCGAGCTCGCGATGGAAGGAGTCGACGGTCCGTCGGCCATTCACCGCCAGCAGCCGGTCGATGCGCGAGCGCACCTGACCCACCGCCTCGGCGGCCGCGGGGTGGCTGTCGTCGACCTTCTCGAACGGCCCGGCCGCCAGGTAGTCGGCGATCGTGTTCGGCAGGACGAAGTAGCCGTCGGCCAGGCCCTGCATCAGCGCCGACGCCCCGAGGCGGTTGGCGCCGTGGTCGGAGAAGTTGGCCTCGCCGGTGACGAACAGCCCGGGGATGGTGCTCTGCAGGTCGTAGTCGACCCACAGGCCGCCCATCACGTAGTGGACCGCCGGGTAGATGCGCATCGGCACCTCGTACGGGTTCTCGCCGGTGATCTGCTTGTACATGTCGAACAAGTTGCCGTACTTGGCCTCGATGGCCGGCTGGCCGAGGCGGGCGATGGCGTCGCTGAAGTCGAGGTACACGCCAAGACCGCCGGGGCCGACGCCTCGGCCGGAGTCGCACACGTTCTTTGCCGCGCGCGAGGCGATGTCGCGCGGAACGAGGTTGCCGAAGGCGGGGTAGATGCGCTCGAGGTAGTAGTCGCGCTCGTCCTCGCTGATCTCGCGCGGGTCGCGGTCGTCGCCGCGCTCCTTGGGCACCCAGATGCGGCCGTCGTTGCGCAGCGACTCCGACATCAACGTGAGCTTGGACTGGTAGTCACCGCTGACCGGGATGCAGGTCGGGTGGATCTGGGTGAAGCACGGGTTGGCGAACAGCGCCCCCTTGCGGTGGGCGCGCCACGTCGCGGTGACGTTGCAGCCCATGGCGTTGGTCGACAGGAAGAACACGTTGCCATAGCCGCCGCTGGCGAGCACGACCGCGTCGGCGAAGTGGCTCTCGATCTCGCCGGTGACCATGTCGCGCACGACGACACCGCGCGCCTTGCCGTCGGCGACGATCAGCTCGAGCATCTCGTGGCGGCTGTGCATGACCACGCTGCCAGCCGCGATCTGGCGCTCCAGCGCGGAGTAGGCGCCGATGAGCAGCTGCTGGCCGGTCTGCCCACGGGCATAGAAGGTGCGCGAGACCTGCACGCCGCCGAAGGAGCGGTTGTCCAGCAGGCCGCCGTACTCGCGGGCGAACGGCACGCCCTGCGCGACGCACTGGTCGATGATCTCGACGCTGACCTGGGCGAGCCGGTAGACGTTGGACTCGCGGGAGCGGAAGTCGCCGCCCTTGACCGTGTCGTAGAACAGGCGGTAGATCGAGTCACCATCGTTGCGGTAGTTCTTGGCGGCGTTGATCCCGCCCTGCGCCGCGATGCTGTGCGCGCGCCGGGGGCTGTCCTGGTAGCAGAAGCTCGTGACCTTGTAGCCGGCCTCCCCGAGGGTGGCTGCTGCGGAGGCGCCGGCGAGCCCGGTGCCGACGATGATGACCGACAGCTTGCGGCGGTTGGCCGGGTTGACCAGCTTGGCCTCGAAGCGCCGCTTGTCCCACCGCTGCTCGATGGGGCCACCCGGAGCCTTGGTGTCGACGATCGGGTCACCTTCGAGGTGCAGGTCCTCGCCCGAGTCGCCGCTGCCGATGGTGCTGGTGGCGTTGATGCTGCCGCCCGTCGGGTGGTCCTCGTTCGGCGCGACGTTGCTGTCCTCAGGGCCGTTGATCGCATCCCCGCTGCCCTGGGCGCCGCCGCCGGTCGTCGTGTCGGCGTTGGTCGTGTCCTTCTTCGCGTCGCCGATCTCGAAACCCATGTCTAGTCCACCAATCCGAACAGCACCGAAAGGGGCGGGAGCAGGAAGCCGACCGTGATGACCAGCGTGACGCCGGTGGCCCACAGGTTGAGGTTGCGGCGGCGCCGGGGGCTGGTGTTCAGCCCCAGCGTTGTGAGCGCGCTCCAGATGCCGTGCCGCAGGTGGAACCCGACGGCCAGGAGCGACAGGACGTAGAACAGCGTCACGTACCAGATCGAGAAACCGTTGACCAGCCGCACGTAGGAGCTGCTGGACGCGCCGCCCGGGTGGATCGCATTGTCAGCCGACAGGTGCAGCAGGTGGAAGACGATGAACAGGGCGATGACGATGCCGCCCCACCGCAGCGTGAACGACGAGTAGCTGCGCTGCACCCCCCGCCGGTTCTGCGTGCTCTCGTACCGGCCGGACATGCCGTGCCGTCCAGCGGCCGCGCGGTCGCGCTTCCACAGCGCCACCGCCGCGTAGATGTGCGCGAGCACGGACGCGACGAGCACGACGCGCAGGACATCAATGAAGCCACCGCGAGGCAGAATCGGCTCGCCGAAAGTGCGCAGGTGCTCGCCGTAGGCGTCGAACGAGCGCTGGCCGCCGAAGACCTTGAGGTTGCCGTACATGTGCGCGAGCAAGAAGGCGATCATGACGAGCCCGGTGGCGGCCATCAGGTACTTGAGGGTGACGGTCGACCGCCGGGCGCGGGTGCGACTGTCCACCAGGAGAGTTGCCACCGGCTTACGGTAGAACCGAACGCGTCAGAGCGCAAAGTGATGCTAGCAGTTAGTTGCATAGCGTCTGGCTATGCCAAGATGGGTTGGTGCAGCTGCAACAGCTCAACTACTTCGTCGCTGCGGCGCAGACGCGCCACTTCACGCGAGCGGCCGAGCTCGTCGGGGTGGCGCAGCCCACCTTGAGCAAGCAGCTGCGGGTGCTCGAGGACGAGCTTGAGACGCCGTTGTTCGACCGAACCCCCTCGGGCGCGACACTGACACAGGCCGGCCAGGTGCTGCTGCCGTTCGCCTCGCGCATCCTGTCCGACGCCGACACGGCCCGGCGGCAGCTGCAGGAGCTGGCCGGGCTGCGCCGCGGGCGGCTGCGTCTCGGCGCCACCCCGTCGCTCACCACTGGGCTGCTTGCCGACGCGCTGAGCGCCTTTCACGCCCGCTATCCCGAGCTCGAGCTCAACATCCAGGAGAGCGGCTCTCAGGACCTCGTCCAGCTACTGCGCGCGGGCGAGATCGACGTCGCCCTCATCATCAGCTCGCGCCCGCACGACGAGCCAACTCTCGTCACGACTCCCCTGCTGCGCGAGGAACTCGTTGTCGTCAGTGCCGCGGGTGCAGCACCACCCGCGCCAGCAGGCGAGGTGCTGCGCGTGGCCGACCTGCAGGCGCACCCGCTGGTCATGTTCCGGCCCGGCTACGACCTGCGCGACGTGACGCTCGCCGCCTGCCGCGCTGCCGGCTTCGAGCCGAGCCTCGCCGTCGAGGGCGGGGAGATGGACGCCGTACTGCGCTTCGCCGAGGCGGGCCTCGGGGTCGCCGTCGTGCCGAGCATGGTGCTCGCCTCGCGGCCGCGGCTGCGGGCGACGCCGCTCGTCGACCCCCGGCTGCGGCGCACGGTGGCCCTCGCGCACCGCCGGGGCATCGCCCTGGCACCTGCAGCCGCCGCCTTTCGCCATGCGTTGCGGCAGCACCTGGAGACCCTCACCCAGGAGCAGCTGGGGCAGGGCATCGAGCTGCTGCCGGCGCGCACGCCGCTCGAGCTGCTCGGCTTGCCGCGGGCTCCCCGGCGGGCGGACAGCACTGGGCACGGGGCGGCAGGTTGACGGCGCTTCGCGGGTAAGGCTGCGCTATGCCGGCCGACCGCACCCGTATCGCGCTGCTGGATCAGTGGGCCGAGCTGATCCGCGGCGTCGATGCGCTGCCCGACGCCGCCTTCGACGCTCCCACCCGCCTGCCCGCCTGGACCGGAAGCGTGCTGCTGGAGCACCTGACGAATGGCCCCCGCTCGGTGGTCCGCGCCCTCACCGACCCCACACCGACCGGGCGTCCGATGGCCGTCACGGCCTACTACCCTCAAGCGCGCGCAGCTGCCGGCGACGTCGATGCCCGCTCCCGAGCCGCCGCGGCCCGGCGTACTCCGCTCGAGCTGCGCGCCCTGCTGGCCGAAAGCGTCGCCGAGGCGCGCCAGCATCTCGACGGCGCGGCTGACGATGCCGTCGTCGCCACACGGCTGGGTCCGCTCACGCTCGTCGACGTCCTGGCTACCCGGTGCGTCGAAGCGGTCGTCCACGGCCTGGACCTCGCGGTACCCGTGCAGCCGAGGGCAGGGGCGCTCCGGGTGACCGTGCGGCTCCTCGCGCGCACCCTCGCCGGGACGTGGCCCGGCAAGTCGGTCGAGCTGCGCATCCCACCGCACGTCGCGGTCCAGTGCCTGGCCGGTCCGCGGCACACCCGGGGCACGCCGCCCAACATCGTCGAGGCCGATCCGGTGGCCTTCGTCGAGGTGGCAGCGGGCCGCCGAGCGTGGGCCGGCGCCATCGCCGACGGGTCCATCCGGGCCAGCGGTGAGCGCTCCGACCTGCGTAACCTGCTCCCCGTGCTGTGACGCGCCGCGCCCGCTCGGTAGCAGTAGGCGAGGGCCGCGATGCGTAGACTCGTCCCCGTGCGACGCCCCTCTCCGGTCGATCGCGACCCGGCAGACGGCCCCCGCGACGCCTGCGGCGTGTTCGGTGTCTACGCCCCCGGTGAAGAGGTTGCGAAGCTCACCTACTACGGCCTCTACGCGCTGCAGCATCGCGGCCAGGAGGCCGCCGGCATCGCCACCGGCGACGGGCGCTCGATCGTCGTCTACAAGGAACTCGGGCTTGTCGCGCAGGTCTTCGACGAGATCACGCTGGGCAGTCTCGACGGGCAGCTCGCCATCGGCCACACCCGCTACTCGACGACGGGCGCCTGCACCTGGGACAACGCCCAGCCGACCTACCGCTCGCGCGCGGGCGGCGGAAGCATCGCGCTCGGCCACAACGGCAACCTGACGAACACCATGCAGCTCGCCGGCCTGGTCCAGCCCGACTCGTCAGGCGTTCGCGCGACGACCGACTCCGACGTCATCGTCGCGATGCTCGCCCAGTCCACCCTGCCGCTCGACGAGGCGGCGCTCGAGGTGCTGCCCCGCTTGATGGGAGCGTTCTCGCTCACCTTCTGCGACGAGCGCACGCTGTACGCGGCCCGCGACGCCCACGGCGTGCGGCCGCTGGTGCTCGGTTCGCTGCCCGCCGGTGGCTGGGTGGTCTCCAGCGAGACGGCGGCGCTCGACATCGTCGGGGCGCAGGTTGTGCGCGAGGTCGAGCCCGGCGAGCTGCTGGTCATCGACGCGGCCGGGGTCCGCTCGCACCGCTTCGCCGCCGCGACACGGGCCGGTTGCCTGTTCGAGTACGTCTACATGGCCCGCCCCGACAGCCGGATCGCCGGCCGCTCGGTGCACGCCACCCGCGTCGACGTCGGGCTCCGGCTCGCCGCCGAGGCTCCCGTGCTCTCCGGTGCCGACCTGGTCATCCCCGTCCCAGAGTCGGGCACACCGGCGGCGATCGGCTACGCGCAGGGCAGCGGCATCCCCTATGGCGCGGGGCTGGTCAAGAACGCCTACGTCGGGCGCACCTTCATCCAGCCCTCGCAGACCATCCGCCAGCTCGGGATCCGGCTGAAGCTCAACCCGCTGCGCGAGGTCATCGCCGGCAAGCGGCTCGTCGTCGTCGACGACTCCATCGTGCGCGGCAACACCCAGCAGGCGCTGGTGAAGATGCTGCGGGAGGCCGGCGCGCGCGAGGTGCACGTGCGCATCTCCTCCCCGCCCGTGCGCTGGCCGTGCTTCTACGGCATCGACTTCGCCAGCCGCGACGAGCTGGCCGCCGTCGACCGCGACGTCGAGCAGATCCGAGCGCTGATCGGCGCCGACTCCCTCGCGTACGTCTCGCTCGAGGGGCTGGTAGCCGCGTCGCACCAGCCCGTCGACCAGCTGTGCCGAGCCTGCTTCGACGGCGACTACCGCATCGACCTGCCGGTGCCCGAGGACAGGCACAAGCAACTGCTGGAAGGCGCCGACGGGCTCGACCCCTCGCCGGACGACCTGGGCCTGCAGCTGCAACCGCTCCTGCCGTGACGGGCGACCCGGCTGAGGCACGCGATCCCGCTCAGGACCGCCCCGCGTCCTACCGCGCCGCCGGGGTCGACATCGAGGCCGGCGACCGAGCCGTCGAGCTGATGCGCAGCCACGCGTCGCGCGCCCGGCGACCCGAGGCTGTCGGTGACATCGGCGGGTTCGCCGGCCTGTTCGCGCTCGACGTCGCGCGCTACCGCCAGCCCCTGCTGGCCTCGTCCACCGACGGTGTGGGCACCAAGCTCGCTGTCGCGCAGGCGATGGACAAGCACGACACGGTTGGGCTCGACCTCGTCGCGATGGTCGTCGACGACCTCGTCGTCTGCGGCGCCGAGCCGCTGTTCCTGCTCGACTACGTCGCCTGTGGCCAGGTCGTGCCCGAGCGGCTGGCCGACATCGTCGGCGGCGTCGCGGAGGGCTGCCGCATCGCCGGCTGCGCGCTGATCGGCGGTGAGACGGCCGAGCACCCCGGGCTGATGGAGGCCCACGAGTACGACCTCGCCGGCACCGGCGTCGGCATCGTCGAGACCGACGCCCTGCTCGGCCCGGCGCGGGTGCGGGCTGGCGACGCGGTGTTGGCGCTGGGTGCCTCGGGCCTGCACTCCAACGGCTACTCCCTGGCGCGCCACGTGCTGCTGCGGATGTCGCGGCTGCCGCTCGACGCCCACCTCGACGAGCTTGGCCGCAGCCTGGGCGAGGAGCTGCTGGAGCCGACGCGGATCTACGCGCAGGACTGCCTGGCGGCGGCGCAGGAGGCCGATGTGCACGCCTTCGCCCACGTGACCGGCGGCGGCCTTGCCGGCAACCTCGCCCGGGTGGTGCCCGAGGGGCTGCACGCCGTCGTCGACCGCTCGACGTGGACCCCACCGCCGGTCTTCGGCCTGATCGCCGGGCGCGGCAGGGTGGAGCCCGAGGAGATGGAGCGGACCTTCAACCAGGGCGTCGGCATGGTGGCCGTGGTCGCGGCCGACGATGCCGATCGGGCCCGTGCGGTGCTGCTCGGCCGGCACATCCCGACGTGGGTCCTCGGTGAGATCGCCCAGGGTGGCAGCGGCACGGAGATGGTCGGCCGGCACCCGCGGTAACGCTTGGGACGTTGCCCCCGGGGCCGCCGCGGTTGGTGATCACGTCCGCGACACGCTGCTACGGCGGACGTCCTCGTCAACCTGGCCGGCTCAGACCGCGGGGTCAGCGCCCCCGGCCCTCGGTGAAGATCCCGTAGAACATCAGGCCCAGCATCACGAGCACCAGCAGCCCGAACACGATCACTGTCGCCGTCATGTGCGTCTCCCCCGACCGCGGTCTTCACCGGTCAGTCTCCCCCGAGCGGCCTCCTACAAGCCGGCGTCTGCCACTCGTCAAGGATGTCCTGACTACTCACAGCCGGCCGCGGCTTCAGCCGCAGAAGGATGGCGCGGCTGGCGAGGTCGTGGCCTGCCTCGCGCCCGCTGAGGTGCAGTGACCAAGGGTCGGGACTGAGGATTGAGACTGACGTTGCTGAGGGCGCGGCAGCACTTGACGGCGAGCCCTCGGGATAGTCACACTTCTGACCATGACGACCCTGCCGCTAGCCGACGTCAAGGCGCACCTGTCTGAGATCATCGGCCGGGTCCACGCCCACCACGAACGCGTCACGGTCACCGTGCACGGCAAGCCGTCAGCCGTGTTGGTTGCTACTGATGATCTTGAGTCGCTCGAGGAGACCCTGGCCATCCTTGCTGATTCGGCGAGCCTGTCTCGACAGGCAGCCTCAGATGCTGAATTGGCCGAAGGTGAGGAAGAGACCGAAGACGACCTCGCCGCGGCAATGAACCGCCGCCGCCAATCGGGGCGCTGAGGCGAATCGACCGCTACGCACTCAGTATTGCCCCGACCGCTCGGCGGCAACTCGCAGAGCGGCTACCCACAGCCGTAGCCTTCGCAGCCCACGAATTCATCGTCGGACCGCTTCGCGAGAATCCGCACCAGGTGGGTAAGCGGCTGCACCCTCCCCTCGATGACCGACACAGTGCGCGTCGTGGGACCTACCGCGTGATCTACCGCATTGATGAACGTCGGCGGAGCGTCGCGGTGCTCGATGTCGCGCACCGCCGTGACATCTACCGCACACGCGGCTGACGTACCGACACGTTGCCCGCGCAGCCTCTACACCCGCGCCCCGGCGTCCGGCAGCGTGATGGTCTCCGGGCGGCGCTCCCAGGTCGGCCGCAGCGGCATCCCCGAGGTTCCGTCGGCTTGAGGCTTGACCGCCAGTACCTGGTGCAGCTGGACCTGGTTGCGCTCGAAGCCGAAGCGGCAACCCGCCATGTAGGCGCGCCACACCCGCGCCCGGCGCTCCCCGACCTCCGCCACGGCGGCATCCCAGTTGCGCTCCAGGTTCTCGCCCCACGCAGCCAGCGTCAGCGCGTAGTGCTCGCGCAGATTCTCCTCGTGCCGCACCTCGAAGCCGGCGTCGTGGATGGCGTTGATGACCGGCCCGAGCGCCAGGATCTCCCCATCAGGGAAGACGTAGCGGTTGATGAAACCGTCCTTGTAGATCGTGGGGATCGACGTGTCGGGCCTGATGATGCAGTGGTTGAGCAGCCGGCCGCCGGGGCGCAGCCGCTCCAGCAGGTGATGGGTGTACGCGGGCAGCTGCTCGCCGCCGATGTGCTCGGTCAGCCCGATGGATGAGACCGCGTCGAAGCCGGACTCGCTGACGTCGCGGTAGTCCATGTGGCGAACCTCGGCAAGGCCCGACAGGCCCGCCTCCTCGATCGCCCGCTGCGCCCACTGCGCCTGCTCAAGCGACAACGTGACCCCGAGCGCGCGAACGCCGTACTGCCGCGCAGCATGCATCACCATCGAGCCCCAGCCGCACCCGACGTCGAGCAACCGCATCCCTGGCTGCAGGTCGAGCTTGCGGGCGACCAGGTCGAACTTCTCCTCCTGGGCCTCCTCGAGCGTCGCCTCCGCCGAGGGGTAAACGGCACAGGTGTAGGCCATGGACGGGCCGAGCACCAGTTCGTAGAACCGGTTCGAGACGTCGTAGTGGTGCGAGATCGCCTTGGCGTCACGGTGCTTGGCGTGCCGACCGCCGCGTAGCCGCACCTCCTCCGGCGGGCGGGTCGGCCAGCGCAGCACGCTCGGGCCGGTTGCGGCCAGCACCTGGCGCACGGTGGGGCGACGGACGTTGTTGACACGGTCGGCGAGCTCACGAAGGGTGGCGTACATGTCGCCGTGCACCTCGAGGTCGCCGAGCACGTAGGCGCGCGCCAGCCCGAGCGTCCCGCGGCCCGTCGCCAGGTGCATGATCGCCCGGGGGGAGCGCAGCTCGGCCTCGGCGATGGGGTCGGCCGGCCCGGTGCGGCTCCCGTCCCAGGCCGAGATCGCGATGCCGCTACCGGCACCGGTGCTGCCCCCCGCAGCCCACGGCGCACCCGTGCCGGGGTCGCGGTCGATCCCGAGGGCCTGTGCGAACAGGTCCGCCACCTTCATGCGTTGCCTCCTCCTGACTGATCGAACTGCTAGCTGTTACGGACTGTCATCTGTAGCGGACTGGTGGCTGTAGGGAATTGCTAGTTGTAGGGAAGTGCTAGCTGCGCCGGACGCACTTGTCGTACAGGTCGAGCAGCCGCCCCTGCGGGTCGTACCGCCCCTTGAGCCGGCGGTAGGCCGGCCCGTTGTAGAGCCGCCAGAATGTCTCGGGGTCGTAGAACGCGGTGGAGTACAGGGACTTGTGACCGTTGTGCGCCGCCACGAGCTCCTCGACACGCCTGTTGTAGGTGCCGTCGCTCTCACCGGGGGCGAGCGCGACGCTCGTCCAGAAGCCGAAGTTGACGTACAGCTCGTCGGGCTCCATCGGGTAGAGCGGCCACCCCTGCGGGCGCAGCACCCGCAGCGGGCAGGCCCAGACCGGCCGGATGGCGATCTGCTCGTCGAACGCGGCCAGGAACTGCGCCGCGCGCTCGATGGGCACCTCGACGTCCTGGATGACGTTCTCGCGCTCGGGCAGCCCTCGGGCCCGGTCGATGCGACGCTTCACTCCGTAGCGGCCCTCGAGCCGGACGATCCTGGCGTAGTTGTCCGAGCGCAGCCACCGCTTGGGCACCCAGCGGCGGACCTTCGGGTTCTGCACCCCGAACGTCCGCGAGCACCAGAACCAGTCGGTGTCCCAGCGCCACAGGTAGTCGCGCACGCTCAGGTACTCGGTGCCACCGCGCTGCACCGAGCGGTAGAAGATCTGCATCCCCGTGTACTCCGACAGCTCGACCCCGGCCGGCGCCGCGTCGACGAAGCTGCCGATGCTCAGCACCAGCTCGTCGGGCGCGAAGGCAACCCCGTCGACGAAGTCGACCTGCCGGCCCAGCCAGCTGTTGTCGGCGCAGACTGCGGCCATCGCAGCGAAGAAGGCGCCGGCGTCGTCGAACCTCACGTGGTCGAGGCGCACCACGGGCCGAACCGGCTGCAGCGCGATCCGCAGCCGCATCGCATAGCCGAGGGTGCCGTAGGAGTTCGGCAGACCGGCCACCAGATCGGCGTGCTCCCCCTCGTCGCGCCGGGCGAGCACCACCTCACCCGCACCCGTCAGCACGTCCATCTCCAGCACCGCCTCGTGCGGAAGGCCGTTGCGGTAGGACGAGGACTCGATGCCGAGGCCGCTGACCGCCCCGCCCAGGGTGATGGTCTTCAGCTGCGGGACGACGGTCGGCATCAGCCCGTAAGGCAGCGTGGCGTCGACGAGGTCCTCATACGTCGTCATCCCGCCGACGTCGGCGGTGCACGCCACGGGGTCGACCGACAGCACCGTGTCGAAGCCGGAGACGTCGAGCCCGCGACCGGCGAGGGCCGCGCGGGGGCGGAACAGGTTGGAGGTTCGCTTCGCCAGCCGTACCGGGGCATCCGCGGGCATGGCCAGCAACTGGGCCCGCAACCGTTCGATCGCCGCGTCGTAGGTGGCGTGCGCAGCGGTCGCCCCGCTCGCCCCGCTCGTCTCGGTGACGGTCACCAGGTGCCGCCAGGGGGCTCGTCGACGAGGGCGCCGTAGACGAGCTTCTTCAGCTCGGGGCGGATCGGCCACTTGCTGGACGGCAGCAGCTGGGTCATGAAGATGACGGTGATCTGCTCGACCGGGTCGACCCAGAACGCGGTGCTCGCCGCTCCGCCCCAGGCGAACTCGCCGGCGGTACTCAGCGTCTTGTTGGCGACCGGGTTCTGCACCACCGAGAAGCCGAGGCCGAAGCCCACACCGTCGAAGGAGGTCTCGGCGAACGTCGCCTGCCCGAACGCCTCGAGGTCGACGCCTCCCGGCAGGTGATTGCGGGTCATGTAGCGCATCGTGCGGCTGCCGAGCAGGCGCACACCGTCGAGCTCGCCGCCGCGCAGCAGCATCTGCGTGAAGCGGTGGTAGTCGTGCAGCGTCGAGACCAGCCCACCACCGCCGGACAGCGCCGAGGGAGGCCGGCGGATGGCATTGCCGAACGCGTCGTTACGGACCGCCTGCTGGGTCGCCGGGTGCGGGATGTAGAGGGCTGCCAGCCGCTCGGCATCCTCGTCCTCGACGGAGAAGGCCGTGTCGACCATGCCCAGTGGCGCGAGGATGTGCTCGGTGAGGAAGGTGTCGAGCGGCTGGCCGGAGACGACCTCGATAATGCGCCCGAGCACGTCGGTGGCCACGGAGTAGTTGAAGGCGGTGCCGGGCTGGAACGCCAGCGGTAGGCCGGCGTAGATGTCGCAGAGCGCGGCGAGGTCGAGGCCGGGCGGGGTGCCCCACTCGAAGCCGGCCTCACGGTAGAAGCGGTCGGTCAGGGCCGCGTGGTGGAAGCCGTAGGTCAACCCGGCGGTGTGGGTCATGAGGTGCCACACGAGCATGGGCGAGGTCACCGGGTCGGTGAGCGGAGTCGTGGCTGACCCGCCGCGCAGCACCCGGGACTGGGCGAAGGACGGGATGTAGGCGCTGACGGGGTCCTTCAGGTCGAGCAGGCCCTGCTCGACCAGCATCATCGCGGCCACCGAGGTGATCGGCTTGGTCATCGAGTAGATGCGCCACAGGGTGTCGGGGTCGACCGGCAGGCCTGCCTCGCGGTCGCGCTGACCGGCCGAGGCCAGGTGCGCCACCGAACCCCGACGGCTGACGAGCGCCTGCCAGCCGACGAGCCGGCCGTCGTCGACGTACCGGCCGAAGTGGGCGTCGATCCGCTGCAGCCGCTCCGCGTCGAAGCCGAGGTCTGCGGGGTCAGCCGTCATCTCGAGCACGGGTGACCGGCCACCCGCGCCTGCCGCCGTGCCCGCCGTCGACTCTGGGGCCTCGACTGCCATGTGCCGTCCTCCGTCATCCGTGACACCGGGATCGCGGTGGTCCCTGTGGCTGTGCTGCGAGCCGCCGCGGCGCGGCCGTGCGGGGTGCGCTGTGCGCCCCCATTGCTACCACCCGAAGTGCTTTCGCGTGCGAAGGACCCCGGACGGTCGTCCCCCACTCGGCGGTATAGCGAGGTCGGACGGCTGCCGAAAAACTAGAGACGGTGAAACGGTCCCACCGCATCGACCCTCCAGGGAGCTCGCCATGGCTGACCCCACCCGATCCATGGACGCGCTGCGCGAGCACGTCCCGTTGGCCCTGCTCATCGACATGCTCGACGAGACCGGCCCCGACTCGACGGCCATCTACGAGCAGGAGCCGGCGGACACCGCCTGGGTGCCGGCGCCCCCCGGCGGTAAGGCCGTCGCATCAGGCGTGCGACGCCCTCAGCCCTCCGACAGCCCGAGGTCGCCAAGCGAGTAGACGAACCGGTACGGCAACCCGGCGGCGCCGACCCGCTCCGCCGCGCCCGTTGCACGGTCGGCGATGACAGCGACTGCGACGACGTCGGCGCCGGCGTCCCGCAGGGCGCTGACGGCTTCGAGCACTGAGCCGCCCGTCGTCGAGGTGTCCTCGACGGCGAGGACGCGTCGCCCGCTCACGTCCGGCCCCTCGATGCGGCGCTGCAGCCCGTGGGCCTTGCCTTCCTTGCGCACGACGCAGGCGTCGAGCGGGCGCCCCTGTGCGGTTCCCGCGTGCAGCATGGCGGCAGCGACCGGGTCCGCGCCCATCGTCAGCCCGCCGACGACGTCGTAGTCGAGGTCGGCCGTGGCCTCGAGCATGACCCGCCCGACGAGCGGCGCGGCGCGGCCGGACAGGGTCACCCGGCGCAGGTCGAGGTAGTAGTCCGCCTCGCGGCCGGACGAGAGCGTGACCCGCCCGCGCACGACAGCCTCGGCCGTGATCAGCTGCAGCAGCGCCTCGCGGTCACTCATGGGGCCAGTACCGGCGGGCGGTGGTGCGGCAGCCTGCCGTCACGGGCGTCCGCGGCGCGAGCCCGCCCGGCGTCCGGCGGCCAGGAGCGCCGTCCGCGGCAGGACCCGGGTCATGCTTGCCAGCCCCTTGTACACACCGCCGGGGATGCTGACCGGCCGGCCGCGGTGCAGGTCCGCGAGCGCGGCATCGACGACCTGCTCCGGCGAGAGCCACAGCCGCTCGGGGATGCCCTGCATGTCCGAGCCGCTGCGAGCGTGGAACTCGGTGTGCGTGAAGCCGGGGCAGACGGCCGTCACCTTGACGCCGAACCGGCCGTACTGCACGGCCAATCCCTCGGACAGAGCGGTGACGTAGGCCTTGCCTGCGGCGTACGTCGCTGCCCCTGCGGACGGCACGAAGCCGGCGAACGAGGAGACGTTGACGATGCCGCCGGCGCCAGCGGCCACCATGCTCGGCAGCACCGCCGCGCACAGCCGCATCACGGCCCGCACGTTGACGCGCAGCATGGCCTCCTCCACGGCCATGTCGATCTCGTGCAGCGCCCCGTTGGCGCCGAAGCCGGCATTGTTGACCAGCAGGTCGATGCCGCCCTCGCGCAGCCGTGCCTCCACCCGCTCGCACCCGTCATCGGTCGACAGGTCAGCAGCAAGCACCTCGACCCGCCGGCCGGTCAGCCGCTGCTGCTCGTCGGCCAGCTGCTGCAACCGGGCCTCGTCGCGGGCGACGGCCACGAGGTCGAACCCGTCGGCAGCGAGTCGGCGGGCGAAGGCGGCACCGATTCCGGCTGTCGCACCGGTGACGAGGGCTCGAGGCATGCGCTGACCGTAGCCGACCTGCCGCAGCAACCCGTGGCCGCACACAAAGTCGGCCCTGAGGGCGGTTTCCCGGCCCTAAACGCTGGGTTTGCGTGCACGACATCGAGCCCGTGCACGCAAACCCCACTCGGGAGGGTCGAAGCAGCCTGACAGGGCGACTTTGTGTGCCGCGCGGGAGTGGGCGGGCAGGCGGGGTGGCGCGACTCAGCCGACCGGCTGAGCCGCGCCCACCCGCAGGGCAGTGCCATCGTCGGTGACATCGACGCTGACCTCGTCCCCGTCGCGCACCTCGCCGCCGAGCAGCTCGCGGGCGAGCTGGTCGCCCACCGCGGTCTGCACCAGGCGGCGCAGCGGACGTGCGCCGTACACCGGGTCGAATCCGCGCTCGGCGAGCCAGCGGCGGGCGTCGTCGCTCACCTGCAGGCTCAGCCTGCGGTCGGCGAGGCGGGCACGCAGCCGGTCGAGCTGCAGGTCGACGATCGACTCCAAGGCCTCGACATCCAGCGGCTCGAAGATCAGGACGTCGTCGAGCCGGTTGAGGAACTCGGGCTTGAACGCGTCACGCACCGCCGCCATCACCGACTCGCGCCGCCCCTCGGGCGACAGGGTCAGGTCGACCAGGTAGGACGAGCCCAGATTCGAGGTGAGCACGAGGATTGAGTTGCGGAAGTCGACCGTGCGGCCCTGCCCGTCGGTCAGCCGCCCGTCATCGAGTACCTGCAGCAGGACGTCGAACACGTCCGGGTGCGCCTTCTCGATCTCGTCGAGCAGCACGACCGTGTACGGACGGCGGCGCACCGCCTCGGTCAGCTGCCCGCCGGACTCGTAGCCGACGTAGCCGGGGGGCGCGCCGATCAGTCGCGCGACCGAGTGCCGCTCGCCGTACTCGCTCATGTCGAGGCGGACCATCGCCCGCTCGTCGTCGAACAGGAAGTCCGCCAGCGCCTTGGCCAGCTCGGTCTTGCCGACGCCGGTGGGGCCGAGGAACAGGAACGAGCCCGTGGGGCGGTCCGGGTCGGCCACGCCCGCCCGGGCCCGGCGCACCGCGTCGGAAACGGCCCGCACGGCCGCGTCCTGGCCGACGACCCGGTTCTGCAGGGCCTGCTCCATCGCAAGCAGCTTGGCGGTCTCGCCCTCGAGCAGCCGGCCGGCGGGGATGCCTGTCCAGGCCTGCACGACCTCGGCGACGTCGTCGGCCCCGACCTCCTCCTTGACCATGGCGTCCGCAGCGGGGCGGTCGGCCTCCTGCGCGCCCGCGAGCTCCATCTCCTTCTCCAGCTGCGGGATGGTCTCGTACTGCAGCCTGCTCGCGAGCAGGTAGTCGCCGTCGCGCTGCGCCCGGTCGGCCTGGCCGCGCAGGTCGTCGAGTTGCTTCTTCAGCTCACCGACCCGGTTCAGGCCCGCCTTCTCCTGCTCCCAGCGGGCCGTCAGAACGGTCAGCTGCTCCTCGCGGTCGGCGAGGTCGCGGCGCAGGCGCTCCAGCCGGTCGATGCTCGCCGCATCCTCCTGCCCGTCGAGCGCGATTTCTTCCATCCGGAGCCGCTCCACCTGCCGGCGCAGGTCGTCGATCTCGACCGGGCTGGAGTCGATCTCCATGCGCAGCCGGCTCGCCGCCTCGTCGACTAGGTCGATCGCCTTGTCGGGCAGAAAACGGGCGGTGATGTAGCGGTCGGACAGGGTCGCGGCGGCCACGAGGGCGCTGTCGCTGATGCGCACCTGGTGGTGCGCCTCGTAACGCCCCTTCAGCCCGCGCAGCACGGCGACGGTGTCCTCAACCGACGGCTCGCCGACCATCACCTGCTGGAACCGCCGCTCCAGCGCCGGGTCCTTCTCGATCCGGGTGCGGTACTCGTCGAGCGTGGTCGCCCCGATCATCCGCAGCTCGCCGCGGGCGAGCATCGGCTTGAGCATGTTGCTGGCGTCCATGGCGCCCTCGGCGCCGCCGGCTCCGACGACCGTGTGCAGCTCGTCGATGAAGGTGAGCACCTGGCCCTCGGCCTGCTGGATCTCGCCCATGACGGCCTTGAGCCGCTCCTCGAACTCACCGCGATATTTGGTGCCTGCGACCATGGCACCGAGGTCGAGCGAGACGAGCCGGCGGTTCCGCAGCGATTCGGGGACCTCGCCCTTGACGATGCGCTGGGCGAGGCCCTCGACGACGGCGGTCTTGCCAACGCCCGGCTCACCGATCAGGACCGGGTTGTTCTTGGTCCGGCGCGAGAGCACCTGCACCACGCGGCGGATCTCGGTGTCACGCCCGATGACCGGGTCGAGCTTTCCGGAGCGGGCCAGCTCGGTCAGGTCGGTCGTGTACTTCTCCAGCGCCTGGTAGGCGCCCTCCGGGTCCTGGTTGGTGATCCGCCGGATGCCGCCCCGGACCGCGTCGAACGCGTCGAGCAGCAGGTCGGGCAGCCCTCCGTTACTGGTCAGCACGGTCGCGGCCTCACCGCCCTCCTTGGCAAGGGCAACGAGCAGGTGCTCGGTGGAGACGTACTCGTCGCCGATGCCGCGGGCGGCCTTCTCAGCGGCGGCGAGCACGGCGATCAGGCCGCGCGAGGCCTGCGGGGGTGCGATGTTGGACCCGCTGGTGCGGGGCAGCCGGGCCAGCGCCTGCTCGGTGCGGCTGCGGACCTGCGGCAGCGAGGCGCCGACTGCGCCAAGCAGCGGCCCGGCGATCCCGTCAGGTTGGTCAAGCAGGGCGGCCAGCAGGTGCAGCGGCTCCACTTGCGGCGAGCCGTCGGTCGCCGCCCGCGAGAAGGCGGTTGACAGCGCTTCCTGGCTCTTGGTAGTGAGTCGGTCGGCGTTCATGGGTGGTGCTCCTCTTGAAGAGTCGTTCACACTTGTCAACACCGGCCAACATTGAGTGCTTCCCGCTCAACTCTGCGAGTTGCGACCGGGTGCGGCCGTGCAAGGGGTGGTCAGCGCCGGCGCCACAGCACGACGTCGGTCGCCCGCTCGACGGGAACGAGGTCGCGCCGGTGCGCCCGGTGGGCATCCGCGACGAGCCGCTGGGCCTCGCGTCGGCCGGCCTCGAGGTCGGCCTGCAGCTCCTGCAGCCGGTGCTGCAACGCCGTCACCTGGTCCTGGAGGGCGAGGATGCGGCGAATCCCCTCGAGGTTCACGCCCTCGTCCTGCGACAGTCGCTGGACCTGGCGCAGCAGCCGGACGTCACGGGCCGAGTAGCGCCGACCGCGTCCTGCCGCCCGGCCGGGAGTCACCAACCCGAGGCGGTCGTAGGAGCGCAGGGTCTGGGGATGCATCCCGGCCAGCTCGGCGGCGACGGAGATGACGTACATCGGCGCGTCGGCATCGTGCAGCGGCGCATCCGCGGCGTGCCCGTTCACCTGCGCATCAGGCTGTGGCGCCATCGCGTCCCGGTCGAACTCGTTCATCAGGCACCGCTCACCATCGCTGTCAGGTGTCGCCGTGGGTCGTCGGGAACGGCTGCGGCGTACTGCTCGAGCGCGGCCTTGGCAGCGGCCGAGACACGCTCGGGGACGACGACCTCGACCGTGACCAGCAGGTCGCCTGCGCCGCCGCCGGGCGACGGCACACCGCGACCGCGTACCCGCAGCCGCCGGCCGCTGGCCGTCCCGGCGGGGATGCGCAACGTCACGCTGCTCCCGTCGGCGGTGGGGGCCTTGACCTCCGCCCCCAGCACCGCCTCCGCGTAGGTGACGGGAAGGGTCAGGAGCAGGTCCGAGCCTGAGCGGCCGAAGACCGGGTGCGGTCGGACGTGCACCGTCACCTCGAGGTCGCCTGGAGGCCCGCCGGCGGCGCCGGGAGCACCGCGGCCGCGCACCCGCAGGCGCTGGCCGTCGGCCACGCCCATCGGGACGCGGATGCGCTGCTGGCGCTCCTTGCGCCCGGTGCCGTGGCACTCCGGGCACGGGTCGTCGATGATCGAACCCTTGCCGCGGCAGTCGCGGCAAGGCTCGGACAGGGCGAAGCCACCCTGGCTGCGGCTCACCACGCCCAGGCCTTGGCACGTCGGACAGGTGCGCGGCACAGTACCCGGACGTGTCCCGAGCCCGGCGCACACGTCGCACGCGGCCGCGCCCGGCAGGCGCACGGTCGCCTCGGTGCCGGTCAGCATCTGGTCGAAGGAGATGGTCAGCTCGGCCGTGAGGTCCGTGCCGCGCCGGGGCGCGCGGGCGCCCGGCGTCGGCCCACCGCCACGCTGGAACAGGTTGTCGAACAGGCTGCCGAACCCGGCACCCCCTGCCCCACCTGCGCCGGCCGCCCCACCGAAAAGGTCACCGAGGTCGAAGGGCACGCCGTTGCCCCCCGGACCGCCGCCGGGTGCCCCAGGGGCACCCGGCCGGCCACCGGCGGAGAACAGCGTGCGTGCCTCGTCGTACTCGCGCCGCCGCTGGTCGTCGGACAGCACGTCGTACGCCTCGGAGACCTCCTTGAACCGCGCCTCGGCCTTGGCGTCGCCGGGGTTCTTGTCCGGGTGCAGCTCACGGGCCAGCTTGCGGTACGCCTTCTTCACATCGGCGCTCTTGGCGTCCTTCGCCACCCCGAGAACGGCGTAGTAGTCCTTCTCGACGTAGTCGCGAGCGCTCATCAGAGTCCTTCGGCTCCTTCGCCTCCACCGACGGCCGCCGCGCTCTCCGCCCCGGCGACCGCCTCATCCGCAGTGCCGTCTGGTGCCTCGGCACCAGCGGGCTCGGCCACCACGACCTGCGCGGGTCGCAGCACCCGCCCGGCGTACCGGTAGCCCGAGCGGTAGATCTCGACGCAGGTCGGCTGCTGGACACCGGGCGTCGTCGTCGCGGCGAGCGCCTCGTGCACCGAAGGATCGAAGGGCTCACCTGGCTCGCCGTAGCGCTCAAGCCCCAGCGTCCCGAGGCTCGTCTCGAGCGCATCGGCCACCGCCTTGAACGGCCCGGTCACGTCGCCGTGCTGACGGGCTCGTGCGATGTCGTCGAGCGTCGGGAGCAGCCCGAACAGCACCCGGCCGGCCGCCTGCTCGGCGGAAACGGTCCGATCGCGCTCCACCCGGCGCCGGTAGTTGTCGTATTCGGCCTTGAGTCGCTGCAGGTCGGCCGTGCGCTCACCGAGCTGCGTCTGCAGCTCGGCGAGGTCCGGGGCACCTGGGGCAGCACCGTCGTCAGCGGCCTCAGCGGCCTCAGCGCCCTCGGCGCCACCGGCCGGTGCGGCCGGGGTCTCCCCCAACCGCACCGCCTCGGGCTGCCCGGGCACCGCTGCCGCCTCCTGGCCGGAGGAGAAGTTGATCCGCCGCTTGTCCCGCACGGTCACCGGCTCCTGCTCGCGCTCGTCGCGGGCAGGAGTCACTTCGCCTGCCCGTCCTCGTCCACGATCTCGGCGTCGACGACGTCGTCGTGCTCAGCGCCGGCCGCTCCCGCCGCACCCGGGGCACCGGCAGCGCCGGCGTCCTGGGAGGCGTACAGCGCGCTGCCCATGGCCGAGGAGGCCTTGGCCAGCTCGTCGATGCCCGAGCGGATGGCGTCGATGTCGGTGCCGCCGACGACGGCCCGCAGAGCGCCGAGCTTCTCCTCGACATCGCCGCGGACATCAGCGGGGACCTTGTCACCGTTCTCGGCGAGGAACCGCTCGGTCTGGTAGACGAGCCCCTCACCCTGGTTGCGGACCTCCGCCTCGTCGCGACGCTTCTTGTCGTCCTCCGCGAACTGCTCGGCCTCGGCCATCATGCGGTCGATCTCATCGCGCGGCAGGGCGGACCCGCCGGTGATCGTCATCGACTGAACCTTGCCGGTGCCGTTGTCCTTGGCCGACACGTGGACGATGCCGTTGGCGTCGATGTCGAAGGTGACCTCGATCTGCGGGATGCCGCGCGGCGCCGGCGGCAGGCCGGTCAGCTCGAACATGCCGAGCTTCTTGTTGTAGGCCGCCATCTCGCGCTCGCCCTGGAAGACCTGGATCTGCACCGAGGGCTGGTTGTCGTCAGCGGTGGTGAAGGTCTCAGAGCGCTTGGTCGGGATGGTGGTGTTGCGCTCGATGAGCTTGGTCATGATGCCGCCCTTGGTCTCGATGCCCAGGGAGAGCGGGGTGACGTCGAGCAGCAGGACGTCCTTGACCTCGCCCTTGAGGACACCGGCCTGCAGGCTCGCACCCACGGCCACGACCTCGTCGGGGTTGACACCCTTGTTGGGCTCCTTGCCGCCGGTGAGCTCGCGAACGACGTCGACGACGGCCGGCATGCGGGTCGAGCCACCGACGAGCACGACGTGGTCGATCTCGGACACCTTGATCCCGGCGTCGGAGATCGCCGACTGGAACGGGCGCTTGGTGCGGTCGAGCAGGTCGGAGGTCAGGCGCTGGAACTCGGCGCGCGTGAGGGCGACGTCGAGGTGCAGCGGGCCCTCGGCGCTGGCCGTGATGTAGGGCAGGTTGATCGAGGTCTGGGTCGACTGCGACAGCTCGATCTTGGCCTTCTCGGCGGCCTCGCGCAGCCGCTGCATCGCCATCTTGTCCTTGGAGAGGTCGACGCCGTTCTGGCCCTGGAAGGTCTTGACCAGGTGGTCGACGATCCGCTGGTCCCAGTCGTCGCCGCCGAGCTTGTTGTCGCCACTCGTCGACTTGACCTCGATGACGCCGTCGCCGATCTCGAGCAGCGAAACGTCGAAGGTCCCGCCGCCGAGGTCGAAGACCAGGATGGTCTCCTCCTTGTCGCCCTTGTCGAGCCCGTAGGCGAGGGCGGCCGCGGTCGGCTCGTTGATGATGCGCAGGACGTTGAGGCCCGCGATCTCGCCGGCCTCCTTGGTGGCCTGGCGCTCGGCGTCGCTGAAGTACGCGGGGACGGTGATGACGGCGTCGGTCACCGGCTCACCCAGGTAGGACTCCGCGTCACGCTTGAGCTTCTGCAGGATGAACGCGCTGATCTGCTGGGGCGTGAAGTCCTTGTTGTCGACCTTCTGCGACCACGAGGTGCCCATGTGCCGCTTGACGGAACGGATGGTGCGGTCGACGTTGGTGACCGCCTGACGCTTGGCGACCTCGCCGACCAGCACCTCGCCGTTCTTGGCGAAGGCGACGACGCTGGGCGTGGTACGCGCGCCCTCGGCGTTGGCGATGACGGAGGGCTCGCCGCCCTCCAGCACCGCGACGACGGAGTTCGTGGTGCCGAGGTCGATGCCGACTGCTCGTGCCATGTCTTGTGCCTTTCGTACAGGTGGTGGGCTGATGTTCGGTTCTTCAGGTTGAGTGAGGTTCACTCACTGTGCTCCCCGCGAGCAGCCCCGTCAAACGGAGTTGCTCCTAGCAGGCTCAACCTTCTGGAGCGGTATCGCATTCCGGCAGCGAGCCATTCCGGTCGTCGGGGTTCCGGCCCGCCAGCTTCAGGAGGGGTGCGACGTGGCGCACACTGCCTGCTACCTGCGCGGGGAGCAGTTGAGCAACGGCCGACCGTACGCTGGCACAACCTGAACCTGGGAGGATCCGTGGCGGTTCGCCTCGTGATCGGGCTGCTCATGACTGTTGCCGCACTCGCGGTGGCTGGGCGCCGGTCGTTCTTTCTCTACCGCATGATCAGCTCGGGTGGCCCGGCCCCCGGCCGCTTCGACGGCATCGGGCGGCGCGCGACCACCCAGCTCGTCGAGGTCTTCGGCCAGCGCCGGCTGCTGAAGTGGACCGTGCCGGGCATTGCCCACTTCCTCACCTTCTGGGGCTTCCTCATCCTCGGCCTCACCATCCTCGAGGCCTACGGCGCGCTGTTCAACCGTGACTTCTTCATCCCGCTCGTCGGCAAGATGACGTGGCTGGGCTTCCTCGAGGACCTGTTCACCTTCCTCGTCCTCGCCTCCATCGCATACTTCGCGCTCAACCGCGCCGAGAAGTCACCCGCCCGGCTCGACCGCGCCAGCCGCTTCTACGGCTCGCACACCGGCGCGGCCTGGGGCGTGCTCGGCCTGATCTTCCTGGTCGTCCTGACGTTGATGCTCTACCGCGGCGCCCAGATCAACACCGGGCACTTCCCGTTCGGCCCGGACCACCGCGGCAGCTGGTGGACCTTCACCTCCAAGGCCACCGCCGTCGTGCTGCACCCGCTGGGCCACTCGGCCAACTCGGTCATCGAGACCGTCTTCATCCTCGGCCAGATCGCCGTGATCATGGGCTTCCTGGTGCTGGTCACCTTCTCCAAGCACCTGCACATCTTCATCGCGCCGATCAATGTGCTGACCAAGCGTGAGCCCAAGGCACTGGGTCCGCTCGCCACCACTCCCGACCTCGAGAGCCTGATGGAGGAGGAGGACCCGGTCATCGGAGTCGGCAAGGTCGAGCACTTCTCCTGGAAGAACATGCTGGACTTCGCGACCTGCACCGAGTGCGGCCGCTGCCAGAGCCAATGCCCGGCGTGGAACACCGGCAAGCCGCTGTCACCCAAGCTCGTGATCATGGACCTGCGCGACCACCTGTTCGCCAAGGCGCCGTTCATGTTGGCCAAGCACGAGGGCGACGACCCCACGCCCGTCGGAGGCAACCCCATCGACAACCAGGGCGGCCACGAGGGCGGCGGTGGCAACAAGCACGCCGAGCACGTCCCCGAGTCCGGCTTCGGCCGCCTGCCCACGCCGGGCCAGGCGCAGGACGAGCGCCCGCTGGTCGGCGACGAGGCCTCGCTCGGCGTCATCGACCCCGACGTGCTGTGGTCGTGCACCACCTGCGGGGCGTGCGTGGAGCAGTGCCCGGTCGACATCGAGCACGTCGACCACATCCTGGAGATGCGGCGCTACCAGGTGCTGATCGAGTCCGAGTTCCCGAGCGAGGCAGGCGTGATGCTGCGCAACCTCGAGAACAACGGCAACCCGTGGGGCGTCAACCCCAAGTCCCGGCTGGAGTGGATGCAGAATCTGCCGTTCGAGGTTCGCGTGCTCAGCGAGGGCGAGCCGATGCCGGACGACGTCGAGTACCTGTTCTGGGTCGGCTGCGCCGGGGCCATCGAGGACCGCTCCAAGAAGGTCACCCGCGCCTTCGCCGAGCTGCTCCACACCGCCGGGGTCTCGTTCGCCGTGCTCGGCACAGGCGAGTCGTGCTCAGGAGACCCCGCTCGCCGCCTGGGTAACGAGTACCTGTTCCAGGAGCTCGCCAAGACCAACATCGAGACGCTCGACGCTGCCCTGCCAGAGGGTCGGCCCCGCAAGATCGTCGCAACCTGCCCGCACTGCTTCAACTCCCTCGGGCGCGAGTACCCGTCTCTGGGTGGCAATTACGAGGTCGTGCACCACACGCAGCTGCTCGGCCGGCTCGTCGCCGAGGGCCGGCTGACCCCGCTGACTCCGGTCGAGGGGCTCGTCACCTACCACGACCCGTGCTACCTCGGCCGCCACAACGAGGTCTACACCGCCCCGCGCGAGGTGCTGGCCAGCGTGCCCGGGCTGCGAAGCCAGGAGATGCACCGCTGCAAGGAGCGGGGCTTCTGCTGCGGCGCCGGCGGCGCACGCATGTGGATGGAGGAGAAGATCGGCAAGCAGGTCAACGTCGAGCGGGTCGACGAGGCGCTCGGCCTCGACCCCGACGTCGTCGGCACGGCCTGCCCCTTCTGCATGGTGATGCTCTCCGACGCCGTCACCGCCAAGAAGCAGTCCGGCGACGCCAAGGAGGGCGTCGAGGTGCTCGACGTGTCCCAACTGCTGCTGCGCTCGGTGCAGGAGCAGCAGGGACTGCCGACCGATGTCGGTACCGGCCCGGTTAGGGGCACGCCAGCGGCGACGGCCGGCGCCGACCAGGGCCAGCTCTCACCGGAGGCCCTCTCCGACTCCGGCCACTAGCCCGTGCGCCGGTTCGGGAGCCCGGCGGACGACCGCGAGCGCCGCCGGCAGCAGGCCAGGCGACGGTACGACGCGCTGGAGACGGCCCGTAAGCAGCGCCGCGAGAACACGAAGGGCATGTTGCGCGGGCTGCCCCTGCCGATCCCGACGGCAGCCACCTCCAACGAGGGTGGCCTCGCGCGTCGTGACCGGGCCCCCGTGCCCCGGCCGCACCGGGCACTAGTCCTGACCTTTGTCGTCATCACCGCGGTCGTGCTCATCACTCCGTTCCTGCTGCGGGCGCCGGTGCCGCCAAGGCTCTCCACCTCCTGCACGACACCCGGCCTGGCGCTTTCGTCGCCCGTCGTGAAGACGCAAGCGGTCGTCCGCTACTCGGTCACCGGGCCTGCTGAGTCCACGTACGCCGTCGCTGTCGATGCCACCCGGCTCGACCCGCCGCCCGTCGGCAGCGCGTTCCCGGTCGCGGTGGGCGGCAGGCTGCTTGCCACAGCCCCGCGGCTGCGTGCCTGCAAGGGGGCCGACCGGTTCCGTGCAGCGCTCACGCCCGGGGAACACCGCGTCGTCCTGTTCCGTGACGGCCTCCCCGCCGCCACACAGCCGCTGACGGTGCGCTGAGCGAGCCCGCGCGGCGCCAGCGAGTGGTCTGCGCGTCGCTTCGGCTTGCCCTCCGGCTCAACTTGCGAGCAGGGTCAGGGCGGCGCCTGTGATGGCCTCGGTGTCGATCTGGTGCAGGTGGTAGGCGTCGGTCAGGTTCGAGGACTGGCCGAACTCGGTCACGCCGAGGCACTGGATCCGGTCACCGCGGGCACCGGCGAGAAAGGACAGAGTGTGCGGGTGACCGTCGAGGACGGTGACCAGCGGCGCCGGGTGCTCGGCCGGGAACAGCTGATCGATGATGCCCCCGACGCCGATCCTTCGGCGGCCGCGCTGCTGGAAGGAGCGGAACACCAGGTCCGGGCTGGTCAGGCACACCACGCCGGCGTTGACGCCCTCGGCCGCCAGCGCCTCCGCGGCGGCGATCACCTCCGGCATGATCGCGCCGACCCCGACCAGGGTGACGTCTTCCTGCGACGACGGGTGTACCACGGGCAGCCGGTAGCCGCCGGCGACGGCCTGCTGGCGGCGGCGCTCGGCCAGCGCGGGAACCATGGGGACGGCGGCCAGGGCCGGGTCGATGGGGCGGGTGGAGAGGCGGAAGTACGCCGACGTGCCTCCCTGGATGCCGACCTGGCTCATCGCGTGCAGGAAGCACCACTCGAGGTCGTGAGCGAAGGCGGGTTCCCACGCGATGCAGCCGGGCTGCTCGAGCCCGATGGACGGCGTGGTGATCGACTGGTGCGCGCCGCCCTCGGGTGCCAGGGTGACTCCCGAGGGGGTACCGACCAGGATCGACTGGCCCCCGGCGTAGATGCCGTAGGACCACGGCTCGAGGGCGCGTGCCACAAACGGGTCGTACAGGGTGGCGATGGGGATCAGCCGCTCCCCCCAGCGCGACCAGGTCGCGCCCAGCTCGCCCAGCAGGGAGACGAGGTTGACCTCGGCGATGCCCAGCTCGATGTGCTGACCACCGGCGACCTCGGCCCAGCGCAGCACCCGCTCGGCGTCGTCGGCGAACCAGTCACGCCGGTCCTCGACCGACCAGACACCAGTCTTGTTGATCCACCCGCCGAGGTTGGTCGACGACGCCACATCCGGGCTGCAGGTCACCACCCGAGCCGCAGCCTCGGGGGCGTCGCGCGTCAGGTCGGCCAGGAACCGTCCGAGCGTGGCCTGCGTGGAGATGGGCTGGCGGTGCGGGCGGCCCAGCGCCGCGGGCACGGCAACCGCCGACGACGCCGTGACCGGCTCCCGGCGTAGCTCCAGGCGGCGGCGCTCACACAGCTGACCGGCGGGCGCACCACTGCTGAAGCGCTGCCACGGCGCCCCCCGGTCCATGCCGGACGACGCTGCCAGCGCCTCCATCTGCGCGGCCGTGAGCAGCGCCGAGTGGTTGTTCGGGTGCCCTTCAGTGGGGAGTCCGCGGCCCTTGACCGTGTAGGCGAACACGACGGAGGGCCGATGGGTGTCGACGCTGTGGAACGTGTCGACCAGCAGCCCCAGGTCGTGACCGCCTAGGTCGCGGACGGCTGCCGCCAGCTCGTCGGCGGGCATCGAGGCCAGAAGCTCGCGCAGCTGGTCGCTGCCGCTGCCCTCGGCCAGGATCCGGTCGGCCACCTCGCCGGGGGCGACCCGCAGCATCCGCTGGTACTCCTCGTTGGGCATCTGCTCCAGCCGGTCACGCAGCTCGGCACCGCCCGCGCGCTCGAACACATCGCTGATGAGGCGGCCCCACTTCAGCGTCACGACCTGCCAACCGGCCGCGGCGAACATCCCCTGGAGGCGCTGGATCTGGATGTCGGGCACCACGCGGTCCAGCGACTGGCGGTTGAGGTCGACCACCCACAGCAGCTCGCCAAGCCGGGCGACCGCCGGGTCGGCGACCGCCTCCCAGATGGCGCCCTCGTCGAGCTCGGCATCCCCCAGCAGGCTGACGAAGCGACCCGCCGGCGGCGTGCTGGTGAACTGCGACGCGACGTAGCGGTGCGACATCGCTGCCCACAGCGCTGCGGTGGCTCCGATGCCCACCGAGCCGGTCGAGAAGTCGACGGTGTCCGGGTCCTTCAGCCGGGAGGGGTAGGACTGCAGCCCGCCCTTGGCCCGCAGGGTCGGCAGGTAGGACTCGTCGAGGTCGCCCAGCAGGTAGTTGACCGCATGCAGCACCGGCGAGGCGTGCGGCTTGACCGAGACGCGGTCCAGCCCGGTCAGCTCGGCGAACCACAGCGCCACCATGATGTCGACCATCGAGGCGCTCGACGCCTGGTGCCCGCCGACCTTCACCCCCGTCTCGTTCGGGCGGCCTGCGTTCGCAGCGTCGACCATAGCCGCGGACAACCACAGCACCCGCCGCGAGATCTCCTGAAGCAGTGCCAGGTCGACTGCGTCGGCGGCGGGCGTCTCGGCGCCGGCCGTGGCGGCCTGGGACACCAGTTCGGTCGTGGTCACGATCGTCCCTTCGCTCGGGTTCCGAACGGCGGCTGCGGCGGTTACCGGCTCAGCCGACGTCGGCCAGCTCACGCCCTATCATGATCTTGTCGGAACAGCCCCGACGAGTGGCACCAGCGCCTGGGCTGCGACCGGGTTCTTGCCGTCGGCCAGCAACCCGAGCACGGCGCCTCCACGCTTGGCAGGTGGGACCCGGTCACCCCGGGCGGCAACCAGAGCGTGGAGAGGAGTGTAGTTCTCGCCGAACGACAGCACGCACACGGCCGGGGCTGCCGGGGCTCCAGATCAGCCAGGGAACGGTCGGCCAGGCTAGCCTCCAAACGTGCTTGGTGGTCCTTGCCCCGGCCGACGCGTCAGGTCGTCGGCGCCCGGTAAAAGTCGCGGAAGGAGCGGGATGCGGTGGGGCCTCGCTGGCCCTGGTAGCGGGACCCGTACTGAGCCGAACCGTAGGGGTTCTCGGCGGGCGACGTCAGCCGGAAGAAGGCGATCTGGCCGATGCGCATCCCCGGCCACAGCTTGATGGGCAGGTTCGCGACGTTCGAGAGCTCCAGCGTCACGTGCCCGGTGAAACCCGGGTCGATGAAGCCCGCGGTCGAGTGGGTCAGCAGCCCCAGTCGGCCGAGGCTGGACTTACCCTCGAGCCGGGCGGCGAGGTCGTCGGGGAGGGTCACCGCCTCCAGCGTCGAACCGAGCACGAACTCCCCCGGGTGCAGCACGAACGCGTCGTCGCCGGGCGGCTCGATCAGCTGCGTCAGCTCGTCCTGCTCCACCGCCGGGTCGATGCTGTCGTACCGGTGGTTCTGAAACACGCGGAACCACCTGTCAAGCCGGACGTCGACGCTGCTCGGCTGGACGAGGACCGGGTCGAAGGGGTCGAGCCGCACCCTGCCGCCCTCGATCTGTTGGCGGATGTCGCGGTCGGAGAGCAGCACGGCCGCTATCCTTGCAGCAGAGTTGCGGCCCTGTGTCGCAGCGCCGCGGGTGTAGTTCAGCGGCAGAACATCAGCTTCCCAAGCTGAGAACGCGGGTTCGATTCCCGTCACCCGCTCCACCGGGAGCCGTCGTCGCGCGACTCCCCCCAAGCCTGATGGCCGAAACTCGACGAGGCCCTGCGGCTGCACCTGCAGCTGTAGTCGCTGTGCGGGTGCGACCTGGCGACCGAGGGACCCTGGACGCCGTTGCGCTGAAGCCCACCCCACTGAATGCATCGGTTTCCAGCGCAGGTTGACCTGATAACCGAACGCGCTGGCCAACGTTGCCCATCCTCGCCGAACCAGGACCGCGACGTCCCTTGCCCCGGTGCGCCGTGGACAACGTCGACCAGATTCGGCGGCAGTCAGCAGCGAACCTTGCGCTGGTGGCTGTCCTGGCTCAGCCGAGCTCCCGGACGCCGTCACCAGGCCCGAGCGGTGGCGCTGCCCTCGGCGGTCAGCCAGCGCAGCTCGTCCATGGTCTCCCTGACGTGAACCTCCCATGGCCGCTCGGCGGGATCCTCAATCCAGCGGGTAAGGGCGATCCGAAGGACGGCGACGCCGGTCTCGGCGGCGAGCTCGGAAGCGGTGTCCGCCACCCCGCGCCGGCGCAGCGCCTCGCCGAGCGAGGTGGCGAGCGAGGCGAGCTTGATCAGCTCGCGTTCCATCAGCTCCGGATTGGCAAGGATCAAGGCCTGGCGGCGGCGGACGAGATCTAGGTCCGGGAAGACGGAACCGGCAGCCTCGATCCCAGCCGTCACCGCATCCAGCGTGGTCGCCGACGGGGGGGCGGTGTCAACCGGGTCGACGAGCGTAGCGCGAAAGCGATCGCCGCCCTCGAACAGCACCTCGCGCTTGTCGGCGAAGTGGCGGAAGAACGTTCGTTCGGTGAGTCCGGCGCGCGCGGCGATCTCCGCCACGGTGGTCTGGTCGTAGCCCCGCTCGGTATAGAGCTCGAACGCCGCCTGTTGAAGGCGTGCGGGGGCGTTCGGCTCCCAGCGGCTCATGCAAGCAATGCTATGGCGATGTCAGTGAGCGTCATGGCGTGCTAGCTTGACGACAGTAACTGACATCCTTACGCGTCCAGCGCATCGCATTCGCCTTTTGGGCCGGGTCGCGCCGGTCGCGCCACCGACTGGGAGGTATCCCTTGCGCATATTCGTCACCGGCGCGTCCGGCTGGATCGGCTCGGCCGTCGTGGCCGAGCTGCTCGCCGCCGATCACGCGGTCCTCGGCCTCGCTCGCTCCGACGCGTCCGCCGGCGCCGTCGCCGCCGCCGGCGCCGAAGTTTGTCGCGGCGATATCGGCGATCTTGACGTGCTCCGCTCCGCTGCCCGCGACAGCGATGGCGTCGTGCACCTTGCGTTTCGCCATGACATCGCCTTCACCGGCGACTTCCAGACCGCCGTCGACTCGGACCGGTCGGCCATCGAGGCGTTCGGCGAGGCACTCGCCGGTACCGATCGGCCGTTGGCGATCGCCTCGGGCGTCGCTGGCCTGAAGCCGGGCACGCTCGCCACCGAGCGCGACATGGCCGAGCCGTTCCCCGGGGCTGGCGGCCGGGTCTCCAATGAGCGCCTGGCGCTTGCACTCTCCGAGCGCGGGGTGCGCTCGATCAGCGTCCGCTTCGCCCCGACGGTCCATGGGCTTGGCGACAACGGCTTCATCGCCAGGATCGTCGCGGCTGACCGCATGGCAGGCTCGGCCGCCTACCTGGGTGAGGGCCTCAACCGCTGGCCCGCGGTCCATCGCTCCGACGCCGCCTGCCTGGTCCGACTCGGGATCGAGGGCGCGCCGGCCGGGTCTGTACTGCACGCGGTCGGCGAGCAGGGCGTCCCCCTCCGCGAGGTCGCCGAGGTGATCGGGCGGGGGCTCGACCTGCCGGTAACCTCGATCACGGCCGAGCAGGCCGGGACCCAGTTCGGGTTCCTCGCCGGCTTCCTCGCTCTCGACATGCCGACCTCCAACGCGCTCACCCGCGAGTTGCTCTCCTGGGAGCCGTCGGGGCCGGGACTGGTCGCCGATCTCGAGCAGGGCCACTACTTCGCCGCGGCGACCTGAGCGCCCCGACCGGCGGTCAGGTTCCCGTCAGCTGACGCAGGCGCACGCACACGACCTGCTGGCAGCGCACGAACCACCGTCGGGCACACGCGTTGTGTGTGCGATGACGGCGGGTCGGAGCCGTGCCGTCGACGACCGAGGGCGCCGGTAGACCGCGACGCGCAAACGGGGGCGTAACAACCTTCTTGCGCATGCCGCGCCGACCTGTCAGGGTTCGCGCACCCCGCATAGTGGAGGGTCGAATGAGCGACCAAATGGTGCACGTGTACTACCAGCCCGGCTGCCCATTCGCGGCGAAGCTCCGGGCGAAGCTCACGCTCAGCAGGATCCCGTATGAGGCAGTGCGCTTCCGCAACGACGAAGCCGCCGCCGAGCAGGCGCGACTGCACAACGGCGGCAACGAGGTGTCCCCGACGGTCCTGGTCAGCGGCCAGTACCTCACCAACCCGACCCTGCGACAGGTGCGGAGGGCAGTGGCCCGACCCTGACCCGTCCCCAGAGCCAGCTGCGGGCCCGCCGTCCGGCGTCAGCAGCGTCAGCGCTGGATGGCCTTGGTTTCCAGGAACTCCACCAGACGGGCGGGGCCGCCCCGCGGCCTCACCGTCAGCCGTCGAGATCCCCGGCCGCCATGCGCAGGTTGCGCAGCACTGCCACCAGCGTCCGGACCTTGCGCACGTTCAGGCCCGGGTCGGCGAAGACCCTGCTGTTGAGGTCTGCCGTCGCGGCGAGCGCGCAGTCCCGTCCGGAGTTGGTCAGCTCGACCAGGACGGCGCGCCCATCGGTGGGGTGCGGCTTGCGGATGACCAGGCCTGCTGCCTGGAGCCGATCGACGGCGTTGGTGACGCTGGTGGGATGGACCTGCAGCCGCTCGCTGGCCTTCTTCACCGGCAATGAACCTCGGCGGCTGAAATGCAGGAGCATGAGCAGCTCGTAGCGGGCGAAAGTGAGCCCGAACGGGCGCAGGACCTCGTCGACGCGGGCCTGCATGATCTGCTGGACGCGCATCACCGAGGTGACTGCGGCCATCCCCTCGGCGGCGTCGCTCCATCCGCGCGCCTCCCACTGCCGCTGCGCCTCAGCGATCGGGTCCACGCCTACACGTTGCGGCGGTACTGGCCGCCTACTTCGAAGAACGCGTTGGTGATCTGCCCGAGCGAGCACGAGCGGACGGCGTCCATGAGGGCGGCGAACACGTTGCCCCCGTGGCCCCCATGCATCGCCGCCTCCTGCAGGGCGGCGAGCGCGGCTGGCGCCTCGTCACGGTGCGCAGCCTGGAAGGCCTCGAGCCGGTCGAGCTGGGACTGCTTCTCGGCCTCGGTCGCGCGGGCAAGCTCCACTGTCGCCGGGGCTGCGTCGGTCTCGGGTGCCCGAAAGCTGTTGACGCCGACGAGCGGCAGCGAGCCGTCGTGCTTGCGATGCTCGTAGAGCATCGACTCGTCCTGGATGCGGCCGCGCTGGTAGCCCGTCTCCATGGCGCCAAGGACGCCGCCGCGCTCGGCGATTCGGTCGAACTCGGCCAGGACCGCCTCCTCCACGAGGTCGGTGAGCTCGTCGACGACGTACGAGCCCTGCAGCGGGTTCTCGTTGGCCGACAGGCCCCACTCCTGGTCGATGATCAGCTGGATGGCGAGCGCCCGGCGCACCGACTCCTCGCCGGGCGTGGTGACCGCCTCGTCGTAGGCGTTGGTGTGCAGGCTGTTGGCGTTGTCGTAGAGGGCGCAGAGCGCCTGCAGGGTGGTGCGGATGTCGTTGAAGGCCATCTCCTGGGCGTGCAGGGAACGCCCGGAGGTCTGCACGTGGTACTTGAGCTTCTGCGAGCGCTCCGAAGCCCCGTACCGGTCGCGCATCGCCACCGCCCAGATCCGACGGGCGACCCGTCCGATCACCGTGTACTCGGCGTCCATCCCGTTGCTGAAGAAAAACGACAGGTTGGGGGCGAAGTCGTCGATGCTCATGCCCCGGGCGAGGTAGGCCTCGACGTAGGTGAAGCCGTTGGACAGCGTGAAGGCGAGCTGGCTGATCGGGTTGGCCCCGGCCTCCGCGATGTGGTAGCCCGAGATGCTGACCGAGTAGAAGTTCTGCACCTGGTGGTCGACAAAGTACTGCTGGATGTCAGCCATGGCGCGCAGGGCGAACTCGGTCGAGAAGATGCAGGTGTTCTGGCCCTGGTCCTCCTTGAGGATGTCGGCCTGCACGGTGCCGCGGACGTTCTGCAGCACCCACTCCCGCAGCCGCTCGACCTCGGCGGCGTCGGGCTCGCGGCCCTCCTGCTCGCGGAAGCGGTCGAGGCGCTGGTCGATCGCCGTGTTGAGGAACATCGCGAGGATGGTCGGGGCGGGGCCGTTGATCGTCATCGACACCGAGGTGGTCGTTGAGCACAGGTCGAAGCCGCCGTACAGCACCTTCATGTCGTCCAAGGTGGCGATCGAGACGCCCGAGGTGCCGACCTTGCCGTAGATGTCGGCGCGGGGGTCGGGGTCGCGGCCGTACAGCGTGACGGAGTCGAAGGCCGTCGACAGCCGCGTCGCGGGCTGGCCCGCGGACAGCACCTGGAAGCGCTTGTTGGTGCGGAAGGCGTCGCCCTCGCCGGCGAACATCCGCGCCGGTGCCTCGCCCTGGCGCTTGAACGGGAAGACGCCGGCGGTGAAGGGGAAGTAGCCCGGCAAGTTCTCGCGCCGCAGGAAGCTCACGAGCTCGCCGTGGTCCTGGGTGCGCGGCAGCGCCACCCGGCGGACCTTGTTGCCCGACAGCGTCTCGCGGGTCAGCGGGGTGTGTATCTCCTTGCCCCGGACCGTGTAGACGAGCTCGTCGCCGCTGTACTCCCGGGCGCGCGCCGGCCAGGCGTCAAGCAGCTGCTGCACCCCGGGGTCCAGCACGGTGGCCTCCAGCACAGCGTCGAGCTCGGAGGTGTCGGTGAGCAGCTCGCGAGCCGTGCCGAGGTGCTGGCGGCGGCGGGCCAGCTCGACGTGCTCGGCCGTAGCAGCGTGGTAGCCGCGGACGGAGCCGCTGATCTCGGACAGGTAGCGCTCGCGGCTCGTCGGCAGCACGCTGGTGAAGCCGGTGGAGACCATCGTCGACACGGCCGGGAGCACGCCCGCCCCGACGGCCAGGCCCTGCTCGGCGAGCAGGCCGCGCAGGTGCTGGTAGAGCGCGGTGACGCCAACGTCGTTGAAGCGGGCCGCGGACGTGCCAAAAACCGGCATGTCCTCCCAGCTCTGGCCGAACGCCTCGCGGTTGCGGACCAGCTGGCGGGCGACATCGCGACGGGCGTCGTCGGCGCCGCGCCGCTCGAACTTGTTGATCGCCACCACGTCGGCGTGGTCGAGCATGTCGATCTTCTCGAGCTGGGAGGAGGCGCCGTACTCGGGGGTCATCACGTAGAGCGAGACATCGCAATAGTCGGTGATGCTGGCATCGCCCTGCCCGATGCCCGGGGTCTCGACGATGACCAGGTCGAAACCGGCGGCCTTGCACGCGGCGATGGCGTCCGACAGGTGCTCGGGCACCGGCGAGCCGCTGGAGCGGGTGGCCATCGAGCGGAAGAACACCTGGCCGCCGGCGAAGGACGCCTGGCTGTCGAGGGCGTTCATCCGGATGCGGTCGCCGAGCAGCGCACCGCCGCCCTTGCGCCGGGTGGGGTCGATCGCGAGGACCGCCACCCGGACCTTGTCCTCCTGGTCCAGGCGCAGCCGGCGCAGCAGCTCGTCGGTCAGTGACGACTTGCCCGAGCCGCCGGTACCGGTGATGCCAAGGACCGGCACTGCGTGCGAGCGCTCGTGCACCGCGGCGCTCAGCTCGGGCGACGCGCCCCGCTCGAGGACCGTCAGCGCCCGGGCCAGCGCTGCGTTGCTGCCAGAGAGCAGGTCGTCAAGCTCGGGCGGGTCGGCGGACAGGTCGACGTCGCAGGCGGCGACCAACGTGTTGATCATGCCGGCGAGGCCGAGGCGCTGGCCGTCCTCCGGCGCGAAGATGGTCACGCCCCGGCTGTTCAGCAGGGCGATCTCCTCCGGGACGATGACGCCGCCGCCGCCGCCGAAGACCTGCACGTGCCCGGCTCCGACTTCCGCCAGCCGCTCCTTGAGGTAAGTGAAGTACTCGACGTGCCCACCCTGGTAGGAGCTGACCGCGACGCCCTGCGCGTCCTCCTGCAGTGCAGCGGTCACGACCGCCTCCACGCTGCGGTCGTGGCCGAGGTGGATGACCTCGACGCCCTGGCTCTGCAGCACCCGCCGCATGATGTTGATGGCGGCGTCGTGCCCGTCGAAAAGGCTGGCCGCAGTCACGAACCGCACGGGGTTGACCGGCACGTGCAGGCTCATGGTGGCTCCAGATGGCTCGCGGGCGTGGCCTCAGAATAGCTGGACGTCCTGCTAATTGATAGGGGTCCAGCGCGTCGGGCACCGGCCTGTTCAGGGGATGCGCGCACCCGCTGACGTGGCGTCGGTCGTCGCCAGGCCGGCGTGCTCCTGGCGCAGCTGGCGCTTGAGGATCTTGCCGCTCGGATTCTTGGGCAGCGAGTCGGCCACCACCACGTACTTGGGTGTCTTGAACCCCGCCAGGTGCGAGCGGCAGTGCTCGACGACGTCCTGAGTCACCAGCGTCGACCCCGCCTTGGGCACGACGACGGCCGCGACGGCCTCGACCCAGCGCGGATGGTCGACCGCGAACACCGCCACCTCCGCGACGCCGTCGAGCTCGTAGATGCACTCCTCGACCTCGCGGCTCGCGACGTTCTCCCCGCCCGACTTGATCACGTCCTTCTTGCGGTCGACGACGGTCAGCCGGCCGCCGTCGTCCATCACGCCGAGGTCGCCGGAGTGGAACCAGCCGCCCCGGAAGGCCTCGGCCGTCTTGTCCGGCTCGCGGTAGTAGCCCAGGGTCGCCTGCGGGCTGCGGTGCACGATCTCGCCGATGGTGCCGACGGGCACCTCGAGGTCTTCGTCGTCGATCACGCGGGTCTCGACGTTGAGCACCGGCCGGCCAGCCGACCCGGCGTGCGAGAGCTGCTCCTCGGGCGGCAGCAGCGTGGCGAGCGGTGAGAGCTCGGTCTGGCCGTAGAGGTTCCACAGTCGCACGTCAGGCAGGCGCTGCTGCAGCTCGCGCAGCACCTCGACCGGCATGGGCGAGGCGCCGTAGTAGCCCTTCTGCAGCGACGAGAGGTCGGCGGCGGCGAACCCGGGGTGGCGCAGCAGCGAGATCCACACGGTCGGCGGGCAGAACAGCTTGGTGACCCGCTCCTGCTCTAGCACGCGCAGCAGCTGTGCGGGATCCGGCGCCGGCAGCACGATGTTGGTCCCGCCGAGGTAGATGTTCGGCCCGAGGAAGACGTCGAGCTGCGCGCAGTGGTAGAGCGGCAGGGCGTGCAGCTCGATGTCGGACGCGTCGAACCCGCCCTCGATCGCGCAGCTGACGTACTGCCACATCAGGGCGCGGCTGGACAGCAGCACGCCCTTGGGCCTCGATTCGGTGCCGCTGGTATACATCAGCCGAAGCGGGTCGTCGTCGGCCACCGCGACCTCCGGCGGCGTGCCCTGCTCCGCGGTCCAGTCCGCGACGTCCTCCCAACCCCTTGGCTCGGCGGAACCGGGTGAGCCGATGCGCCCGCGGATGCGAAGGCTGGTCCCGGACAGCCGGACGGCCTGCTCGGCGACTTCCCCGAGAGCGTCCTCGACGACCATGGCTACGGCACCGCTGTGCTCGAGGATGTAGCCGACCTCCTCGGCACCGAGCATGAAGTTGACCGGAACGAGCACCACCCCGAGCCGAGCGGTCGCGAAGGTGAGCGCGACGTACTGCCAGCAGTTGTGCGACAGCAGCACCAGCCGCTCGCCCTGCACCAGGCCGCGCTCGGCCAGCGCCGCCGCGAAGCTGTCGACCATTGCGTCGAGCTCGCGGTAGGTCAGCCGCAGCTCGCCGTCCACCAGGGCGAGCTTGTCGGGGAAGCGCTGCGCCGTCCGCCGCGGGATGTCGCCCAGCGCGTGCTGGCGCGCGCGGGCAACGAGAGAACGGGCGTCAGTCACCGAAGCAGTCAGCAGGTCAGTCATCGAGGTCTCCGCTCGTGGGGGGCGCACCGCGGCTGGGATGTCGCGACCCTAAGCGGTGAACGTCTGGCCCGGCTCATCGGCCGTGCCGCGGAACGGAACCTCAACTTGAACGATCCCCGTGCGTCCACCACAGGGGCGACTTAGCGGCGCGGCACGCGGGCCCGTACGGTCGCGTAGCCGTGCGCAGGCGTTCGCGCCCGGTGCAGACCGGGCTGGAGAACGGGGACGGAATGGATGAGCTCATGGACGATGCGAAGCCCCGCAGC
>JAABVA010000175.1_pt1 | contig 84594 bp, 79 predicted proteins | sample 5560331 | NCBI WGS metagenome assembly JAABVA01 (sample SAMN12812661, study PRJNA571458) | rock metagenome | isolation source: Antarctica rocks | place: Antarctica: Victoria Land, Mt New Zealand sud | collected 2016-01-07
ACTTACCGCTTCAACCGCCACAAGATGAAAGAAGGCATTTTTGAAAACCTTATGGTCAGAATGGTAGAAAAGCCACCACACACCTATAAAATGATTATCAACTAAACGCCTATTTCAATAAATTTATTGAGTTGAGTGATTATTATGAGATCATCAAGCAACTAAGCGATGATGAATCTGTTCCGAAATTTGCTTCCCAATTGGTTTATCTCACCAGTGCCAATTTCAGTTCCGAGATCGAATCCAAGATCATTTATTCCATCTTACAAAAGCAACCCAAAAGGGCAGATATTTATTGGCTTGTACATGTGGATGTGATGGACGAGCCTTACATCAGCGAATATAAAGTAGATTTTTTAGTACCGAATAAATTGATCCGGATTGATTTTAAGTTAGGTTTTCGGGTAGAACAACGCATCAATCTTCTGTTTCGAAAAGTGTTGGAAGACTTGGTCAAAAATGGAGAAGTTAACATCACCAGTAAATATACTTCCCTCAACAAATATAAAATAGTAGGCGATTTCAGGTTTATTGTCTTGGAAAAAGTATTATCCAGGTCGCACAACCTATCTTTTTTCGAGCACTTTTATATGGAGTATTATTTTATCCTGAAAGCACTTAGTCTTTCTGAAGAACGTGGATTTGGTTTAGACCTGAGTTTTGTAACTATAGAACAGGTCCCGCTTTTATTAGCTGATCCGGAAGCGGTAAACATTAACCGGATTTTGACACATTAATCCTGATACTTCTTTTTACGCAGCATTCAATTTACTGTGCCGGTAGCTGTAAGTAAAATAAATCACCAGCCCAATCACCAGCCAGATCAGAAACCGTAGCCAGTTGGTATAACCCAATTCTGTCATCAGATAAAAACAGCTCAACAAACCCAAAACCGGAATCAGCGATAGGTTTTTGATAAAAGCCAACACCGTTATTACCGCAGAAAGCCCTATGAACAGGAAATAAGGCAGTTTATCATGATCGCCGGTGTAATGAAAAAGGGCTAAAAAAGGCTTCCAAAAAACCACCAGGCCGATTATAAATAAAACCGGTACAATAAATTTAGAATTGATATAAGGGATTTTAAATTTTTTATGACTGCCTTCAGCCGGAACTTCTTCGTCTTTTGGCAATAGTAAAACGCCGCCGCAAACCAGTACGAAAGCAAATAAAGTTCCGATACTTGTGAGATCGGTCACTTCTGTCAAATTCAAAAACAAAGCCGGAACAGCAACCACAAAACCGGTAACTACCGTTGCAAAAGAAGGTGTTTTATATTTGGGGTGGATACGCGAAAAAGCTTTCGGCAGCAAACCATCGCGGCTCATGCTCATCCAGATACGCGGCTGGCCCATTTGAAAAATCAGCAGCACACTCGCGGTTGCTATTACCGCGCTGACCGAAATCACATAACTGATATTTTTTAAACCAATCCGTGCAAAAACAAAAGCCAGCGGATCTTCCACCTGCAACTCTTTATAATTTACCATACCTGTTAAAACCAGCGCGATAAGGATATATAAAACCGTACAGATAATCAGCGAATAAATCATCCCGCGGGGCAAATCGCGCTGCGGGTTTTCGCATTCTTCCGCAGTAGTAGAAATCGCATCAAAGCCGATATAAGCAAAAAACACACCAGAAACGCCTTTCATCACGCCGGCAAAACCATTTGGCATAAACGGATGCCAATTAGCGGGCTTGATGTAGAAAAACCCCAGGACAATCACGCCCAGAACCACCGCAATTTTAAGCATCACCATCGCATTGGTTGCTTTTTTGGTTTCTTTGATACCAATATAAACCAGCCAGGTGATTAAAAATACAATCACCAAAGCCGGCAAATCTGCAATCAATTTCAAACTGCCTATTTGCGGTGCACCCGTCCATGCGGTTGCGGCCAGTTTTACATTTTCATCTATTGCACCGCCGGAAGTTTTCAGTTTTTGCAACTGTTCAAACCCGCGGAAAGCAGAAAGGTAATCCATCATTAAAAAACCGGGAATGTGGATATGAAAGCCTTCCAGCAGGTTTGTGAAATATTTGCTCCAGGAAATAGCTACGGCAATATTTCCGATGGCATATTCCATCAGCAAATCCCAGCCTATTATCCAGGCAATCAATTCGCCAAAAGAAGCATAAGCATACGTGTAAGCACTGCCGGAAACCGGTATCCGCGAAGCAAATTCAGCATAACACAAAGCCGAAAAGCCGCAGGTAATAGCCGTAAGCACAAAGAGAATGCTCACGCCTGGGCCGCCATTGTAGGAAGCCACACCGATGGTAGAAAATATGCCGGCACCAATAACGGCCGCAATGCCCATAAAGGTCAAATCTTTGGTACGCAGCACTTTGTTCAAGCTGCTTCCGCCGTGATTTTCGCCATCGCCATGACCGGATGCCAGATCTTCCAATAATTTTGAAACTGATTTTTTTCGGAATATACTTTTGTTCATTTAGCTGTATTATTGTGTTTTCACTTTGACCAAACTTATCAAAAATAACCAGAATATTTCCCTGGCCTTTAAAAACGAACAAATGAAACCGGAGTTATTGAATTTTTTCAGGAAAATAAACCCATTTCTTTATCCATATCTTGTTTTATTGCTGATTTGTATTTTGTTGATACTGATTTTTAGCAAAGAAGATCTGTATTTTGCGGTTAACCATCGGCATACTGTTTTTACCGATGTTTTTTTTACTTATCTCACGCAGTTAGGCGCAAGTACCGGCTGCATTATGATTACTATAATTACAATCGTAATCAATTTTAGAAAAGGTTTCTTACTGGCCACCAGCTATTTGCTCACGTTTGTTATCTCCCAAGTTATCAAGCATCTGGTAAAAGCACCACGTCCGCATTTGTTTTTTGTAAAAAAACTAAGCGGGATTTACCTGATAAAAGGAGTAACCATGCTGGATACGAACAGCTTTCCGTCGGGTCATTCGGTTTCTGCTTTTTCGGCAGCTTTGGTATTTACCTATGTTGCCAAAAAGAAATCTGCAGCACCGTTACTGCTGCTGCTGGCGGTTTTGGTGGCGTATTCGCGGCTTTATTTGAGCGAGCATTTCCTGGAAGATGTAACGGCCGGTTCTGCCTTGGGTGTATTTATAACTGCTTTTTGGTTACGGGTAATCGACCGTCAGCCGTTTCTGCACAGTAAAAATTGGGACAGAGGTATTTTAGGCAGAAATAAAAAACAAATTGAAAGAATCAGCCAGAAATAGCCTTCAACTGATCTTCTGCCAGTTCCAGCAAATCCAGCACCTGATCTAATTTTACCTGCAGATAATCCTCCAAAAAAGTTTCAATGCTGCGGCCTGCTTTTAGATAATTGAACAGGGTTGTAATTTCGGTGTTAGTCCCGGTAAAAACTAATGTCCCGTTTTGGTTTTGGATGAGATCAGAACTGCTTAGAGACATTTTTAGGGTGATTAAAAAGGCGGTTTTTGAGCAATATAATTAAGTGATGATCGGTTCCGCTGCTTCTTTTTTTCCGGAAAACAATAATCCAAGGCTCATGATTATACTGGTTCCAAGAATAATCAAAAATAACAATCCGGTTTCAATTCCTTTCAATTTTAAATTGTCCGGCAGGTTATAATACAACAATATTGTGATTAACCCGCGGGGCGAAATAAAAATTTCGGGCAGCAGTTCTGTTTTGCCAATATATTTCAAACTGATAAAACGGATAACATAAATGGCCGCCAGAATGGCTATCCCATATTCCACTACCTGCAAGTTTTCCAGCTCTTGCAGGTTCATGGTGAAACCGAAGATCACGAAAAAAAAAGTACGGATGATAAAAGCACTTTCTGCAGATAATTGAAAAAGCTGGTGCAGATCGCGGTCTAATTTCGGGTACAAAAAATATTTTCTGAACCATTTGAGTTTGATCTGATTGGCATTGTTCAAAAATAAACCAAAAGCCAGCACCAGGATCAAGGCCGATAAATGGAACTGTTCGCCAAAAGCATAAACCAGGACCAGGATCGAAATAATCAGAAAAAACTTGACGTGATGCTGCAAACGGCTCAGCAAATACAGCATAAAAAGACAAGAAACCACCGATAAAAGAAGTATCGAAAAAGTTTCCAACCCGAGATTAAGGAAAGAAGTTGCTTTCACGCTCGGATTGTTTAGCATAAAATTAAAGAGTACAATGCCCAAGATATCAGAAAAAGAAGCTTCATAAATGATATATTCTTTTTTGTGGGGTTCCATCGCACCGGCAGACGGAATGGCGATGGCCGAACTCACGATACTGAACGGAATGGCATTGAGAAAGCAGGCCGAAAAGGTATTGCCCGAAAGCTGTTGCAATATGAGTGCTAAAACAAGACTTGTACCTGCTAAAATAGTTAAGGCAGATAAAAAAGACCGAAGGATCAGCCCGTTTTTTTCTTTGTCGTACTTCAGTTCCAACGCACCTTCCAACACAATCAGGATCAAGCCTATCGTACCTAAAGCCGGCAAAATCCTTAAAAAATTAAAAGTTTTAAAGCCGATGTAAGTAACCAGAAAATGCAGCCCGATGCCTAAAGCAAGCAACAGCAGGACGGCCGGAACCCTGGTTTTTTTGGCAACCAGATCAAACAAGTAAGAAAAAATAACCAGTCCGCTAAGGATAATGAGTGCTGTGTAAGTAGTCATAGTTTTTAAAAATGCGTATGGCTTTTTACTTTTTTGCCCTCACAAAAGTACCCGGTAAAAACAGTAGGAACGCCATGCGCTTGATACTGTTTTTACCAGATAAAAAACAGCAGCTTAAATTTTTTCCATCTCTGCTTTGACAAAAGCTGCTAGTTCTTTTACGTATTCAACACTAAAATCAAATTTAATACCAGCCGTTTCATAAATTTCGGTTATGGTTTTGGTGTAGCCCAATTTCAAAGCATCCAGATATTGCTGCAAGCCTTTTTCGGGGTTTTCCTTGTAGTTTTTCCATATGGCAATTGCGCCTAATTGTGCCATGCCGTACTCAATGTAGTAAAAAGGAACCTCGAAAATGTGCAACTGCTTTTGCCACAGGTTTTGTTCTGCTTCGCGATGGCCGCTCCAATCTACAAAACCGGCACCAAACTGGCTGTAAATTTGTGTCCAGGCTTCGGTCCTTTGTTCCGAAGTATGATCAGGATTGGTGTAGATCCAATGCTGGAACTGATCCACCACGGCAACCCAGGGCAAAGTTTTCAGCACATCAAAAAGCTGGTCGTGCTTGGCGCGCTTTAAATCTTCTTCATTTTCAAAATAAACATTCCAGTTGTCCATCGAAATCAGTTCCATCGACATAGAAGCCAGTTCTGCCACTTCGCTTGGGCAATGTTTAAAATCGTTCAGCTCCAAACCGGCAGTCAGAAACGTATGGATTGCATGGCCGCCTTCGTGTACCATCGTTGTGAGATCGCGAAAAGTGCCGGCCGAATTCATGAAGATAAAAGGAGCGCCGGTTTCAGCCAGCGGATAATTGTAGCCGCCAGGTGCTTTGCCTTTTCGGCTTTCCACGTCAAAAAGCCCGTATTCGCGCATGGTATTTAATTTGTCGCCCAAATCCGGACTGATATTGTTAAAACACCGGATGGATTTCCCAATCAGTTCCTGTCCGTTTTGAAATGGTTTTAAAGCTGGTTTGCCCGAAATATCTACTTCAGTGTCCCAGGGTTTCAGCGTTTCCAAACCTAAAGCTGCTTTGCGTTTTTCGGCTTCTTGTCTTAAAACAGGCACGATTTCGCTTTCGATGGCAGCGTGAAATTTATAACAATCATGCGGTGTGTAATCGAAACGGCCCAAAGCCTGGAACATGTAATCGCGGAAGTTTTCAAAACCGGCATTTAAGGCAACCTGGTGGCGTACTGTTTTTAGGTGGTTAAAAAGAGTATCAAGCTCATCTTTGTCCTGCAAACGGCGGAAGGTGATCTTCTCCCAAACCTGTTGCCTTTTTTCGCGGTCGGTTCCTTTTAAAAACACCGCAGCTTGTTCTAAAGTGTATTCTTTTTCCTCAATAAAAACCGACATCGCGCCGGTTATAGATTGATATTTTTGTGCTTCAACCTGCAACTCAGTCTGCAGCGGAATGTTTTCTTCGCGGAAAAGTTCCAATGCTTTTTTAATGCCGCGCAGCAGGATGAAATATTTCTCTTCATTCAACTGATCATTAAACGGACTGTCCATCAGCTTTTCGTTCAGTTCATTGTTCAGCGGTGCAATCTTTGGTTCGATTTCCGTCGCGAAATATTGGAACTTATGCAGCAGTTCTTCATTTGCGGTATCACAAGTCATGTGGATGTATCGCCAGGCAAAATCTTCTTCCAGCGCAGCTTCCAGTTCGCTTCGGTCGCGCAGCCATTGCTCTAAGTCAGTAACAGAATTTATGGTGCGGTTTTGCAGTTCGGTAAAGATCGGCTCCAGGTTTTCCCACTTGATTTCTAAGTTTTGGGGGATATATTTTTTCTCTTTTTTCAGGATCATCTTTGGATAGAATTAAGCTGCAAATTTAGCTAAAAACCAATTGTCCGGATTATGAAGAGGTAAAAGAAGTAACACCCATCTTATAGAAAAATAAAAAGGGAAAAATACTTCTTTTAAAAGGGAAAAATACCTAATTTTGGAAATGGGAACATTTGAAGAACCAATGTTGAGTTATATTCCATCCAAAATAGATCATGCTGCCACTTTGGGTTTAATCAGGAATAACAAAGCCGGATATCAGCATTTTAAAGCGATAAAAGACATTACTTCTTTTACCGATGAAAAAATAGCAGACTGGCTGGATATTAGTGTAAAAACCTACCGTACTTATAAAAAGCCTGACACGCAGATTAAAGCCAGTATCAAAGAACATGCTTTAATGGCTTTATCGCTTATCAGGCATGGAATTGATATTTTTGGCAAGCCGGAAACTTTTATCCAATGGCTGGAAACCGAAAACTTTTATTTTGATAAGCAGGCACCAATTACTTTTTTGCATACCGGCAGCGGGATGAAGTTTATTGATGATCAACTTACAGGTATGGAATATGGCGATAACGCTTGATCGTTAAATGGAAGTTTATCGAATTGCTAAAGGAAGCTTTTCCAAGGAATTAACGGCTTCAGGATCGGCAAACAGATGGAACAAGGCCGATCAATATGTGATTTATACCGGAAGTTCGCGTTCGCTTGCCACGCTGGAATTGGTTGTGCACCGAAATAATATTACGCCTGCTTTTGGCTGCCGGGTGATGATTGTTTCTGTTGCAGATGAAGAAAGACTTTTTACTATTGTTTCGCAAGCAAATTTGCCCGAAGACTGGCGAGGTATAAATGCTTATTCTGAATTGCAGGAAATCGGAAGTAATTGGTACAAAAGCAACCAGTCGCTGCTCTTGAAAGTTCCGTCTGCAGTTATTTCACAGGAATATAATTACCTGATCAACACCAAACATCCTGATTTTTTAGCTAAAGTTAAATTGGTGAGAACGGAAAATTATTTCTGGGATGAAAGGTTGGTTTGGTTTTGATAAATGAAATTTAGGTGGTAAAAGAAGTATGGTTTTTCAGAAGAAACTTAGTCAATGTATATCACCTGATCCATAACCGATCAATCAAAAAAAATACAGCAAAAACAACACTGGCAATACCGTTGGTCGTCATGAAAGCAAAGTTTACGCGACTTAAATCATTTGGTTTTACCAAGCTGTGCTGATAAGTCAGCATCGAACAAAAAACCAATAGTCCAACATAATAAGGCCAGCCAATTGGTGTCAAAAATATTGGAACAATCACAAAAATTGCGGACAAAACATGCAGAAAAGTGGAAAGCTTCAGCGCATTTACCTTACCCAAAACAACAGGAATGGAATGCAGTTTTTCTCCGCGGTCGAAATCCTCATCCTGCAAAGCATAAATAATATCAAATCCGCTCACCCAACACAAAACCGAAGCAGAAAACAAAATTGGCAGCGCAGCAAAAGCGCCGGTAACCACCAGATAAGCGCCAATAGGAGCGAGGCTTAAACCCAAACCCAAAACTAAATGGCATAAAAAAGTGAAACGTTTGGTAGCACTGTAACCCAAAACAACAAGCAAGGCAACCGGCGATAAATAGAAACAAAGCGGGTTGATGAACCAGGTTGTCAGCATAAAAAGCAGGCAATTGACGACGGTAAAAATTAATGCTGCATTTGCACTGATGCGGCCAGCAGGAATATCGCGCGATTTAGTACGCGGGTTTTTAGCATCAATATCACGATCTAAATAACGGTTAAATGCCATGGCGGAACTTCGGGCAAAAACCATACACAGCAGCATCAACGCTAACTTTAACAATGAAAATATATGATTGGTAGTGGTAACTGCCAGAAAAAAGCCGATAAAAGCAAACGGCATCGCAAAAATGGTATGCGAAAAAGTAATTAGGGAAAAATATCTTTTCATGTAAAAATAATAACTAATCCTGATCTTGCTGATAAACCGGAACCTGACTTACATCAAACTTTTGATTAATTTCATGGATAAAGTTCAAAATCTCCTCCTTGCCGTCCTGCAGTTCGGCAGAAGTGACGAAATGGCGGGGCACTTCTTCAAACCATGTCAACATTGCTTTGCGGAACTTGGTTACGTTCTGATCGGTTTTTACTTTGCCTTGTTTATCCGCTTTGGTAAAAGCAATAACGAAGGCAATGCCGCGCTCACCTAAAGAAGCACAAAAATCCAGGTCAATTTTTTGCGGTTCCAAGCGGCTGTCAATCAAAATAAAAACGCATTGCAGGTTTTCGCGCTTTTCTAAATAATTGCGGATAAACTTGTTCCAATCTTCCTTTTTACTTTTTGAGATCCGCGCATAACCATAACCTGGCAAATCAACGATGTACCAGTTTTCATTAATTAAAAAATGGTTGATCAACTGCGTTTTCCCGGGCGTTTGCGAAGTTTTGGCCAAACCTTTTTTACCGGTGATCATATTGATCAACGAAGATTTACCAACATTGGAACGGCCGATAAAAGCATATTCCGGTTTGGTTGGCGTAGGAAGTTTGGAGATTTGTGTATTGCTACAAATGAAATCAGCAGATTTGACAATCATCCCACAAAGTTAAAATTTTGTTGCCTTTAATTTGATGTTTAAACGTCAATATAAAAATATTAAACAAATGGAATACCAGATACCTGCCAAAACACACATCGGCCATGTGCATTTAAAAGTAAGCAATTTGCAGCGTTCATTGGATTTTTACTGCGGGCTGCTTGGTTTTGAACTGATGCAAAAGTATGGCGACCAGGCGGCTTTTATTTCTGCCGGCGGTTATCATCATCACATCGGTTTAAATACCTGGCAAAGCAAAGGTTCGGCACCGGCACCGGAAAGGGCACCGGGATTATTTCATACTGCCATTTTATATCCTGAAAGAAAAGACCTGGCCGTAATTTTAAAACGGTTGATTGACGCACAATATCCTCTGACGGGCTTATCTGATCATGGTGTTTCGGAAGCGATCTATTTGGATGACCCCGACAAGAACGGCGTGGAACTGTATTGGGACCGGCCGCGGGAATTGTGGCCGAAAGATGAAAACGGCGATATGGAAATGTTTACACGAAGATTGGACGTTGCAGATTTGCTATCGTTGCTTTCCGTTTAACCGATGCTTCTTTTACCACCTATTTATTTGCATCTTTGAAACATCAGCATGAACAAAACGATTACGCCTTATCAAAACGAACAGGTTGCCAAGAAAGAACAGGTGGCCGATATGTTCAACAATATTTCCAAGACTTATGATTTTCTCAACCATTTTTTGTCGGCCGGGATTGATATTATTTGGCGGAAAATTGCCATCAACGAACTGAAAAAAGACAAACCGCAACTGATCCTGGACGTAGCCACCGGGACAGGCGATTTTGCTTTTGAGGCGATTAAAATCCTCAACCCAAAAAAAATAATTGGTGTGGATATTTCCAAGGGAATGCTGAACATCGCACAAAAAAAGATCGATAAAAGAAGCATGGGCAATCGTTTTGAAGTCCGTTTGGGCGATTCGGAAAAGCTTCTTTTTGATACCAATTATTTTGATGCTGTTACGGTTGCTTACGGTGTCCGTAATTTTGAAAACCTGGAAGCCGGACTGGCCAATATGTGCCGCGTGCTGAAACCGGGCGGAAAAGCTGTGATCCTGGAATTTTCCAAACCGAAAGTATTTCCTATCAAACATTTATACCATTTTTATTTCAATTACATCACGCCGCTCATCGGAAAATTATTTTCTAAAGATGCACGCGCTTATTCTTATTTGCCGGAATCGGTAGCGGCTTTTCCGGATGGCGAACGTTTTACCGGGTTGATGCAAAAAGTAGGTTTTAAAAATACCAAAAACCGGCCGCTTGCGTTTGGCATTTGTTCAGTTTACACCGGTATTAAATGAGCGTAAAGTTTTATCAACTCTTTTTAGCATTGTTTTTTTGGGCCGGGGTTGCTTCTGCGCAGCGTGTGGTGCCTGCTTGGGCCGGCGGTGCAGACCAAAATGCTTTTTCTTTCGGATATACTTTTCAATATGTCAATTCATCCTATAAAATCCTGAAAAAACCGGATTGGCGCACTCCTTATTTTGATCAGGGCATCAACCGTAACGTTACGGATTCTTTAATCAGCATCAGTTCGCCTGTAACAGGTGGTTTTGCGCTTGGCTTTTTGGCCCGGTACACAGTTACAGAAAATTTGGAAATCAGGACTGTCCCTACACTTTCTTTTACAGACCGGGTGATCAATTATCAATACCGGACACAGGATCTGGCACCTGATAAACAACAAATCGTTTCGACTACTCAAGCAGAATTTCCGTTGGAACTTAAGCTAAAATCAAACCGGATCGGCAATTTCAGGGCTTATGTTTTGGGCGGGGTAAAGTATGCTTACGGGATTGGCAATCAAAGTAAAGGGAATGAAGCTGACCTGGCCCCGCTGGAAAGAAAACTTAAAAATGTCCGTAATTTCTCCTCTTATGTCGCTGGTTTTGGCTGTGATATTTACTTAGAATATTTCAAACTATCGCCGGAAATCAAACTCTCGAATTCCTTCGGAAACATGCTTTATCCGGAAAACCATCCTTACGCCAATCCGCTGGACAAATTATATCTGCACAATATCATGTTTAGTTTGTTCTTTGAATAAATTTACAAACATGGGCACAAAAACATTTATTTGTGCTTTGGTTTAATACTTCTTTTATGAACAAAATTGCATTGATTACAGGGGCCAGTTCTGGCATTGGCGAAGCTTGTGCACACGTTTTCGCACGGGAAGGTTTTAATTTGATACTGACCGGCCGGCAATCAGACAAGCTGGAAAAGCTGGCAGCAGCATTAAACACCCAATATCAAACAGAAATAGCCGTAGCTACTTTTGATATATGCGACAAAGCAGCGGTGCAGCATAATCTGGAAACGCTGCCCGAAGCCTGGAAAAAGGTAGATGTTTTGGTGAACAATGCCGGTTTGAGCAAAGGTTTGGAGCCGATCAACCGGGGAAACTTCGATGACTGGGATGTGATGATCGATACCAATGTCAAAGGCTTTCTTTATGCTACCAAAGTAGTTTCCAACTGGATGATTGCCAACGGCAGCGGCCATATTGTGAATTTAGGATCCATCGCCGGTAAAGAAATTTATCCCAACGGAAACGTTTATTGCGCCACCAAACATGCAGTTGATGCTTTAAACAAAGCCATGCGGGTTGATTTGTTGCCTTATGGGATTAAAGTTTCGGCGATCAATCCTGGTGCTGTGGAAACAAATTTTTCCAACACCCGGTTTGACGGCGACACGGAAAGGGCCAAAAAAGTTTATGAAGGTTTTGAACCTTTGGTTGCCGCGGATATTGCCGAAACGATTTGGTTTATGGTTTCACGCCCGGCACATGTCAATATCAATGATTTAACAATTATGCCGACAGCTCAGGCAAACGCAGCTACCATTGTGCGTAAATAAGAGCGAAGATTGAGGAGCGATGAAATACACATCAACACTAAAAAAAGATAGGTAAAAGAAGCATGTTAATTGAAACAATAGATCAGGACATTAAAAAAGCCATGCTGGCAAAAGCAGATGCGCGTTTGAGAGGGTTACGGGCAATCAAATCCGCTTTGCTGCTGGCCCGGACGGAAAAAGGTGCATCGGAAACGATCTCCGAAGAAACGGAATTGAAAGTATTGCAAAAGCTGATCAAGCAGCGCAAGGAATCTGCGGAAATTTATCAGGCACAAAACCGCGATGACTTGTACCAGATCGAAAAAGAAGAAATGCAAGTGATCGAAGCCTACTTGCCGCAACAGATGAGCCGCGAGGAAATTTCGGTTTATTTGCAGGAAATTATCAAAAGATCAGGCGCAGCATCCGTAAAAGATATGGGCAAAGTGATGGGGACCGCCAATAAAGAACTGGCCGGAAAGGCAGACGGAAAAACGATTTCGGAAATTGTAAAGCAATTATTGCTTAATATATTATAGTAATTAATAGGAACCCATTCTAAAAAAGCTAATTTTATAGCCGTTGCGACCATTATCCGGATAAACTTTTGGGTTGTTTCTGATGTTGTAGCAAAAAATAATTTGAAAATACGTTTATGGACTTTGCGGTTAAAGAAGAAAAAGGGTTTAAATATATAGAACAGGGAAAAGGTGAGGTATTGTTACTGTTGCATGGTTTGATGGGTGCTTTGAGTAATTGGGAACATGTGATTAAAGAATTTAGTAAAGAATACCGTGTAATTATCCCAATGCTGCCTATTTACGAAATGCCTTTGCTGACGATCGGTGTAAAATCCCTTGCTAAATACGTGCATAAATTTGTAAAGTTTAAAGAGTTGGAGGATGTAGTTGTTTTGGGCAATTCGCTTGGCGGCCACGTTGCACTGATCTATTCGATGACACATCCCGAAAAACTAAAATCTATGGTACTTGCCGGAAGTTCTGGCCTGTACGAAAATGCTTTTGGCGGTTCTTTTCCCCGAAGGGAAAGCTATGAGTTTATTAAAGGGAAGGTAGAATATACTTTTTATGACCCAAAAACAGCAACCAAAGAACTGGTGGACGAGGTATATGCAAGTGTGAACGACCGGCATAAAATTATCCGTTTGCTGGCAATGGCCAAATCTGCGATCCGGCACAATATGGCTAATGAATTGCATAAAATAAATATCCCTGTTGCACTAATTTGGGGTAAAAACGACAAAATTACGCCGCCGGAAGTTGCTGTTGAATTTAGTCATTTACTTCCTCATGCAGAACTAACCTGGGTTGAACATTGCGGACATGTGCCGATGATGGAACATCCGGCAGAATTTAACCGTTTATTGAAAATTTTTCTAACAAAAAATAAAGTTTGATATGGTTGCTGCCGAACTGATTTCTGATATCATCATGCCGGTAAAACCGACCGATATGGTTGAAAAAGTATATATGCTGCTGGAAGAATTCAAAGTGAATGAACTTCCGGTAGTGGATGAAGATCAGTTTCTGGGTTTGATAGCCGAAGATGACCTGATCGAAATAACCGATGAAAAACTCCCATTAAGTACCATTTCCCTTTCAAAGGTCCATACTTTTGTGCGCGAAAACCAGCATGTGTACGATGTAATCCGGCTGTTCCACGCCCAGCAGTTGAGCGTGGTGCCAGTGCTGGATATGCAGAACAATTACCTCGGCCTGATCAATATCAATACTTTAACTGATTATTTTGCCACGCTGACTGCAGCAACAGAAATGGGTGCCATCATTGTGTTCGAAATCAGTAACCGTGATAATTCTTTGGCGCAAATGGCACAAATTGTAGAATCAGACAAAGCGCAAGTGCTGAGTTCTTATGTCCGTTCTTTCCCGGATTCTACCCGGTTGGAAGTAACGCTCAAAATTAACAAAAAAGATGTTTCTGCTATTTTGGCCAGCTTTAACCGCTATGATTATATTGTAAAAGCAGTATTTAACCAGGCGCAGGTGGATGATGATTCGATGAACCGTTATGATTTACTGATGAACTACATCAATTTATAATTCCTTTCATGAAGATTGCAGTTTACGGCAAACCTTTCAACCAGGCGGCATTACCTTTTGTAAGGCAGGTTTTTGATTGTCTTGTGCAGCATCAAACCAAAATATTTGTTCATTCCGAATTGAACGGTTTTCTGGCTGATCAAGCTAATTTCTCTCCGGCAAATACTGTTTTCACCAACTATGAGGATCTAAAAAACCAGGTAGATGTGATGCTTACGCTGGGTGGGGACGGTACAATCCTAGGCACGGTAGATATTATCCGTGATTCGCAAATACCGGTCATAGGGATCAATTTTGGCCGTTTGGGTTTTTTGGCCAGTGTGAACAAAAATGATATCAGTGCAGCCATCCATGCTTTGGTCAACCGGCAATTTACGCTGGACAGCAGGGTTTTACTTCAGATAGATTCCGATCCTGTAGTGTTTAAAAATCAAAATACTGCCCTTAATGATATTACGATCCACAAGCGGGACAATGCCGCGATGATTACGATCCATGCTTTTTTGAACGATGAATACCTGAATTCATATTGGGGCGACGGGATCATTGTTTCCACGCCAACCGGCTCAACGGCTTATTCTTTAAGTTGCGGTGGCCCTATTGTTTTTCCGCAGTCCGGCAATTTTGTAATTACACCGATCTCTCCACATAACCTAAATGTGCGGCCAATCGTTGTTTCAGATGATTGTAAGTTAACTTTTAAGGTAGAAACACGGAATTCAAATTTCCTGATTTCCTGTGATTCCAAAACAGAAGCAATTGATACATCCAGTATTTTTACGGTAGGTAAAGCCGGATATGGTTTTAATCTGATCCGGCTGAATAATGAAAGTTATTTATCCACGTTAAGGAACAAATTAATGTGGGGATTGGATGCGCGAAATTATTGACTTTGATGCCAATGCGTAAATTGTATGGTTTGCTTCTTTTACTGCTGATTTCTCCGTGTGCTTTTGCCCAAAACTGGGAGCTGGGCGGGTTTGTAGGTTCTTCCGGTTATATGGGCGATTTCAACCAAAACAACCCGCTTAAATTCACTGATTTTTCTATCGGTGCTTTTATCAAAAGAAATTTTAACGGTTACTTTTCAGCAAAGTTAGGTTACACTTATGGAACGATCCGCGGGGCCGATAGCTTGTCATCCAATCAACAATTGCGGAACCGGAACCTCAGTTTTTATTCCGGTTTGAATGAGCTGGCATTGACCGGAGAACTGAATTTTTTTGATTACCAGCCCGGCATCAGTATTAAAAGGTGGGCACCGTTTATATTTTCGGGCATAGCACTGGTCAATTATAATCCAAAAACAAATTATGATGGAGAAACTTATGTTTTGCGGCCGTTAAAAACAGAAGGCCAGCAAAAAGAATATCCCTACAATGCTTTGAGTATCCCTTACGGCGTTGGGGTTAAAGTTAATTTTTATAAAAGCTGGAACTTGGCCATAGAACTGGGTTACCGTACCGCTTTCACCGATTATCTAGATGATACGAGCGGAAATTATGCCGATAAAAACAGTATGGGCAATGGCTATTCCAGGATTTTGGCTGATCGTTCTGGTGAGAAAACAGGTGTTTATATTGGCTCGGCTGGTTCTCAACGCGGAGACGGCCGCCCAAGAGATACTTACATGATTGCCGGTTTCAGTATTTCTTACACTTTTCTCAGTCAGAAATGCCCTGTAGTTGAATACTGATTTTTGTATGATAAAAGAAGTATTGGGACATTTGGTTGAAAAGCCTTTTCCGGTAGTTTTCCACAATTACATGGATGAATTCAGAAATAGAATAATTTAAAGATTAATTTTACCTTTGCAACCTGAATTTTTTATTCTGCAAAAGGATTTTAAAAAATAAAAAATCGGACACAACAGTGTTAACTTGCAAGGTTAATGCAAAATCGGATCAATGGATTTCAGATCACAAATAGATAAAACCAAATTGCCCAAACACGTAGCCATCATTATGGATGGAAACGGCCGCTGGGCAAAAGGTAAAGGAAAACTTCGCGTGTTTGGGCATCATAATGGTGTTTTGGCCGTGCGGGATGTGGTGGAAGGTGCAGGCGAACTGGGTATTGGATATTTAACTTTATATACTTTTTCTTCTGAAAACTGGAACCGGCCAAAATATGAAGTTAGTGCAATTATGGAATTGCTGATTTCGACCATCAACAAAGAGATCAAAAAGCTGATGCAAAATAACGTGCGCCTGAATGCCATCGGCGACCTGGATATGCTTCCGGGAAAATGTTTCCAGGAATTGCAGGATGCCATCAGCAAAACATCTGATAATACAGGTTTGATTTTAACTTTGGCCCTAAGTTATAGCTCGAGGCGTGAAATTGTAAATGCCGCCAAACAAATGGCCGAAAAGGTAGAAAGAGGTGAACTGAAAGCTGCTGATATCAACGAGGAATTGTTTGTTCAGCATCTGCACACTTCAAATATGCCTGACCCGGAACTGCTGATCAGGACAAGCGGGGAATACCGGATCAGCAATTATTTACTCTGGCAGATTGCTTATGCCGAGCTTTATTTTACGGCCAAGTTATGGCCCGATTACCGCAAAGAAGATTTGTTTGAAGCCGTTTTGGATTATCAGCGAAGGGAACGACGCTTTGGAATGACGAGCGAGCAGGTGAACTAATTTTTAATGTTTAACACTTTTTAACAACTCTTTAAATTACTTTAGCCTCCAAATTCTAAGAATGAACAGGTACCTTTTAGCTCTGCTTTTCTCTACGATCTCTTCTGCTGTGCTTGCCCAGGCGGGCAGGCAAACCAACGCAAATCAGGTTCTTCCGGCTGATAGTTTGAGTTACCTTAACCCAAAAGAACTAACTGTAGGTTCAGTTGCTGTTTCCGGTGCCCAGTACCTGGATAAGGATGTACTGATCAAGATATCACAATTAAACAAAGGCGATAAAATTACAGTCCCTGGTGATGCAACTTCCAATGTGATCAAAAACCTCTGGCAGCAGGGATTGTTTGATGACGTTAAATTATTATACACCTTGCGCAACGATACCATCAACTTTGACATCAATGTAAAAGAACGTCCGCGGCTTTCAAAACTAAATTTAAAAGGCATCCGCAAAGGTGAGGTTGAAGATGTGCAGAAAAAGCTGAAAGATAAAACCGGCAAAATTGTAAATGAAAACTTATTAAATACCACTACAGCCATTATCAAGAAACATTTTGCAGAAAAAGGTTACCTCAATACAACGGTTGATATTAAAGAACGGAAGGATGCCGGAGAAGCCAATAGCATGATTTTGGATGTTATTATTGATAAAAAGACAAAAGTAAAAGTGAACAGTATTGCGTTCTCGGGCAATACTGCTTTTAAGGATGCAAAACTGGCAAAGTACCTGAAAAAAACCAAAGCGAAAAAATGGTACAATATATTTGGTTCTAAAAAATTCCTACGGGATAAATACGACGAGGACAAGCAAACTTTGGTTGCCAAAATGCAGGCCAACGGTTACCGTGATGCAGAAGTTTTAAGTGATTCTGTTTGGAAAAATGATGCGACTACGGTCAATATCAAAATCAAACTTTATGAAGGGCCTAAATATTATTTTGGAAACCTTGCCTGGACAGGTAACGCAAAATATCCTACTAAACTTTTAAACACACTTTTAAGAATTAAAAAAGGCGATGTTTTTAGTGAAGAAGAGTTGAATAAACGTTTAAGCGGTTCCCAGAACGGAGACGATATTTCTTCGCTTTATTTGAACGATGGTTATTTAACTTATCAGACCGATCCTGTTCAAACCCGGATCCATAATGATACCATTGATGTCGATCTGCGTGTTTATGAAGGCCCGCAATACACCATCAATAAAGTAATTGTAAAAGGAAACGAGGTAACCAACGACAAGGTTATCCTGCGGGAAATCCGTACCAAACCGGGTCAGAAATTTTCTAAAGAAGCCATAGTCAGAAGTACGCAGGCAATTACACAATTAGGAAATTTTGATGAGCAAAAAATTGATCCGCGCCCGACTAACATCAACCCCAATGACGGGACAGTAGATATTCTATACAACGTAGTGGAAAAACCTTCTGATCAAATTGAGCTTTCCGGTGGTTTTGGTGGTGGAAGTATCGTTGGAACTTTGGGTTTAACTTTTAATAATTTCTCCCTGAGAAACCTTTTCAACTTAAGTGCATACAAACCGCTCCCAAAAGGAGATGGCGAGAAACTAAGTTTGCGCGGACAGGCCAACGGTAAAAACTATCAGAACTTCTCTTTCACTTATTCCGAACCTTGGTTTGGCGGGAAAAAACCTGTCAATTTTGGTATAACGGCTTACACTCAGCTACAGTCTAACGGTTCTAACGGTTATAATGGTTACACCTTAAAAAAAGGCGACCAAGGTTATTATGGTATTACCATCAATGGTATCTCGGCAACTATCGGCAAGCAGTTAAAATGGCCGGACGATTATTTCAACTTAAGCCACACCTTGAGTTTTGACCATTATAACCTGAATAACTATCAAGGTTATTTATTTAACAATGGTAAGTCTATCAACATAAAATTAACGGAAACTTTCAGCCGCTATTCTTTGGACGCACCTATTTATCCGACATCAGGTTCCAATATTCGTTTGACTGCACAGTTTACACCGCCATATTCTTTGTTCAATAACGTTAATTATGCAATTGCAACGCCGCAAGAACGTTACCATTTTGTGGAGTATTATAAGGCAAAGTTTGAAGCGCAATGGTTCCAGAAAATTTATGGAAAACTGGTTTTAAAAGCACAAACCCAATTTGGTTTTTTAAGCTCTTATAACAAAGTTGTTGGCCAATCGCCATTTGAGCGTTTTAAATTAGGCGGCGACGGGATGCAGAGTTACCAATTTTTGCAAGGTTCGGAAATTATAGGTTTAAGAGGATACGAAAATTTTGATATTGTACCTTTGGGTTCAAATGTTAGTATTGCCAGCACCTCCGGAAGTCCGCTCTTTGATAAGTTCCAATTGGAATTGCGTCATCCGGTTATTGCCAGCCAATCGGCAACAATTTTTTTGCTGGCTTTTACAGAGGGGGGTAATACCTGGAATAGTTTTAATGAGTTTGCCCCTTTTAATGTAAGGCGTTCTGCAGGTGTTGGTGCCCGTATATTCCTGCCGATATTTGGTTTGCTTGGTTTGGATTATGGTTATGGATTTGATCCTATCCCTGGTTTGCCAACAGCAAATAAAGGCCATTTCCACTTTTCTATTGCACAAAGTTTAAGCGGAGGATTTAATTAATGATTGTCAGATTTTTTTATAATTGATAAATAAACACTAAACCCAACTAATCTTCGTAAGATTTTCAAAGTTAAAAATTACGTAGTTTTGTAACATGAAGAAATTATTTTTAACGCTGTTGTTACCCATACTTGCAGTAACAGCAGTATTCGCCCAGCGTTTTGCCTATGTTGATTCTGAGTATATTTTGAAGCATATTCCTGAATATGCTTCTTCGCAAAAGCAGATTGCTTCCATCTCCGATCAATGGCAAAAAGAAACAGATGCACGGTTTCAGGATATTGACCGCATGTATAAAGCATATCAGGCCGACCAGGTGTTGATGACGGGAGATATGAAGAAACGCCGTGAAAATGAAATTATCGAAAAAGAAAAAGCAGCGAAAGATTTCCAGCGCCAGAAGTTCGGACCGGATGGCGAGCTTTCCCAACGTAGCACAGCTTTGATCAAACCCATACAAGACCGTGTTGCCAAAGCAGTACAAGCGGTTGCTGAAAGCGAAAACCTGGATATGATTTTTGATAAAAACAGCGAAGTGATAATGCTTTATGCAAATCCGCGTTATGATAAAAGTGCTGCCGTTATTACCCGTTTGGGTTTAAAACCTGGCATATTTGCCAAATAAAATAAATTGTTTAAAATAGCACACAAAAATCACCCATAATAAAAAAAATGAAAAAACTATTTAAAGTCGCTTTAGTTGCCGGATGTTTATTTTTTGCAGGAAACATAGCTGAAGCACAATCTAAAATTGGTCACATCAATTCTAATCAGGTTGTTGAACTGATGCCCGAAACAAAAGTTGTTCAAAAACAAATTCAGGATTACTCTAAAACTTATTCAGATCAGTTAGCTGCCTTGCAAACTGAATTAACAACCAATGCGCAAGCCTATGATGCTAAAAGGGCAACTATGACAGATGCTGCTCGCGCTGCTAAAGAAGCTGAATTGCAGGATCAAAACAAGCGGTTGCAAGATTTTAACACTACTGCCCGCCAGAAAGTGGATGAAAAAACCAAGTCTCTTTCAGATCCGTTATTTACAAAACTGCGTGCAGCTATCCAGTCTGTAGCAAAAGAAAAAGGTTATAATTATGTTTTTGATACTTCTCAAACAGAATTATTGGTTTCTCCGGATGCAGACAACCTGATGGCGGCTGTAAAAGCTAAATTAGGTTTAAAATAAGATACTTCTTTTATCACCTAAAAAGCGATGTTCAGGCAAAATGGACATCGCTTTTTTTATTTTAGCCACATGCCAGCAAATCAGCCCATAGGTGTTTTTGATTCCGGGATCGGCGGATTGACCGTTGCCAACGCCATCAATAAATGTATGCCAAAAGAAGCATTGGTCTATTTTGGCGATACGGCGCATTTGCCTTATGGTGATAAATCCCCGGAAGCCATCAAATATTATTCGTTGAAAATTGCCAAGTTTTTAATTGATGAAGGCTGTAAAGCCATAGTGATCGCTTGCAACACGGCTTCTTCGCTGGCTTACCATGATTTGAAGCTTTTTCTGGGAAATCAAATCCCAATCTACAGCGTAATCGATCCGGTTGTTGAGTACATGACTGCTTCTGATCAATATCAAAACATCGGCGTAATTGCAACCCGTGCCACCATCAAATCCAATATTTACGCAGAAAAAATACATCAGCAAAAACCAAAAATCCAGGTGCAATCTTTGGCCACGCCTTTGTTGGTGCCAATGATTGAGGAAGGTTTTTTTAATGATCAGATCAGCAGTACGCTCATCCATACTTATCTTTCTGATCCGGCTTTGCAGGGAATTGACAGTTTGATTTTGGGTTGTACGCATTATCCGCTCATCCGCAACGAAATTGCCGCTTACTATCAACCTAAAATTGATATTATTGACAATACTGAAATTGTGGCCCTGCATCTTCAAAAAGAATTAGAACGAATGAATTTGCTTCATACCGATGATGGATCCGCAACGCACCAGTTCTACGTTTCAGATTACACAGATTCATTTGAAAAAAGTACCAAGCTGTTTTTCGGTCAGCAGATTCAGTTAAACCTCCGTCAAATTTGGGATTAGGCAGATAGCTTAGAGCCTGTTTAAAATTTATTTGGTAAGATTTCCATGCTTCTTTTATCACCTAAAAAATGGCAAGCATTTAATTTTGGTTTATTTAAATTAAGGCAGGCACCAACTTTTATAGGGTAAAAGAAGTATTGGCATTAATCCTGAGCATATCGAAGGATCTGGTATCAGTTTAAACAGACTCTTAATTCTATTCTTTCTGTTGATAATCGGTCTTAATAAGTAAGTTTGCGACGTTTTAGCTTATTGTTTTGAACCATTATCTGCTTAGCATTTTTGTTGCCCTGGTGCTGTTCACTTTTGTGGCACTGTTTACTATGCTTGGGGTTTATGCCGAACGCAAGGTTTCTGCTTTTATCCAGGACCGTTTAGGGCCAATGGAAACCGGCAAATATGGCTCGTTACAGGTTTTTGCTGATATGCTGAAAATGCTGCAAAAAGAATTGATCACGCCGCTTGCTGCTGATAAAACACTGTTTGCCTTGGCTCCGGTTATCATTTTTGTGGCTGTTTATCTCGGTTTTGCTGCTTTGCCCTGGGCACCGGATTTGATTCCGGCACATATCAACGTCGGTATTTTTTATATTCTGGCGGTACTTTCAATAGAAACAGTTGGCATCCTGATGGCCGGCTGGGGTTCCAATAATAAATATGCTTTGCTGGGTGCCGTGCGTTCTGTAGCGCAAATTGTATCTTACGAAATACCGGCTGGTTTTGCGCTGATTTCCGTAGTGATGATTGCACAGACTTTGGATTTGCAGGAAATATCGAAACAACAGGGCATTTTATCCGCAGAAAATATTAAGTTTTTAGGTTTTATACCGGTAAAAGAAGTAGGCGGGTTTTTAGCTTGGAACATTTTTCGTGCGCCGCATCTCATCGTTGCTTTTGTCATTTATTTTATTGCTTCTTTGGCCGAAAGCAATCGTGCACCGTTTGATATTCCGGAAGCAGAATCAGAATTGGTTGCCGGTTTTCATACCGAATACACCGGATTTCGTTTCGCATTGGTTTTCCTGGCAGAATATTCCATGATGTTTTTGGTGTCTATGGTGGGCGTGATCCTGTTTTTGGGTGCCTGGAATACGCCGCTGCCAAATATCGGTGCCGTAAAACTGGCAGAATGGACAACCGGAAACGTTTGGGGGATTGGTTGGATATTTTTAAAAACGCTGCTGTTGATTGTCCTGCAAATGTGGGTTAGATGGACTTTGCCGCGCTTTCGGGTAGATCAGTTGATGGATTTATGCTGGAAAGTTTTAACGCCGCTGGCTTTTTTGTGTATGCTGATTTCAGGAATTTGGCGGTTATGGCTGATGTAGGTTTTGTCATTTGACCTTTTTGATTGTCATCCTGAGCGTAGCGGAAGGATCTTCATCGAAACAAAATCAAAATTATAGTGCTAAAAGAAGTATCAACTTTGACGAAGATTTCTCCCGTTGGTCGAGATGACAAAAATGAGATGACAGGAATTAAAAGTTAGAAAAATTAAAATGTTCAATAATATCATCAAAGGATTCACTACCGCAGGAAAAGGTTTAAGCCTTACCCTAAAACATTTTTTTGCTGCTAAAAACAGCAGGGAAGTATTGAGTGTGCAATCCGATAATTATTTTAAACAGCAGGAAGGAAACGTTACCATCCAATATCCGCATCAAACTTTACCAGTTCCGGAAGTTGGCCGTTATCAGCTTTTTGTGGAAATGGATGATTGTATTGTCTGCGATTTGTGCGCAAAAATTTGTCCGGTAAATTGCATCGATATAGAATCTATCAAATCCACGGAAGCCATTGGACAAACTTCCGACGGTACAACAAAACGTTTGTATGCTGCCAAGTTTGATATTGATATGGCGAAGTGCATGTATTGCGGTTTGTGTACAACAGTTTGCCCGACGGAGTGTATTACGATGACCAATCAATACGATAAAAGTGTGGAGGAAATCAGTTTGTTAAATTACCAGTTTTCGACAATGAGTGCAGAAGAAGCCGACGAAAAACGATTGGCACAGGAGAAACAACAAGCTGAAAAATTAGCTGCCAAGCAAGCAGCAATCAATAAAAAAGGGTTGTAAAAGAAGCATGGAGCAAGGCATTTTTATTTTTCTGGGAATAATAACCGTCGCTTCCGCCTGGTTTGTGGCGGCCAGTCAAAACTTGGTGCGTTCGGTTTTTATGTTCTTTGTTACCTTGTTTTCGGTTGCCGGCTTGTATGTTTTTGCTTTGGCAGATTTTGTCGCCATCACGCAAATGGTAATTTATGTGGGCGGCGTTTTGGTGCTGATGCTGTTCACCTTTATGTTGTCCAGCAAAGAAACATTGGAAAAACTGGAGAATAAAAAACCAGGTTTTACATTCACAAAGATGCCGGCTTTATTAGTTGCCGCCGGATTTCTAATTGTATTGGTAAATGCAATTATCAAACTCCGTCCTGATCATTTGCCATGGGTTTTACAGGCGCAAAATAATACTTTTCATCCGCAGGACAACACAATCACCAATATTGGTATTAACTTGATGACCAATTACTTATTGCCTTTTGAAGTCATTTCTATTTTGCTGATGATGGCCTTAATCGGCGCAGCCCATCTGGCCAGGAAGGAGCAAGGCAATGATTAACTTGCAAACTTTTATGCTGATCGGTGCCAGTTTGTTTTGTACCGGAATATTTATGGTACTGACAAAAAGCAACGCCATCCAGGTTTTGATTGGGATCGAATTTATGATCAATGCTGCCATTATTAACCTGGTTGCCTTTGGAAAATACGACAAATACCATAACGGCGGACAAATTTTCGCTTTGTTTGCCATCGTTTTGGCGGCTGCTGCAAGTGCAGTTGCGCTGGCCATTATTTTAAATGTTTACCGCCGGTTTAAAACCATTGACCCAGCAAAAATCAATGAGTTGAAGAATTAAGTTAATTTGAAGCAGATCAATATTTTACAACATCATTCTACAGAAATCCAACTGGCTTTAACGGCGGTGTTGCTGCCCTTTGCTGCTTTTGTCACCAATTTTTTGTTGCCAAAAACAGTATTGAACAAAGCTGCCGGTACGGTTTCTGTGATTTGTATTTTTTTCAGTTTGATCTGTTCCGGTTTTCTTTTTGCTAAAACCTGGAACCACGAACCCCTACATCAGCAAATACTTTGGTTTCAAATTGGCACAATTAAAGTTTACGCCGGGTTGCTGCTCAATAATTTATCTGTGTTGATGCTGCCAATTATTTCCGGCGTTGCCCTCGCCGTGCATATTTACTCCATAGCTTATATGCACGGCGATCAATTATATAAGCGTTATTTCCGCTACCTCAGTTTTTTTTGCTTCGCGATGATGGCTTTAGTTGTCGTGGATAACCTCCTGCTGATGTATGCTTGCTGGGAATTAGTCGGCTTTGCTTCCTATTTGCTGATTGGTTTTTGGTTCACCCGCGAAAAAGCAGTCCAGGCCAATAAAAAAGCTTTTATCATCAATCGGATTGGGGATTTAGGTTTCCTGATCGGGATGATGATTGTGTTTGCGCATTTCCATACGTTCGATCTGATCACTTTATTTGGCAATTCTGGTAATTTTTCGGGCAATGGCTTAACGGGAACCTGGCTAACAATTTCTGGCTTATGTTTTTTCCTGGGGGCGATAGCCAAATCCGCACAATTTCCACTGCACACCTGGCTACCGGATGCGATGGAGGGGCCAACTTCCGTTTCCGCCTTAATCCATGCAGCAACAATGGTGGCTGCCGGTGTTTTTTTGCTGGCCCGGGTTTATCCGGTTTTTAATGATGACGTGAAATTGTTCATCACCATTACCGGCACTTTCACCGCTTTCATGGCCGCCACCATTGCCCTCACCCAAAACGATTTAAAGAAAATCCTAGCTTTTTCCACGATTTCCCAATTGGGTTTTATGGTTGCCGCAATAGGGATCGGTGAGTATTCATCAGCCTTGTTTCATTTGGCAACACATGCTTTTTTTAAGTGCCTTTTATTTTTATCGGCAGGAGTGATCATCCACGAGATGCAGCATCTCAAATCAAAACTACAGATAGATTTTGATCCGCAGAATATTTTATACATGGGCGGATTGCGCAAAGTTTTACCGGTAACTTTTATCACTTGTATTATTGCTGCTTTGGCACTGATCGGTTTGCCGCTTACTTCCGGTTATTTATCCAAGGACGGAATTTTGATCCAGGCTTTTGAATGGGCAGAAGGCAAATCTGTCTTCTATAAACTCATCCCTGTTTTTATATTGGTTACCAGTTGGTTAACCGCTTTTTACATTGCCCGGTTTGTGTTCAAAGTTTTTTTGGGGGAATCCGGATTGAAGGAAATAATCCCAGCTTTTAGTTTTCCTGCTTCCACAGAAAACAAACTTTTTACCTGGCCGATGCTGTTTTTATCGGTGTTTTGTTTGTTCCCGGTTTTCTCGCTCAATCCGTTTTTGTACGAACAAAGCTGGCTTTTCAAAGGTTTTTTAACGACTGATTATTTTGAACGGGAAAACCTGTACCATACGGTGATTCCGGCTGCGGTCAATTTATTTACCATTCCGGTTATTTATAGTGCTTATTTGCGTTATGCAAAACAAAGTATTAGCTGGTTTCCCGAACGTGGTTTCCTGTTCCAACTGTCTTACAATCAATGGTACATTGATTGTTTTTACCAAAATTATTTGATGAAAAGCATTCTTTGGACCAGTAGGATGCTTTACAATTTCGACCAAAAAGTGCTGAACCGATTAGTAAATCTGCTGGCTAAAACTACGCAAGCATTAGCGGCCGTAGTGGATTGGACGGACCGAAACCTGGTGGACGGGCTGATTGATTTTATTGCCTTCCGTGTGCGGGATGTTGGTAGCTTTGCGCGCAGTTTTCAAACCGGTAAAGTGCAGCAGTATTTGCTGACCATGCTGCTTTTTATCCTGGGCATTTACATTTTTAAGATATTGATTTAGGTTGATGAACCATATACTTACCCTGCTCATTTTCACGCCTTTACTATTTGGAACAGTGCTTCTTTTACTGCCTGTTTCTTTACGCAATAGTTTTAAATATGTGGCACTGGCCGCTACATTGGTACAAGTAGTTTTGAGCGGCTGGATATATTTTCATTTTCAAACCGGTGCTTCTTTTAGCGGCATAAATCATATAAACCAATATCAGTTTGCCGAAAAAGCAAGCTGGATCAGCCTGAATCTCGGTTCGCTTGGCAAAATGCAAATTGATTATTTTGTCGGTGTGGACGGCCTTTCCATTGGTTTATTATTCATGTCTTCTGTGGTGATGGCCGTTGCAGCATTAGCTTCCTGGGAAATCAAAACTAATTTAAAAGGTTTTTTTGCTTTGTTTTTATTACTAGACACAGCCGTGATCGGTGTTTTTTGTGCATTGGATTTCTTTCTGTTCTACATTTTTTACGAACTGATGCTGTTGCCGCTTTATTTCCTGATCGGGATTTGGGGCGGTGTTCGGCGTGAATACGCGGCCATCAAATTTTTCCTTTATACTTTGTTTGGCTCTGTTTTTATGCTGCTCGTGATGATCGGCCTGTATTTTTCCGTCACAGACCCTGCAACGGGAAACCATACGTTCAACATTATTCACATGATGGATCCTGTCAACTACGCGCAGGGTTCTGTTTTTTCGTTGGCGTCGCATCAAACTTTGTTTGGGTTCCCGGCGCGTTCACTGGCTTTTGTGGTGCTGTTTATTGCTTTTGCCATCAAGGTTCCCGTTGTCCCTTTACATACCTGGCTGCCAGATGCGCACGTGGAAGCACCGACAGCAGTTTCCATTATCCTGGCTGGCGTTTTATTAAAAATTGGCGGTTACGGCATCTTGCGGATTTGCTTCAGTGTTTTTCCAGAAGTGGCCACGGCCGGTGCTTTTTGGCTCGGGTTGCTTGGTGTAATTTCGATTTTGTATGGAGCAATGAATGCTTTGGCACAAACAGATTTGAAACGGCTCATTGCGTATTCTTCCATCTCGCACATGGGTTTTGTTTTGCTTGGAGTTGCTTCACAAACTACCGAAGGCATTAGCGGCGCCATTATGCAAATGCTGAGTCACGGTTTTTTATCGGCTATGCTGTTCTTTTTAGTTGGGGTGATTTACAATCGAGTGCACGATCGTTACATCTACAATTTCCGCGGTTTAGCTTCGCTGATGCCTGCTTTTACGGTTTTTATCATGATTGCCTTTTTTGCTTCCCTCGGTTTGCCTGGCTTTTCCGCTTTTATTGCCGAGGCTTTTTCGCTGATCGGTGCCTTTACTTCTGCCTCTGTAAACGGGTTGCTGCCAAGCTGGATGGCCGTTTGCGGTTCCGTTGGGATTTTGCTCAGTGCAGCTTATTTTTTGTGGACTTTGCAGCGTATGTTTTTTGGCGATATAAGGTTATCGGGCGGAGAAACCTGGCGGACAGCTTTAACAGATGTTAACTTCCGCGAAAAATCCGCCTTAATCCCGCTTTCCTTATTTGCCCTGGTTTTAGGTGTGCTTCCTTCGCTGGTGTTTGATAAAATCAATGATTCTGTCCTGGCTTTAGTTCATTTATTCAGATAAAATCATGAATGAACTGCCGCTTTCCATCACTGAACAGCTCAATAACATCCTGCAAAGCCTGTTGTATTTTGCGCCGGAAACAGCACTTTGCATTCTTTTTTTACTGCTGATCATCACTGGTTTAATCTTTAAAAACGATGCCGACTGGATTTGCCGTTTGCTTTGTTTATTAGGTTTGATTTTTGTTTTTCAGCGCGATTTGCAGCAGTTGTACCTCATCGTTTCCGGCCCGAAATTTCTGTTTGGCAACATGCTTCTTTTACACCATGTTTCTGTGTTGTTCAAGCTGATTTTTGTCGTGCTTACTTTCCTGATTGTCGTTTATATTCCCTTGGATCAACAGTTAAAAGCACATCAGAAAGGTTTAAGCGATCTGTACGCCATCGTCATTGCCGTTGTTTTCGGTTTGCATTTGATGGCCATGTCGGTCAATTTACTGATGGTTTATTTAGCTGTGGAAATGGTTTCCATCGGTTCGTATCTCTTGGTTTCTTATCGTTCTGAAAATCGGATAGTTGCCGAAGCTGGCTTAAAATACGTACTTTTTGGCTTCGCTGCTTCGGCCATGATGCTTTACGGCTTGTCTTTATTATATGCCTTTACCGGAACGTTGGATATTTTCCACGGTCATTTTGTAGATCAGTTGATCAGTATCAATTCCATTCCGGTTTCCCTGGCTGTTTTACTGGTGCTGTCCGGCATCGGCTTCAAACTTTCTTTTGTGCCGATGCACTTTTGGGTTCCCGATGTTTACGAAGGTGCTTCCACGCCGGTTGTTGCTTTTCTTTCTACCCTAACCAAAATTGCCGGCTTCGCTTTACTGGCTAATTTTTTAACGCCATTTGTTTTCTTCGGAAAATGGAATGCTTTTGATTTCCGCTTGTTCTTTTCCATCATTGCCATTATCACCATGATTGCCGGGAATTTTGCAGCCATCCTTCAAAATAATCTGAAAAGGATGCTGGCTTATTCTGCTATCGGCCATACCGGTTTTGGGTTGATGGCACTGGTTACTTTTTCGCAGCAAGGCGTTTCCGCCTTGGTTTTTTACATGGCTGTTTATGCTTTGGCCAATATTGGCGCGCTGATGCTTTGCAGTTTTTATGCCGGTAAAAACAGTATGCTTACCGTTCAGGATTTACGCGGATTAGGAAAAATCTATCCGTTCGCCGGCGTTTGCTTTGTGATTTTGCTGATCTCGCTGACCGGTTTGCCTGTTTCGGCTGGCTTTAATGGCAAAGTGCTTGTTTTTTCTGCAGTGATCGAAGTTTATCGGGAAAGCCACACTGTCTGGCTACTTGCTTTGCTCGTTACCGGCGCAATTACGACTGTTGTTTCACTGTTTTATTACTTCAGAATCCCGCTGTACCTTTTTCTTAAATCGCCCGAAAAAATAATGGAGAAGCCAACAGGAAACAAGCAAGCCCCACTGCTGATACTCATTGGTTTACTGAGTGCGATAGTTCTTTTATTAGGTATTTTTCCGGGTTTGCTGGCCAGTTTTCTTCATTAAAGCATACTGTTTTTAATCATCATTTTTAAGTAACGATTGTGCCTCAAATTTTTCACAAAACTATTTTAGCCTAAGATTTATAATATAAGTCCTACTTTTGCGGCTCAATAGCAATCATGAGCGATCAGATTAAACACGAGTGCGGAGTTGCCTTCATCCGCTTGTTAAAACCCCTTTCTTTTTATCAGCAAAAATACGGAACCTCACTTTATGGCTTAAACAAGCTGTATCTGCTGATGGAAAAACAGAACAACCGCGGCCAGGATGGTGCCGGTGTGGCAACCATTAAACTGGATGTTGCCCCCGGCCACCGGTATATCAGCCGACATCGTTCAATGGCCAAAAATGCGGTTGCCGATATTTTTGAATACATCCAAAAAAAGTTTGCCGACATCCAGAAAGAATATCCCGAACAGTTCTCAGACGCCGAATGGTTAAAAGAGCACGTCAGTTTTACCGGTGAGGTTTTGCTTGGCCATTTGCGCTACGGAACACATGGTAAAAACAGCATCGAAAACTGCCATCCGTTTTTGCGGCAAAATAACTGGATGACCAGGAACCTGGTGATCGCCGGGAATTTCAACATGACCAACACGGATGAACTGCTGCAGCAATTGTTTGAACTGGGCCAGCATCCGAAAGAAAAATTAGATACGGTTACGGTTTTAGAAAAGATCGGGCATTTCCTGGATTCGGAAGTGCAGGGTTTGTTTGATCAATACAAAAGAGAAGGTTTGGATGACAATGTAGAGATTACTAAACTGATCGCCAGTGATTTGGATGTAGCAAAAATCCTGAAAAAATCAGCCAAATCGTGGGATGGCGGTTATACGATTGCCGGTATTTTTGGTCATGGCGATGCTTTTATCATGCGTGACCCTGCCGGTATCCGTCCTGCTTTTTATTTTCAGAATGATGAGGTGCTTGTTGCAGCTTCCGAACGCCCGGCTATTCAAACCGCGTTTAATGTACCAATTGAATCCATCAAAGAAATAAAGCCCGGCTATGCTTTGATTGTTAAAAAAGACGGGCAGATTTCGGAAGAACAGTTTCGGGAACCGACAGAAAAAAAATCGTGTTCTTTTGAAAGGATTTATTTTTCGAGAGGAAGTGATGCATCAATCTATCGGGAACGCAAGCAATTGGGAAGGCTGCTTTGTCAGCAGATTTTAGAAACAGTAGATCATGATCTGGAAAATACGGTTTTCTCCTATATCCCGAATACAGCAGAAGTTGCTTTTTACGGGATGGTGGAAGGTGTGCATAAATATATCAAATGCTACCAGCGGGAACAATTGCTGAACCGGGCCGATAAAATTACCGACGAAGAGCTGAGCCGTGTGCTGAACATTTATCCGCGGGTAGAAAAACTGGCGATAAAAGATGTCAAGCTGCGCACGTTTATCACACAGGATGCAGACCGCTCGGAAATGGTGGCTCACGTGTATGATACCACTTACGGTTTGATCAAAAATGGCAAAGATACTTTGGTCGTTTTAGATGATTCCATCGTCCGCGGCACCACGTTGAAGCAAAGTATCCTAAAAATAATTGACCGCTTAGGGCCAAAAAAAGTGGTTGTGGTTTCTTCGGCACCGCAAATCCGTTACCCCGATTGTTATGGGATTGATATGTCGCGCATGAGTGAGTTTGTTGCTTTTGAAGCAGCTATCAGCCTGTTAAAAGACCATGGCATGGAAAACGTGATCAAAGAGGTTTATCAGCAATGCAAAGCCAGCGTGGATTTGCCGAAAGAGCAGGTGGAAAATTATGTGAAAGCCATTTATGCACCTTTTACTTATGAACAGGTTTCTGACCGGATTGCAGAAATTATCACCCCAAATAATATAAAAGCAGAAGTAAAAGTAATTTATCAAACGTTGGATAATCTGCATATCGCCTGCCCGGACCATTTGGGCGATTGGTATTTCTCCGGAAACTATCCAACGCCCGGCGGAAACAAGGTGGTAAACAAAGCTTTCCTGAACCGGATGGAAGGGAAAAACCAACGGGCTTATATGTAATTCTGTTTTCGGTCTCCAGTTGCGGGTTGCCGGTTTTTTGGTTGCTGATTAAATTTAGTTTGTTTCAGGTGATCGGTTTGATGACCGTTTTATCTGCTTAAAACTATGTAACAGAAAAAACAATAATGCTTCTTTTAGCCCTATAAAATTAGTGTCCGTGTTTAAAAGCCTGTTTGATTTTATCCAGCCTGATCCTTCATGCTTCTTTTATGCCATAAAAACCTCAGCGTTTTTTTGGCTAAAGTTTCTTGTTTGTTGTACTTTGTCCACGGCCTGAAGGCCGTGCCGTGGCAATTACAGTTGCAGCTCAATCAATGATTTCATGCTGCACTTGGCCAGACTAATTTGGTATCTACAAATACAAAAAATGTTATAAAATAAGGCGGCCAAAATTGCCATGGCCTTTAGGCCGTGGGTTGTACAAGTTCAAGTGTTGGCTTTAGCCAAAATAGTTATAATGAAATTTAAACAGGCTCTAAAAGATATAAAACGTACAGAAAGAAGGCTTGCTGTTTTTTATGGCATAAAAGAAGCATGAAGGATGAGGTAACCTCAAAACCCACAACTGATAACAGAAACCTACAATGATAACTTCTACCTGATTGCCGGAAACACAAAGTGTGTAACCAGCCGGTCCAAGATAATAAAAGCAGCAATAATCAACGCTATTCCTGCTATATAATTAAGCCGGTGGACTAATTTTACAGAAATGCGGTCGCGCAGTTTATTGGCATAAAAAGCTTTGGTTGTATCCGCCCCAAACTGTACAATTAAAATAGTTAAAAACATAATGGCAATTTTAAGTTGCCGGTGAGGCACGCCCAAATGATATACCGTGCTGGCCGTACCAATTACCGTGATCCAGTGAAATAAAAGGGTAGGGTTAAAAATGCACATTAAAAACCCTTTAAAAAAGTAGCCGGCACGGTTAACACTTGCCGGCGTGTGCGTGTTGTAACTGACATCAGCTTTTTTGAGCAGGTAATAAATGCCGATACTAAAAAGGATAATGCTGCCAGCGATGCCCAACCATTCTTTTACTGCCGGCGGGATATCAAAAAGCTGCGAGCCAAAAATGATTGTGCCCACAAAAACTACATCGCTTGTAACTACTCCGAGTGCCAGGGCAACACCGGCATGAAACCCTTTTTCGATACTGGTTTTAATCAACGCAAAAAAAACAGGCCCGGTAATAAAGGTCAATACGATCCCTATCCCAATACCGGAAATGATAGCTTCAATCATTAATTCGGCTCAATTTTTTAGGTAGAATAAATGCGAATATGCAACTTTATTGTTTCAACCTGTAATAAATGTAAATTGAAACAGCATTATGTATAAATAGTGCCACTGTATTTCTAAAAATACTTTTATGTTCGCATTGTTATATTTCCGCTAAACCAAATTCAATTTACCGATGACTCAATCCACAACAAAAAGTTATGCCTCTGCATTATATTCCTTAATTACCGTTTTCTTTTTTTGGGGGTTTCTGGCTGCGTCCAATGGCGTTTTTATCCCTTTTTGTAAAACACATTTCCACCTCACGCAATTTGAGTCCCAACTGATCGATTTTACTTTTTACGGAGGTTACTTCATCGGCTCCATTATTTTATATTTTGTTTCACAGTTGACAAAGGTTGACCTGCTGAATAAGATAGGGTACAAAAACGGCATCATTTATGGCTTGCTGATTTCAACTGTTGGTGCGCTGGCGATGGTTCCGGCAATCAACAACGGACATTTTGCTTTTATATTGAGTGCTTTTTTTGTTGTTGCGGTTGGGTTTTCTTTGCAGCAAACGGCAGCAAACCCATTTGTAGTTGCTTTAGGCCCACCCGAAAGCGGTTCTCACCGGCTTAATTTTGCCGGTGGTGTTAATAATTTTGGTGGATTATTAGGGCCAATTGTGGTAAGTGTAGTGCTTTTTGGTTCTTCAAGCAGCAGTGATCAAAGTTCGGTCAGTATCACTTCTGTCAACAATTTATATTTTATCCTGGCGGCTTTGTTTTTGGCCGTTGCCGCTTTTTATAAATTCTCTAAACTGCCGCAGATCAACAGTACCGAAAATGTGGCGGCCAGTACAAGTTCTAATAAGCCTTTGCTGTTTATTACCTTAGGTTTCCTGCTGATCCTGGTTGCCAACCCGCTCGAAAAAATGACTGGTTTAAGGAATGCTTATTTTATTTATACCGCTTTGGCCATTGTTTTGGCAGCTATTGTTTATGTATTGGTAACGCCCAAAAAAGTCCCGGATAGCTGGGGAGCCATGCAGTATCCGCAATTGGTACTGGGCATGTTGGCTATCTTTTGCTATGTTGGGGTTGAGGTAACGATCCAAAGTAATATGGGTGCATTGTTAAAACTGCCTTCTTTTGGCGGTTATGCTGATTCTGCCATCAAGCCTTTTATTTCTCTATATTGGGGGAGTTTGATGATCGGCCGCTGGACGGGTGGTATCAGTGCGTTTAATCTTTCTAAATCAACAAAAAATATTTTAACCATAATTGTTCCTTTTGTTGCTTTTGGCATCGTGTTGCTGTTCAATCATTTCTCTGGAACAGATGTCAGCAATTTATACGGATACTCAGTTTGCGTGGCTGCCTTGGTTATAGCTTTCTTTTTAGGACAGGAAAAACCAACCCGCGTATTGATGATTTTTGGTTTACTGGGGATTATCGCCATGATCACCGGATTATTAACTACTGGACAAGTTGCGATTTATGCTTTTTTAAGCGGCGGGTTGTGCTGCTCCATTATGTTCCCAAGTATTTTTTCGCTTTCCGTTGTAGGATTGGGAAAATATACAAGCCAAGGTTCTGCTTTTTTAATCATGATGATTTTGGGCGGATCGATCATTCCGCCAGTGCAGGGCATTCTGGCAGATACAGCCGGTATCCACGTTTCTTATATCGTTCCGGTGATCTGTTTTGCTTATATTACTTTTTTTGCGGTGAAAGTTGCAGGTGCATTAAAAACACAAGGTATCGATATGAACCAGGTTTCTGCTGGCGGCGGACACTAATTTAATATGCCTAAAAAGAGCTTCGACACTATTTTTATGCACTTGGCATCTGATCTGGCTTTTCGCTCTCATTGCGTAAAAGCCCAGGTAGGTGCAGTGCTTACGAAAGATACGCGGATTATTTCTATCGGCTATAACGGGCCGCCGGCCGGAACGCATAACTGCGACGAAGAATGGCCGGAGCAGGGTTGCGCGCGCGATGCCAGGGGAAGTTGTTCGCTGGCACTTCATGCTGAACAAAATGCCATATTATATGCTGTGAAAAATGGCGCAAACTTAGAAGGTGCAACTTTGTACGTTACGCTTTCGCCTTGTCTGGCTTGCGCGCGATTGATATTTTCGGCAGGTATAGCAGTCGTATTTTACTTAAAATCTTATGCGGCTTACAAAGGCTTTCCTGCTGATGAAGGCGTGGATTTTTTAAACCGTTTTGGCATAGCGGCTACCCAATATGCAGAACCAGCATAATTCAATACTGTTTTTACCCCTGTTTTCTTAGTGCCTTCACTTTCTCTAAAGCAAAACCAAGCTGTTGTTGCGGCGATAAATTAGTGTTATCTAAAATCACGGCATCGTGGGCGCGCACCAGCGGGCTTTCTGTGCGTGTGGTGTCCTGGTAATCCCGATCTGCAATATTATCAAAAACTTCATGCAGCGTTATTTCCTGTCCTTTTTCTTTCAGCTCTTTGTAACGTCTTTCTGCCCGGATTTTCGGATCGGCCGTCATAAATAATTTTAATTGTGCGTTTTTAAAAACAGCCGTACCGATATCGCGGCCATCCATCACAATGTTTTTAGACCGGCCCATGCGCTGCTGCTGCTTCACCATTTCATACCGCACCTGCTTGATCGCAGAAACGGCACTCACGTTTTTAGAAACCGGCATCTGCCTGATCTCGTCAGAAACTTCTTCGTCATTCAGGATAATATGCGTTTCATAATCCCCGGAATTAAAATTGAGGTGGATGTTTTTCAATGCTTCTTTTACCTGTTCAAAATCGTGGGGATCAATACTGTTCCGAAGAAAATACAAGGTTACCGCGCGGTACATCGAACCGCTGTCAACATAAATAAAGTTCAGTTGCTTTGCTAATGCTTTGGCCAGTGTGCTTTTTCCGCAGGAAGAATATCCGTCAATCGCTATTACAAAGTTTGTGTTCATGTCTTTGGCAAAGATAAATGAATCCTTTAAAATGCAGTCAAAAAACTGCCAATGCTTCTTTTACGGTATGTTTTTTTGTATAGAAGCTTATCTGGTTTTATTTAAAAATCAGCATAAAAACTTGTCAGTGTCTGGCTAAAACTGTTTTCTTTTCAACCAAAATAAACGGTGCCGGGAATGAAAAAATAGCTTGGCATAGCTCTTGAACCTTAATAGGTACGAACAACTTTTGTTCAAAAATTTAGAAATACTGCCACATTGGCGTTTAAACAAGGTTTTAGATGAGTTTTGACCCTTTTGATTTTAACAATGCTTTGCCAATTATAAATGAAGAATCAGAATTTTTCCCTTTGATGTCATCAGAGGACGAAGAAGAAATGAACAACGAACAGACTCCGGAAGTGCTGCCAATATTACCGCTCCGCAATACGGTTTTATTTCCGGGCGTGGTGATCCCGATTACTGTTGGCCGCGATAAATCCATCAAACTGATCAAAGACGCAAATAAAGGAAATAGGATCATTGGTGTAGTTGCCCAAAAAGATACCAGCATAGAAGACCCGAATTATGACCAGTTGAACCACGTAGGTACGATGGCATTGATTATTAAAGTTTTGCAAATGCCTGATGGCAACACAACTGTGATTATCCAGGGTAAAAAACGCTTTATCCTGAAAGAACAAGTGCAAACGGAGCCGTACATCAAAGCCAGGACAGAACCTTTTAAAGAGATAAAAGCTACAGAAAATAAGGAGTTTAAAGCGATGGTTTCGTCTGTTAAAGATATGGCGATGAACATTATACAGCTTTCTCCGAACATTCCTACCGAGGCTGGTATTGCCATCAAAAATATCGAAAGCACTTCTTTTTTGGTCAACTTTATTTCCTCTAATATGAATGCGCCGATGACGGTAAAGCAGCATATCCTGGAAGTGGCCAACTTGCACGAACGCGCACAAATGGTGCTGGAACATTTGACGGTTGACCTGCAAATGCTGGAACTGAAAAACCAGATCCAATCAAAGGTGCGTGTAGATTTGGATAAACAACAGCGGGATTATTTTTTACACCAGCAGATCAAGACGATCCAGGAAGAACTCGGCGGCAATTCGCCGGATATGGAAGTGAATGACCTTCGCACCAAAGGCAGCAAAAAAAAGTGGTCAAAAGAAGTAGCTGACCATTTCAATAAAGAGCTGGATAAACTGGCGCGCATCAACCCTGCGGCTGCGGATTATTCAGTTCAAATCAATTATCTGGAACTGCTGACGGAACTGCCCTGGAACGACTTCACCAAAGATAATTTCGATTTAAAAAGGGCACAAAAAATATTAGACAAAGACCACTTTGGCCTGGATAAAGTGAAACAACGGATCATTGAATATTTGGCCGTGCTGAAGTTGAAGCACAATATGAAAGCACCAATCCTGTGTTTGGTTGGCCCACCGGGAGTGGGGAAAACTTCTTTAGGCAAATCAATTGCACGTGCTTTGGGCCGAAAATATGTGCGGATGGCTTTGGGTGGGATCCGGGATGAAGCCGAAATCCGAGGCCACCGCAAAACTTATATCGGTGCAATGCCGGGTCGGATTATTCAATCGATAAAAAAAGCTGGTGCTTCCAATCCGGTTTTTATTTTGGATGAGATCGATAAAGTCGGAAATGATTTCCGCGGAGATCCGTCGTCTGCTTTGTTGGAAGTGCTTGATCCTGAGCAAAATAGTAATTTTTACGACCATTATGTAGAGATGGATTACGATCTGTCCAACGTGATGTTTATCGCGACAGCAAACTCTTTAAACACCATTCAGCCTGCTTTATTGGACCGGATGGAAATTATCGAAGTAAACGGTTATACCATTGAAGAAAAAGTAGAAATTGCACGCCAGCATTTATTACCGAAACAACGCGAAGCACATGGTTTGAAGCCAAAAGATGTCGTCATCAAAAATATTGTGTTGGAAAAAGTAGTGGAAGATTATACGCGCGAATCCGGTGTGCGCAACCTGGAAAAGAAAATCGGCTCTTTGGTCCGCGGCATTGCCAAAAGTATTGCGATGGAAGAAGTGTATTCTTCAATGATCAATAAAGAAGACGTGGAGAAAATTTTGGGTGCACCAATCTACGATAAAGACAGTTACGAAAATAACAATGTTGCCGGTGTAGTTACTGGTTTGGCCTGGACACAGGTTGGCGGTGATATTTTATTTATCGAAGCCAGTTTAAGCCCGGGCAAAGGACGCCTCACCCTGACAGGCAGTTTAGGCGATGTGATGAAGGAATCCGTTACGATTGCGCTGGCTTATTTGCGCGCGCATTCAGCTTATTTTAACATCGATGTCCGGTTGTTTGATCAATGGGACGTGCATGTGCATGTGCCGGCTGGTGCCACGCCAAAAGATGGCCCGTCGGCAGGGATAACGATGTTAACTGCTTTAATATCAGCATTCACCCAACGCAAAGTAAAAGAGCATCTGGCTATGACAGGCGAAATCACACTTCGCGGAAAAGTATTGCCGGTTGGCGGGATCAAGGAGAAGATTCTGGCTGCAAAAAGGGCAAATATTAAAGAGATCATCCTTTCTAAATCCAATCAAAAGGATATTTTGGAAATCAAGGAATCTTACATCAAAGACATGAAGTTTCATTATGTTGCCGAGATGAAGGAAGTGATCGACTTGGCCCTTACACCGCAAAAAGTAGAAAACGCTTTGGACTTAACGGTGAAAGAAGAAGTGAAAGCGATGTTGAATTAGAAAGAAGTTTTCTTATAATTTCTTATAATAAAGCGTTTCAGTTATTTTTAAAAACACTTATCAGTCATAATGATAAAAGCCGGAGAAATTATCCCCGGCTTTTTTTAGTTTAGGACTTTTTACAACTGATGAATTCCAAATTTATACTTTCAATTTCCATACTTCTTTTATCAACCTTTTTTGCTCAGGCGCAACAAAAAAATTATCAAAACGAAATCGGTTTTCAAACAGACAACGATGCCTATTTGGCACAAGGTTCAGACCGGTATTATACCAACGGACTGTTTTTATATTTCCGGCATGCACTCGAAACAGATACTTCCAGTCATCATCTTTTTGGAAAAACTTTAGGTTTTGAAGCAGGGCAAAAAATGTACAATCCGCGGTCTGCTTTTATTCCTGCTGTCCAATTTGTGGACCGTCCTTTTGCCGGGTATTTATATGTGGGAAGTTCGTTGCAATACATGTTTAAAAATGAAAGTGCGCTGAAATTGGGTGTGCAACTGGGCGTTACCGGGCCGGCAGCTTTGGGCAGGCAGGCGCAGGAGCTAGTCCATCAATTATTAGGTTTTTACAGGCCGATGGGCTGGCAATACCAGATCAGGAACAATATCGGGATTAACCTGGCCGGAAACTATGAGCACTTGTTATTTCGCACCGGTTGGTTTGACCTGGCCGGAAATACTTACGCCAATTTGGGCACTACTTTTACCGGGGCGGGAGCAGGGTTGATGCTTCGTTTCGGCGAATTTAATCCGCTTTATTATTCCGTCAGCATATCCGGGCTGGTTGCCAAAAATAGGTCGATAAAAGAAGCATCGCACAAAGAGTTTTTCTTCTACCTGAAACCTGCCCTCAATTATGCCGTTTACGACGCTACAGTACAAGGTGGATTATTTGAACAAAAAGTTGATGCTGAGGAAATAACAAGCAAAGTTGTCCCTTTTGTATTTAGCCAGGAAATAGGCGGAAATTTAACAGCAGGGCGATGGGCTTTTAATCTGGCAGCCATTTTCAAAACCAAAGAAGTAAAAACAATGGTCCGGGCGCACCAATGGGGAAGCGCAACTTTTTTGTACCGCTTTAATTGATGCTGTTTTTATCACCTAAAAATTTGCTTGTGGATAATTTATTAATTTCGAATACAATAATTATTATAAAACATGGTTTTGATTATTATTGAATCTTGTATCCGCTCAATTTAGATGAAATATAGTTTTATTTTTGGGTTTCTGATTTTTTCTTCGTTTGAAAGTATTCTGGCACAAAATTCCTACATCAGGTTGGGCCAGAAAGCTTTGGTGGATGGGGATTTTAAAAATGCAGTTACCAGTTTAGAAAAAGCTTGCATCACTGATTCTACCAATGCCAATGCTTTGTGGATGCTGGGATATTCTTATTATCACTGCGACAGCTACAAGAAATCCATTGCTGCTTATACCAAATTGATTTCGGTAAAACCGACAGATGCTTCAGCTTATTATTACCGCGCTCGTGCAAAAGGGCATTTAGCAACAGATAATTCCGTTGTTGCTTCTGATAAGGAAAAATATTTTCTGGGTTCGATTTTAGACTTTACCAAAGCAGCTTCGTTAGATCAGGCACAAATCCGGTATTATCAAAACAGGGGGATTGCCTACAAGGATTATGGTACTTTCAAGCTAATAAAAAATACCGGTTTTTATGACAAGGGCCGGGCTGAAAATGCTTTTCGTGCTTCCGTAGCTGATTTTCAGAAGGTGCTGGATTTAGATCCTTCCCGCCGTGATGTATCTTCCCTGTTGGAATTATCCAAAGAACAGTTAGACCACATGGGCCGCCGGAAATAGAAACCGGCTTTTTACTTCATCTTTCCTTCTATCAGATAATCATTTGTACCCAGAAAGCGCACGTGTTGTTTTATGCGGATCAGGTATAAAGAATCGGGATAATAAGTCAGTTTTTCCTTTGTTTGAAACAGTTTATTGTTCACCGCATTATAAATCATCAGATAAATAATTTTTTTATTTTCCCTTTTAATGATGATTTCTTTGGTTTTTAGGTTTGGTTCCAGCGCAGTATAAATAGTCAGATCTCCGGAAACTGTAGTTTTGTAACTGTTTTTCCAGGAAGGCTTGTTGATATCAGATTCCGAAAAAACAGATAATTCCTGAGGCCAATTGGCAATTTTAACTTTTTTTGTTTCTGCTTCCCCGTTCCGGGATACTGTTTTTAGCACCTTAAAATTGGACTCTGTCAGCTTTTTTGCCTGCTGTTTGAAGTAAGTGTTCAGGTTGAAATAATCAGTTTTATTTTGCTGAACGTTTGGTTTGCAGGAACCTAAACTAAAGGCTAAAGCCAGTACAGCAAACCGGGAAGTTATAAAATTAATTTTATACCAATACATTTCCGGTCATTTCAGCAGGAATATCTACCCCAAGCATTTGGAGGACTGTCGGCGCAATATCGCCCAGCTTGCCGTCTTTCACCTGTTTGTAATTGGTGTCAACCAAAATACATGGAACCAGATTGGTGGTATGCGCGGTATTGGGCGAGCCGTCATGGTTCACCATAAAATCGGCATTGCCATGGTCCGCAATAATGATAAATGAATACCCGTTTCGTAAACCTGTTTCCACCACTTCTTTTACGCAGGCATCAACCGTTTCTACCGCTTTTACCACGGCATCAAAAACGCCGGTGTGCCCAACCATATCCGGGTTGGCAAAGTTAAGACAGATAAAATCCGGCCAGCCGCTTTCCAGTTCCGGGATGATCAAATCTTTGATTCCGGCGGCACTCATCTCCGGCTGCAAATCATACGTAGCCACTTTTGGTGACGGAACAAGCAGGCGTTTTTCGTTGGCAAATTCTTTTTCTCTTCCTCCGGAGAAGAAAAACGTAACGTGTGGATATTTTTCCGTTTCCGCAATCCGAACCTGATTTTTGCCGGCATATTGCAAGATTTCGCCCAAAGTATTGATCAGATCGTCTTTGGTAAAAACCACTTCTACGTCCTTAAAATTTTCATCATAGGAAGTCATGGTGATGTATTTAAGCTTCAACGGGTGCATATTTTGCTCTGGAAAAGATTTTTGTGTCAAAGCTGCCGTAATTTCCCGGCCACGGTCTGTCCGAAAATTAAAGCAAATCACCACATCATCTTCTTTGATGACGGCGATTGGTTCTCCCAGGCCATCAACCTGTACAATCGGCTTGATAAATTCATCCGTAACACCTTCCGCGTAAGAATTTTTAATTGCTGCAGCCATATCAGTTACCGGCATCCCTACGCCTTTTACCAACAAATCATAAGCTAACTTGACGCGTTCCCAGCGGTTGTCACGGTCCATCGCATAATACCTTCCGATGGCAGATGCTACTTTTACCGGTGTATTTTTGATGTATCCCTGCAGCTTTTCCAGATACTCAATCCCGGAGTTCGGATCGGTATCGCGGCCATCCATAAAAGCATGGATAAAAACTTTTTGCAGGTTGTATTGCTGGCTCATATTGCATAAAGCCCGCAAATGATTGGTATGTGCGTGAACGCCGCCATCAGAAACTAAGCCCATAAAATGCACTTGTTTGTTGTTTTGCTGCGCGTATTCAAAAGCTTTAGTTAGGATCGGATTTTTAAAAAAATCGCCGTCGGCAATAGATTTATGGATCCGGCCCAGCTCCTGGTAAACCACTCTTCCGGCACCCAGGTTCATGTGGCCAACTTCCGAATTGCCCATCTGCCCGGCCGGCAAACCTACGGGTTCACCGGAAGCTTCCAGCGTAGAATTTGGATAAGTATCCTTTAAATAATTAAAAAAAGGTGTATTGGCCGCAAGGATTGCGTTGGATTGATCTGTAGTTCCGTAACCCCAGCCATCTAAAATCAAGAGGGCAACTTTTTTGTTTTTTTCCACAGGACAAATATACTTGATCGCGATAGGAATGAATTATCTTAATGCCGATAAATTTATAGCGAATTGTTGTAATTTTATACGTAAACAGTTTTTAATAACAATCAATCATGAAAAATAATGTTGTCATTTTGCTGTTCCTTGCTTCTTTTAGCACCTCTTTTTTTGCTGATCCCATCGACAGTATTGCTGTTTTACTGCAACAAGGCCAGGCGCATGAACTGGTCAAACAATTTTCCTCAAGTGTTGAACTAAGTATTTTGGAGGATGAAAAAGTAGTTTCCAAAGCGCAGGCGGAAACGCTGCTTAATGCTTTTTTTACGGCCAATAAACCTGTTTCTGTAAAAGTGATCCACCGGATGGACACCAATCCAAGTCTGCTTTTTGCTGTGGCCCAACTGCGTACAAACGGTGGCAGTTACCGGATTTCCTATTCCATCAAAAGTACAAGCGGTAACAATGAGTTGACAGAATTGCGTATTGAACCAGAAAAAGGGCTGTGAGTAAGCTTAAATAATTACTTTTGACCCTTTAAAAACCTACAGGATTGGACTTAAACTTAATAAATAATTTTATTGATCTGGCTTTGGCAGAAGATGTTGGCGACGGCGACCATACTTCGCTGGCCACCATCCCGGCCAAAGCAAAAGGCAAGGCAAAACTGCTGGTAAAAGAAGCAGGCATCCTGGCGGGTGTGGAGTTGGCGCAGCAAATATTTTTGAAAGTTGATCTTGATTTGAAACTAAAAGTTTTGTTGCAGGATGGTGCCCTGATCCAGCCCGGCGATATAGTTTTTTATGTGGAAGGAAAGGCACAAAGCATCCTCAAAGCCGAACGGTTAGTGCTAAATTGTATGCAGCGGATGTCTGGCATCGCCACAAAAACACACCAAATTGTAGAACTGGTAAAAGACAGCGGCGTAAAACTATTGGATACCCGGAAAACAACGCCTGGGTTGCGGTATCTCGAAAAATGGGCTGTACGGATCGGCGGCGGCGTAAATCATCGCTTTGGTTTGTACGATATGATTTTGATCAAAGACAACCATGTAGATTATGCAGGCGGCATAAAACAGGCGATAAAAACAGTACGGCAATACCTGAAAGATCAGCATAAAGATTTACAGATCGAGATTGAAGTGCGCAACATGAACGAGCTGCAGCAAGTGATCGAAGAAGGCGGCGCAGACCGAATTATGCTGGATAATTTCTCCGTAGCCCAGTTGAAAGAAGCGGTAAAATTGATTGACAAAAGGTATATTACCGAAGCTTCCGGCGGCATTACACAAGAAAACATTGCAGGATACGCTGCCACCGGGGTAGATTATATTTCTTCCGGTACCCTTACGCATTCGGTCAAAAGCCTGGATCTTAGTTTGAAAGCAGTTTCTTGATGTTTTTTCTGCAAATAAAAACAGCCTCCAAAGCAATTTCAGTATCATTGCATTGAGATGATATCTATTTACTCGGTTTGCGCGCTCATTTTGGCTTATCTGCTTGGTTCTATTCCTTCTGCGGTTTGGATCGGCAAATATTTTTATGGAATTGATGTACGCGAATACGGCAGCGGCAATGCAGGTGCCACCAATACGTTCCGGGTTTTGGGTAAAAAAGCAGGCATCCCCGTAATGCTAATTGATATTTTGAAAGGCTGGTCGGCTACCAATCTGGCTTTTTTTATCGGTTTGTCCATTACTGGGCCGCATTATTCCGTCCAATTTGTCAATTATCAGCTTGCCTTAGGAATTACTGCTGTGATGGGGCATCTGTTCCCGGTATTTGCCGGTTTTCGTGGCGGAAAAGGCATTGCAACTTTAACCGGAATGATCCTGGCCGTGCATGTTGAAGCTTCTTTGCTTTGCATCCTGGTTTTTTTGTTGGTCTTGCTGATTACGCGTTATGTTTCGCTCAGCTCGATTGCTGCAGGGTTTACATTTCCGCTCAGTACCATCTTTGTTTTTCATGTTTCCATACGGTCAATCATCGTATATGGCATGTGCATCTGTGTGTTGATCCTAGTTACGCATCAAAAAAATATTGAGCGCTTAATGAAAGGAAAAGAATCTAAAGTGAACCTTTTTAAAAAGAAAGTAGTTTAAGTAATTATGAAAAAATATTTTGTAGTTTTTTGTATTGCCGCGGCAGTTTTGCTAAACGCGTGTTCAAGTGTGCCTATAACCGGCCGCAAACAATTTATAGCCGTAAGCGATGCGGACGTAAACCAATCAGCGGCACAGAGTTATAGCCAGTTGTTATCAGACCCTAAAACAAAAGTCATCAGCAACACAGCTGATGCGCAAAGGGTTAAAAGAATTGGCGGCCGGTTAGCTGCGGCTATAGAGCGTTATTTAAAAAGTAATGGCTATGCCAATCAATATGATTTTAAGTGGGAATTCAACCTGATTGAAAGCAAAGAAGTAAACGCCTGGTGTATGCCCGGCGGAAAAGTAGCCGTTTACAGCGGTATTTTGCCAATAACTAAAGATGATGCCGGATTGGCCACGGTAATGGGACATGAAATCGGGCATGCCATCGCCAAACATTCTGCGGAAAGGATATCCCAGCAATACGTAGCGCAAGGTTTAGGTTCTGCCATTGGTGTGGCTGCCAACGGTTCATCCTCGGGCTTGGTAAATATTATAAACCAGTCTTACGGCACAGTAGGGCAGTTAGCATTGCTGCATTACAGCCGCGGGCAGGAAACAGAAGCAGACCGTTTGGGCTTGACTTTTATGGCGATGGCAGGTTACGATCCCCATGCAGCCATAGTTTTTTGGCAACGGATGTCTGCGCAAGGCGGAGGCCAGCAGCAACCGGAATTTTTGAGTACGCACCCGGCAGATGCTACCCGCATAGCAAATATCCAAAGCCGTATCCCCGAAGCAATGAAGTATTACGTAAAACCGTAAAACGATCTTGCTAAATCCTGCTTGTTGTTTTCGGGATATTTTTTAGAAGGATTTTGGAAATGCTTCTTTTACCGTATTAAAATCATAATCAGATTTTAGGCTGATAAAAGAAGCATTCCCTTTCATATCAACAAAAAGATTTCAGGCGAAGCGAAACAGGGTTAAAATAAAATTACCATGAATACGAAATGCTTGATTTTTTTTGTCGCGTTGCTGATTTCAGCTTTACTTGCATCTGCCCAAAAAATCAGTTTGCTACAACCTGGGCCTGCTTGCAGTATCCGTGGTTTATCGGTAGTGAATAATCAAATAGCATGGGCAAGCGGGAGCAAAGGCTATGTTGGAATCACGGCCAACAGCGGCAAAACTTGGGTTTGGCAACAGGTAAAAGGGTTTGAAAAGAGTGATTTTAGGGACGTAGAAGCTTTTTCCGAAAAGGAAGCGTTTATCATGAGTTCAGGTACGCCGGCTTTGATTTTGAAAACGGAAGACGGAGGCAATATTTGGAAAGTGTGTTACCGCAACGATGACCCGGCGTATTTTTTGGATGCGATGGACTTTTATAATCCGCAGCGTGGTTTGGTGATGGGTGATCCGATCAAAGGCAAATTTTTATTAATAGAAACTAAAAATCAAGGCAAAACATGGAGAGTTTTAGCAAACGCGCCCGATGCTTTGCCAAATGAAGCAGCATTTGCAGCAAGCGGAACTTGTTTGCAGTTAGTTAAAAACCGGAGAAACGCAGAAATCGTGACGGGTGGTTCTATACCCCGGTTATTACTGGGCAAAGATTTGAGAGATTGGTCTGTAAATATTTTGCCTTTAGTGCAAGGACAAGCCAGTAAAGGTGCTTTTTCGATAGCTTCAGGCGGCGGTTATACGGTTATTGTAGGGGGTAATTATCAGCAAAACAACCATATTGATTCGGTTGCCTGTTATCATGAAGCCAAAAGTAAAACCACAACTTTTCAACCTGCCCAACAAATGCCTGCCGGTTTCCAGTCCTGTGTTGCTTATCTTTATAATACAACTTTTATCTCCACCGGTACGCCCGGCAGCAACATTACGACCGATGGCGGCAAAAACTGGAAGCAAATTGATACCAGCAGCTTCAATGTTTGCCGGAAAGCCAGGTATGGCAGCTTGGTTTTATTAGCTGGCGATCAGGGAAAAATAGCCCAATTTAAAAATCAGTAACCTGATAGTAAAGCGGTTACTTTGGCTATTAAAAATAATTAATTTAAGGCTTGCAGTCAATAAACGAAACTTCTATATTTGCACCACTTTAACGGAAAACGTTAAATGATTCCGTAGCTCAGCCGGTAGAGCATAACACTTTTAATGTTGGGGTCCTGGGTTCGAATCCCAGCGGGATCACCTCTTAGGACAAGTCAAAAGATAAAATGACTTGTTCCTTTTTTCTCTTTTCAATTTTGTTGCTGCCATTACAATAAGATTAATTACTTCATTGATTTACACGGTTCGACATCAAATCTGTTAAAAGCAGTTTTTGGAAACATCGAACCAACAATTCTCAGCTTTTGCTGACAAAACCTTTTATGTATAGATTATCCAACTGTAAAAAGTTAACAGAATAATAATTTTTTATCTTTATTTCCCGATTAACAAGATAAAATGTTTGATAGTTTCAAAAGATACATAAGCAACAAAGCAAAACTTACTAACCAAGAATTAGACAAAATTCAGTCGTTGAGTATTGAAAAGAAATTTCGTAAAAAACAATACTTGCTTCAAGCGGGCGATATTTGCAAACACCATACATTTATTGTAAAAGGCTGCATGCGATTGTACCGTATATCAAACAAGGGTGTGGAGCATGTTATCCGTTTTGCTATTGAAGAGTGGTGGATGGGCGACAAAGAAAGTCTTAACACCGGGCAGCCGTCCAGAAGTAATATTGACGCATTGGAAGACAGCGAGGTATTGATGTGGACAAAAGAGAATCATCAAATCCTGTTGGATGAAATACCGGCGTTTAATGTTTTTTCCGAACGTGTACAGGCAAGAAGTTTAGCATCAAGTTACAATCGTATTTATACTACTATCAGCCTTTCGGCGGAAGAAAAATATCACGATTTCATCCAAACTTATCCTAATATTTTTACCAGAGTGCCTCTGCATATGATTGCGTCATATCTTGGTGTCAGCAGAGAAACATTAAGCCGTATTCGCAATCAGTTTACAAGTAAATAGTTGTGATATATATCACACAAATTTTGTGATATATATCCTTGCAACAGCCTATCCGTTCGTTGCACTTTTGCATTGTCATTACTGGCATAACACTTAATCAGAATAGAAATGCAAAAGTTACAAAATAAAGTTGTCGTGATTACCGGTGCTACTTCGGGAATGGGCCTGGCTACTGCCCGATTATTTGTAGAAAAGGGTGCTTATGTATTTATTACGGGCCGCAGGCAAGAAGAACTGGATAAGGCAGTAAAAACAATTGGCAGAAATGTTACCGGAATTTTGTGCAACTCAGGCAGCCTGTCAGATTTAGATCATCTGTTCGAAAATGTTAAAATGGAAAAAGGACACATTGATGTGCTATATGTCAATGCCGGAGCTGCAGAGTTCGTACCAATTGGTCAAATTACAGAAGAACACTTCGATATGCAATTTAATGTAAATGCAAAAGGTACGTTGTTTACGGTACAAAAGGCTTTACCATTATTTAATGATCATGGCTCGATCATTCTGACCGGCTCAATCTCATCAATGAAGGGAGCACCAAACACAAGTGTATATAGTGCCAGTAAGGCTACACTTGTTGAATTTGCAAAGTGCTGGACATCGGACCTGAAATCCAGAAGTATTCGGGTTAATGTGATCCATCCCGGTCCTATCGATACCGCTTTATTTGCTCAGCTGCCAGAAGATCAGCAAGCTGCTTTGATCAGTGCTGTGCCTTTAGGCCGGGTTGGTCTTCCACGAGAAATTGCCACCACTGCACTTTTTCTGGCCTCTGAAGATTCCAGTTTTATTACCGGCATTTCCATATCAGTTGATGGGGGTTCTGCACAGGTATAATCTTGTCATATTTATACTATAAATTAAGGAACTAACGGGTAGTGGTTAACAAATGAGAGGTATTAAAAGTAAATTGCTTGTCTTTTATCTAACAGTTATTTAAAAATCTGAAAAACCCTAAAGCTTTTTTCTAATTTTAATTCATTTGTTTTCTATGCTTCTTTTATAACCTAAAAACATTGAACTTTTTACTTTTTGTATTAGCGTAAAATACAATATAAGATTTATAGGCATAAAAGAAGCATTGTAAATTATATCACTTTTCTCATAAGCGTTTTGATAAACACCTCAATAATCAATGTTGTAAATTTTTGATTAAACATACATTGCAGTGTCAAAAATAAGCCGAAGCTAGGACACAAATTAGCTTCTCAACAAGAAGTTAATTCGTGTTTATATACTTTATTTTCAGGCATCTACCTAAAAAAGAATATTGAAATTAAGCAGGTAACAACAATGGGCTGGCAGGATACCTGTTGCTTTTCCAATGTCAGGTAACCAATTGTTGATACGGATAACTTTCAAAGCTAAAAAGCCTGATTGAATTTGTTCAATCAGGCCTTTTACTGTTTAGTTAGGTTTTACTGCTTAAGGAAGTTGCGGATCATCTGCGGAAGAAGGTTTAAGCCTTGACTTTTTATTGGTAAAAATAGCATGGTTTCTCGGGCCAAAACCAGACTTTTGATCGCTGGATGACTCATCAATTTTATGCGGGGTATCGCCGTTGCCGGTATTTTGATAAGTTTCAGTTCTTTTTTGCTTCGTGCTAAAGCTTTCGGAACCAAAATGATATATCAGGGTCAAGGCTCCGAATATATTTCCGTTGATCGTATTTTTAAAGGTTTCAGTACTGATTAATTTAGCCCCGTCTATCGGTACGGTATATATGTTGTATAAACCAGCAGTACCTTTTACCTCAATATTCGCTTTTTGCAAACCAAGATGGATTGCTGCAAAGCTACTTGCCGCATAGGTAGCTTTTACATCGCCGTTTGCAATCATAGTTGAGGCAATTTGATAATTAAACCCATTGTTGGGGTGCGCACGTTTGTAATCACGTTGCCACTCCCCATTACCTGTTTGTGCAGGGCTGCCATTTGAAAAAGTACGGTTTTTTATACCAGTGTTATTGGTTTCACCGGTATATTCAGCGTCTAACGTAAGGTGTGTTCCTTTCCCTTCGGCAATTTTGCCGAGGCCTAAGTTCATAAAGTGTGCCAGCAACGTATAGCGATAATAGGTCATTCCTTGTGAAAGATCAAAAAACCTTTGAAATGAATCATCATGTGTACCCGTTGTTATGTATGTTGCATCTGTTGCCAGTAAAAATGGCCCTACATTTAAGCCAATATGTCCTCCCCAGTTAAAATAGGTGTCTTTGAATTGAGGGACAGCACCAAACGGCCCAAGAGTGGTACTACTGTTATCGTACCCAACACTGCGTGTCCCTGCTCCGGCAATAACCCCGAATTCCGGGAAGATCACAGGTTTTACACCTTTTTCTATAATTTTAATGGGGTTCGAAAAATACAGGTCAGATCCCAGTCTTAGCTCTAAACCGTTTTGAACAACACGCGAACCTTTTTGATTAAGGTAATTTCCGTTTAAAAATTCAGGAACAAAATCAACAGCGTCAAAAGCGGCACGATACTCAGTATGGCGGCTGCCAAAACTGATTCGGGGATCAAACAAAACAAAGTTTTTGGTTTCCTTTGTTTCCGTAGTTGAATAATAATTAAAAATACTAACGCCTATCTGTTGCAAAGTTAAATATGCCTTTGGCCTGATTACTACAGGGGCGTCAGGTGCGGCCACTGCTACAAGAACTAAGTCGGAATTGGTCATATTATTGGTTTTACCTGACCCAAAACCCAGAGACTTTAATTGTTCGGTACCGTGATTGGTCAGCTGGCCTAACCGCTTAGGAGTAAACTCGGTAGTTTGTTGGGCAGGAACAGCACCTTTGCCTTCAACCAAACTTTTCAACAGCTTTACGGCATCGCGTTCACCATAATGCAACGCTGTAAGCGTAGTTAGTTCCAAAGCTTTATCGTGGGGATTATTTTGTATTTTAACCGCATTTAATACGGAATCCTCGGTCAACAATACCGGCCCCAGGTTCCCGGGTACGTTTGCATCAAAAAAATTATTGTTCTTTAAGGCATTGACCACATTACTTTCTTTGCCTTTTTTAAGGTCCTCTGTAAGGTCATCCACAAATTTTTTGGTTGCAGGATGCCTGTTGATATCGCCTTCCTGCAAATCAATTAAATCAAAAAGGGCACGTTTGTAATTCTCATTGGCGTTTTCTTTGGAAATCTTATCTCCCGGAAATGTATGCTCACGGAATTCTGCTACAGCTTCTTTTTCAGCCTGATATTTGTTTGCTGTTTTTGCCTGCTTATTGGCCAAAATCTTTCCGATAGTGATATCTTTTCCGTCGAAATCTATAATTTTAAGTCCCGGCGTTTCCCGTATTTCCCGCGTAGCGGATGTAATCGTGATGGTATTATTTAGTTTTGTACCATAATCACGCGCAATGTAAGCCCGAAACACGTTTTCTTTCCATTGCGGTTGATTGCTTAGGAGAGAGGCCGGATTAGCTGTTACCATTGCCCGGAGGTTTTTTAATTCCAAGGGATTTTTACCAGAAGTTACGTCCGCTTCCTGTTCGCTCCTGAAAGTGACGCTTTCACCTTTTGGAAGATGTTTGTTCACCAATTCAAACAAAACGACAACACCATTGGTGCCTTGTTTAACTACGTATTGCAGGTCATCTTTGCTGAACAGCTGATCAATAGAAACGCCTTTTTTCGGGTCATATTTAGTGGTGTCCGACAAAATTTCAGCAGCCTTGACAGCAGCACCAATAAAACGGGAGTCCGGTTGGTAGGGTTGTGTGGTCGTTTGATAGGTGGTTAGCGGATCACCCGGGGCGCGTTTGGTTTTAACGGTATCTTGAGGGGCTTTGTAAGGCGGGGAAGTTTGCGCTTTAACATTTATTGACAAAACAACACAACCACATGAAATAGCAACACAAATGGAAAATTTGCGTTTAAAATAATTTTTTGTAAGGATAGGTTTTTTCATAAAATGATTTAAATTGATAATGCAATAATAGTGTAATTAAATTTATTTATAGGTTAAATATCAATGAAAAACCATTGCATTACTAAGCGTTCTTACGGTCATTAGCAACATTTAGTTATCTTAGTATAAAATAAAAATATTTCCGCCTCAACAAATTTGCGCAGAAAGCATAATTGGTAGCCGGAACGAGATGCATAAAAATGAAAGCCTAAACATCATACTTTCCCTTTTTCAAAAGTGGCAGGGGAGGTTTTTTTTGAGATACCTGTTTGTATGCTTCTTTTATCAACATAAAAACAGCACCGGTTCAAAGGTTATCTTAATGGAAAAACTCAGCGGCTTTACATTTAGGTTGACAACAAGATTTTATACCGATAAAAGAAGCATTCATTCATTTTTCAAAAATGAAATGTTCCTTTTCAAGCCGGCAAACTTGGTCCTTTTGACAGCGGAATTTTTAAAAACCTTTTTAAACGTGTCTTCTGTAATTTCTTCCCAATCGGCTTTGGTCATGGCCAGCAATTCTTCCGGCGGTTGGAAAGCAGGTTCTTGGTGCAAAACTGAAAAGCGGTTCCAGGGGCATACATCCTGACAAATATCGCAGCCAAACATCCAATTATTGGTTTTGCCCTTAAATTCCTGCGGGATTTCATTTTTCAGTTCGATGGTGAGGTACGAAATGCAGCGGCTGCCGTCCACCACGGCAGGCGCAACAATGGCTGCGGTAGGGCAGGCATCGATGCAGCGTGTGCAACTGCCACAATGGTCTTTGGTAGGTTCGATGTCGTATTCCAGTTCCAAATCCACAATCAATTCTGCCAAGAAAAAGAATGAACCTTTTTGCTTGCTGATCAGGTTCCCGTTTTTTCCAATCCAGCCCATTCCTGCTTTTTTGGCCCAGGCCCGGTCCAAAACCGGGGCAGAATCCACAAAAGCACGGCCGTTTACTTCACCAATTTCTTCGCGGATAAGATCAAGCAGCGTAAATAGTTTTTGCTTGATCACGTCATGATAATCGGCACCAAAAGCATAACGGGAAATTTTGGGTGCTTCAGGATCAAGCTGCTGGTGTTCAGAATAATAGTTTAGCCCCAGGGAAATCACCGATTTGGCATCATCTACCAACAGCCGCGGGTCCAGCCGTTTATCAAAATGGTTTTCCATGTAGCCCATCTCGCCATGAAAACCCTTTTTCAGCCAGTTTTCTAACCGTAGTGCTTCTGCTTCCAAAAAACCGGCTTCAGAAATCCCGCAAAACAAAAACCCCAGCTTTTGCGCTTCGGCTTTGATAAACTGGCTGTACCCGGCTTGTTTTATGTACATGGTGATGGCAAAGATAAGCAGTATCCTAAAAATAAATCTTTTGAACAATGATAAAGAGGATGAAATCAGCTTAAATAAAGTAAATTTAACCACCAGGCGATGCTTCTTTTACCGGCATAAAATTAGAATTTAAAATTATTGTTTTACTAATATTTTTAGTAATTTTGAAGATAATATAAAGAAAGGTTTTCCCTTTTTTAGATAAACACATTTGACCAATCAGCTAAAAAAAATTATGAAAACATTTGATTTGGAGTTACGGGTCGAAACTTTTGGCTCGGTTATCACCTGGGAAATTTTGCTGGAAGATGCAACCAACCACAACCAGCGGGTGCGCGATTGGATGCAGGCAGACAATTACCGGTACAAAAAGCTGCCGGGTTATTCGGTTGCGGACAATGCGCTGTCTGTTTTTGCCGGTTGCCAGGGAATCAGCGGCGGAACCATAACCTGCCAAGTGCTGATTAACGGGGAGATGCAAGCGGAAAAACTGATTTCCAAAGTAGAAGAAACCGATTACGCCAAAGTAAACTATCAGATCGTATGAAAAAAATATACCTGCTTTTTCTTGTTTTTGGGTCGATAAAAACAGCATCTGCACAGGTTTTGCTGGAAGATAAAGACGGCGAGAAAATCGTGAACAACAACGCAATCTTAACGCCGGATATCGGCAGGCTTTCCCTCATCAAACTAAATACCGGCGACCAGTCGCTCGGGTTTAGCTATTTTACTTCCTCGGCCTTGCACGACCCGGCAAAGTATGCGGTGCAGGAATTTGGATTGAAAGCTTTGCCCACCGCCGGTTATGCCCCCGTGTTTAAAAACGGCCAGTTTTCGCCGGGCATTAAAGCCAATTATGGCTTCACGATGGTCAACCCGTTCAACCGCTCTACTCTAACCAAAACGATTGACTGGCTGAGTTTGGATTTTGGATACAACTTTGATAAATACCTGTTGTACCAGCCCAACGCAGTTTTTGCCGGTCAGCTTTATTATAAAATCTCCCAAACCTATCAGGCTTTGGTCAGCTATAATATGCTGCTAAACAGTAAGTTTATCCTCAACCTAAAAACCGGCTACAGCAGGAGAAACAATTATACCGATCTGGGTTCAGTGGAAGTAAACGATATTACTTCTGTCAATAATACGGCAACAAACACACAGCGGCAACTGGTTAGCTCAAGCACTGCCGCAAGAGGCAACTATCTGGAATACAATAATTTTCCACAAATTATTTCTTTTACCCGCGCTACCAAAACGGATGAAAGCGCTTCTGCCGATGCCGGTAAATTGCGGGTAGGTTATACCTTGTTTGTCAAAAACCAGTTTTCATCTTATCTCAACAGGACAGATGCCGGTGCCATCGTATTTTTGTCCCGGCAGGATAAAAGCGGTATCCGGAACCCGGTGCTGGGAATCATTGTCCAGGCGATAAATTTGTTTGATACGCAGCATTTAAACAACGGCTTGCAAAACCGCGTCCGGGTTGGTTTTACCAGTAATTTTTCCCTATGATTGTTTTATACCGATAAAAGAAGTATCAGCTGTAAAGCTTCAATTGTAAATACTGCTGTTGAAAAAACCTAAGTCAAACACAAAAGTGAAACGGATCAATCGCGGATGCAAATCCTGATCGATATTCAATCTTCAGAATGCTAAATAAAATTTTTTTAAGGCAAAAAACTGACTGTAGGATAATCACAAGCAGCAATTGAGGTTTTTTAAAAGGTTGATAAATTAAAGCAATGCAATGAAGCCGTAAAAACCGGGCATCGTTTTTTAACGTTATTGATGATATATATTTTATAATTTAAAATTTAATTATGTAGCTTTAGATCAGTAACTTGGAAAGATAATATTGACTATGTTATCGGTACAATAAGCTCAAGTAAATTGATTTCTATTATTGCTGCTTAACCCAATTAGATTGCGTTGATATGAAAACAGTTGAACAATCTATCTCTAATACTTCTTTTATCCATGTTTTTTTCAGGTTATTTCTAATCCGTTTTTATAAACACGAAACAATCAAACGCGCGGCTTTGATTAGCGTTGTATTGTGCTGCACATTTACCAGGTATTGGGTGCTTTCACAAGAGCAGGTTCAGTTTCAGAACAAGCAAAGACCGGTTTCGGATAAATATTTGAAATCAACTGTATGGCTTCCGGAGTATGTATCTGATCCCAATGGTTTTGATGTTAAAAAAAGCCCCAATTTAAAATTTCATCTTACTACATTTAAGCGGGATAGAGCCAGTTCAGTATTTTATACTTCAAATTAAAGCTTGGTCATGAAGCGCATCATCACCTGTTCTGATGGTACCTGGAACAAGCCGAACCAGGATTATAAAGGTGAGCCGGTAACCACAAACATTCAGAAAATTTTTGAAGCGATTTGTAACAGCGATGGGCAGCAAATCCAGCAGATCAAATATTACGATGAAGGCATTGGGGCAGAAGGTTCCTGGCTGAACCGCTGGCTTGATGGCGCAACCGGAAAAGGTATTGACGAAAATATTTTAAGTGCGTACAAATTCATCCTGTGGAATTATGAACCCGGCGATCAGCTTTATCTTTTCGGATTTAGCCGCGGTGCTTATACAGCGCGCAGTTTGGCGGGCTTGATCCGCAATTGCGGTATCCTGAAAAACAATGATTTATCCCTGATAAGAGAAGCATACCGGATTTATCGCGCCCGCAACCCGATCACCGATCCGAAAGGGGAAGAAGCATTGGCTTTCAAACAAAAACATGCTTATTATGAAAACCTGCGGATTAAGTTTATAGGCGTTTGGGATACGGTTGGTGCGCTTGGCATTCCGTCGCGCTGGTTCCAGTGGTACAACAACCAAAAGTACCAGTTTCATGATACCACACTCAGCAGCATTACTGAATATGCTTACCAGGCATTGGCGATCGACGAAAAAAGATCCAACTTTATGCCTACACTTTGGGAAAAAAGCGATAAAGTTTTGCGTGGGGAAGTACCTCAGTTGGTGCAGCAGGTTTGGTTTCCGGGCGTGCATTCCAACATTGGCGGCGGCTATCCGGATAAAGGTTTGAGCGATATTACCTTAAATTGGATGGTAAAAAAAGCACAAGCAGCCGGTTTGGGGTTTGAGAAAAAGTATCTTGAAACAGCAATCAACCCAAACGTGGCCGGGGAACTGTACAATTCCAAAAAGTTTCCGTTCAGTTTGCTGCCCGATTATAACCGGCCGGTCTGCAAAAGCCCGTTGGCCAATGAAGCAGTAGATCAGGCTGCTTTTGACCGGATGAAAATCGTCCCGGATTACCGCCCCAAAAACCTGAAAGGTATTCGTCCCGATCAAACAACCAGTTAAAAAATTACCGGTAAAAGAAGCACCGGCATCAAACTAAACAAAAATTTCAGCCGGAATATTTATCTTTCGGGCGGATGCGCATGTTCCTGCAAAATATATTGAGAAACCCGGTAAGCCGGCTGGCGGACAAATACGGCTCGCGGCCAAACCGCAAACGTGTGCACCGTGCTTTAAGTGCTTTGTACCGGAGCCTGATCGGGTCGCCGGGAAAAAAAGGTCTGCTAATCCCGTTTAATGCCGAAGGTCGTTTTATTGTTCTTTCCGATCAGCATAAAGGTGTAAAAGATGGTTCGGATATTTTTTTTCAGGCAGAGAAAAACTACCTCGCAGCCTTAAATTATTACGAACAGCAGGATTATTTTTATATCAACCTGGGCGACAGTGAGGAGTTGTGGGAAAACAGCCTGGCACCAGTCCGCAAACAAAACCCGCTTTCTTTTGAAGCGGAGAAACGTTTTTTAGAAAAGCAAGCGTTCGTCAAAATTTTTGGAAACCATGATTTGTATTGGGACAATGACCCGCTGGCCGCCATCAACCTGAAAGAAATTTATGGTGAACATTTAAAAGTGTATGAAGGCTGTATTTTGCAAACCAGCATCAGCAACCGGCAGTTAAGTATTTTTATGACACATGGCCACCAGGGCGATTTGCAAAGCGACGGCAACTGGTTTAGCAAATGGTTTATTTCCAACATCTGGGCACCGCTGCAATCTTATCTGCGGATCAACATCAATACGCCTGCGAACAATGACCAGCTAAAAACAGTACACAACAGCATCATGTCTGACTGGAGCGCACAACAGAAAGATATTTTGCTGATTACCGGCCATACGCATCAGCCGGTTTTCAAATCCCTGACCCATTTGGAAAGTTTGTACCGGCAACTCAGCCAGGCCAAAATTGCAAATGACGAGGAAGCCGTGCGAATCCTGGAGCAGCAGATCAACCTGCGAAAAATAAAAGGCGACCTCGAGCCTGATTTTACCAGCTATCAGCCGTTTTATTTCAACAGCGGCTGCTGCTGTTTTAATGACGGCGATATTACTGGCATCGAAATAGCAGGAGGCCAGATCCGGCTGATCCGATGGAAATACAATGCACTGCAGCTACCTGAAAGAATGGTGCTGGAAGAAGCATCGCTGGAAAGCTTGATGATTTAGAAACTGCAATTACTTTCTATACAATCTTCGTTATCAAGAATTTTTCAGCAAATCAATTGCTTCTTTTATTCCTCCGAAACCTGCAAACAATAAAGCTTCCGGGTTCTTTTAAGGGGAAACCAAACTGGATAGCATTATGGCAACTACAAGCAATTTCAACAGCAGTGAAAAAGAATTTCCGTTGGCCGCCACCGGAGAACCAACCGATCAGTTAGCACCGGAGGAGGATGATTTAGAAGATGATGATTTGGAGGATGATGATTTGGAGGATGAAGCCAATACCGAAGACGAAGCGTTTGATGACGAACCGATAGAAGATGAGGAAGATTTGGATGAAGACGAAGTAAAACGGTTGTTTCCGGGAGAAGATGATTATACCAAAGACGGGGAAGACGAAGAACCGTATGAAGGCATCCGCCACGGTGATGAGGAAGACGAAGGATTGGTAGATGACAACATGACAGGTATGCCCGTTGTGCCGTCGCCATCGTAGTTACTGCAACCGTTTCTGGTATTTTTTGAAGCAGGCTTTTTTAAAGCATGCTTTTTTTATGCCTATAAAAACAGTATTACGTATACGTTATAAAACGGTAAAGAAATTTCTTTTAGCTTGAAAAGCTTTAACTTCGCGATTATTTTTAAATTTTGGTACAAGATTATTATGGTCAGATTTAATAGGTTTACACTTTCCAACGGTTTGAAAGTGCTGGTGCACGAAGATAAAACCACTCCGATGGCCGTCGTAAATGTTTTGTATGATGTGGGTGCACGAGATGAAAACCCGGAACAAACAGGTTTTGCACACTTGTTTGAGCATTTGATGTTTGGCGGATCAGAAAATATCCCGGCTTATGATGAACCGCTGCAAAGGGTTGGCGGCGAGAACAATGCTTTTACCAGTAATGATATCACCAATTATTATATCACACTGCCTGCGGTAAACTTGGAAACAGCTTTCTGGCTGGAAAGCGACCGGATGCTGAACCTGGCTTTCAGCGAAAAAAGCCTGGATGTGCAGCGCAATGTGGTTTCCGAAGAATTCAAACAACGCTATCTGAACCAGCCTTATGGCGATGTATCGCTGAAACTGCGCCCTTTGGTTTATAAAGAACATCCGTATCAGTGGGCAACAATCGGCAAGGAGCTTTCTCATATCGAAAATGCAAAAATTGAAGATGTAAAGGCCTTTTTCAAAAAACACTATAACCCGCAGAACGCTATTTTGGTGGTTGGCGGTGATGTGGAAACCGAACAGGTAAAAACACTTGTAGAAAAATGGTTCGGACCGATCCCGGCAGGGGAAAAATACCACCGGAACCTGCCGCAGGAACCGGAACAAACGGAAGAACGCCGCGAAACGGTAAACGCAAAAGTGCCTTTAAACAGTTTGTACATGGCTTTTCATGCGCCCGGCCGTACATATGCCGCCAGTTATCCGGCAGAATTGCTGGTGGATATCCTTTCCCGCGGAAACTCTTCCCGTATCCATAAATCTTTGCTGAAAGAGAAGCAATTGTTCAGCGAGATCCATGCACATTTATCAGGCAGTTTGGATGCAGGGATGCTGATCATTGAAGGAAAACCAACTGAAAACATCAGCATAGAAGAAGCAGAAGCAGCCGTTTGGGAAGAGCTGGAAAAGCTGAAAAACGAACTGGTGCCGGAAGCTGAACTGACCAAAGTCAAAAATAAAACAGAATCTACGATGGTTTTTTCCGAAATGTCCCTGCTGGAAAAAGCAATGAACTTAGCATATTTTGAATTGATGGGCGATGCCGAAAACCTGAACCATGAAACTGAAAAACACCTGGCGATAACTGCGGAAGAAGTCCGGGAACAAGCCCAAAAAATCTTTCGGCGCAAAAATTTATCGACCTTGGTTTATCTGGCAGAAGAGGTTGCAGAAACGGCAACGGTATAATTTATATAGATAAAAAGAGTATGTTAAACAGAACTATAGTGCCGGAATTCCGTGGGATCGATGAATTGGCACTCATCAGGCCGCAGGAAATACAATTAGACAACGGCTGCAAAATATTTTCTTTCAACTCCGGCGAACTGGAACTGGTGCGCCTGGAATGGATTTTCAGCAACCTGAATTTTAATCCTGCAAAACCGCTTTCAAATGCTGCGGTAAATTCTTTGCTTTCCGAAGGCACCAGCACGCGTACCGCAGCACAAATTGCAGATGAAATAGATTTTTACGGCGCATTCCTGCAAATGGAATATGGTGTTGACCATTCGCAGGTAACGCTTTATACATTGAACAAGCACTTGGGAGCAACGCTGCCGGTGATCAAAGATTTGCTGACCAATTCTATTTTCCTGGAAAAAGAATTGGAAACTTACATCCGAAACCAGCAGCAAAAGTTACAGGTAAGCCTGCAAAAAAATGACGTGGTAGGGCGGCGCAACTTTAACAAAGCCTTGTATCCGGGCACTATTCATGGTTTTGCACCGGAAGCAGAAGATTTTGCGCAGATAAAGCAAGCAGATTTACGGCTGCATTTTCAGCAGCAATATCAGCCGGCCAATTGTACTTTGGTAGTGGCAGGCAAGGTAGATGAGCATACGCTGAACCTGATTTCGGATACTTTTTCCAACTGGCACAACAGGATCACGGCAGATTTTACGATGCCGGAAGTGGAAAAAGCAGCGGGAGGGCTGCTGTTCACCGAAAAACCGGAAGCTTTGCAATCGGCTATACGGATAGGATTTTCTACCATTAACCGCAGCCATCCTGACTTTCCCGGCCTGCAAGTGCTCAACACTGTTTTGGGCGGCTACTTTGGCTCACGGCTGATGACGAATGTCCGCGAAGACAAAGGTTATACTTATGGCATTGGCTCGGCTATTGTTTCCTTCAAAAAAACAGGTACGTTTTTTATTGCGACCGAAGTTGGTGCAGCCGTTTGCCGGGAAGCCTTACAGGAAATCGAGAAAGAAATTAACCTGCTAAAAACAGTATTGATCCCGGATGAAGAACTTTCGCTGGTGCGAAATTACATGATGGGCTCTTTATTGGGAAGTTTGGAAAACGTTTTCTCTCATGCGGACAAGTTTAAGAACTTGTATTTCTCCAACTTGGATTATGATTATTACAAGTGTTACACCGAAACCGTTCAAAACATCACCGCAGAACAATTGCAAACTTTGGCCAACCGGTATTTTGATTTTGAAGGATTTGTAAAAGTTATTGTTGGGAAATATTGATTGTAGTTTGGATTTAGATGCTTCTTTTAGCAGACAATTTTCAACTTCAATCCCGCCACAAGTAAGGAAACAAAACCAAAGAAGTTGCAACCACAATGGCATTGATGGCAACCAGGACAACTATATCGTGCTGACTGGCACTTCTTTCCAAACCGTCCATCGCATTTTTGGAGAAGCGTACCAGTAGTAAAATAACCGGAATAATAATCGGGAAACATAAAATTGCCATTAGCGTTCCGTTATTTCCTGCTTTAGCGGCAATCGCTGAAAGCATGGTAAAAACCATCGAAAAACTAATACTTCCGCTTAAAACAGCTAAGTAATAGTACAGCGGATCGCCCAGCGTATTTTTAAAAAACAAAAGGTAAACCAACAGCGCAAGCGTGCTTAAAAGCATCATCAATAAGCAATTGTAAATAATTTTGGCCAGGATGATTGCCTTTGCGCTGGCAATGGTATAATAATACAGCAAGCGGTTGCTGCTTTCCTGCATAAAGCTTTTGGCAATGGCATTTACAGAGGCAAAAAGCAGGATGATCCAAAATAAAACGTTCCACACAATCGGATAACCTTGGTTATTGCTGAAACCAGGAGATAAATTAAAAGAAATATAACATACAAAAACGGTGGAAACGACGTAAAGCAGTACGCCGTTGAACGCGTATTTCGAGCGCCACTCCAGCAGGATTTCTTTTTTTAATAAAAATTTTACCTGGTTCAATAAAGTCATCAGCGGCAAAGATAACAAGCGCGGGCAAGCTTTAAATTTATTTTATATTTGAGGATGAACTTTGCCCATTACCGTTCGCCGATTGGAATTGTCAGGATAGAAGAAACCGAAGGAAACATCAATTCAATTTCTGTTTTGGATGAAGAAGTTGAAATTATAGAACCACAAACCGAGGTAACTAAATTAGCCGTACAACAACTGCACGAATATTTTGCCGGTAAAAGAAGCATGTTTGATTTTCCTTGTCATCAAAACGGAACACCTTTCCAGCAACAGGTTTGGCAGGAATTGAGCAAGGTGGGTTTTGGCAAAACGAAAAGCTATTTGCAATTGTCTGAACGGTTTGGCAACCCGCTTGCTATCCGCGCAATTGCATCTGCCAACGGCAAAAACAAACTGTGGATCGTGGTTCCCTGCCATCGCATCATCGGAAAAAACGGAGAATTAACAGGTTACGCAGGTGGGTTATGGCGAAAAAAATGGCTGTTGCAGCATGAAGCCGTAATTGCAGGCAAAGCACAAACAGAACTATTTCTTTAGATGGAAGTTATTCTGAAAATCAAAATCAATTATGAAACAATACATCGTTAAAGCATTGGATTTTACAGATGGACAGGCTTTGGAAAGACGCATAAAAGCGCGTCCGGCACACTTGGAAAACGTAAAAGAATTAAAAAGCAAAGGCCATTATTTTATAGGCGGTGCATTGTTGAACGAAGCCGGAAATATGATTGGCTCCACCATGATCGTACAATTTGAAACGCCTGAAGCACTGCAAGAATGGATTCAAAATGACCCTTATATCAAAGCTGAAGTTTGGGACTGGATAGAAATCAAACCGTTTAAGGTTGCAGAATTTTAGGTGATAAAAGAAGTATCTGTGTTTTATAAAATCACTTTCCGGCAGGATGAATACTTTTTCTTTCCCCGGTTCCCAGCAAAGCCAGAATTGGCCCGGCAAATAATAAAAACCAGCCCCAGCGGTAATGGATCAAGCCGGACAAAGTATGTGAAAGCTTTGGAAAAGGGATAAAACTAAATGAGGTATTTACTTTCATTACCGCAGCCACAAAAACCAATATCACCAAACCTAATGTAAACCAAGCAGCAAATTTAATCAGTTGATTATTTTTCATAATTGCTGCTATCAGGCCGGTTACTGCAACAGCCAGCAATACAATTCCAAACGGCTTGTTCAAGTCAAACAGGTTCCATTTGATTAAACCTAAAGGACTAATCAGCGGACTAAAAATGCCTGCAATCAGCAAAACAAAACCTGCAAAAGAGACAAAAGTACGTGGTGCCATGCTGTTTTTATCCTTGTTTTATTTCCATTTTATCGGCAAAATGCGCGCAGTAATCACGCAGGTCTTCTACAATGTTTTTTTCGCCGGTTGCCCTTAAAAAACTGTCGCCCATGGTTTGCAGCGTTTCGTAGAAAAACCGTTTCATTTCATCCACCGGCATTTCCTTCGTCCACAAATCAATTTTCAAGGTGTTTTTATATTGATGGTCCCACAAAGCCAATGTAAATGCGGTTACCGGCAATGCTTCTTTAGCGGTGGCATCCGTAGATTCCCAGGTTATTTTTTCCGGAACATTTGAGTCGTCCAGTTCTATGGTCAGTTTAATTTCTGCTTTTTTCATAAAGGGTGTTAGGTGAGAGGTATCAGGTTTAAGGTTTTACTATGAACTATGAGCCATGAACTACAAAACAAATCAGCTAACTAATAAATACATCACCGCTGCCAAAGTTATAAAGCTTAGTTCTACAATCCATAACTTTTTGGTTTCGGGGAAAAAATTACGGAAAGTGATGTCGAGGAAAGCAATTGCAACAGCAAAAAGCAGGAACATCCAACTGATGGCACTACCAAAGTGTTCATATTGCCCACCCGATAGTTTGGCACCGTTTATCCAGATATCAAAGGCAAGGACAATAAAAGCTGCCGTTGCCAGATTGAGGGGTGTAATCCTGAATTTCATGCTGCAAAAGAACTATTTATTCCTCGGTTTTTTGCCTCTTGCGGCCTTCGGTGCTTTAAACCTGCGGTCATCTTTTTTCTTTAAAGGCATACTTTTTTGATTGGAAACTTTCTTTTCGTGGAAAGCACCTTTAAAATCCGGGTTCTCTTTCCGCAACTGTAAATCGATTTCCTTGTTTTGTTCCTGCCGCTCGTCGTAGCCGGTTTCCTCCACAAAAACACCTTGCGGAATAGGCAGGATTTCTATTTTTTGCCGGATCAGCTTTTCTATTTTCTTCAGGTAATATTCTTCCGAAGGTGCGCAAAAAGTGATGGCTTCACCAGATTGCAACGCTCTGCCTGTACGGCCAATACGATGCACGTAATCTTCGATCACCACCGGAACATCAAAGTTGATCACATGGCTGACAGCACTTACATCAATCCCGCGGGAAGCCACATCGGTAGCTACCAATATTTTTACTTCATCATTTTTGAAGGAGTTGATGGAGTTGATTCGCGTATTCTGGCCTTTATTGGCATGTAAAACTTTTACCTGGTCTTTTCCGAGTTTGCGTTCTAAAAACTTAAAAACATCTTCTGCGGATTGTCGGGTTTTACAAAAAACAATCAGCTTAGTAATACTTTCCGGATCTTCCAGCAGTTTTTTAAGCAGGTTGATCTTGGTTTTCATGTTCGGCACAAAGAATAGTTTTTGCACTACGGTTTGCGCTGGCGTTGCCTGTGGTGTAACTTCAATCACCGTTGGAAACTCGAGAAAATTACCTGCTAAAAGATGTATCTTATCGCTCATGGTGGCCGAGAACAACAGGTTTTGTCTTTTTCTCGGAACCACTTCCAAAATGCGATTGATTTGCGGCATAAAACCCATATCCATCATCTTATCAGCTTCATCCAAAACTAAAACCTGCAACGTTTTAGTCATGATATGACCAGCCAGATACAAATCCAGAAACCTTCCCGGCGAAGCAACAATAATATCAACGCCTTTTTGGAGCTGTTCAATTTGTGTTTTCGGCCCCAAACCGCCGTACAAAACGATGGTGCGCAAATCGGTATTGATTGCATAAGCTTTGATATTTTCGGCAATCTGCATGGCCAGTTCGCGGGTTGGCGAAATGATCAAAGCGCGCGGCGCATCGCCTTGCGCATATTTCAGTTTCATCAGCAAAGGCAACACGTAGGCAGCGGTTTTCCCGGTTCCGGTTTGGGCAATTCCCATTACATCCTGACCGTTCAAAATCGGCGGAATGGCTTTTTGCTGGATCGGCGTTGGTTCGGTGTAACCGGCATCGGTTAGGGCATTCAGGATTTGCGGGTTAAAATTAAAGTCCTCAAAAGTTTTGGGCATGTGGTAAAGATAAGGTTTTTGTTTTTGGGGCTGCAGGCGCGTAGGAGCAGAGTTGCATATGATTTAAAGAACCGGCGATCAGTTTTACCAAGGAATGCTTCTTTTATCTACCTAAAATCAGAAGTCTAAACAGGATTTAAACTTCTTAAAAAACGTAAAATATGGGTACATTAACCACATGAAAAAATACGTCTTTTTAGTTTACATACTGTTTTTATCCACCCAAATTTCTATTGCACAAAACCTTGATTACAAAGTTTATGTGGTGAAGTTTGCCACTTCCGGCTACCCGTTTATGGTGGCAGATTGGGTGGCAGGCGGACCGAAAACGCAGCCCCTTAAAATTGATTTTATGGTTTGGCTAATTATAGGCAACGGCAAAAATATTTTGGTAGATGCCGGTTTTTGGAAGGATATGGAAGATGCCAAGGATTTTAAGCTGAACAGTTATCAGCGGCCAGATTCTGCATTGATGAAACTGAACCTTAAAGCAGAAGATATTACCGACGTGATTTTAAGTCACCCACATTGGGACCACGTTGATGGCATTGGCTTGTTCCCTAACGCACAGGTTTGGATGCAGAAAGAAGATTACAACTATTTTGTTGGCGGTGCCTGGCAAAAAAATGCCAATAAAGGAGGCTATACACCCAGTAATGTACGCCAAATAGTTGATCTTAATCTGGCAGGTAAATTAACACTGATTGATGGCGACAACAAGGAAATTATCCCTGGCATTAAAGTTTTTACCGGCTCCCGGCATACCTATAATTCGCAATACGTACTGGTGCAGGCCGGTAAAAATAAAATTGTGCTGGCTTCTGATAACATTTGGGTTTATTACAGCCTGGAGCATTTACTGCCCGCTGCAGTTGGTGGCACGCTGGATCCGGCAGGCTACGTAAAAGCCATGCAACGCATGAAGACCCTTGTAAGTGATCAAAAGTTTATCATTCCCGGTCATGATGCTGCGATATTTGAAAGGTTTCCTGAAGTTGCAGATGGGGTAGTGGAGATTAAATAGATATTCTTTTACCACTAAAAAATCCATCAAAAAAACTACAGGGCAACCAGAAAGGTAACCACCCAGGCGTGCAGAGGTCTGAGCGGACGCGCGGAGCGATCGGGCCGTTCTTGATTTTTTTAGTTCTTTTCATTAAAAAAAAGAACGTTAAATATAAGTTGAAAGAAGATCTGTCCCTGCGGTTCGAGATGACAGCAAAAATCATCGCCCCAAAATCTATCGTCCAATCTCTTTATCAAAAGTAATATAGCCCGGATACTTAATTTCCTTATTCCCCAAATCCAGAGTAGGTTTTATTTTGATGGTGATCACTGACCTTCTTGCATTTTTGGCACCGGATAAATTTTGCACCAAATCAGCAAAAGCTTCACGCGTTTGGTCATCAGTAATTAAGTGGTAAGCGTTGGTGCTGATCACGATTGGCACGCGCGTTTGCCCGCCAACAGGTGCAACTTCAATTTTATGGTTAACATATCCGGTAAACACTTCGCTGCCTTTCAGCAAAATTTTATATTCAAACTGGTTGATAGCGGCGGTTTCACCGCTTGGATTGGTGATCCTTAAAACCATACGCGCATCCAACGGAATACTTTTGCTGATAAAACCCATTGCCAAACGCGGTAAACTGCCCAGATTGATATTGTCCTGACCTTCAAACTGGTTCATGTTGATGCCCGCCAGGTAAACACTATCTGCAGAAACCAGTTCAAACCGACATTTGCCCAACGCCTTGGCTTGCTCAATTTGCTTGTTCACGCCGCAGCGGCTCAACAAAAAAGTTAATGGTAAAAGGAGTAATAACGTGTATTTTTTCATGCTTCTTTTATAAGGTAAAAATGAACAACAAATTTATGATTAGTTTTTGTTTGAGTTGACGGGAGCGGAGTTAGTTTAAACCAACAGTATTTTTTGTCATTTCGACGATAGGAGAAATCTTGTTCTAAGCGAAGTTGATATGTTTAATCCGATGAAGATTTCTCCCTTTGGTCGAAATGACAACAACTTTGATATCCCCCCGTTGTTTATCTCTTTTCAAAATTTACCTTTGGTACATGGCTTCCATCCTCCTTAAATCTGCTACCGTTGTAAACGAAGGCAAACAATTTGTTTCCGATGTCCTGATTAAAAATGGTTTTATAGATAAAATCCATTCTTCTATAAATGTTACTGCCGATCAGGAAATCAATGCGGAAGGTTTGTATTTGCTGCCGGGTTGTATTGATGATCAGGTGCATTTTCGCGAACCGGGACTGACTTATAAAGGCGATTTAGCTTCAGAATCCCGGGCAGCTGTTGCTGGCGGCATTACCTCGTTTATGGAAATGCCAAATACCGTTCCGAACACGTTGACGCAGGAATTACTGGAAAACAAATATCAGTTAGCTGCCCAAAAATCGCTGGCCAACTACTCCTTTTATATGGGTGTTTCCAACGATAACCTGGACGAGGTGCTTCAAACGGATCAAAAAAACGTTTGCGGCATCAAGGTTTTTATGGGATCATCAACCGGAAATATGCTGGTGGACAATCCAAAAACATTAGAACGTTTGTTTAGCGAATCGCCGATGCTGATTGCGGCACATTGTGAAGATGAAGCAACTATCAAAAGTAATCTGGATCATTACAAACAACTGGTCGGCAGCAATATGACTGTCAGAATTCACCCCAGAATCAGAAGTACAGAAGCTTGCTATTTATCTTCATCAATGGCTGTTGCTTTGGCCAAAAAGCACGGAACGCGTTTGCACGTATTGCATATTTCTACCGAAAAAGAAATACACTTATTCAAATCGGAGCTTCTTTTAGCAGATAAAAAAATCACTGCTGAAGCTTGTGTCCACCATTTGTGGTTTTCGGAAGAGGATTACGCTGTGAAAGGAAACTTAATTAAATGGAACCCGGCCATCAAAAAAGCATCCGACCGCGATGCGATTTTGCAAGCCGTTTTGGATGGAATGATTGATGTGATCGCCACAGACCATGCACCGCATACTTTGGAAGAAAAAGAAAGACCTTATTTAGAAGCACCTTCCGGCGGCCCATTGGTACAACATACTTTGCCTGCGATGCTGGAATTGGTGCATCAAAAGAAGCTTACAATAGAACAAGTTGCAGAGAAAATGGCGCACAATCCGGCTATTTGTTTTCAGGTTGTAAAAAGAGGTTTTATCCGGGAAGGTTTTTGGGCTGATCTGGTTTTGGTGGATTTAAATTCGCCCTGGAAAGTTGCTAAAGAAAACATTCTGTACAAATGCGGCTGGAGTCCGTTTGAAGGGCAAATGTTTCAATCTAAAATTACCCATACGATTGTTTCCGGAGATTTGGTTTGGGGTGATGGAAAAATCAACACCGATAAAGCTGGTAAAAGATTAAGCTTTAAAAGGTAGTGGTAAAAAGCTTGTTTGATAGTTCATTTTTACAGGTTAACTTAGTAGCAAATAAATATCATGGCATCTGCACATCAGCACACGAATGAAGCATTGGCTTTTATGACTTTATACAAAACAATGGCTCCCGAAATACAAAAAGAAGTAAAAGATATGATTGCAACAGAGTCAGAAAACGGAGAAGCAGATATGTTTACTGCTTTATCTTTTGAAGCTTGGGACATGGAAGATGAACATTTGGAGGAAGAGAGTGCCATGTGGGAAAAATTTTATAACGAGCAAAAAGGTGTATAGACAATACTTCTTTTATCACCTAAAAATCATTGTTGCTGCTGTTGCTCCATATATAACCGGAAAGAATTGGTTGGTACTACAACATTATCCGGTGTAAAAACCGGCACCGGCGGCAATTGTACTTCTTCCATCAGGTTTCCGCTTTCATAGCCAACCGTTACTTTTACTTCCAATTGATGCTGGGCATTTCCTTTATAAGTCCCTTTTACCGGGCTGCAATCCGAGAAATTACGGCCGACAGCCAGGCGCACATGTTTATCTTCCACCAAAATATTATTGGTCGGGTCCAAACCCAGCCAGCCATAAAACGGAATGTAAGCTTCTACCCAGGCATGGGTTGCACCTTCGCCGCGCATGCCGTTTTTGTTAGGGCAAATATAACCGCTGACGTACCTGGCGGGAATATTGACCAATCTCAGCATCACCAACAGCAGATGTGCAAAATCCTGACAAACACCGGATTGCAGTTCCCAAACCTCGTCTATCGTGGTTTCTACCGTAGTTACGCCTGCTTTGTACTCAAAATTCTGATAAACGTAATTGCTCAAAGCTTTGGCCAATTGAAGCGGCGTTTGCTCCAATACCTGTTCCCGTTTGGTAATTTGCAAAACTTCGGGCAATGATTTGAACTGTTGCGGCAACAAAAAATTGATGTAAGGCAACTGATACCGAAGCTTTTGCAGTGCCTCCCATTGCTCTTTTTGCGGGGAGAAATCTTCGGGCAGATGCTGTTTGCGGGTAATCACGGTCAGTTCGGAATCAATGACCAAAGTAGAATGCACACCCGGATTGGTGAAAGAACCCACCGTGTTTTCATAATAATCTTTATAAACTTCTATCAATGGGTTGTCCGTAATTTTTAGGTGATGTTCGATAACTTCCTGATAATGGTCCTCAATGGGATAAAGCATGATCTGGTTGGCACTATCGTTTATCGGTTCTTGGTACAAGTAACTGGTTAGGTGGGTAATATGAAATTTAGGCATGGATGGTTTAGGATAAGTGTTGATGGGGATTTTAGGTGGAAATTTTTAAGGTTTTGCTTGTTGTGTTGTTTTGAGATTGTTTAACATGCTTTCCTAAGCGATAATTTGATTTGTTTTTATGCCAATCATTGGTCATCCTCCTAACCACTTCAAAGGTAGAAGCCAAACGCCGGCCTTTCTAAACAAAAGAAAGGTAGCAAACCAAAGCTCCCTCTCCTTTGGCGAGGGCGAGGGGCGAGGCTTTTCAACACTTGTTTTTATGCCATAAAAGAAGCATTCAATATAAACATCAAAAAAGAAAACCTCTAAACAATTTCCTGATTACAACTTTAACACAAAAATCAGTCGTAAGCAAAATAATAGTGGTTAAAAGCAGTACCGATCTCAAAAAGTTCATCTTTAATACCTTGCAGGTATTGCTGCAGCCCTTCTGTTTCCAGCGTTTGCATATCCGAAAACTGTACGTGGCTTTTCAATTTCCCGATCAGGAATTTCAGTTTCTGATAGCTTTCCAACTGTGGGTCCATGTCCAATTTATCAAAAGAGCGTTGCAGCCGCGTAACTGAATACAAAATGGACCGCGGGAAATTATCGTTCCAGATCGTTTGGTCCAGGATATTTCTCGGCCCTAAAGTAGAACGGTAGCTTCTCAAAAAAAGCTCGTACCCGGATATTGAAAGCAGCAGGTAACGCCAGTAAATTGGATCGTGTGTGCCGTCCAGGTCATAATTTTGCTCGCTGAATTTCACATCCAGGATATTGACAGTTTGGATTGCCCTTTCTAAATATTTGCCCACGTTCATGTAATAAAACCCTTCTCCGCGTGCCATCGTAATTTCCGTCGTGCCATAATAAGACATACATTGCCGGATCAGGCCGTCCATCACCGAAATCGGGTCGTCGTTTTTTAAAGAATCAGACAGAAACTGGTCGCGGGTAATGTGATAAAATTCATTCAAGCATTGCCATAATTCTTTGGTGATATGGTCCTGCACAGAGCGTGCATTTTCACGGCTTTGGGTGATCAGGTTAAAAACGGCATTGCCATTCTCTTTTTCAAGCACCATATACCGCAGCACTTCGCGGCCATTTTTTTCCATGCTAAAAATAGCATCATCTTCCAAAAAAGAAAATATTTTTAATACCGGCCTCCAGGTAAACCCGGGGATATCATCCTGCGAATAAGCGTAATTGATCCGCAGCATCCGCAAAATGCCGTCCGAGCGTTCCATATATCTCGACATCCAATAAAGGGAATCAGCAACTCTGCTTAACATATTTGTATTCTTAGAAATGAGCTATTTACTTAATATCCAGGTGTCTTTGCTTCCGCCGCCTTGCGAGGAATTGACTACCAGCGATCCTTCCCGCAGCGCAACACGGGTTAAACCGCCGGGCACGATCTCAATCCCATCTGGCCCGCAGAGTGCAAAAGGCCGCAAATCTATTCGCCTTGGCTGCAGGCGGCCGTTCAGATAACAAGGTGCTGAGGAAAGACTGATAATGGGTTGGGCAATAAATTCGCGGGGGTTATTCAGGATAGCAACTTTAAAACCTTCCATTTCCTCGTCAGTTGCTGCACTGCCGATCAGCATCCCGTAGCCCCCGGATTCATTGGTTTTTTTGATGACCATATTGGCCATATTATCAAAAACGTAAGCCCTTTCCTCCGGGTTGTTCAATTGATAAGTGGGCACGTTTTTCAGGATCGGTTCTTCATTCAGGTAGTATTGGATCATGGCCGGTACATGGATATAGATCGCTTTATCATCGGCAACACCGTTTCCGGGCGCATTCACGATAGCTACATTTCCTTTCCGGTAAGCCGACATTAAACCGGCAACGCCCAGCAAGCCATTCGGGTTAAAAACCAAAGGGTCTAAAAACTCATCGTCCACCCGTCGGTAGATTACGTCCACCTGCTGCAAACCGCCGGTGGTTTTGGTATAAACCCGATGGTTATGCACCACCAGGTCGCGGCCTTCCACCAGTTCGATCCCCATTAAACGCGCCAAAGTGGTATGTTCAAAATAAGCAGAATTATAAATCCCGGGCGTCAGCAAAACAATATTGGGGTTAGAAATATGCCGCGGCGACAAAGAAGCCAGGTTTTTATAAAGCAGCTGTGGATATTCCATCACGGTGCGCACATTGTTTTGCGGCAGCAGGTCCGGGAAGATGCGCTTGGTAATTTCCCTGTTTTCCAACATGTAAGATACTCCTGAAGGTGTGCGCAGATTATCCTCCAAAACGTAAAATTCTCCATCGGCATCGCGGATAATATCGATCCCGGCAATGTGCACGTAAATATCGTGCGGAACGTTCAACTCGTGCATTTCGCGCAGAAAATGCGGGCAAGAATAGATCATTTCGATCGGCACCACGCCATCTTTCAGGATAAACTGGTTGTGGTAAATATCTTTCAGAAAAAGGTTCAGTGCTTTTAAACGCTGTTTGATTCCTCTTTCAATAAAATCCCACTCGGTAGAAGTGATGATACGCGGGATCACATCAAAAGGAAAGATCTTTTCAATTCCTTCCCCGCTGGAATAAACAGTGAAAGTAATGCCCTGGTTCATAAACAAACGGCGCGCCATTTCTTCTTTTCGGGTGAGATCTTCGGTGCTGATCTGCTTTAAAAATTCATAAACTTTTTGATAAGGCGTTCTTACCTGATTATCCGCACACATTTCATCCCAAACTGTTGCAGTTAAAGGGTATTGGTTTAAAAGTGAGGATGAATCCATAATGTTTCTACGATTGTATTGTTAAATCCAGCTTCGGTTCAAGAATTTTTGAAAATGTAACGTTTATTTTTAATCCAACCTGAAAATTATTTCAAAATAAAGTTTAAAGCCGTTTTTTTTAATACTTCTTTTAGCACATAAAATTTTGTATTGCTGTTTTTTAAAGAATTAATGTAAGCGCAGATTTTTATATGCTAAAAGAAGCATCATGTTTTTTGGGGGACATTAAATTAAAACGTTATCCTTACTGACATCGCTGAATATTGTTATAATTTACGGTTTATAAACTATGATTAAGTATTATTGTTGTTGATTATCATCACCTTTTAACCTAATAATTCCATCAATGCGATTCAGATTTACTTTACTGCCCGTCCTTTCTGTATTGGTATTTAGCTTTATTAAAATACCTGTTAAACCAAGCGTGCTTGTTTTCACAAAAACGGCAGGCTTTCATCATGCCTCGATCCCGGCCGGGGTCAATGCCATCCTGAAATTGGGAAAAGAAAATAATTTTTCGGTAGATACTACTTCAGATGCTTCCAAGATCAATGAAAGCAATTTGGGCAAGTATGCAACAGTTATATTTTTAAACACGACCGGTGCATTGCTCAACAATTACCAGCAGGCCGATTTTGAAAGATACATGCAGGCCGGCGGTAATTTTGTTGGTGTCCATGCTGCTGCCGATGCCGAATACGACTGGTATTGGTACGGCCGTTTGGTTGGTGCTTATTTCGACAGCCATCCGCAAATACAACCCGCTGTTTTGCATGTAACAGATAAAAACCATCCTTCAACCCGCGCTTTGCCTGATGAATGGAAAAGGACGGACGAATGGTATAACTTCAAAAAAATAAGCCCTGACATTAAAGTTTTGATCACCATTGATGAGAACAGTTATAAAGGCGGAACAAACGGCAATCATCCGATGGCATGGTATCATAATTTTGAAGGCGGAAGGGTTTTTTACACGGAACTTGGCCATACAGATGAATCGTATGCGGATCCATTATACCTAAAACATCTTTTAGGCGGCATTCAATATGCGATTGGCGATAATCAAAAATTAAATTATGCAAAGTGTACTACTTTGCGCGTTCCCGAAGAAAACCGTTTCGTAAAAACTTCTTTGGTGAAAGGTGTGTTTTTTGAACCTACCGAAATGACCATTTTGCCAAATCTCGATGTTTTGGTTACGCAGCGCCGGGGCGAGATTTTACTGTATAAAAACAGTACCAAAAAGGTGAAGCAAGCTGGTTTTTTACAGGCTTACTGGAAAACACATGTAAAAGGCGTTAATGCCGAAGAAGGTGTTTTAGGGTTGCAGGCCGATCCCAATTTCAAGAACAACCATTTCGTATATATCTATTATAGCCCTGCCGATACTTCGGTCAACCGCTTGTCGCGTTTTACTTTGCTGAATGATTCGATCGACAATAAATCAGAAAAAGTGATCCTGCAATTGTATTCGCAAAGGGAAATATGCTGCCACACAGGCGGTTCTATTGCTTTTGGGCAAGACCGGCAGTTGTACGTTTCCACCGGGGATAATTCCACTCCTTTTGATGAGGATGGAAAACCTCCTTATAACACCCATAACTTTGCGCCGCAGGATGACCGCCCCGGCCACCAGCAATATGATTCCAGGCGGTCTGCCGGAAATTCCAATGACCTGCGCGGAAAGATCCTCAGGATAAAAATAAAGGAAGACGGCACTTATGATATTCCTGCCGGAAACTTGTTTAAACCCGGTGAGCCAAACACCAGGCCTGAAATTTATGTTATGGGCGACAGGAACCCGTATCGGATTTCTGTAGATCAGAAAAACAATTTTTTATATTGGGGTGAAGTTGGCCCGGATGCGAATAACGACAGCCTGAGCACAAGAGGCCCGCGCGGTTACGACGAGCTTAACCAGGCCAGGAGCGCCGGATTTTTCGGATGGCCGCTTTTTATCGGCCCCAATATTCCATACCGTCCGTTTGATTATGCGACAGGTAAATCTGGTGATGCTTATGATCCTGCACGCCCGGTCAATAATTCGCGCAACAACACTGGCTTAAAAGTATTGCCGCCGGCCCAGCCTGCATTTATCTGGTATCCGTATGGCGAATCAAAAGAATTTCCGCAAGTAGGGGCGGGCGGCAGAACGGCGATGGCCGGCCCGGCTTATTATACCGATATGTACCCGAAAAGTACCCGCTATCCTGATTACTTCAACAAAAAAGTGTTCTTTTATGAATGGATAAGAGGCTGGATAAAAATCTTGACGCTGCAGCCAAACGGTGATCTTGACAAAATGGAACCATTTATGCAGGATACCAAGTTTAACGCACCAATTGATATGGAAACCGGGCCGGACGGAAGGATCTACGTCTTGGAATATGGTTCCGGCTGGTTTGCCAAAAACCCCGATGCCGGTTTGGTACGGATTGATTACAATTTGGGAAACAGGGCACCGGAAATAAAAAACATAATGGTAAACAAAGCATCCGGAAAAGTGCCTTTGCCGGTTTCGTTTACTGTTTCGGCCCGTGACCCTGAAAATAATAAGCTTACTTACATTTGGAACTTGGGCAATGGCGTGAAAAAACAAACTCTGGTGCCGAAACTAGCTTACACTTATATCAAAAAAGGAAATTACACGGTTTCGGTCGAGGTTAAGGACGAACAAAACGCTACCGCCAAAAGCAAAACGGTTAGCGTGCTGGCCGGAGATTATGCACCAGACCTGAAAGTAAAACTTGCCGATCTGAAAGCGAACAATGCCGGTAAAGCTTTGATGCTGTCCTTGGATTGCAAAGGTTGCCACAAAGTAAACGAGCGGTCGATCGGACCGGCATTTACAGACGTAGCCAAAAAATATCCGAAGAACAATGCTTCGCTAACTCATTTGAGCAACAAGATCATTCAGGGAGGAAACGGCGTTTGGGGCGATGTTTCCATGCCCGCGCATCCAAACCTGAAACCGGCAGAAACCAAACAAATTATCAACTGGATATTTTCGCTTAAATAATAAAAACCCTGATGCTTCTTTTAGCCTATAAAAATTTGTACCGCTTTTTTAAATTTTGAAAAAGTAGAGGATTGCTAATGGTTTTTAGGTGATAAAAGAAGCATCAGACTATAACGGTCAAAATTAGGAAGCTTCTTAAAAACCAATAATAGAAGGCTGTATGGTATTTTGTTGGTATGGCTATTTTTAATTGAAAAAAGTATAATATCGTGGGGGGATTTTAAAACAAATATTAACCGTAGGTCATCCCCCTAACCCCCTTTAAAGGGGGAAACCAACCGCCGACCTTTCTAACAGAAAGAAATGTAGCAACCTAAAGCTCCCTATCTTTTGGAGAGGGCGGGGGGTGAGGCTTTCAACACACATTTTTATACGATAAAAGAAGCATTCAAACCATTAATCTTAACCTAAATAAATTTTATTTCATTTGTTAACAACCATAAAACTGTAACACTGATAGCCGTTTACTTTCTACAATGAAAAAAATCACTTCTCTTTTATTCATGCTGATGATTTGTTGCTCAGCTTATTCACAACGTTTGTCTGATTTTTCCGGAAATGTCATCAACACAAAATCAGGACCTGTACAAGGGACAACTGTCAGTTTATTGAATACTAATTATACATCTTTTACAGATGAAAAAGGGAATTTTACGCTAACTAATCTTCCCTCCGGAAGATATATTTTGCATGTGAGCAATGTGGCTTATGCGGCAGTAAATCAAGCGATCACAGTAGGAAGCCAAAATCAAACCATAACAATCCGATTAGAAGAAGCAAACAATCAATTGGATGAAGTAATCGTAACCGCTCAAAAACGGGAAGAAGATCCGCAGCAGGTTCCGTTTAGCTTGTCAACATTGTCGGTTAAACAAGTTCAGGAATATAAATTATGGAATTTGAAAGATATTACCGCTGTAATCCCAAACTTGTATTCTGCCAACCCCGGCGATAACCGCAAAGTAACGAGCTTAAGAGGCATTGCCACAACATCTTATGACCCAGCTGTTGCAACTTATATTGATGGTGTGAACCAGTTTGGATTGGATACTTACATCCCGCAACTTTTTGATGTGGAAAGGATAGAAGTTTTGCGTGGGCCACAAGGAACATTGTACGGCAGGAATGCGATGGGCGGCGTGATCAACGTGATCACGAAACAGCCATCCAATGAAACAACTGGTTTTGCAGAATTGAATTTCGGAAATTATAACCAGCAGCGGTACAGTTTGGGCATTCGCACTCCGCTGATAAAAGATAAGCTTTTTTTTGGTGTGGCCGGTCTTTATTCAGGTTTTGATGGTTTTTATACCAATCAATACAACAATTCAAAATTCGATAAGCAACATTATTTTTTGGGGAATTATTACCTGAAGTTCCTTGCCGATCAAAAGCTTTCATTCACCTTAAATGTTAAAAATTACGAAAACCGAAATAACGGCCCTTTCCCTTTGGCAGGAAGTACTGAGCAGGCATTGTCAACGCCATTTGTTTTAAATCAAAATGCGGTTACAAAAATGGTTGACAACATCTTTAACGCTTCCCTTTCTGCAAATTATACCGGCAGCGGTTTCAACTTTACATCAAATAGTTCTTACCAGGAAAACTACCGTTATTATACCGTTCCTATTGATGCTGATTTTTCTCCTATTGATGCCGTTTCCTTAATCAATAACTATGGTAACCAATGGAATAAGGTAAAAGCAGGTATCCAGGAATTCCGGTTTTCTTCTCCGGCTTCTTCTGCTTCAGCATTTAAATGGACAACCGGTTTGTATGGATTTTATCGTTACAGCCCAAGCAAGGTAGGGACGCATTTTGGCAAAGATGCAGCAGCGGTAGGTTCGCCAATTACCGATTTCACCAGTATTAACACAAATATTGAGCGCAATTACGGCGTGGCAGTTTACGGGCAATTGGTTTATACAATCAGCCCAAAGTTGGATTTGACAGCAGGTTTACGTTACGATTTTGAACATAAAAAAGAAGAAATCATTGGTGCCTCTCAGCCAGACGGGCAGGAAGCCATCATCACACGGCCAGACACTTCCTCTAAAGCAAACTTCAAAGCTTTTACACCAAAATTTAGTTTGGCCTGGCATGTTTCAGATGCAAACAATTTCTACACAACTTATAGCAGGGGCTTTCGTGCCGGCGGGATCAGCCAGATATCTTCCGATCCTACCCAGCCGCCGCTTTACGCATATAAACCGGAGTACAGCGACAACTTTGAGATTGGTACAAAGAATTTATTTTATGATAAGCGCATCCGCCTGAACCTTGCTTTGTTTTATACTTCCGTCAGCAATGCACAAGTGCCAACGCTCATATTGCCTGATGCAATCACCGTTACCAAAAATGCCGGAAAATTAAACAGTAAAGGCGCAGAAGCAGAAATTGCCGTTACCTTGTTAAAAGGGCTGGAGCTAAATTATAACTTTGGTTATACACATGCCCGGTACAAGAACCTGCAAATTCCAAGTAACGGGACAGTTGTGGATTTAAAGAACAATCACCAGGTTTATACGCCTGATGTAACCTCTTTGCTGGCTTTGCAATATGGTTATGATTTTGACAGTCAGCAAGGGATCAAATTGATTGCCCGCGGGGAATGGCGCTATCTTGGAAATGAGTATTTTGACCTGGCAAACCAAATAGAACAAAAGGCTTACAGTGTTTTCAATGCACGGTTGGGCATAAGCACAAAAAAGTTTGACGTTTTTTTATGGGCAAGCAATCTGGCAAACAAACATTATATAGATTATGCTTATGATTTTGGTGCCACGCATTTAGGCAATCCAAAAACTTATGGGATAACTTTAAGGACAAGTTTTTAAAAGCTAAACTACTTTCTGCTATATTTGGTAAACGGGATATGTTTTTGTCAGGTTCAATTTTATATAAGTTTATTGTACCTTTCGTTTAACCCAATCTTTTAAACCTGATTCCTATATATAGCTGTATAATCAAAACCTAAATCAATGAACACCTTAAAAAAATGTATTTTACCGGCAGCAGTATTGTTTTGTTTAACAAGCTGCCAGCAATCATCAAAAAAAACAGATAAAAAAGCTATGGAGCAAACAGCAATGCCAGACTCAGCCAAATTTAAAGGAACTATTGACGGTAAACAAGTTCATCTTTTTACCCTTTCAAACGGAAAAATAAAAGCTGCAATTACCAATTACGGCGGGAGGTTAGTCAGCTTGATGGTTCCGGATAGCAGCGGGAAAATGATAGACGTTGTGTTAGGCTACAACAGCCTGAAAGATTATCAGCAATATACAAAAAACGGTTCTTATTTCGGTGCTTTAATCGGCCGCTACGGCAACCGGATTGCCAAAGGGAAGTTTACTTTGGATGGAAAAAACTACCAGTTGGCCATTAATAATGCGCCGAACGCGCTTCACGGCGGGCCAATGGGTTTTAGTACCCGTGTTTGGGATGTGGTGAAAACTACGCCAACCAGTGTAGAGCTGCATTATCTGGCCAAAGATGGCGAAGAAGGCTATCCGGGAAACCTGAACGTTAACGTAACTTATACTTTAACCGATAAAAATGCTTTGGATATTGCTTACAAAGCCACTACTGATAAAGCAACTGTTTTAAACCTGACCAACCATTCCTATTTCAATTTAAACGGAGATGGCGGAACAATCAATAACCACATATTGCAATTAAACGCCAGCAAGTTTACGCCGGTTGATTCTACCTTAATCCCAACAGGAAAACTGGAACCGGTTGCCGGAACGCCGTTTGATTTTACCAAGCCGGAAAAAATCGGTTCGCGCATTGATGATAAAAACCAGCAGTTGATTTATGGAAAAGGTTACGACCATAATTTTGTGCTGTATGCATCGAAAGAAAAAGGTGAGCATTTAGCCGCTACTGTTGTTGGCGATAAAAGCGGCATCGAAATGCAGGTTTATACCGATCAGCCGGGCATACAATTTTATGGCGGAAACTTTATGGAAGGCGGCGATAAAGGCAAAAGCGGAAAACCTTACGAACACAGAACTGCTTTATGTTTGGAAACTCAGCATTTTCCGGATTCGCCCAACCAGCCGCAGTTTCCTACAACAACTTTAAAAGCCGGAGAAACCTTTACTTCGCAAACTTCCTATAAATTTCCAGAGAAGAAGTAAAGGATTTAGGTTGCTAAAAGAAGCATCTGTTTTAACATAAAGAAGGGCGATTTAACAATCGCCTTTTTTTATGTATCAGTTTTATGTGTACGTTCTTTTGTCTTGATACAAAAGAACCAACGAGATCAAGAACAACCCGATCCCTCCGGGCGTTTGTTCCGGCCTTCCCGCACCTGGGCGTAGATTGCATTGCGTATAACTTGTCCGCTTTGTCATGCTGAGCGTAGTCGAAGCATAATATTTCTTTCGAAACCAGCGTCGCCCGAAAGGTAATCACCCAGGTGGGGAAAGGCCCGGACGGGTGCGCGGAGCGACTCAGCCGTTGGCCTGGTTGCCCTGCGCCAGTCCTTCAATGTTGATGGCCAGCAAGCGCATAGCGCCCAACAGACTGTCTTTATCCTGGTTTTTCACGGCGATGGCCGCACGATCACCGTTTGCCGCCGCAACCAGGTTGGTGGAATACGTGTTTTTAACCTGCATAAAGTCCGAGAGCGTAGGCATTGTAACCGGGAAATCGGGGTTACCGGTTAACGCAGCAATAATTTTTCCGCTTTTAAGGTCCAGGTTAGATTTACTCAGTTTGGAGTAATCTTTAATCAACGTAACAAATTTCATAAGTTAAAAGCCGTTTTAAACCCAGAAATATTTCGGGGTTATGCATAACTGTGCGGGTTTGTACGGGCACAAAAAACAAACGTCTGCGCCCGTTGCCGCCAGTTACCGGGCAGCAAGCCGAAATGATATAATTTATTGATTTCTATAAGTTGACAACGTTTTTCTATCTCCTTGCGGGATGCTTCTTTTATCGCCTTATTTCTACCAAAAGCTACCCTTATACACAGGGAAAAAGCCGTTTTCCCGTTGGTATTTTGCGTTTTCCCGTTGGTATTCTCCACTTTCCCGTTGGTAAACAGGCTTTTCCCGACGAGAAAAAGCTTTTTCCCGTTGGTATTTTGCGTTTTCCCGTTGGTAAATCAGGATAAACCGTGGATAACCAGCCTTCCCCTATGGGTAAAGAAGTTGGGATTGTTAATAAGTAAGAAATTTAGGTGGATAAAAGAAGCACGACAACCGCCGATACCGCCAACGCTGTGGATAAACGCCCGGTTAATTCTCCTTTTGCGGCAAATCATGTTTAACGATTAGAATTTTGAATGATCTTACCCGCTTCCGCAGCCAATGGATCAACCCAAAACAAGCTACGTTAGCTGTTAAAACAAACGGACTAACCAACCGGCTGCGCAACGCGGCACAAACAAATAAGGAAGATAATTTAGGGAAAGGATAACAAAAAAAATTTCGGCGGGTTAACGGCTGCAACAGAAGCTGAAGGTATGGTATTCTGTCGTAAAGATTTGTCGCCGGTAATAAACGGCTTTAGTTACTGGTTTAAATGCAGATGCAGTTGTTCGCGCGTGAGCTTAAACTCTGCACAAAGCTGGAAAATAGTGAGCCTGCTTACCTCGTACTTTGCGCAATACTTGCTTAGCTCGTGGCGGCAGATGGTTTCGCATTGCTGCGTTAGCCTTTGCAGTAACTGCCAATTTACAAATAGCGGTATTTTAAGAGACGACGACTGCATAAAGCTGATTTTTAAGAGGTTAGGTTGTAATAGGAATGCGCCTTATTATGGCAGAAAAGAAAATAGGTTACTTATTAGGAAAAGGAATATTGATCAATAGGAAGCTATTTAGGATATTTATAGCCAACTATAATTGTTTCCGCTTATATTGCCGGTACTGTTAGTACCTTTTGATTAAATTGCCCAAAATTAGAGACTTAAATAGATTGCCTTGACTAATATGAACGGAGAATCTTTAAATATACAACAAGACAATTTAGAAAAACTTAAACAGCACTTTCCGGAATTATTTTCGGAAGGACAAATTGATATAGAAAAATTTAATGCTGCTTTTACCGGCAATATAAATTTTGCCAACGAACGTTATGTATTAAACTGGGCAGGTAAGGCCGATGCTTTTAAAACGTTACAAGTTCCAACTACGGCAACCTTAAAACCTGTTCCCGAAGAATCTGTCAATTTTGATACTACCCAAAACGTTTTTATTGAAGGCGAGAATTTGGAAGTGTTGAAAGTTCTTCAAAAATCTTATTACAATAAAATTAAGTGCATTATTATTGATCCGCCTTATAATACCGGCAACGATAGTTTTATTTATCCTGATAGTTTTAAAGAAAACAGAGCTGATTACGAAAAACGGGTATGCGATAAAGACGAAGAAGGCTTTTTAATGAAAGAAGGTTTTTTCAAAAAGAACAGTAAAGACAGCGGCCATTTCCACAGCAATTGGCTTAGCATGATGTACCCGCGCCTGTTTCTGGCTAAAAACCTTTTAAAAGATGATGGTGTGATCTTCGTTCATATTGATGATAACGAAGTGCATAACTTGCGGTTGTTGATGAATGAGATTTTTGGAGAGGAGAATTTTGTGGCATCAATTATTTGGCAAAAAAAATACAGCCCGCAAAATGATGCTACTTACTTTTCTAACATGCACGATTATGTTTTGTGTTTTGCGAAAATTAAAAAACAAGTTAAAACAGAGGTTAGTGGATTTTCTTTAAATCTATTAGATAGAACTGCTGAGCAAAACGCCCGATACTCTAATCCTGACAATGATAAAAGAGGAGATTGGAAACCGGGAGACGTTTTAGTTAAAACTTACAATGAAAAATATGTCTATGAGATAATAACACCTTCTGGAAGAAGTGTATTACCTCCTAAAGGAAGATGTTGGCGATATTCGAAAGAAAGATTTAAAGAACTTGTTGAAGACAATAGAATATGGTTTGGAAATGAAGGAAATACTGTTCCTTCAATAAAGCGATTTTTAACAGAAGTAAAACAAGGAATAGTTCCTTCTACATTATGGCTAAGGCAGGAAGTTGGAGATAATCAAGAAGCAGCGAATGAGTTAAAGATACTAATGGATGGACTATTTTTTGAAACTCCAAAACCTACAAGGCTTATAAAAAGAATACTTGAATTATCTGCAAACTCAGAGGAAGAAGATATAATCCTCGATTTTTTTGCAGGTTCAGCAACCACCGCCCAAGCAGTTTTAGAACTTAACAAAGAAGATAACGGTAACCGAAAATTTATATTGGTTCAATTACCAGAAGTAACGGATGAAAACACGGAAGCATATAAAGCAGGTTATAAAACCATTGCAGCTATTTCCAAAGAACGCATCCGGCGGGTCATTAAAAAAATGCAAGCTGAAATAACAGAAGAGGAAAAGAAAAAAGCCGGACAACTAAATTTAGGTGATAAAAACAGTATTCCTCAACATCTGGATTTAGGTTTTAAAGCTTTTAAACTTTCCCCTTCCAATTTTAAAATATGGAGAGGAAATGAAATTACCGAAGAAAACTTAACCCAACAATTAGATGCTTTCACTAATCCCGTAAAAGAAAGCAGCCAGGAGCAGAATATGCTTTATGAACTGATGGTGAAAGCTGGTTATGAACTTACTGATTTGATAGAAGTAATCTCCTTCCCTGTTGTGGAAGGCCGGAATGGGGCTTTTTATTCTATAAATAATGGTGAATTGATAATTGCTTTAACTGAAATGAGCCAAACTGTTATTGATCATATTATTGCAGCCAAACCAAAAAAAGTAATTACGCTTGATCATTTATTTGCTGGTAATGACCAGTTGAAAACTAATATAGTGTTGCAGATGAAGGATGCGGGAGTGGAGTTTAAAACTATATAAGATGCAAAGGGATACACTATTTATTGGTCATGCGAATCCTGAAGATAATGAATTTACTTTATGGCTTCAGGCTAAGCTTATCAATGAAGGATACAAAAGTGAATGCGATTTATCTTATTTAATAGGAGGCGAAGAAGATTATTGGAAAAATTTACAATCTATATTAGAAAATAATTCAGCCAAATATTTATTGGTTTTATCCTATTCGACTTTTACTAAACAAGGGGTTATAGATGAATGGGAACAAGTTAAAAGTATTGCAAGAAAAAACCGACTTGAAGACTTCATATACGTTTTAAAAATTGATGAAGTTCCCTTTGATGTTCGTATAGGAGTAAATACTAAAAATCATTTTAGATTCGATAAATCTTGGGCTAATGGTTTAAAAAATCTCTTCATCAAACTAAACAAAGATTCAGTACCTAAAAATCAAACAACCCCTTTTTCTATAGACTCGTGGAGCAAAAATCGTTACTCTACGTTTAGCGGTATATTAGATAAGAGGGAAGTTTATTATTCAAATTGGCTTAAAATCGAAAATTTACCAGAAACAATTTACTTTTTTAAATATCATAATGATACACAATCAAAAACTATAGAAAAAGAAGTATTAGAATTTCCTATTATAAGGCATGATAATTATATCATATCTTTTTCAGATAGTCTGCCTAAACAATTTGATCATTATGACTTTGAAATTCCTTGTATAAAAAGAATTGATATTTTAACAAAAAATGCTAACGCAAAATATCAATCTGAGGAATTTCCAACTTACGAAGATTTAAAAAGATTTTTAGTTCGTCTTTTAAAAGAAGCATGGTTTATGTTTTTAGCTGACCGAAAATTAGTTTTCGTCGAATTATCTGGTAAAAATAAATGTTTCTACTATTTAAAAGATCAGCTTTTCAAGGATAAAATCCATTTTGACTATAATAATAAAAAAACTTATAAACAATTAGTAGGTGAGTATGGAGAGGCATATTGGCATTATGGTTTAAGTACTTCCATACTTTTAGAGCCTATTATATGCTTTAGTTTAAGAGCCCATTTGGTATTCTCAGATGATGGAATTGTATTATGGTCGAATAAAGCAAAAATGCATAAAGCTCGAAGATCGAAGGGTAAATCCTTCTTTAATAAAGAATGGAGAAGCTTACAATTAGGATTTCTTGCAAGTCTATCAGATGATTTACTTAATATAAAAGTGCCAATTACTAGGACGGAGACACTTAATTTACCAATTTCAACTGTCAAGTTTTATTGCGAATTTGGTTACGATGAGCCGAAGAATGATGGAAGGTTAATTCCTCTTGATTACTATGAAGAAATAGATGAAGAAGACTTGGATGAAATTGAAGAAAGTCAAATTGACATAGTAGAAGATGGAGAATAAGTTATATAAATTTCACGAACCTCGATTAAAGTTTGCATATAACCAATTAACAGATGATCCAAGAGATGGCTTAACACTTTTTGGACCTTTTGATAAAGGAAAAGTAGATAATTTTTCAGTTGGAATTATTGGCACAAATGAAGGTATTAGGAGAACAAAATCCTGGTTGAATCATCTAAATAAACCTATATATCATACAAAGTCAGATATTGCAAAGCCGTTTTTTCCTGGATTTGAAGAAGTTTTTGACGTCAAAATGAATTTAAATTCAATTCCAACTAAGTACTTCTTTAAAATTATTTTAGATTAATTTGGAATGGTTTAAAATTTAGGAACAGGTTTTTACCAATATTATTGAGTATACGGTTAAGGGAATAAAACAAGGCTTGTGTGTCCTGGTAA
>JAABVA010000176.1_pt1 | contig 84476 bp, 68 predicted proteins | sample 5560331 | NCBI WGS metagenome assembly JAABVA01 (sample SAMN12812661, study PRJNA571458) | rock metagenome | isolation source: Antarctica rocks | place: Antarctica: Victoria Land, Mt New Zealand sud | collected 2016-01-07
CTCGGACTCCCGCTGGCGGCGTTCGTCGCGATCACCCCGCTGGACCCGGCGCAGCCCGACGACGCCCCCGAGCGGCTCGCCGCCATCCCGGCGATCGAGGCGTGCCACTCCGTCGCCGGCGAGGAGAGCTACCTGCTGCTGGTCCGGGTGGCGTCGCCGGCGGACCTGGAGCACCTGTTGCTCCGGATCCGCACGACCGCCAACGTCCGCACCCGCACGACCGTCGTGCTGCACACGTACTACGAGCGGCGACCGCCGCAGCTCGGCTGACCTGCCGGGTGCTTCATCCGCCGCACACGCGACGAGGCCGGAACTCGTTGTGGTCGTACCTGCCGGCGCGGGAAGATCTCCGGCATGATGGGCGGATGACGCAGACCGCCGAACGCCCGGCCACGATCGGCCCCGCCGACGTCCACACCGTCCTGTCGCGGAACATGCTGGCCGACGGCTTCGACCTGGTGCTCGACCTCGAGGCGTCGACGGGCTCGACGATGGTCGACGCGCGGTCGGGCACGCCCTACCTCGACCTGTTCTCGTTCTTCGCCTCCTCGGCGCTCGGGATGAACCACCCGGCGCTGGCCCGCGACGAGACCTTCCGGGCCGAGCTGCTGGTGGCGGCGGTCAACAAGCCGAGCAACTCCGACGTCTACACCGTGGCGATGGCCCGGTTCGTGGACACCTTCGCCCGCGTCCTGGGCGACCCGGCACTGCCGCACCTCTTCTTCATCGAAGGTGGCGCGCTCGCCGTCGAGAACGCTCTCAAGGTGGCGTTCGACTGGAAGAGCCGCTGGAACGAGGCGCACGGGATCGACCCGGCCCTCGGCACGCGGGTGCTGCACCTGCGCCACGCCTTCCACGGCCGCAGTGGCTACACGATGAGCCTCACGAACACCGACCCGAACAAGACGGCGCGGTACCCGACCTTCGACTGGCCGCGGATCCCCAGCCCCGCTTGGACTCCGGAGATGACTGACGCGGAGATCGAGGCCGCGGAGGCCGCCGCGCTGGCCGCCGCCCGGGACGCATTCGCCGCCCACCCGCACGACGTGGCCTGCTTCATCGCCGAGCCGATCCAGGGCGAGGGCGGTGACCGGCACCTGCGGCGGGAGTTCCTCCTGGCCATGCAGGAGCTCTGCCACGCGAACGACGCTCTGTTCGTCCTGGACGAGGTGCAGTCCGGGTGCGGGATGAGCGGCTCCGCGTGGGCCTACCAGCAGCTGGGACTGAGCCCGGACGTCGTCGCCTTCGGGAAGAAGGTGCAGGTCTGCGGCATCATGGCCGGCGGCCGGGTCGACGAGGTGCCCGACAACGTCTTCCACGTCGGCTCCCGCATCAACTCCACCTGGGGCGGCAACCTGACCGACATGGTCCGGGCCCGACGCATCCTCGAGGTCATCGAGAGCGATGGTCTCGTCGACCGTGCGGCCGACCTGGGCCGGCACCTGCTCTCGCGCCTGGACGGGCTGTCGGCGCACCACGACGCCGTCCGGTCGGTGCGCGGGCGCGGACTCATGTGTGCGTTCAGCCTGCCGTCGACCGAGGTGCGCGACGCCGTCGTCGCCGGCATGCGGGAGGACGAGCACGTGCTGCTGCTCGGGTGCGGCACGGACTCGATCCGCTTCCGGCCCGCGCTGACCGTCTCCGCGGCCGAGCTCGACGCCGGCGTCGCAGCACTCGACCGGGTGCTCACCACCCTGGGAGTCTGAGCCGGTGCTGCACGCTGAGCTCCCGCTGGACGCTGGCCCCGTGCTGGGTGTTGCGCTGCTGACCGGGGGACGACGGTGACGACCACGGCGACCCGCGTGCTGGCGCGTCACGAGCTCCGAGCCGCCTTCGCCCGCTCGCTGTCCGCGATGTACGGCCGCGAGGTCCCCGCGTACACGACGCTGGTCGAGGTCGCCGGGCAGGTCAACGCCGACGCCTTCGCCCGCGATCCGGCAGCCGCCCAGCGCCTCGGCTCCCTGGACCGGGTCACCGCCGAGCGCCACGGGGCCATCCGGCTCGGCACCCGCGCGGAGATGCGTCAGGTGGCACGGGTCTTCGCCGCCCTCGGCATGTACCCGGTCGGCGCCTACGACCTCCGCGACGCGTCGGCCAGCTCCGTGCCGGTGGTCTCCACCGCGTTCCGGCCGACCGACCCGGAGGAGCTGGCGCGCAATCCCTTCCGGGTCTTCACGTCGCTGCTGACGGTGTGGGACGAGCAGTTCTTCGACGTCGACCTGCGGGCGCGCCTCGGGGAGTTCCTCGCCCGTCGTGAGGTCTTCGGCCCGGAGCTGCTCGCCCTCGCAGACCGGGCGGACGCGGAGGACGGTCTCGGCGGGGACGACGCCCGGCGGTTCCTGGCCCTTGCCACCGCCGCGTTCGAGCTGTCCCCCGAACCGGTCGACCGCGCCTGGTACGCCGAGCTGGAAGCGATCTCCCCGGTCGCGGCGGACATCGGCGGGGTCGGCTCGACGCACATCAACCACCTGACGCCGCGGGTGCTCGACATCGACGACCTCTACGAGCGGATGACGGCGCGCGGCATCACGATGATCGACGAGATCCAGGGTCCACCCCGCTGGGACGGCCCGGACGTCCTGCTCCGCCAGACCTCCTTCCGCGCGCTGTCCGAGCCGCGGGCGTTCCGCGAGCCCGACGGCACCGTGGCGGCGGGCTCGCTGCGGGTGCGTTTCGGGGAGGTCGAGGCCCGCGGGATCGCCCTCACCCCGGCAGGGCGCGCGCTGTACGACGACCTGCTCGCCGAGGTCGATGCGCGCCTGGCTGCTCGCGCGGCGGCCCGAGTGGACGCCGCTCGACGCGACGCTGCCCGACCCGAGGCAGCCGGAGCCGGCGGGACCGCACCGAAGCAGGGCGGCGGCGACGACCGTTCGGCGGTCGCCCGGGCCGTCTGGGCGGAGCGCCTGCCGGCCACCGAGGACGGCCTCGCCGACGCCGACCTGGCGTTCTTCACCTACGCCCTGACCGATCGGGGCCGAGCTGCCCAGGGTGCCCGGGCACCGCAGGGTGCGGGGACCGGCCCACACACCGGCGAGCCCGACCTGGCCACCGACCGGGTCGGTCCGATCGACCTGGCGGCTGCCGTCGCCGCCGGCCTCGTCCGTCGGGACCCGATCGTCTACGAGGACTTCCTGCCGCGGTCGGCTGCCGGGATCTTCCGCTCCAACCTCGCCGGCGGGGCTACCGGCCCTGTCGGCTCCGCCGGCGCCCGCGGACACAGCCCGGGCGGTGCTGCCGGACGCCCGGGCAGCGGCGAGACGAGTACCACGGCCGACCGCAGCGGCGAGCTCGCCTGGATGGCCGAGATGCTGCAGCGCCCGGTGGCCGACCCCGCCGATCTCTACGCCGCCCAGCGCGCAGTGTCCGTCGCCACCGTCACCGCCGCGCTCGGGCTCGGCGCCCGGGGGGTCGCCCGGTTCGCACCGCCCGCCGCGACCTCGGCACCGTCCCGCTCGAAGGAGAACGCATGACCGTCAGCACTCCCCCCGCGCCGACCGGCTCCCGTCCGGGAGCCGACCGGCCGGCCACCGATCCCGCGAGCGCCACCGCTCCCGCGCTGGGCGCCGATGCTCCGGACGCCACCGCCCCGAGCGCGCCGGGCGGTGGGCTGCCCGCCACCGACGAGCTCCGCGAGCGCGCCCGCGCGGCGCTGACCGCCTGTGGCGTCGGCGACGACGCGCACGGCCCGGGGCTCAGCCCCCGACTCAGCGCGCGGACCCCAGTCACCGGCGAGGTGCTGCTCGAGGTCCGGTCGACCACGTCGGACGAGGCGGTGGCGGCGATAGCCGACGCTGCACAGGCGTTCCGGACGTGGCGGACCGTCCCCGCACCGGTCCGCGGCGCGCTGGTCAAAGCCTTCGCCCGCCTCCTGGAAGACCACCGGGACGACCTCGCCACCCTCGTGACGCTCGAAGCCGGGAAGACCGCGTCGGAGGCGGCCGGCGAGGTGCAGGAGATGATCGACGTCGCCGACTTCGCGGTCGGCCTGTCCCGCCAGCTCTACGGCCGCACGATGCCCTCGGAGCGGCCCGGGCACCGCCTGGCCGAGACCTGGCAGCCCCTCGGCGTCGTCGGCGTGATCTCGGCCTTCAACTTCCCGGTCGCGGTGTGGGCGTGGAACACGACGCTCGCCCTGGTGTGCGGCGACACGGTCGTGTGGAAGCCGTCGGAGAAGACGCCCCTGACGGCGCTCGCCTGCAGCGCGCTGCTCGACCGGGCAGTCGCCGCCGCCGGGGCGCCGGCCGGCGTCCACCGGCTGCTGCTCGGCGGTGCCGACGTGGGTGGCGTCCTGGTCGACTCCCCGTCGGTGGCGCTGGTGTCGGCTACCGGGTCGACCCGGATGGGCCGGACCGTCGGCCCGCGGGTCGCCCAGCGGTTCGGCCGCACGCTGCTCGAGCTCGGCGGCAACAACGCCGCGGTGGTGGCGGCGTCGGCGGACCTCGAGCTGGCGACGCGGGCCATCGTCTTCGCCGCCGCCGGGACCGCCGGGCAGCGGTGCACCACGATGCGCCGCGTCATCGCGCACAGCTCCGTCGTCGAAGCGCTGGTGGACCGACTCACCACCGTCTACGGCAACCTCCCGATCGGGAGCCCGTTCGCCCCGGGAACGCTGGTCGGCCCGCTCGTCGACGGCGCCGCATACGACGCGATGCAGCAGGCACTCCAGCGGGCGGTGGCCGAGGGCGGCACCGTCCTCGCCGGCGGCGGGCGGCGCCTCGCCGAGGACGCACCCGACGCCTGGTACGTCGAGCCGGCGCTGGTCCGGATGCCGTCCCAGACGGCGGTCGTCCGGGAGGAGACGTTCGCGCCGATCCTCTACGTGATGGCCTACGACGACCTCGACGAGGCGATCGCCGTCCACAACGACGTGCCCCAGGGGCTGTCATCGGGGATCTTCACCCAGGACCAGCGGGAGGCCGAGCGGTTCACCGCGGCCGACGGCGCCGACTGCGGGATCGTCAACGTGAACATCGGCACGTCCGGAGCTGAGATCGGCGGGGCGTTCGGCGGCGAGAAGGAGACCGGCGGCGGCCGCGAGTCCGGCTCGGACGCCTGGCGTGCCTACATGCGCCGCGCGACCACTACCGTCAACTACTCCGGCGAGCTCGTGCTCGCCCAGGACGTCACCTTCCTCTGACCCGTGGCCGAACGAGTGTGGATCCCCAGTCGCTGACCGACTGGGGATCCACACTCGTTCACGCGGTCACCGGTCGACGGCCCGTCGGATCACGGCGACGACACAGGTCGGGTCCCGCGTCAGGTCCGCCCAGGTGAACCGGAGCACGGTCCAGCCGGCCAGTACCAGCACGTTCTGACGGACCCGGACCCGGTCTCGCTCGAAGCGGTCACGGGTGTGGTGCCATGCCCACCCGTCCACCTCGACCGCCACCTTCTGCTCCGGGAAGGCGATGTCCACGATCGCCCGGCCGACCGGGTGGTTGGGCCGCCACCCGCCGACGCCCGCGGCGCGCAGCAGGTCATGCGCGACCCGCTCGGACGTCGACGCCGCACCGTCGGCAGCCGCCGCCATCAAGGTGTCGACCGCGGCGACCCCGCGGCGACCGCGCCAGCGTTCGAGGGCGGCCGCCAGCTCCCCGTACCCGAGGCCCTGCTGCAGGGCCCGATCGAGCAGCTCCGGGCCATCACGGCCCGCCACGGAGAGGCACTGGAGCACCGCGAGCGCACAGCCCACCACCGGGAGTCGCCGCCGGACCGTCCGGTCACGCCGCTGCAGGTCGCTCCTCGTCGACCGGACGCCGACCAGCCGCCGCGAACAGGCCCGGGGCAGGACGACCTCGGCGCCGGGCGGCGGCTCGTCGAGCAGCCCGTGACACCAGGCCGCGCTGCGACCCGAGACCACCGCGACCGGCGCCGAGAGAACCGCAGCCCACATGGCCCCGAGCCGGTCCGCCGGCAGGGCCACCAGCCGATACGCGCGCGGCTGGACGCGCTCCCACTCACGATTGCCGAGCCGGCGGCTCACCCCGGCCTGACTCAGCCCGGCTGCCACCGCCTGCCCGAAGCCGACGACCCCGCCCTGCCGGCCGGCGAGGCCGAGGAGGTCACGGTCCGGGCCCGACGTCATCCCCCGAGCGAACCGGCTGCCTCGCCGCCCACCCAGCGGGCGCCCTCTGCCCGTGGACACCGGCCGCAGGAAGAACGAGTGTGGATCGCCAGTCGGTGACCGACTGGCGATCGACACTCGATCGCGCCGTTGCCGGTCAGGCGGGCTCGCCCGGGTGCAACCAGACCACGCCGTCCACGACCTCGACCCGGTGGGTCCGGGCCGGGCGGGTGGCCGGGAGGCTCAGGGGCGCGCCGTCGCTCAGGCGGAACAGGGCGCCGTGCAGCGGGCACTCGACGCAGCCGTCCTCGACGTAGCCCTCGGCGAGTGACGCCTGGGCGTGGCTGCAGGTGTCGTCCAGGGCGAAGACGCCGTCGCCATCGCGGAAGACCGTGACCGCGTCGGTGATGCCGGCAGCGGTCAGCTCCGGGGTCCCGGCCGGGACGGTCCGCACCCCACCCGGCTCGATCTCCGCGAACGACGCGACCCGCACGGCACCCACCCGACCACCTCCGTCCCTGGCCACCACCGGCCAGCCCGCGACGACCCACGACGACAGTCGCCAGCATCGCCACCACTCCCGACGACCGCGCACCGGGGTCGCGGCGGACACATCCGCGACGACTCGGTGCGCGTGGGGCGGATGTGGCGCGCCTGACTCACCACCAGTCCCAAGGCGTCGCCGACGTGCTCGCTCGGCCTCCGCCACCCCGCCACGGCCCCCGACGGTGACCGCGGTCGCGGCGGACACATCCGCGACGACTCGGTGCGCGTGGGGCGGATGTGGCGCGCCCGACACACCACCTGCCCCACCTCGTCGCCGACGTGCTCGACGCCCGCGCGGAAGACCACCGACCCGCGGTGACACGGCCCGCGGACGTCACAGGCGTGGGCGCCGGCCGGCAGTTCGTCCCGGGGGTGCCCAGCGGTGCCGTCCGGCGGGAGGATGACGCCATGACCGAGACGACTGCCGCGACGCCCATCACGGCCACGCCCGAGTGGGCCGCCCTGGCCGCCCACCACGCCGAGATCGGCGGCACCCACCTGCGCGAGCTGTTCGCGGCGGACCCCGGCCGCGGGACCGACCTGAGCCTGACCGCCGGGGACCTGCACCTCGACCTCGCCAAGCACCGGGTCACCCCGCGGACCCTCGACCTGCTGGTCGCCCTGGCCGAGCGGGCCGGGCTGCCGGAGCGGACGCAGGCGATGTTCGCGGGCGCGCACATCAACACCAGCGAGGACCGCGCGGTCCTGCACACCGCACTGCGCCGGCCGCGGACCGACAGCCTGACCGTCGACGGCGAGGAGGTTGTCGGCCAGGTCCACGAGGTGCTGGACCGGATGGGGGAGTTCACCGATCGGGTCCGCAGCGGGGAGTGGACCGGGGCCACCGGGGTGCGGGTGGCGACGGTCGTCAACATCGGGATCGGCGGTTCCGACCTCGGTCCCGTGATGGTCTACGAGGCGCTGAAGCCGTGGGCGACCGCCGGTATCAGCGCCCGTTTCGTCTCCAACATCGACCCGGCCGACATCACCGAGCGCCTGCACGACCTCGACCCGGTCAGCACCCTGTTCGTGGTGGCGTCGAAGACGTTCGGGACGCTGGAGACGCTGACGAACGCCCGAGCTGCCCGGGAGTGGCTGCTGAAGGGGCTGGGGGAGCATGGCCTGAGCGAGTCCGAGCTCGCCGGCGCGGTGGGCAGGCACTTCGTCGCGGTGTCCACGAACGCCAAGCGGGTCTCGGACTTCGGCATCGACACCGCCAACATGTTCGGCTTCTGGGACTGGGTGGGCGGCCGGTACTCCGTCGACTCCGCGATCGGCCTGTCGGTGATGGCGGCGGTCGGCAGGGAGGCGTTCGGGGAGTTCCTCGACGGCTTCCACACGATCGACACCCATTTCGCGACGACGCCCCTGCGCCAGAACGGCCCGGCGCTGCTCGGGCTGATCGGCGTCTGGTACTCGGGCTTCTTCGGCGTCCAGTCCCGCGCGGTGCTGCCGTACAGCCAGTACCTGCACCGGTTCCCGGCCTACCTGCAGCAGCTGACGATGGAGAGCAACGGGAAGTCCGTCCGGGCCGACGGGTCGCCGGTGGCCACCGACACCGGCGAGGTCTTCTGGGGCGAGCCCGGGACCAACGGCCAGCATGCGTTCTACCAGCTGCTCCACCAGGGCACCCGGCTCGTCCCGGCGGACTTCATCGGGTTCTCCGAGCCCGTCACCGACCTCGAGCCCGAAGGCGCGCCGGCGGGGATGCACGACCTCTTCATGGCCAACTACTTCGCCCAGACAGCGGTCCTGGCGTTCGGGCGGACCGCGGAGGAGGTCGCCGCCGACGGCACCGACCCGGCCGTCGTCCCGCACAAGGTGATGCCGGGCAACCGGCCGTCGACGTCGATCCTGGCGCAGCGGCTGTCCCCGTCGGTCCTCGGGCAGCTGATCGCCCTGTACGAGCACGAGGTCTTCACCGAGGGGACGATCTGGGGCGTCGATTCCTTCGACCAGTGGGGCGTGGAGCTGGGCAAGGTGATGGCGAACCAGCTGACCCCGGCGCTCGTCGCCCCCGCGGGGCAGGAGGTCGCCGCCGATCAGGACTCCTCGACGAGGGCCCTGATCGCCCGCTACCGCTCGCAGCGCGGGCGCTTCTGACGACCGGTCGGCCGCCTCGTCCGGTGCGCGGCGGGGCGGGCAGGGCGGCCGATGCGGCTGCCTCCGGGGGTCAGCGGGCACCTGCTCACGGCACCCGTGCCCAGGGCTCCCACGCGCAGTCCGCGCTCCCGCGAGCCACGGCCGTGCGGGGCGCTGCCATGCGGGCCGCTGTCATGAGGGTCGCCGTCGCCCCGGCCGCCGTCGTGGTGCTGGTCCTGGGTGTCGTCGCCGCCGCCGGGAACCACCGCTGGCACGGCACCGCCCTGACCCGCGGTGCACCGCTGGGCGCACGGCCGCTCGCCCAGGTCGGGGCCCAGCACACGGCCGCGCCGCGGGCCGCGCTCGCCGTCCAGCAGCCGTTCCACCTCCCGAGCTGGGTGGTCGGCGTCGTCATCGCCCTGCTGGCACTCGCTGCGGCGCTGGCGGTCGTCCTCGTCGTGGCGGCCCTGTGGCCGGGGATGCGCGCGCTGCTGACGCGCCGCCGGACACCCGCCCCGCCGCCGGTGGCGGGCGCCGTGGACCCCGGCCTGGCCGGGCTCGCTGACCGACTCCGGGCGGGCGTCGACGAGGCCGGCGCGGGTCTTCGGGACCCCGCCCGGACCAGCTCCGACGCCGTCATCGCGTGCTGGCTGGGCCTGGAGGAGGCAGCGGCCCGGACCGGCACCGTCCGGGCGGCGTGGCAGACCCCGTCGGAGTTCACGACCACACTGCTGATCACCCACGACGCCGACCCGGCCGCCTGCGGCGAGCTGCTGGACCTCTACCAGCGGGCCCGGTTCGGCCACGAGCACCTCGGCCCGCAGGACACCACCGCCGCGGCGACGGCGCTGGACCGCATCGGCCAGACGATCGGCCGGTCGGCAGCGCGATCGACGCCCGGGACGCCCGCGGAGGGCCCTCCGGAACCGACGCCCGCCGGAGCTGTCCTCGGCTCGGGCGCCCCGGTCGTCGTGGCCGCGACCACCCCGGCCGCTGTGGCCGCGACGAGCGGGGACGCAATGGCCGCGACGAGCGGGCCCGCCGCCCCACCCCCGGACGCGCCGGGCACCCGGTGACGGGCGTCGGGAGTCGCTGGACGGCACTGCCCGGTCGGGTCCGGACCCGGGCGCGGGTCGCGGCGGCCGTGGTCCTCGTCCTGGTCGGGCTCGCGCTGCTCTTCCGGCTCCCGCTGAGCCTCGCAGCGGTCCTCGGGCTGTCGGTGGTCACCCTCGCGGCGGTCGTCGGCGGGGGGCACGAGGACGCCGAGCCCGGCTGGCCGGAGCCCCGCGAGGAGCCCTACCGCCGTGGCTGGCAGTCCCTCTCCCTACTCGCACACGACATCGCCGTGGCCGACTCCTCGCCCTGGGAGTTCGACGCGGTGGTCGCACCGCGGCTGCGACGCCTGGCCGAGACGGTGCTGACCCGCCGCGGGGTCGACTGGGAGTCCGACGCGGCGCGGACGCTGGTCGGCGCCGAGCTGCACACGGCACTGACCGGCGGTCCGGGCGCCGGTAATCCGCGCGCGGCGCTGGTGCGCGCGACGCTGGACGTGGTGGACCGCCTGCACGCCGAGGAGCCGGGACGAGCCGGCGCCGGCAGCGTCGGGGCCGACGCCGGCGCTGGCGCCGATCCGGCAGCGTCGTGACCGACGCCGTGTTCGGGGCTGGGGTCCGGGTTCGGCTTCCCTGCGGCATCCGAGACGGTCGTGCGGGACCCCCGGACACCGACCGGGCGACGAGCGGGCAGGCTGCGGTGCCGGCCCCGGACCCGGCCCCGGCCCCGACGAGGAGGACCCGTTGACGACCGACCTGGGCGCGCAGGACGCCACCGAGCGACGCCCCGGCGCGCGCGGCGGCACGGATCCGGGCACCACACCCGACACGGTCCCGCCCCCCGCGCACGAGACCGGTGCTGCGGCGCACGGAACCGGCGCTGCGAGCGTCGCGGAGGTCGCCGCGACCGGGCAGGCCGTCCTGGACGCCGTCGGGACCGCGCTGGTCGGGCACGTCGGCCCGCTGCGCCTGGCCCTGGCCGCCGTCCTGGCCGGTGGCCACGTGCTGTTCGAGGACGTCCCCGGGACGGGCAAGACCCTCGCCGCCCGCAGCCTCGCATCCGCGCTGGGGCTGGACTTCCGACGGCTGCAGTGCACCCCGGACCTGCTGCCCGCCGACGTCACGGGCTCCTTCGTCTACAACCCGGCCGACAGCCAGTTCACGTTCAACCCGGGCCCGCTGTTCGCCGGCCTGCTGCTCGCCGACGAGATCAACCGGACGCCGCCGAAGACCCAGTCGGCGCTGCTGGAGGCGATGCAGGAGGGTCAGGTGTCGGTCGAGGGGCGGACCTTCCTGCTGCCGCGGCCGTTCCACGTGCTCGCGACGGCCAACCCCGTCGAGTTCGAGGGCACCTACCCGCTGCCCGAGGCCCAGCTCGACCGCTTCCTGCTGCGGCTGTCCTTCGGCTACCCCGCGACGGCCGAGGAGGGCGATGTCCTGAGCCGCCGCATCGCGCGTCGCCGCGAGGCCGTCGACGTCCCGGCCGTGGTCGACGCGACGACCCTGCGAGCGCTGCAGGCGGGGGTCGAGCAGGTCGACGTCGACCGGGAGATCGTCGACTACTGCGTGGCCCTGGCTGCCGCCACCCGCTCCCACCGCAGCGTCGAGGTCGGTGCCAGCCCGCGGGGGTCGGCGGCGCTGGTGCTGCTGGCGCGGGCCCTCGCGGTCCTCGGTGGGCGCGGCTTCGTCGTCCCCGACGACGTCAAGGCGGTCGCGATCCCGGCACTCGCGCACCGCCTGACGCTGCGCGCGGACACCTGGTCGACGGGGACGACGGCGGTCGCGGTCGTGGAGGAGCTGCTGGCGCGGGTGCCCGGCCCGGCGGCTGCTCCGGCGACTGCTCCAGCGACGGCGCCGGCGCCGGGCCTCGCCGCACCGCCGTCCCGGTGACCGGCTGGCGGGTCGCGCCGACCCTGCGGCGGTCGGGCGTGCTGGCCGTGGGCCTGGTGGTCGGTGGCCTGGTCACCGGCCGCCTGGACGCGGTCGTGCTCGGCGCACCGCTCGGGCTAGGGCTGCTGCTCGCGATCATCGCCGGACACCCGCGGACGGTTCCCGAGGCGGCCGCCGGCACGCCGCGCCTGCTCGCCGAGGGGGCCACCGCACCCGTCGCGGTCCGGGTCGCGCGCGGCCGCTCGGCGCAGGCCGTCGTCGTGCGGGTGCTCGCCGGCGGCAGCGACCCGGGCCCGCACACGAGGGTCGTGTCCGGCGCCCGGGCGGCCGACGGCTTCGGCCTCGGCGTCGCCGGCCTGCGCTGGGGTCGGCGGCTGGTCGCCCAGGCGGACACCCTCGCGGTCGGCCCGGACGGGGCGTTCCTGGCCGGTCCGACCGCCGGGGCCGAGCACTGGGCCACCGTCCTGCCGGGGCTGGACCCGATGGCCGCGATACCCGCGCCGGCTCGCCCGGCCGGCCTGGTCGGTAGCCACCGGACCCGCCGCCCGGGTGACGGCTCGGACCTCCACGACGTGCGCGAGTTCGTGGCCGGCGACCGGCTGCGGCGCATCGACTGGAAGGTGACCGCGCGTCACGGGGGCGCCCAGCGGGCGCTCTACGTCCGGCGGACCCTGGTGGACGCCGACGCCGACGTGGTCCTCGCGCTGGACACCCGGGTCGACCTCGGCGCCGACGCCGCCGAGTGGAGCGGGCTGCGCGGCCGGGCCGCTCTCGGTCAGGGGGCCGGTGCCCGCCCGGGCGGCAGCCTCGACGTGGCGGTCCGGGCGGCGGCGTCCCTCGCCCAGACCCATCTCCGCCAGGGGGACCGGGTGGCCGTCGACGAGATCGGGCGCGCCGGGCTGCTCGTGCGGTCGGGCAGCGGCCGCCGGCACCTGGTCGTCGTCCGCCTGGCGCTCGCCGGCTGCTCGGCCACCTCCGGGACCCGGTCGGTGCTCACCCGGGCGGCTTCGGTCCCGGCCGGGGCGACGGTCTACCTGCTGTCGCCGTTCGTGGACGCCGATGCCGCCGACCTCGCCGCCGCCCTGGCCCGCCGCGGTGTCGGGGTGGTCGCCCTGGACACCCTGCCGGCGCCGGTGACGCCGGACCGGACGGCGCCGGGCGGTGAGCTGGCGCTGCGACTGCTGCTGGCCGAGCGGGCCGACCGGCTGCGGGGGCTGGCCGAGCACGGCGTCGCGCTGCTGCGGTGGGACCCGGCGGCGATCGTGCCGGTGCTCCGCCGCCGCCGCCTCGGGTCGCACAGCGTGGCTGCGGGGCTGTCGCGGTGAGCGCTCCGACCGATGCCGGGCCCGTCGCGGCGCGAGCGGGGACGCCGAGCGGTCGCGGTGACGGGACGCCTGCGACGTCCGTCGTGCCCGATCCGGACGGGCCCGTGCTGCTCGACCCGGGTCCGCGCACCCCTGACGCGCCGGACCCCGACCCTGACCCCGACCCTGCTGCGCCGCTGCCCGAGGTGCGCGGCGTGCCGGGCTGGGCGCTGCACCTCGGCGTCCTCGTCGCTGGGCTGGCGCTGACCGCAGCCGCCGTCGACCCGCATGCCTGGCCGTCGGGGACCTACGTCGTGCTCGGCCTGCTGGCGCTCGGGGCGGCGGTGTTCCCCGCGTCGCCTGCGCTGGTCGGGCTGCTGGTCGCGGCCGCGGGGTGTCAGGTGCTCAGTGGCGGCGTGACGCTGGACGTGCGCCTGGTCGCGACGGCGCTGCTGCTGCACGTCGTGCACGTGCTCGGGGCGGTCACGGCCGCCGTCCCGATGCGGGCCCGGGTCGACCCCCGCGCCCTGCTCCCGTCCGCCCGGCGCTTCGCCGTTGTGGCAGCCCTGTCGGTGCCGGTGTTCGCGGTGGTCCGGGTCGTCGGCGCCGGCTCGGCGAGCAGTGCGCTGTTCGTCCTGACCGCCGCCGGAGCGCTCGCCGTCGTCGTCGCCGCTCTCGTCCTCGCCGCCCGCAGCCGCTGACCCTCAGCGCAGCGTGCGCTGCTGCGACGGCGGTCAGCGTGGGCGGGGTGCGCCGAGCCTGTCGGCTCGGTCCCGTGACAAGGGGCCGGCGGGCGACCCGAGCTGAGGTGGTGCGTGTCGCCGGTGCCCCAAGCGAAAGGACGGTTCACGTGTGGCCCGGCGGGACGCCGGTCGTCGGCGTGGTCCAAGCAACGTTGGGGCTGAGCGAGTAGGCCCCAAGTGAATCGCCTGTCTGCTTGGGGCGAGCGGTCATGGAGTCCGGCAGATGGGAGCGCTGCTCACCGTTCATCGACTGGGGCACCGTGGAGCCGCGGGGCTCGTTGGTCGCACACGCCGCCACGCCGGGTGGGTCCTGCTCCCCGGACCGCGCCGTGCCGTGCGGCGGCGGAGTGCCAGGCGGCAGCGCCAGTGGCGGCCGACGGCGAGGCCGGACCCGACCAGGACGACGGCCGCGGCGACCGCGGCGGGGTGGCGGCCGGCCGGACCGCTCGGGCTGCCGGCGAGGCTGCCGGCGGCGGTGAGCGCCGACGCCCAGACCGCGGCGCCGAGCGCGTCCCAGCCCACGAGCTCGCGGTAGCGGACCGGTCCGATGCCGGCGACGACCGGGACCAGGGCGCCGACCACGGGACGCAGGCGCACCCACAGGGCGGCGCCACCCCCACGGCGGCGGACGAGGTCCTCCGCCCGGTCGACGTCGTCGCGGGTGACAGCGCGGACCGGCAGTCGGGCGAGGAGGCGACTGCCGTGGTGGCGGCCGGCGAAGAAGGCGGCAGCGTCCCCGACGAGCGCTCCGGCCACGGCCGTCAGGACGACCGGGATCCAGCCGAGGCGGTGCTCGCCGACCAGGACACCGCCGAGCACGACCGCGGCCGACGTCGGCAGGAGCACACCGGCCACAGCGGTGACCTCGAGCGCCGAGAGGAGCCCGACCGCCACCACCGTTACCGCGGGGAGCAGTCGGCTGAGCACGTCCAGCAGGCTTCGCACGGCAGACTGCCGATCCCGTTCCGGGACCCCTACCGCTGGCGAACCGCGGGCGGCCGGGACCCCGCTCGGGGCGGTCCGTCGGCGGCGACGATGTACACGCGAGCCCTCACGGGCGCTCCCAGCGGCACGGGTCGACGTCTGCAGTCGACTTCGATAGGGAACCTACCGAGGTCGCCGGGGCGAGGGCAGGTCGAGTGGCCGGGGTCAGCTCCGGCGCCCGGCCCGATAGGTGAGCGCACCGTGCGGCGACGGCGCCCGGCCGCGCGGCTGGCGGGGCTCGGGCAGCAGCGGGTCGGGTCGCTGGACCGGCACCGTCACCGGCGCGTCGGTGCTCACGGTGATCTCCTCGCCGTTGTGGAAGATCACGATGCCGTTCTCGGAGTGGTCGCGCAGGGAGTAGGTGACCTGCGTGGCCGTCACCTCCGCGCGCAGCCGCGCACCCTGCCAGCGGACCGAGAACACCAGTCGCGTGAGTCCCTCCGGGAGCGCCGGCTCGAAGTGCAGGACCCCGCCGTGGTCGCGCAGCCCGCCGAAGCCGGCGACGATCGCCAGCCACGCGCCGGCGAGGGACGCCATGTGCAGGCCGTTGCGGGAGTTGTTCTCGATGTCGCGGAGGTCCATGAGGGCCGCCTCGGCCAGGTAGTCGTAGGCCAGGCGGGTGTGTCCGACGTCCGCGGCGACGATGGCCTGCGTGCACGCGGACAACGACGAGTCGCGGACCGTCCGCTGCTCGTAGTAGTCGAAGTTGCGGGCCTTCTGCTCCCAGGTGAACACCTCCGACCGCAGGTGCATCGCCAGGACGAGGTCCGCCTGCTTGATGACCTGCTTACGGTACAGGTCGACGTACGGCCTGTTGAGCAGGAGCGGGTAGTCGTCGGCGGACGCCTCGAAGTCCCACTCCTGGTGGTGGGTGAAACCGGCGCACTGCTGGTGCACGCCGCGGTCGGCGTCGAAGGGCATGAACATCGTGTTCGCCGCATCCCGCCAGCTGGCGGCCTCCTCGCGGTCGACGCCGAAGACCCCGGCCTGCTCCTGGTAGCGCACGACGGCGTCGGCGGCACCGGCCAGCGCCCGCTGCGCCATCAGGTTGGTGAAGAGGTTGTCGTCGGCGAGAGCGGTGTACTCGTCGGGGCCGGTGACGCCGTCGATGTGGAAGTTCCCGTAGCCGTCGTGGTGGCCGAGGGAGCGCAGCAGCCGCGCGATCTCGACGAGCAGCTCGACCCCGTACTCCCTCTCGAACTCCCGGTCCCCGGTGGCCGCGACGTAGCGGAGGACGGCGTCGGCGATGTCGGCGTTCACGTGAAAGGCCGCCGTGCCGGCCGGCCAGTACCCGGAGCACTCCTCCCCGGCGATGGTCCGCCACGGGAAGGCCGCACCCTCGAACCCCAGCTGGCCGGCGCGGGCCCGCGCCAGCCCGAGTGTCGAGTGCCGCCAGCGCAGCGCGTCGCGCACGGCATCCGGGCGGATGTAGGTCAGCACCGGCAGGACGAAGGTCTCGGTGTCCCAGAACGCGTGCCCGTCGTACCCCGGGCCGGTCAGGCCCTTGGCGGCGATCGCCCGCTGCTCGGCGCGGGCGCCGGACTGCAGCACGTGGAACAGCGCGAACCGCACCGCCTGCTGGATCTCCGAGTCGCCCTCCACCTCGACGTCGCAGGCGTCCCAGAACTCGTCCAGGTAGGCGGCCTGGTCAGCCAGCAGCTGGTCCCACCCGGTGGCCGTGGCGCCCGCGAGTGCCCCGGACACCTGGTCGCGCATCGCCGGCAGGGACCGCTCGCTGGACCAGCCGTAGGCGAGGAACTTCGTGACCGTGAGGGATTGTCCGGGTGCGAGGACGCAGGTGGCCGTGGTCCGCGCCCAGTCGTCGTGCGCCTCGGTCTGGCAGACCGTCGAGCTCGGTCCCTGCACGGTGTGGGTCATCGCCGCGCCGATCCGCAGCTTGCTCCGCTTGGTGGAGTGGACCAGGACGGCACCCTGCCCGGACACCACCTGGTCCTCAGCGGCCAGTGGGTGCTCGAGGATCGCCGCGACCCGCGGGTCACCGGACTGGCCGGGGCCGGCCTCGTTGGCGACCAGCTCGGACTGCACGATGATCCGCGCGGGCCCGTCGACCGGCTCGACCTCGTAGCGGATCGCCGCGACCGCCCGCTGGGACAGGGACACCACGCGCACCGACCGGATCCGCACCGTGCGCCCGGCGGGTGAGGTCCACTCCACCCGCCGGGACAGCGTCCCGGTCCGCAGGTCGAGCGTCCGCTCGTGGTGGTGCAGCTCGCCGTAGCGGACGTCGAAGGGCTCGTCGTCGACGAGCAGCCGGATGATCTTGCCGTTGGTGACGTTGACGACCGTCTGTCCTGACTCGGGATACCCGTACCCGGCTTCGGCGTAGGGCAGCGGCCGGGACTCGTAGAAGGAGTTGAGGTAGGTGCCCGGCAGGCCGTAGGGCTCGCCCTCGTCGAGGTTGCCGCGGAACCCGATGTGCCCGTTCGCGAGCGCGAACAGCGACTCGGTCTGCGCCAGCTGGGCGACCTCGAATCGGGCCTCGCGCACCTGCCAGGCCTCGACGGGGATCGTCGTCTCGTCGATCACGACGCGCTCCGGGCGGCGGCGACCGGCGCCCCCACGGGAGAGTCGACCGGGGGGTCGATCGGAGAGTCGAGCAGCTCGGCCAGGTCGTCGACGACCACGTCGGCCCCGTGCTCGCGGAGCCTGGCGCCGTGGCCCCCACCCACCCGGTCGACGCCGACGACGAGGCCGAACCCGCCGGCGCGACCCGCCTGCACCCCGGCGAGGGCGTCCTCGAACACCGCGGCCGCGGCCGGGGCGACCCCGAGGCGCGCGGCGGCGGCGAGGAAGGTGTCCGGCGCAGGCTTCCCGGCCAGCCCCTCGCGGCGGGCGACCACCCCGTCGACCCGGACCTCGAGCAGGTCCGCCAGACCCGCCGCCCGCACGACGTCGGCGCAGTTGGCGCTGGCAGAGACCACGGCCCGCCGCAGCCCGGCCGCCGCCGCCTCCTCCAGGTACCGCCGCGAACCCGGGTAGGCCGCCACCCCGACGGTCCGCAGCACCTCCAGCACCCGGACGTTCTTGCGGTTCCCCAGCCCCTGCACGGTCTCCGCCCCGGGCGGCTGGTCCGGCGGGTCGTCGGGGGAGCCCTCGGGCAGCACGATCCCGCGGCTGGCGAGGAAGTCGCGCACCCCGGCGGCCCGGGGCTTGCCGTCGACGTGGTCGGTGTAGTCGGCAGCCGGGTCGAAGGGCACGAAGGGGCTGGCGTGGCGGGCGGCCCACGACCGCAGGAACGCGTCGAAGCTCGCGGTCCAGGCGGCGTCGTGCACCGCGGCGGTCGGTGTCAGCACCCCGTCGAGGTCGAACAGACACGCCGTCACCTGGTCAGGGAGCCCGAGCACGCTCCCTGACCCTACGGGCGGACGCCCTCCGTCGCCCCGGTCGCGACGCCCACCGGTGCAGCAGCCGGTGTCGCGGTGGCCGCGGAACCGATGGTCGGGATGGTGGCGGGCGGCTCAGCGGCGGCCGGCGCCGCGGCAGCCGGATCAGCGGCGGTCGCGACCGGCAGGTGGGTGGCGAACCAGCGGAGCAGGTGCTCGAAGCGGGCCCGGCGGTGCGCCGGCCGGCCGGTCCGGGTGAGTCCGTGGCTCTCGCCAGGGAACACGAGGAACTCCGCGAGCACGCCCTGGCGGACCAGCGCCGCGAACCAGCGCTGGCCGGCCTCGATGGGGCACCGCAGGTCCTGCTCGGAGTGGATCACCAGCGTGGGCGTGCGGACCGCCGCCACGTGGGCCATCGGTGACTGCGCGGCCAGGACGTCGGGGTCCGTGCCGCACCACTCGTCGCCGAAGAACCAGCCGATGTCCGAGGTGCCGGCGAACGTCGCCGGGTCGAGGAAGCCGCGTTCGACGACGGCGGCGGAGAAGCGGCTCGCGAGCCCGGGGCGGGTCGTGATCCACGAGGTCAGGTATCCGCCGTAGGAGCCGCCGAGCACGCCGAGTCGCGACGCGTCCAGCCGCCACGACCGCTCCGCCAGGGCGGTGTCGAGGAAGGCCGTCACGTCGTCGAGGTCGAGGGTGCCGAACCGACCGGCGATCGCGGCACCGTGGGCGGCGCCGTAGCCCGCCGAGCCGCGCGGGTTGCACAGCAGCACCGCGTACCCGGCACCGGCGAGGACCTGCGCCTCGTCGTACAGCGACCAGCCGAACTGGGTGAACGGGCCACCGTGGATGTCGAGCAGGACCGGGTGCGGACCCGCACCGGCGGGCAGCACGACCCAGCCGTGCACCGCCTCGCCGTCGGGTGCGAGAGCGGTGAGCTCGTGCAGCGCGTGCACGGGGGTCCGCTCGCGCAGGGCCGCGGCGACGTCGGTCAGGGCCAGCGGGCCGTCCGGGCCGAGAACGACCAGCTCGCCACAGCTCGACCCCGACGCGACCGCCGCGACGACCACCTCCTCGTCTGCGACCTGCACGGCATCGTGGCCGAGGACCTGCAGCGGTCCGTCCAGGACGAGCTCGGGAGCACCGCCCACGGCCGGGATCCTGAGCAGCTGCACCGATCCGCGGTGCCGCGCCTGCACCAGCACCCCGGTCGCGGTGACGGTGAGGTGGGAGAAGACCTCGCCCAGGTCCAGGGCCTCGAGGTCGGTGTGCAGCTCCGGGCGCTGCGGACCGCCGCCGTCCAGCCCGACCCGGTACAGCCCGTCCTGGCGGGCGACGGCGCCGCGCCCGGTCGGGCCGGGCTCGCTCGCCCGGAGCCAGAGACCGGTCCCCTCCGGGGTCCACGCGACCTCCGACACCGTCAGGGTGGTCGTCGTGACCCGCTTCGGGGACGGCTGCCCCGCAGGAACGCTCCCACTGCTGACGCCGACACCACGGACGTCGAGGGTGAAGGCATCGACGAACAGGTCGGCGTGGCGGTGGTCGTGGCGGGCGCTGGTGAACGCCAGCGTCGTCCCGTCCGGGCCGAACACGACGTTCTCGTCGTCGGCATCGCCGTCGGTGAGCTGGACGGCCTCCGGGACGGCATCGGACGGGACCATGGCGACCCCGCCACCGCCCAGGTCGGGGACCGACACCAGGAAGACGTGGCTCCGGCGGTCGGGCAGGTACCCGATGCCGTCGAAGGCGTAGCGCAGGTGGGTGAACAGCCGGGGGGCCTCCGCGCCCGGGTCGCCACCCGGCAGGTACCGGCCGGTCTCGGGCACGCGGGCGGTGAACGCGATCCGGGTGCCGTCCGGTGACCAGGAGAAGGCGGTCACCCCGAGCGGGGCCTCGGTCAGCGCCAGCGGCTCGCCGCCGCCGGCAGCCACGACGTGCAGCTGCGCCTTCCCCCGCGGCGCCGCCCGCAGGAACGCGACGAGCGAGCCGTCGGGGCTGTGCCGGGGTGCGGTGTCGCGGTGGCCACGGGTGAGCCGGACCGCATTCCCTGCGGGAACGCCGGCTCCGGCGCCGGTCCCGCTCGGGTCGGGGGGGCCGGACGCGGTTCCCGGTACCGGTACGTCGACGGTCCACAGCTGGCCGATGTACTCGTCGTCGGCGATGTCGGGACGCACCACGCTGACGACGGCGCGGCGGCCGCCCGGGTGCAGGCTCGGTCGTCCGGGGGTCAGGAGGGCGTCGAGGTCCTCAGGCTGCACGCACGGCCCCGACGACGCCCGCGGCCGGTGCCGACCGGCCCGCGCCGCCGTCGAGACCGCCGTCCACCCCCCGCCTGCACCCGCGTCGACCGCCGACCCGGCCGCGGTGGCGCCCTCGACGGGCGGGATCAGCGGGAAGTGGCAGGCAGCCAGGTGGTCCGGGCCGAACAGCCGCAGCGGCGGCTCGACCTCGGCACACACGTCCTGCGCGGCCGGGCAGCGGGTGCGGAAGCGGCAGCCCGAGGGCGGGTCCACCGGGCTCGGCAGCTCGCCGCGGACGGCGGCCACCCCGGTGGACTCCTCGTGCACCGGGTCCGGCTCGGGGATCGCGGCGATCAGCCCGGCGGTGTAGTGGTGGGCGTGGTGGGCGTAGACCGTCGCACTCGGTCCCACCTCGACCAGCTTCCCCAGGTACATCACCCCGACCCGGTCTGCGAGGTACTTCACCACCGCGAGGTCGTGGGAGATCACCACGCTGGATAGCCCGTGGGCCGCCTGCAGCCGCTTGAGCATGTTGAGCACCTGCGACCGGATCGACACGTCGAGGGCGCTGACCGGCTCGTCGGCGACGAGCACCCGGGGGTCCAGTGCCAGCGCCCGCGCCAGCCCGATCCGCTGCCGCTGTCCACCGGAGAACTCGTGCGGGTACCGCTCCACGCTCTGCGCCGGCAGCCCGACCTCGGCCAGCAGCCCGCGGATCCGCTCGTCCTGCTCGTGGCGGCTGCCGATGCCCTGGATCTGCAGGGGCTCGCGGAGGATGTTGCCCACCCGCATGCGGGGGTCGAGGGAGGCGTAGGGGTCCTGGAACATCAGCTGGAGCTCGCGGCGGCGGCGGCGCAGGGTGCGTCCCCGCAGGTGCGACAGGTCCTCGTCCTCCAGTCGGACGCTGCCGCCGTCGGGCCGGTCGAGAGCGACGACGACCCGCCCGATCGTGGACTTCCCGCAGCCGGACTCCCCGACCAGGCCGAACGTCTCGCCGTGCGCCAGGGTGAACGACACCCCGGAGACCGCCTTCACCGTCCGGCGCGGGCCGCGGAGCTGGCCGCCGGACGCCGGGTACTCCCGGACGACGTCGATCACGTCCATGATCGGCCGGTCGCCGCGGGCCGGAGCCGGCCGCTCCGGCATGGCCTCCGCCGCGACGAGCTGCTCCTTCGCGACCGGACCGTCCACCGGGTGGAAGCAGGCCGCGCGGTGCCCGGGCGGGGAGCCGGCGGGCTCGGTGAGGTCGGGCTCCTCCGCCCGGCACCCGTCGGTCGCGCGGGAGCAGCGCGGCGCGAACCGGCAGCCCTGGGGCAGGTGCGCGAGGTCCGGCGGGAGCCCCGGGATGCTGAACAGCGGCACCCGCGGGTCGGAGTCCAGCTGGGGGATGGATCCTAGCAGGGCCTGGGTGTACGGGTGGTGCATGTGGGTGAAGAGCTCGCGGGTGTCGCTCGTCTCGACCACCCGCCCCGCGTACATGACGTTAACCCGGTCGGCCCGCCCGGCGACCACCCCCATGTCGTGGGTGATGAGCAGGACGGCCATCCCGAGGCGTTCTTTCAGGTCGTCCAGCAGCTCGAGGATCTGCGCCTGGATGGTGACGTCGAGAGCGGTGGTCGGCTCGTCGGCGATCAGGACGGCCGGGTCGCAGGCGAGTGCCATGGCGATCATGACCCGCTGTCGCAGACCGCCGGAGAGCTGGTGCGGGTAGTCCGACAGGCGCTCGCGCGGGTGCGGCAGCCCCACGAGCCCGAGGACCTCCGCCGCCCGGTCGAGGGCCTCCTTCGCACTCGCTCCACGGTGGCGGCGCACCGGCTCCGCGACCTGGTAGCCGATGGTTCGGGTCGGGTTGAGCGCGGTCATCGAGTCCTGGAAGACCATGCCGACCGAGTTGCCGCGGACCTCCTGCAGCTGCTGCTCGGTCATCCCGACCAGCTCGCGGCCGGCGACCTTGATCGAGCCGGACACGATCCGCCCGCCCGGCGGCAGCAGCCCCATGATCGAGAGCCCGGTCATGGACTTCCCGCAGCCGGACTCCCCGACGATCCCCAGGGTCTCCCCCGGGTGCACGTAGAGGTCGAGGTCGCCGATGGCCTGCACGACGGAGCTGCGGAGCTGGATGTGCGTCGACAGACCGCGGATCTCCAGCGCCGGGTCGGTGGTCGAGGTGCCCATCCTCGTCGCGGCCGTCGCGGTCATCGCGTCCTCCCCTTCACCCGCGGCGCAGCCGCATGTCCGTCAACCCGCGGCGGAGCCGCACGCCTGGTCACCCGCGGCGCAGCCGCACCCCTGGTCACCGGCGGCGCAGCCGCACGTCGACGGCGTCCCGCAGCCCGTCCCCGACGAAGTTCGCCGCCATCACCACGAGGACGAGGGCGATGCCCACCGGGTAGATCAGCCACCAGTACCCGTCGAGGAGGAAGTTGATGCCGTCGGAGAGCATGTCGCCCCAGGAGACCCGGGGGTAGTTGAGCCCGAACCCGAGGAAGCCGAGGGCCGCGACCGCCAGGATCGCGTCGGCCACCTGGAAGGTGATGTTGACGACCACCGTGCCGAGCGCATTGGGGATCAGGTGCCGGCGCACCAGCCGCCAGCGGGTGCTGCCCATCACCCGCGCCGCCGCGACGAAGTCGCGGACCTTCAGCGCCAGCACCTCACCCCGGACCAGACGCGCGGGGAACAGCCACGAGAACCCACCGAGGATCAGGCTGAGGGTGAGGACGCTCGCGTTGAACCGGGTCGCCACGATGAGGACGATGAAGAGGAACGGCACCGCGAGCAGGGCGTCGACGATCCGCATCATCACCGCGTCGACCACCCCGCCGGCCAGGCCCGCGACCGCGCCCCACAGCGTCCCGATGACGGTGGCGATGGTCGCGGTGAGGAAGGCGATCTCGAGCGACGCCTGCCCGCCCTTCATGATCCGGCCGAGCTCGTCGTACCCGTCCTTGTCGGTGCCGAGCGGGTGGCTGCCCCCGGGGGCCAGGTACGTCTCGGACAGGACGCCGTGCAACTGGTCGGTGTGGTAGAGCGCCGGCCCGACGAAACAGAACAGGACGAAGAAGACGATGATCCCGACCCCGATGACCGAGAGCCGGTTGTGGGTGAACGACTCGAGCGCCAGCTTCCACATGGGCGTCGTCGCCGCGACCTCGCCGCCCTCGGGCGTGGTCGTGGCCGGTGCCTCGCGTGCGTCGACGACCATGGCTCAGGCCAGCCTGATCCGGGGGTCGACCACCGACAGGGCGACGTCGGCCACCAGGTTCCCGACGACCGTCAGCACCCCGACGATGAGGCTGTAGGCGAGCAGCACCGGGTAGTCCTCCTTCTGCAGGCTGTTGAAGAACAGCAGACCGAGCCCCGGGTAGTTGAAGACCGTCTCGACGATGAGGTTGCCGGACAGCAGTGCGGGGATCGACAGCCCGATCAGCGTGACGATCGGCAGGCAGGAGTTGCGCAGGAGGTGTCGCGAGATGACGAGGCGCTCGGGCAGCCCCTTCGCCCGCGCCACCCGGATGTAGTCCTGCGCCAGCGCGTCCAGCGCGGAGGACCGCATGTACCGCGAGAACGCCGCCACCGACACCGCCGCCAGCGTGACGATCGGCAGCACCATCGACCGCGGGTCGCGCAGCACCCCGAGGGTGGTCGTCGCCTGGCTGGCTTCGCTCGGGAACACCGCGAACTTGAGCGAGAAGACGGCGATGAGCACCAGTGCGAGGAAGAACACCGGGATCGAGTACAGCGTGAACGCCCCGGCGGTGAGGACGTTGTCCGCGACCGAGTTCCGGTGCACCGCCTGGAAGATCCCCAGCGGGATCGCGATGAGGATGGCGAGCAGGAGGGCCGCGAGCGTCAGGTAGGCACTTCGCCCGACGTTCTGCCCGAGGAGCGTGTTCACCGACTGGTTCAGCTTGTACGAGAACCCGAGGTCACCGCGCAGCAGCTGCCCGAGGTAGCTGAAGTACTGCACGAACAGCGGCCGGTCGTAGCCATGGGTGTGGTCGAAGGCGGCGACGGCGGCCGGCGTGGCCTGCACCCCCAGCACCGCGCGCCCCGGGGAGCTGGAGATCAGGTGCAGGAGCAGGAACACCAGGATCGAGATGCCGAAGACCACGACCACGGAGACCCCGGACCGCCGGAGCAGGAACCTGGCCATCTACCGCCCTCCTCTCGCCAGCACGCGCGCTACTTCTTCTGGGTGAAGTACCAGAACTCGGGGAACAGCCGGTACTGGGTGAGGCTCGAGAAGCTGTCCTTCGGCCCCGACAGCGTCTTCTTCCACGCCACAACCGAGTCCGGGAGCGGCTGGAACAGCGCCGGGAGCTGCTGGGTGATGTAGGACGCCTCCGTCGACACCGCCTTCGGGTCGTCGCCGTAGATCGACGCGTTGATCAGCTCGTCGGCCTTCTTGTCGCTGTAGCCGCCGAAGTCGTACGAGCCGGTCGTGTTGAAGATCTGGTTGGTGGTCGGGTAGTTCGAGATCGAGAACCCGCCGAAGTCCATCATGGCCCACTTGTTGATGTTCGACTTGGCCGACACGTCACTGAAGTTCTGGATCAGGTAGTTGAACGTCTTGCTCACCGACGTGATCGTGATGCCGATGGACTTGGCTGCCGAGGAGAAAGCCGTGATCTGCTGACCGGTCGTCGCCGGGGCGTTGCTGTAGTACATGTTCCAGCTGAGCGGGGTGCCGGCCGGGATCCCCGCGCCGCACTGCGCCGGGCCAGACCCGGCGGACTTGCAGGTGGTCCGCCCGTTGGGCACGACGTTCCAGCCGTGGTCCGTGAGCAGCTTCTTCGCCGCGCCGACGTCGAACGGGTACGGGTTCATCGAGGCGTTGGCCGGGGTGAACGGGCTGACCGGCAGGGACGGCACCGGTCCGTACGCCTCGCTCGCGGCATCGTGGTAGATCCCGTGGACGATGCCCTTCTGGTCCTGCAGGTGCGCGAGCGCCTGCCGGACGTAGAGCTGAGCGATGATCTTGTCGAAGTGCCCGGTCGTGTTCTTGAAGTTGAAGAGCATGTAGTCGAACCCGAAGTCGGGGTACCCGTACACGTTGTAGCCCGCCCGCTTGACGCTCGGCACCTGCGGCAGGTCGGTGGACGGGACGCCGCCGATGTCGAGTTGCCCGCTGCGGAGCTGGTTGAACTCCGCGGTGTCCGACGTGAACGCGATCTGGTCGATCTCGTCGATGATCGGCTTGTTCGGCCCCGTGTACTTCGGGTTCGCCTTCATCGTGTTCGCGTCGCTGCTGGCGTTGAACGCCGTCAGCGTGAACGGCCCGCTGACGACCTTCCAGAGCGGGTTGGTCGCGTAGGTGGCGAGCAGCGTGGCCTGCTTGGCGAGGAAGTCGTAGGCCGTCTTCGCGTTCGCCGGCTTCGTCGTGTCCAGCGCCGGGCCGCCGACGGCGCCGCGGTTCCAGGCGGTGGACGGCAGCGGGGTGATGAGCCCGAGCTGGTTGAGGGTGAACCAGTTGGGGTTGAACGCCTTGGTCAGGTGGAAGACCACCGTGTGCGCGTCCTTGACCGTCATCGAGGCGACGTTGTCCGGGAAGAAGCCGGGTGTGTAGTTGCCGTAGTTGGCCGGGCTCTCCTTGATCGCCGCCTTGAGGAGGTCGACGAAGAAGACCACATCGGCGGCCTGGACGGGCTTGCCGTCGGACCAGGTGTAGGTCGGGTTGAGCGCCACGGTCACGGTCTTGTTGCCGCCGGAGTAGACCGGCGCCTTCCCGACGCTGCGGCTGTAGTCGGTCGTCGGGGAGGTGCCCGTCACGGGCTGGTAGAGCGGTGCGAACAGCTGGTTCTGCAACTGGTAGATGTTGTAGACCGAACCGTTGGCGGCCGGCGTGATCGGGAAGATGTAGTTCGGCCCCGCGCCCGGCGACTGCGCGATCTTGACCACGCCGCCCTGGGTCTTCGACGAGGACGCCTCGGGCAGGGTGCCGAACCCGCTCTTCTGCGCCACGGCCTGCTGCTGTGCCGACGCCGCGACCGAGGGACCCGCGCTCCCGCCGCCGGAGCCACCGCCGCCCGGGCTGGTGGTGGCACTCGAGCAGGCGGCCGCGGCGAGCGCGACCCCGATCGTGCCGGCTCCGAGCACCTGCAGCCGTGACGCGCGCATCGTTCTCCGTTTCAACGGCCCATGAGGAGCGGGCGGGGTGGCGCCGGGGCGCCTCAGCGGACGCGACGACCTTGCCCGCCGGACGCGGCTCGTTGCAAGCTCAGTGGCGCCCGTCCGGCGCTCTGCGTGACTGTTTACCGGCCCGTAACACGAGGACCCGGACAGTGACGTGTCATCGGAGGCCCGCGAGCCGGCGCGCGGCCCGCGGCGACCGGGCCCCGACGGCCCGGGCGCACCGGCGGTCCGGCAGCATCCAGGTGGTGACCGCCCCCCGCGGGACCGCCCGCCGGCGGATCGCCCGCTTCGCCCTCGACGTCGCCCCGCTGCGGGAGCCGGCCTTCCGGCGGCTCTGGGCGGCGGGCGCGATCGCCGTGGTGGGCAGTCAGTTCACCGTGGTGGCCGTGCCGAAGCAGCTCTACGACCTCACGGGCTCCTCGGCGTGGGTGGGCGTCTCCGGGATCTTCGCGCTGGTCCCGCTGCTGGTCTTCGGCCTGCTCGGCGGCGCCATCGCGGACCGGGTCGACCGGCGACGCCTGATCCTCGCCAGCACGGCCGGCATCGCCGCCACCTCCCTCGCCTTCGGGCTGATCGGGCTGTCGGGGCACGCGGACGTCTGGTCGGTCCTGGTCGTGCTCGCCCTCCAGCAGGCCTGCTTCGCGGTCAACCAGCCGGCCCGGTCCGCCCTCATCCCCCGCCTGGTGGCCGCCGACCAGCTGCCGTCGGCCAACGCCCTCAACACCACCGTCTTCAACTCCGGCGTGATCGCGGGCCCGCTGCTGGCGGCGGTGCTGCTGCCGCTCGTCAGCCTCCCGGCGCTGTACCTGATCGACGCGGGTGGGGTGGCGGTCGCGCTGGTCATCCTCTGGCGACTCCCCGCGGCGCCGTCGGACCACCCGGCCGGGCGCCTCTCCCTCCTGCTCGCCGTGCAGGACGTCGGCGTCGGGTTCCGCTACCTGTCGGTCCGCCCCGTGCTCCTGGCGTCCTTCGTGGTCGACATCGTGGCGATGGTCGCCGGGATGCCGCGGGCGCTGTTCCCGGAGCTGGCCGAGCGGACCTTCGGCGACCCGGCGGGCGGCGGTCGCCCGCTCGGGCTGCTCAACGCGGGCATCGGGATCGGGGCGATCGTCCGCGGGCTGACGTCGGGGTGGATGGCGCGGATCGGCCGGCAGGGGCGGGCGGTCAGCCTGGCCATCGGGGTCTGGGGGGTCGGGATGATCGGGCTGGGGCTGTCGGGATCGCTGCTGTTCGCGGTCGGCTTCCTCGCCCTCGGCGGCTGGGCGGACAACGTCAGCGCCATCTTCCGCTCGACCATCCTGCAGAGCGCCGCCGACGACAGCCTCCGCGGGCGCCTGCAGGGCGTCTTCACGGTGGTGGTCGCCGGCGGCCCCCGGATCGCCGACATCGTGCACGGCACCGCTGCCGCCGCCGTGGCGCCCCGGGTGGTCGCCGCGGTCGGCGGCGCCGTCGTCATCGCCGCCCTCGCGCTGGTGCTCGTGCCGCTCAGCACCTTCTGGACCTACGACGCCCACCGACGGCGCGATCCGACGAGCCACGCCGCCGTCGGGACCGCCGGCTGACTGCGCTTACCACAGGTGGGTCCAGGAGCACGTCGAACTCCTAGGATGTGCACACATGACGCAGACACCGGCACCGGACCTGCCCCCGTACACCCCGGCGGACCAGGCCGGTGGTCCCACCCAGAAGACGTACGGCGCCCCGGCCTACGGCCCCACGCACCCGAACGGCTCTGGTCCGACCTTCGGTGCCGGTCAGCCGCTGGCATCCTCGGAGCTGCCGTGGCGGGCGGCGGCAGACGACAACACCTAGGCCCTGCTCAGCCACCTCGGCGGGATCTTCCTTCTGTTCGTCGCACCGCTCATCGTGCTGCTGACCAAGGGCAAGGAGTCCGGGTACGTTCGCAACCAGGCCGTCGAGGCGCTCAACTGGACGATCACGATCACCATCGGGTACGCGATCTCCAGCGTCCTGACTGTGATCCTCGTCGGCTACCTGACGTCTTTTGCCTGCTTCGTCGCTGCCGTCGTGTTCGGCATCATCGCGACCATCGCCGCGAGCAAGGGCGACACCTACAAGTACCCGTGGGCCCTCCGCCTGGTGAAGTGACGCCCACGGGGTGACGGCAGGCTTCTGTGGTCGGGGGTCCGCGGTCGGGGCTCCGCGGGCGGAGCTGCGTGGGCAGGGGTACGGGGCGGGGGTGCGCGGGCCGCTGAGCTGAGGTCTGCTGGTCCGGTGACCGCCGAGCCGACGCCGACCTCCCCGGCCGACAGCGACCCCGCCTCGACGCGGTGGCTGTTCGGCGACCAGCTCGGGGAGCACTACCTCGACCACCCCGGCCAGCCGGTGCTGATCATCGAGAGCCGGGCGGTCTTCGCCCGGCGGCGCTTCCACCGGGCCAAGGCGCACCTGATCCTGTCCGCGATGCGCCACCGCGCCGCGGAGCTCGGGGACCAGGTCACGTACGTGCGGGCCAACACCTACCGCGAGGCCCTCGCGGGTGTCGACGGGCCCCTCTCGGTCCGGCAGCCGACGTCCTGGGCGGCCGACCGGTTCGTCCGCCAGCTCGCGACCGAGCGAGACCTGAGCGTCCTGCGGGCCAGGGGCTTCTCCAGCACCCACGAGGACTTCGAGGCGTGGGCCCGGTCGCGGGGCAGCCGGCGGCTGCTCATGGAGGACTTCTACCGGGACGCGCGCACGCGCCTCGGCGTGCTCCTGGACGGCGCCGAGCCCGTGGGCGGGCGCTGGAACTACGACCACGACAACCGCGAGGCGCCCCCGGCGGCCGGGAAGCTCGACCTGCCCGGCCCCTACCTCCCGACCGAGGACGCGATCGACGAGGAGGTCCGGGCCGACCTCGACCGCTGGGAGGCCGCCGGGGACGTGTCCTTCGTGGGGGTCGACGGGCCGCGGGTCTTCGCCGCGACCCGCGCCGAGGCCCTCGCGGCGCTCGACGTGTTCATCGACCACCGCCTGGCCGCGTTCGGGCCCATCGAGGACGCGATGCTCGCCGACGAGCCGTGGATGAGCCACTCGATGCTGTCGGCGCCGATGAACCTCGGCCTGCTCGACCCGATGGAGCTCGTCGAGCGCGCCGAGGGCGCCTTCCGCGCCGGCAGTGCCCCGCTGAACTCCGTCGAGGGCTTCGTCCGGCAGGTCATGGGGTGGCGGGACTACATCTGGCACCTCTACTGGCACCTCGGGCCCGACTACCGCTCGCGCAACGCCCTGGACGCGCACCGCCCCATACCCGACTGGCTGGCGGACCTCGATGCCGACGCGATCGGCGCGGCGTGTCTCGGCGGCGTCGTCGGTGACCTCCGGGCGCGCGGCTGGGTGCACCACATCCCCCGGCTGATGGTGCTGGGCAACTGGATGATCACCCACGGGATCGACCCGGCCGCCGTCACCGACTGGTTCCACCGCTGTTTCGTCGACGGCTACGACTGGGTGATGGTGCCGAACGTCGTCGGGATGAGCCAGCACGCCGACCACGGCGTCGTCGCGACCAAGCCCTACGCCTCGGGCGGTGCCTACATCAACCGGATGAGCGACTACTGCGGGCGCTGCCGGTACGACCCGAAGGTGCGGGTCGGGCCGACGGCGTGTCCGTTCACCGCGGCGTACTGGACGTTCCTGGACGACCACGCCGACGACCTGCGCCGCAACCCGCGGATGACGCGCGCGGTGAACGGGCTGTCCCGCCTGGCCGACCTCGATGGGCTGCGCACCCAGGAGCGCGCCCGGGGCACCGCCGCTCCCTGAGCCGTCCGCCCGGTCCACCCGGTCCGCGGCGCGCAGCGGCTGCGGTAGGAAGGCCGCGTGACCGACACCCCACAGCTCCCGGTGCTCCCGCAGGTACCCCACGGCGCCTGGCCGTCGCCGATCTCTGCGGCCGACCTGGCCGCGGACGCGGGCCGCCCGAGCTGGCCGGCCTTCGTCGACGGCGCCCTGTGGTGGTCGGAGACCCGTCCGGCGGAGGCCGGACGCACGGCGATCGTCCGCGCCGAGACGCCCGGTCCGGCCGGGGTCCTCGGCCCGACCCGCGAGCTGCTGCCGGCGCCGTGGAGCGCCCGGACCCGGGTGCACGAGTACGGCGGGCGGAGCTGGCTCGTCCTGCGCGGTCCGCTCGGCCCGGTCCTGGTCTTCGCGGAGGACTCCGACCAGCGGCTGTACGCGATGGAACCCCCGGCGCCCGGTCCTACCGGTGCCAGCGACGCTGCCAGCGACGCCGGCAGCGGCGGCAGCAGCAGTAGCAGCGGAACGGTGCCTCGACCGATCACCCCGAAGCCCGAGGCGGGACACGAGCTCCGCTACGCCGACCCGGTCGCGGGCCCGGGCGGCGACCGGGTCGTCTGCGTCCGTGAGTCGCACTCCCCGGCGGGGATCCGACGTCACCTCGTCGAGGTGCGGCTCACCGGCGAGGTCCGCGAGCTCGTCGGCGGCTCGGACTTCCTGGCGTTCCCCCGACCCTCGCCGGACGGCCGGCACCTGGCCTGGATCGCCTGGGACCACCCGGCGATGCCGTGGACCTCGACCGTCCTGCGGGTGGGCGACGTCCTGCCCGACGGCTCCGTCGCGGGGGTCCGCGACGTCCTCGGTGGCCCCGGGGTCTCGGTGCTCCAACCGGAGTGGGGCCCCGACGGGACCCTCTACGCGGCCACCGACGAGAGCGGCTTCTGGAACCTGGTTAGCCTCGGCGCGGGCGGACGGCGGCCGGCGCGACCTCTCTGTCCCCGGGCCGAGGAGTTCGCCGGGCCGCTGTGGGAGCTCGGCTACAGGTGGTACGCGGTGCTGGCCGACGGCCGCCTGGCGTGTCTGCACGGCACCGACACGACCACCCTGTCGACGCTGGACCCCTTGACCGGCCAGCTCGCTGCTGTCGGCGACCCGGCCGGGGCGTCGGAGGTGGGGAGTCCGACGGTCGGCAGTGGAGCAGGCGGACTCACCGCCTGGGACGCGAGCCTGACCGCCGACGGTGGCCTGCTCGCCGGGGTCGCCGGCTCGGCGAGCTCGCGGTGGGGGCTCACCGTCGTCGACGTCGACACCGGGGCCACCGTGCGCCGACCGGCTGCCGGTCTCGCACCGGACCCGGCCGTGCTGCCGCAGCCCTACGCGGTGGAGCTGCCGTCGGTGGGCGGCCGCGTCGTCCACGCGAACGTCTACCCGCCGCGGAACCCGGCCGTCGTCGCGCCGCCGGGCGAGCTGGCGCCCTACGTCGTCGTCGTCCACGGCGGACCGACCGGGCAGTCGCCGATGGTGGCCGACGTCTCGGTCGCCTACTGGACGAGCCGCGGGCTGGGGGTGCTCGACGTCAACTACGGCGGGTCGTCGGGCTACGGGCGGGCCTACCGCGACGTCCTGGACGAGCAGTGGGGCATCGTCGACGTCGAGGACGTCGCGGCGGCCGCCCGGGCGCTGGCCGACCGCGGCGTCGCCGACGGGTCCCGCCTCGTCATCCGCGGCGGGAGCGCCGGTGGGTGGACCGTGCTGTCCGCGCTGACCCGGACCACGACGTTCGCCGCAGGTGCGTCCTACTACGGGGTCGCCGAGCTCGAGCGGTTCGCCGCCGACACCCACGACTTCGAGTCCCGATACCTGGACCACCTGATCGGGACGCTCCCCGAGCACCGCGACCGGTACGTCGAGCGGGCACCGCTGTCGAACATCGCCGGGCTGTCCTGCCCGGTGCTGCTGCTGCAGGGCGCCGACGACAAGATCGTCCCGCCGTCGCAGGCCGAGATGTTCCGCGACGGCCTCGCCGCCCGCGCGATCCCGCACGCGTACCTGCTGTTCGAGGGGGAGGCGCACGGCTTCCGGCGGGCGGCGACGGTGATCGCCTCGGCCGAGGCGGAGCTGTCGTTCTACGGCCAGGTGCTCGGTTTCGTCCCGCCCGGGGTCCCCGTGCTGCCCCTCACCCCGTCGGTCGGGGCCAGCCCGGCCTGACACCGCCCGCGAGACACCACCGGCCCGCACACCCTGAGGGTGGCGGGCCGGTGGCGTCGGTGGGATGGGGTCAGCCCTTGAGGCCGGTGCCCGCGATGCCCTCGATGATCCGGCGCTGGAAGAAGAGGAACAGGATGATCAGCGGCAGGGCGCCGAGGATCGACGTCGCCATGATGTCGGCGACCCGCTGTCCGTAGGACCCCTGCACCGTCGCCAACCCGACCGGGATGGTCATGAGCTTCGGGTTGGACAGCGCGAGCAGCGGCCAGAGCAGGTTGTTCCAGGTCCAGACGAACGTGAAGATCGACACCGCCGCCACCGCGGGGCGGGTCAGCGGCATGATGATCGACCGGTAGATCGTCCAGAACCCGGCGCCGTCGACGCGGCTGGACTCCTCCAGCTCCCTCGGCAGTCCGTCGAAGAACTGCTTGAAGACGAAGACCGCCACCGCCGACGGGACCTGCGGGAGGATGACCGCCCAGTAGGTGTTCAGCAGGTGCAGCGCGTTGAACTCGCGGAACCACGGCACGATCAGCACCTGGCCCGGGATCATGATGCCGGCGAGCACCAGGAAGAACACCGCGTTCTTGCCGCGGAAGGTCATCCGCGAGAGGGCGAAAGCCGCCATGCTCGCCGACAGGATCGTCAGGACCACCGTGATGATGGACGTCACGAAGCTCGCCAGGTACCAGTTGAGGATGTTGCCCTGCTGGAAGAGCGACACGTAGGAGTGCAGCGTGAAGCTCGGGTGCCGCAGGAGCGGCCCGGCGCCGAGCGACGCCACCGAGTTCTGGTTGAGCGACGTGTAGAGCGCCCACAGGTCGGGCAGCACCCACAGCAGCGCGAAGACGATGAGCACGACCGCGCAGATGATGTTGAAGGTCCGCATGCTCGCCGGGTCCTTGCCCGACCGCCGGACCGGCGCGGCGGAGCTGATCCCCCGGCGGGTGTCCTCGATTGCGGTTGCCATGTCAGGCCTGCCTTTCCTGGCGGCGGGTGATGGTCAGCCAGACCGCGGACACGGCGAGGATGAGGACGAAGAAGAGCACGGACCCAGCCGCCGCCGCACCGACCCGGAAGTCGGTGAAAGCCGTGTTGTAGATGAAGCCGAGCACCGGCTGGGTCACCTGGCCGGGCCCGCCCGAGGTCATGATGTAGATCTGGTCGAAGACCTTGAGCGAGGCGATCACCTGGAGGACGATCACCAGCGTCGTCGTCCGGTTGAGCAGCGGGATGGTGATCGAGCGGATCTGCTGCCAGGGGCTCGCCCCGTCGATCGACGCGGCCTCGTACAGCTCGCGCGGGATGTCCTGCAGGCCGGCGAGGTAGAGGACGAAGTTGAAGCCGATCGTCCACCAGATCGTGGCGATGGCCACCGAGCGCATCGCCCACGTCGGGTCGCCGAGCCAGGCCGGCGGGGTGCTGTAGCCGAGCTTGGACAGCGCGGCGTCGAGGATGCCGAGGCTGGGCGTGTAGATGAACGCCCAGATCAGGGCGATCGTCGCCGACGGCAGGATGTAGGGCAGGAAGAACGCCAGCCGGTAAAGGGCCTTCCCGCGGCGCGCCCGGTTGGCCAGCAGCGCGAAGATGAACGCGAGGACGACCAGCGGGACCGTCGTGAGCAGGGTGAACAGGACGGTGTGCCAAAGCGACGACCAGAACAGGTTGCTGTGCAGCTCCTCCCGGTAGTTCGCCCAGCCGGCGCTGGCGCCGAGACCGGACTTCACGAGGCTTGTCGAGAAGAAGCTCATCACGAACCCGTAGATGGTCGGGCCGATGATGAAGACCAGGTAGAGGACGACGAACGGCAGGAGGAACAGCCACGCCGGGCGGGTCTCCGAGCTCCGGGTCCCCCGGCTCCTCCTGGTGCCGATCGGCGCTCCCGCCGGCGGGGACAGGGTCTGTGCGGTCACTGCTTCCACCTTCTGTGCATCGTCGCGGAGGGACCTGCCACGGACGTCGCCCTCACAGCGGGTTGGGGGTGTTGGCGTACGCCTGCAGGGCGCTGCGGATGTTCTTGACGGCAGCGGCCGGGCTGCTGAGGCCCTGCTGCACCAGACCGATCTGCGAGCCGATCGTCACCTCGAAGTTGGAGCCCGAGCCGCTGTACCACGCGGGCGCGTCGTACTTCGCGACCGTCGCTGCCGAGGCGTAGTTGGCCTGCGGCTCGAGCTTCTTGTACTCGGGGCTGTCCAGGATCGGCTTGTACGCCGGGATGTGACCGCCGGCTGCCCAGATCATGCTCTGGGAGAGGAGGTCCTTGACGAACCCCATCGCGCGCTGCGTCTGCCCGGCGTCCCGGTTCAGCCTCGGGAGGATGAACGTGTGCGAGTCGGCCTGGGTGGCCGGCTGGTCGTAGATCGTCGGGATGAGGCCCATGCTGAAGGGGATCTTGGCGGTCTGCTCGGTCGTGATCTCCCACACGCCCTGCAGGTAGAACGCGGCCTTGCCCGTGAACATGAGCGTCTGCGACCCGGCGTAGTCCGTCTGTGCCGGCATCAGCCCGGACTTGGTCTGCGCCTGGATGAACGTCAGGGTCTTCACGGCGTTGTCGTCGTTCATCGTGATTCTCTTGCCGTCCTCGCCGAGGACCGGCGTGCTGTCCTTCATCTGCGAGTAGAGCGTCTGGAACCAGCGCCAGCTCGTCGAGGTGTCGGCGATGGTCGCCACGGCGCCGCCGAAGGCGCCGGTCGCCTTCTTCATCGCGGTCAGCGCGGTCGTCCACTCCTGCTCGCCGTGGATCGGCTTGAGGAGCCCGTCCGAGCCGAGCAGTCCGGCCTTCTTGCAGACGTCGAGGTTGTAGTGCATGACGAAGGGATGGGTGTCGAGCGGGATGTCGTAGGAGGTCCCATTGATCAGCCCGGCCTTCCACACCGAGTCCGTGAAGTCCTCGGGCTTGAGGCCGACCACCCCGAGGAGCTCAGGAGTGATCTTGGTGAGCAGACCCGCGTTGGCGAGGTTCTTGGCCCGGGTCAGGTGCGCCACCGCGACGTCCGGCGGCTTGTCGCCGAGCGTCGCGAGGGACACCTTGGTGTAGTAGGGGTTGCCCCACGCGAAGGTCGCCGCCTCGAGGGACTTGGCTCCGCCGTGCTTGGCCTGGTAGTTGTCCAGCATGGTGGTGAGGCGGGCGCCGTCGCCGCCGCCGAACAGGTTCCAGAAGGTCACCGTCTGGGGGTCGAGCTTGGTCCCCGCGACGCCGGAGGCGAAGGCGCTCCCGCAGCCGGCGAGCCCGCCGAGGGCTCCCATGCCGGCTGCCGCGGCCGCCCCGCCGCGTAGCAGAGCCCGTCGGGACACCCCTCGACCGAGGGAGGACATCGAGTACTCCATGCGTATCCGTTTCTCGTCGGACCGAGCCCGACCCGACGAGCGCTCGCCGTCGAGCCTGCTGGGCGGCGCCGGTGTGGCCCCGCCCGGTTAGATGATGCGGGTCCGGGCCAGCCGAAGCAACGTGTGAGCGATAACGACTTGGCTGCGTTGCCCACCCGGCGGTCCACCTCAGGGACCCCCACCCGGGTGCCTGGCGCGCTGCTCCCGGTCTGCACACCGGCCGTCGACAGCTCAGGGCCCGGTCGGCGGCGACCCGTCGACGAGCTGACCCCGGGGTCGGCGGCGACCGCGCCGCGAGTCCTCCCCGCCTCAGTCGGCGAGGGCCCCCATCGGGTCCCAGAGGGGCAGCACCACCGGCTCGCCACCGAGGGCGGCCCGGACGTCGGCGGGCAGTCGGTCGCGGCGGACGACCACCTCGTACAGGTGCTCGGTGAACCAGTCGTGGGTCATGAGGTGGAAGCCCTTGCGGCCGGGCTCCGGACCGTAGGAGTCCTCGACGCGCCAGCGCCGCGCCACGTCGGTGCCGTCGGGGCCCGGGACCAGGTCGACCCCGGTGAACAGCATCGCGTGCGTCAGCTGGGAGTCGCGGGCCACCAGCCGGGCGCGGCGGTCCGACGGGACCTCGGCACCGTCCCAGCCGAAGAGCGCTCCCAGGTCGTAGACCGCCGGGTCCATGATCCCGACGTCGGTGCGCCAGGCCTTCGACGCGTCGCAGCCGAACCAGACCGGCTCCCCGGCCCGCAGGCTGGCCACCGCCGCGTCCGCCATGACCGCCGCCGGGACGTTGAGGTACCGGACCCCGCCGCCGCCGACCATGTTGCCCAGCCGGTCGACGGTGTACGTCTCGAGGTACGGGTTGCGGGGGTCGTTGACGAGGCTGACGTACCGGCCGAGGTCGAGACCGAGGTACCGGGCGGCGAACTCCCGCGGGGTCGTCGGACCGTCGCGGTGGAAGGCACCCTCGGAGTCGCGCCACTGCCAGTCGAAGCTCTCCGGCGGGTCCCCCAGGACCGCGGTCAGGACCCGGTGCACCGTGGCGAGCACCTCACGGCGGACACCGTCGACCTGCGCGGAGTCCGCACCCGAGCGCACCAGGCCACGGACCCGGAGCCCGCCGTGGCGCAGCAGGCTGTCGAGCACCCGGTTGAGCTGGCGGGTGTCGGCGGCGCCGCAGGTGTCCGGCATGGCCGCCGTGGGCATCAGCCCGTGGCGGGTGACGATGTTGACGAGCACGTCCCACTGGCCGGCGTCGGGCACGGGCTCGGCCAGCAGGAGGTCGAGGGTGCGGTCGCCGTCCTCGTACTCCCTGGCCGTCTCGGCGAGGGTCGTGAGGAACCAGTTGGCCCGCTCGAGCTTGTCCCAGTAGGACACGAAGCTCTGCGACAGCTGCAGGTCCTTGACGCCCAGGACCGTCCGGGCACGGGACCGGAAGAGGTTGAGCGCTGCGAAGATCCAGCACCGGCCGGTCTCGTGCTGGTGGGTCGTCAGCCACTCGTCGTCGACGGTGACGGAGAACGAGTGGTCGAGGGCCGTGACCACCGACCGGTTGAGGGCGACGTCCCGCAGCGGTGTCCGGGCCAGGGCGTTGACCGCCACCCGGGCGACGGGGTCAGCAGCCCAGCGCGCCCGCAGCTCGGCGATCTCCGACGCCGGCAGCCCGGTGGGGGTCTCCGGAGGCACGGCCGGCGCCGCGTCGGTCGCCCGGTCGGCGACGGCCGCCGCCCCGGTCGTCGACTCGAGCAGGTCGGTCATCAGACCTCCAGTCCCAGCAGGGCGTTCTCGACGACCTCGGACAGTGCGGGGTGGATCCAGTACTGCCCGCGCGCGATCTCGCGGACGTCGGTCGTGCCGAGGGACAGCGCCTGGACGAACGGCTGGATGACGGTCGACGCCTGGTACCCCATCAGGTGGGCTCCGAGGAGGCGGCGCGTGCCGCGCTCGGCGAGGACCTTGACGAAGCCGTGGCGGTCCTCCATCGCCCAGCCGTAGGCGATGTCGCCGTAGGCCTGCACCTTGACGGCGTAGTCGATCCCGGCGTCGCGGGCCTCGGCCTCGGTGAGCCCGACGGACGCGATCTGCGGGTCGGTGAAGACCGCGGCGGGGACGAAGCGGTGATCGGTGCGGCGCAGGGCACCGGGGTGGGCGAGGTTGTGGGCGACGACCCGGGCCTCGTGGTTGGCGACGTGCTTGAGCTGGAAGTCCGAGCTGACGTCCCCGAGTGCCCACACGCCGTCCGCGGACGTCCGCTGGTGCTCGTCGACGGCCACCCGGCCGTCGGGGTGCAGGTCGACCCCGCCCGCGGACGCGTCGAGGGTGTCCCCGTTCGGGACCCGGCCGACCGCCACGAGCAGCTCGTCGGCGGCGAGGACCGAGCCGTCGGACAGCGTGACCTCGATGCCCGCGCCGACCTCGCGGACCCCGGTCGCCGTGGTGGACAGGTGCACGTCCCACCGTTGCTGGGCGAGCATGGTGAACCGCTCGCTCACCGTCTCGTCGTGGGCGCGCAGCAGCTGCGGGCCGCGTGCGACGACGGCCACCTCGGTGCCGAGCGCGCTGAAGACGTGCGCGAACTCCGACGCGATGTAGCCCCCGCCCAGGATCACCAGCCGGGCCGGGAGATCCTCCAGCCGCATGACGTCGTCGCTGGTGTGGTGGCGCACGACCGGCCCCGTCGACGGGTCGAGACCGGGGATCGCGGGGAGCACCGGACGGCTCCCGTTGGCGAGCACGACGCTTTCCGCCGTGACCTCGGTGGACGAGCCGTCGGCCGCCGTGACCGCGAGGCGGCGCGGGCCGGTGAACGCGGCCCGGCCCTGCAGCACCCGGGTGTTCGCCCCGTGGCGCCGGTAGCTGAGGCCGCCCGCGGAGATCGGGTCGATGCGCCCGAACACGCGGTCGCGGATGTCGGCCCAGCGGACCTTGTCGACCGTGGCGTCGATGCCGTAGCGGGCCGCACCGCGGACGGTCGCGGCGACGTCGGCGGCGTAGACGTACATCTTCGTGGGGATGCAGCCCACGTTGAGGCAGGTACCGCCGAAGGTGCCGCCCTCGACGATCCCGACGGTCCAGTCGGCCATGTCCTCGGTGATCACCGCGTTCCCCGAGCCGGAGCCGACGATGAGCAGGTCGTAGTGATCGGGCACCCCGCCACGGTAGCCGTGCGCCTGCAGCTCGGCTGGTCGTCGCCGCTGGTCGTCGACGGGGTCCCGACGGGTTCCCGGCGGCACCGCTCACCGCTCCCGCGCTGCCCGCACCGCCTTCCGCAGAGCCTTGTCCGACAGTCCGTCGGGCAGCCGCTGCAGGCGCGCGACCACCAGCGGGCAGTTCTTACACCGGGGGTGCGACCGGCAGCACGTCCGCTTCACCGTGACCGGCTTCGCATAGCCCGGGACGCGGACCCGGGGTCGGCTCACGACCCGGCTCCGCTGAGCGCCGCGGTCAGCGCCCGGACGAGGAGTCCCGCGTCGGCGGCGCCGGCGAGCTCGCGGGCGGAGTGCATCGAGAGCTGGGCGGCGCCGACGTCGACCGTGGGCACGCCGAGGCGGGCGGCAAGGACCGGGCCGATCGTCGAGCCGCACGGCAGGTCCGAGCGGTGCACGTACACCTGGTGCGCGACGCCGGCCGCCGCGCACGCCCGCGCGAACCAGGCGTGCCCGGCGAGGTCGGTGGCGTAGCGCTGGTTGACGTTCACCTTGACCACCGGACCGCCGTTGGGGACCGGTGCGTGCGCCGGCTCGGAGCGGTCGGTGTGGTTCGGGTGCACGGCGTGCGCCATGTCCGCCGACACCAGCCGCGACCCGGCGAGTGCCCGGTGCAGGTCGTCGCGGCCGCCACCGGCCGCACCGACGACGCGCTCGAGGACGTCGGGCAGCAGCGGTCCGGCCGCTCCCGTCCGGCTGCCCGAGCCGACCTCCTCGTGGTCGAAGAGGGCCACGACGGTCCGCAGACCCGGTACGGGACCGGCCGCCACCAGCGCCCGGACGGCGGCCCAGGCGCAGTACTGGTCGTCGAGGCGGGCGCCGGTCACGAGCTCGCCGGACAGCCCGAGACGGGTCGGCGGGGTGAGGTCGAAGACGACCAGGTCGTGGGCGAGGACGCTGGCCGCCGGCACGCCGGCCGCCTCGGCCAGCACCGCCCGCAGCTGGCCCGGCGCGACCTGCCCGAGACCCCACACCGGGGCGAGCTGACGCTGGCGGTCCAGCTTCGGCCCGGTCGTGTTGACGTCGCGGTCGAGGTGGATGGCGAGCTGCGGGAGGCGGAACAGCGGCCGGTCGACGCGCACGTCGACGACCCCGGCGTCGCGGAAGGATTCCCCACCGGCGGGGAACGCACCACCGGCGGGGGACCCACCACCACCGGGGAACTGACTCCCACCGGGGAACTCCCCACCGCCGTGGGCAGCCGCGGTCGGCACCGTGCCGGGCGCGAGCGCGATCCGGCCGGCCACGCCGAGGTCGCGGTCCAACCAGGAGTTGAGCAGGGCTCCGCCGTAGACGTCGACGCCCACCTGGCGCCAGCCGGCGGCGCCGAGGTCGGCGTGCGGCTTCACGCGCAGGGTGGGCGAGTCGGTGTGGGCCGCCACCAGTCGGAACGGTGTGGTGGCCGTGGCGCCCGCGGGCTCGACGACGGCGATCAGCGCACCGCCGTCCAGCACCAGCCGCCGGCCCGGTCCGCTCGGCCACGCTCCGCGGGGGTCCACCGTCTCGAAGCCCGCCGCCGCGAGGCGGGCGGCGGCACTCGCCACGGCGTGGAACGGGGACGGGGAGGACTCGAGGAAGTCCAGCAGGTCGGAGACGGCGGCCTCGTCCACCGCCGAGTCCGTCACCGGGACATCGTGCACCGCGTCGACCACGACGCCCTCACCGATACCCTGGTCACGGCCGACGGCCCCATCGTCTAGCGGCCCAGGACACCGCCCTTTCAAGGCGGCAGCGCGGGTTCGAATCCCGTTGGGGCTACCCACCCGGCGGACCGGTGGTCCGCCCGACACACCCGCCCGGCCCCGGGGTCGGGCGAGGTGCCCGGCCCGCGGGACGGTCGCTCGCGTCGGCGGGTGCGCTATCGTTGCGCCCGTTCCAGGCCCCGTAGCGCAGTTGGTTAGCGCGTCGCCCTGTCACGGCGAAGGTCGCGGGTTCGAGTCCCGTCGGGGTCGCTGACAGTTCCGCCGGCTCTTTCGTCCCCACGATGGTGTGGGGCGGTCGTGTCAGCCGTCGTGGAGCCCGATGGCCAGGTAGCTCAGTTGGTACGAGCGTCCGCCTGAAAAGCGGAAGGTCGCCGGTTCGACCCCGGCCCTGGCCACCCCCGCGATCCGCCTCCGCGATCCACCCCCGCAATCCGCACTCCGCACCCGTGGTCGCCTCCCGGGCGTCGCTGCCTGACCGTCGCTACCTGGCCGGGAGTGCGCGGCGGGGTGGCCGTGTTGCAGCCGCCATGCGTGCTGTCGTCTACCGCCGCCACGGCGGACCCGAGGTCCTCTCCCTGGAGTCCCGGCCCGTCCCCGAGCCGGGGCTGGGTGCCGTGGTCGTCGCCGTCCGGCGCTCCGGGGTCAACCCGACGGACTGGAAGAGCGTCGGCGGTGGTGCCGCGGGCAGCGCCCCGCGTCTCGGTCCGAGCGTCCCGGGCCAGGACGGCTCCGGGGTCGTCACCGCGGTCGGGGCCGGGGTCGACCCCCGGCGGATCGGGGAGCGCGTGTGGCTCTGGGAGGCCGCCTGGCAGCGGGCCGAGGGCACGTCGCAGGAGCACGTCGCCCTCCCCTCCGAGCAGGCGGTCGCGCTGCCGAGCACCCTGCACGACGAGGACGCCTTCGACCTGGGCGCGAGCCTCGGGATCCCGTTCCTCACCGCGCACCGGGCGCTCACCGTCGCCGAGGGCGGTCCCGACCGGCTCGCCCCCGGGGCGCTCACCGGGCGCTCGGTGCTGGTCGCGGGCGGCGCCGGAGCAGTCGGCAACGCCGCCGTCCAGCTCGCGCGGTGGGCGGGCGCAACGGTGTTCGCGACGGTCTCCGCACCCGCGAAGGCCGACCTCGCCCGGGCGGCCGGCGCCGACCACGTCATCGACTACCGCACCGAGGACGTCGCCGCCGAGGTCCGGCGGATCGCACCCCGCGGAGTCGACACGGTGGTCGAGGTCGCCGCCGCCGCCAACGCGGCCCTCGACGTCGCCGTGCTGGCGCGCCACGGCGCCGTCGCGATCTACGCCGACGACGGCGGGGACGCCGTCACGCTCCCGATCCGGCCGCTGATGTCACCGAACGCCCGCTGGCAGTTCGTGCTCGTCTACACCGAGCCGGCCGCCGCCAAGGCCCTCGGCGTGCAGGCCGTCACCGCCGCCGTGTCCGCCGGTGCGGTCGCCGTCGGCGAGGCGGCCGGACTGCCGCTGCACCACCTCCCGCTCGCGGAGACCGCGGCGGCGCACCGGGCCGTCGCCGCGGGCGCGGTCGGGAAGGTGCTGGTCGACGTCGACCGCTGACCGCTGACCGCTGACCGCTGACCGCTGAGAGTCGGTGCAGCCGCCGGCCACCCGACTGCCGGCTCGACGCGCCGGCGGTCGGGATGCGGGCGACGGCGTCCGCTCCTAGCGTCGGGTGATGGCCATCAACCCGATCGAACTGCAGAAGCACCTCAAGGGCGTCAGCTATCCCGCGGGCCGCGACGCGATCGTCGAGGCCGCGAAGTCCAACGGCGCCGACGACGACGTCGTGTCGGCGCTCGAGGCGATCGCCGACCAGGACTACGACACCCCCGCGGCGCTGAACCACGCGCTGAAGGAGGCCGACCAGACCTGACGTCGCCGGCCGCCCGGCGAGTGCGTCGGGCGGGCGAGCAGCCGGGCGTGCACTCGAGTACTCGATCGAGTCCTCGGCGAGGCAACGGGGCCCGTCCGACCTCTTCCGAGTACTCCAGTGCGCGCCCCGGGCGCTGTCAGGGACCGCGCGTCGTCGTCCTCGACTGGGCGCGCCGCGTGTGGAGGCAGCTCAGCGGTCGGGAATCGTCGGCGGGGGTGTCGATAGCGTCGGCGTGTGCCCACGGCTGCCGGAGCGTTGTCGCTGACCGACTGGCGGCGACAGGTGGCCACGCTCTATGCCGCGGTCCGGGCCGAACCCGACGCGGCGGTTGGCCACCGGCTGTGGGCGGCAGGCCGCAGCGCCCTGTTCCGCGACCACCCGGACAGCCCGCTGCCGCCGGACGACCCGCTGCGTCGCTCGGGGATCCCGGTGTGGCCCTACGACCCGGCGCTGCGCCTCGAGGTCGAGCTGGTCCAGCTGGCGAGCGCCGACCCGGCCAGTGACCCTGCCGCCGCGTCGCCGGCCACTGTTTCACCGAACGAGGCGACCAGGCTCGCGGACCTCGGTGGCGACGCCGGTGACGGCACCCTGCGGACCGACGCGATCGGCACGGTCGAGCTGCCGTCACCCGTGGGTGGCTCGCTCGTGGTCTGGTGGCTCCACCAGTACGGCGGCGGGATCTTCCTGCCGGTCCGCGACGCGACCGCCGGGACAACCACCTACGGCGGCGGTCGGTATCTGCTCGACACCGCCAAGAGTGCGGACCTGGGCAGCTCCGACGGCCGGCTGGTCCTCGACCTGAACTTCCTCTACCACCCGTCGTGCCGGTACGACCCGGCGTGGACCTGTCCGCTCGCACCGGCCGGCAACCGCCTCGCCGGCGCGATCGAAGCCGGCGAGCGGCTCAGCTGACGGGGTCGGCGAAGTCGGTCAGCTCACGACAGTCGATGAGCGCTCGCTGTCCGGGTGGGGTCGCCGACAGCGGCCGCCCGTCGATCGCCGTGACCCGCACCGGCCCCCGCACGCTGGAGACCGAGACGACGACGTCGGCGGCGAATAGGTCCTCGACCCGGGCAGCGGTGGCCACCGTCTCCCAGCCGGCGGCGGCCGCGCGAGTGAACAGCAGCGCCAGGGTGGTGCTGCCCAGGATCCCGTTGGCGCCGGCCGCGACCGTGCGCAGCGCGCCGTCCACCGCCCAGACGATCGCGGACGTCGGGGACTCCAGCACCCAGCCGTCGGCGGACAGGTAGAGCGCGTCGTCGTCCCCGCGCCGGGCCGCCTCCCGCTGGGCGGCCATGTTGACGACGTAGGACAGCGTCTTGACGCCGCCCATGAGCCACGGCGCCGCCGCGAACGCGTCCGCTGACGTGCCCCGGTCCAGGGTGCAGACCCGGATCCCGTCGCGTCGCTGACGGTGGATGACGTCACCGATCGGGCTGACGGTCACGAAACCGGTCGGCACCCCCGGGTAGTCCGGGCGGCCCCGGGTGAGCACGAGCTTGACCGCCGCCTCTCCGTCGGTCGAGCCGGCCGCCCAGGCGGCGGTTGCGTCGCCGACCAGCGCCCGCCAGGCGACCTCGTCGAAGCCGATGTCCAGGGCCGCCGCGGAGCGGGCCATCCGAGCCAGGTGCAGATCCAGCTTGTCCAGCTCGGCCACCGGACCCGCCCCGACCGAGCCGGCTGGTCCTCCACCCGACCGGGTCCGGCGTACCCGGCAGCCCTCGAAGCAGCCGTCACCGCGGGTGAGGCCGAGGTCGTCCGCCGCGGCGACCGGGGTGTCGACGCCGACCAGGCCCCGCCCGAGCACAGCGACCACCTGCAGCGACACCCGCTCAGGATAGGAGGGGGCCGGTCCCGTGCCGGGCGGAGCGGAGTGGCCGGACGCGGGCGAGTCGTGCGCGCGAGCGCTGGGTCGGAGCCGGTCAGGATGCGCGGCTGAGCTGCTGCACCCGCCGCCAGCGGTCGAGGAGGACCCGGTACGACGCCCACGCCTCCGCGTCCCGGCCGTCCCGGAGCGCCGCCAGCACACCGGTCAGCTGCGCCACCGAGTCGTCGCGGCGGACGCGGGCGAGGCCGAGGAGGCGGACGAGCCCGCCGTGGTCGAGCTCCACCACGCCTCGCGGGTGGAACTCGTTGATCCAGGCCCCGAGGTCCCGGACGGCCTCCGTGAGGCGCTCGTCCGGGGCGGTCCGGCGCAGCAGTGCATACGCCGTGGACACCCGCCGGCGCGCCGTCGCCATCGTGGTGCGGTAGACGACCGACGGCTCCGGGCCCGTGCGCACCCGGCGTTCGGTGGCGTCGAACGCGACGAACCAGCGCAGCGGCACGTGCCAGGCGCTGGTCAGCACGTGCGGCACCGCCCACGGTCGGGCGGCCCGCCACCGCTCGTAGCCCTCGGTGGCCTCGCTCACCTCCGCCGCCCCGAACGACAGCTGCAACAGCTCCGCGCCGTCGCGCCCCGCCCGTCGCACCGCCTCCCAGCAGCGGTGCCGCTCGTCGACAGGACACCAGAAGTGCTGCTCCCCGGCCGTGAGCAGGTAGGCCGCCTCGGTCTCGACCGGTGCCAGGACCGGCGGGGTGGCGATCAGCCGATGGAGCGCGGCGAGGGACTCCACGGCCGGGTCGACCGCCCGCGGCGCCCGGCCGGCTGAGCCGCCGAGGTCGTGCAGCGCGGACAGCGGCTCGTACACGCGGAGATGGGACCGGTAGGGCACCACGTCCGACCAGCGCGGGGACGCGTCCGGACCCGGCATCGGGCCGCGCGCTCCCGACCCGTCTCGGGCCGGGACGTCACCGTCACCCGAGCCGGGTCGCGTCGCAGGCGACCCCGGGTCGGACACCCCCCGATCGTCCCACCGCCGTTCCGGCGACGACGGCTCAGGCGTTCCGGCGACGACGGCTCAGGCGTTCCGGCGACGACGGCCCAGCCGATCCGGCGACGACGGCCCAGGCGTTCCGGCGACGACGGCCCAGCCGATCCGGCGACGACGGCTCAGCCGATGCCGCGACGACGGCGGCTGCCGGCGGCCGTCGCGGGCGTCCGATGCGGAGCCTGCGCGATCGGCGGGGGCCCCGCTAGAGTTCCGGGGAAGCCCACAGCACGGGACCGCGGGTGCAGCCGGCAGGCCACGGCGCGGAGGACGATGAGGGGGGTCGAGCCTATGGGGCGCGGCCGCGCGAAGGCGAAGCAGACCAAGGTCGCCAGGGACCTGAAGTACCGGGACCAGCCGACCGACTTCGGGAAGCTCGCTGAAGAGCTGCACCACGGCGGCGGGCCGACGGTCTTCACCGACCGCTCGACGTCGTCGGTGTACGACGAGTGGTCGGAGTACGACCAGCCCGGGGAACGCGCAGACCGCTCCGCCTGAAGGCCGCCAGCCGTCGCGGGGTCACTGCCTGGCCGGTCCAGTGGTGCGCCGCACCTGTCGTCCAGGGACCAGGGTCCGGCCGGCTGGCTGGCTCAGGGGTGCTGGCCGACCATCTCGACCGTCCCCGCGAGGGCAGCCTCCTCGACCTCGATCGTGCCGACGACCCAGGCGGGTTGGCCGCGGCCCTCGAGGAACGCGAGCACGGCCGGGGCCGCGGTGGCCGCGACGACGCCCACCATCCCTACGCCCATGTTGAGGGTCCGCTCGAGCTCCGCCGGCTGCACCTTCCCGGCCTCGCGGACGAGGGCGAACACGGGGGGCGGTGTCCAGGTCGCCCGGTCGACGACGGCTCGGACCCCGGCCGGGAGCACCCGGGCCAGGTTCCCGGCGAGCCCGCCGCCGGTGACGTGGGCGTAGGCGTGCACGTCGTGGGCGGCTGCGAGGTCGAGGCAGTCCCGGGCGTACACCCGGGTAGGCTCGAGCAGCTCTTCCCCCAGCGTCCGTCCGAGGTCGGGCACGTGGCGGTCCAGCGACCAGCCGGCCCCGTCGGTACCGGTGCCCCCGGCCCTGGGTCCATCGGCGCGGTCGAGCAGGACGTGGCGGACCAGGGACAGCCCGTTGGCGTGGATCCCCGAGGAGGCCAGCGCCACCAGCACGTCGCCGGCCCGCACCCGCTCTGCCCCGAGCAGGTCAGCGGCGTCCACCACCCCGGTCGCGGCACCGGCCAGGTCGAAGTCGTCCGCCGCCATGAGCCCCGGGTGCTCGGCTGTCTCGCCCCCGAGCAGCGCGCAGCGCGCCACCCGGCAGGCCGCCGCGACGCCGGCGACGATCGCCGCGACCCGCTCGGGCACGAGGCGTCCGCAGGCGAGGTAGTCGGTCATGAACAGCGGTTCCGCGCCGCACACGACGAGGTCGTCGACGACCATCCCGACCAGGTCGAAGCCGACGGTGTCGTACCGGCCGAGGGCAGCCGCGATCGCGGACTTCGTGCCGATGCCGTCGGTGCTCGTGGCCAGCAGCGGGCGTTCCCGACGAGTCAGGGCGGTCGCGTCGAAGAGCCCGGCGAAGCCGCCGATCCCGCCGACGACCTCCGCCCGGTGGGTCGAGGCGACCGCTGCCGACATCAGGGCGACGGCCTTCTCCCCGGCCTCGATGCTCACGCCGGCGGCCTCGTAGGTGGCCCCGCCGGGGGCGGCGGTCACGGACGCTGCAGGGCGTCGGCCGCGCCGCCACCGGGTACCGACGTCAGGCCACGACCCGGACGGGCGGACCCCGCGGTACCGCCCCCGCCGGGACCGGAGCTGGTGCTGCCGCCGGTGCTGCCACCGCCCGGACCACTGCCCGGACCAGAGCCCGGACCGCCGCCGGTGCTGCTCCCGCCGGGACCGACGCCCACGCCCACGCCCACGCGCCGGCGCAGCCGGGCCCGGCGGACACCGGCGCCGGCTACGGCCACCGGCTGCCGCTCCAGCACGTCCTTCCCGCGGTCGGCGGCCAGCGGGATCGGGTAGTCGCCGGTGAAGCAGGCCATGCACAGCTCGTCGGCGCGCTGCTCACTCGCCGCGACCAGCCCGGCCAGGGAGACGTAGCCGAGGGAGTCGGCGCCGATCGAGCGGCAGATGTCCGCGGTCTGCAGTCCCGACGCGATCAGCTCGGCCCGGCTGGCGAAGTCGATCCCGTAGAAGCACGGCCACGCAACGGGTGGCGAGGAGATCCGGACGTGCACCTCGGCCGCGCCGGCCTCCCGCAGCATCCGCACCAGCGCCCGCTGGGTGTTGCCCCGCACGATCGAGTCGTCCACCACGACGAGGCGCTTGCCGGCGATCACGCCGCGCAGCGGGTTGAGCTTGAGCCGGATCCCCAGCTGGCGGATCGTCTGCGACGGCTGGATAAACGTCCGCCCGACGTAGGCGTTCTTGACCAGTCCCTGGCCGTACGGGATCCCCGACGCCTCGGCGTACCCGACGGCACCGGGAGTGCCCGACTCCGGCACCGGGATCACGAGGTCGGCGTCGGCGGGGTGCTCCGCGGCGAGCAGCCGCCCGACGGCGACCCGGCTCGCGTGCACCGACCTACCGGCGATCGTCGTGTCCGGGCGGGCCAGGTAGACGTACTCGAACAGGCACCCCTTCGGCGCCGCCGGCGCGAACCGGTGGGACCGCAGCCCCGCCGCGTCCATGGCGAGGAACTCCCCCGCCTCGACCTCCCGGACGAAGGACGCCCCGACGATGTCCAGGGCCGCGGTCTCACTCGCGACGACCCAGCCGCCTTCCAGGCGGCCCAGCACGAGCGGCCGGACACCCTGCGGGTCGCGCGCCGCGTACAGCGTCCCCTCGTCGAGGAAGACGAGGGAGAACGCGCCGCGCAGGCGGGGCAGCACCTCGGCCGCTGCCTGCTCGACGCTGCGGCCGGGTTCGGCGGCGAGCAGCGCCGTGACGAGGTGGGTGTCCGTCGTCGCGCGGTCGCAGGCAGTCGCGTCGGCGAGCGCGGAGCGGGAGCCGGGGACGTCCAGCTCGAGCTCCCCGCGGGCGGCGGCGCCGGTGGCGACCTGCTCCGCGAGCTCCGCGGTGTTCGTCAGGTTGCCGTTGTGGGCGAGGGCGAGAGAGCCCGAGGGCGTCGACCGGAACGTCGGCTGCGCGTTCTGCCAGCTGCTGCCCCCGGTCGTGGAGTAGCGGCAGTGCCCGATGCCGAGGTGGCCGTGCAGCGAGCTCAGCGCCGACTCGTCGAAGACCTGCGACACCAGCCCCATGTCCTTGTACACGAGGATCGTGCGGCCGTTGGAGACCGCGATCCCCGCCGACTCCTGGCCGCGGTGCTGGAGGGCGTACAGGCCGAAGTAGACGAGCTTGGCGACCTCCTCGCCCGGTGCCCAGACGCCGAACACCCCGCAGGCGTCGCGCGGGCCGCGCTCGACCGGATCGACGTCCAGGCTGAGGCGTCCGTCACCGCGCACGCCTGCAGAGCTTAAGGCCGGCCGGCCTGCCGCACGGGTCCTCCACCGGCCGGGACGGCGACGCGCCGACGCCCGCTGTCGGGCTCCGGCTCGGGCTCCGGCTCGGCCGGCTCAGTGTCCGCGGCGAAGGCGGGGTGGCCCAGGCGGCCGAGCCAGTCGCGCAGGACGAGGTGCACCGACTCCGCCCCGCGCAGCTGCGCGGCCCGGACCGGGAGGTCCGCACCGGCGGCGAGGAAGGCGTCGTTCTGCTCCCCGCCGAGAGCGCCGTGAGAGGCCGCGAAGTCCTCGAAGCTGAACTGGCCGCCCGGTGTCGCCGGGTCGAAGGCCGCCTGGACCAGGACGTCGGGGGCGTGCGCGAAGCGCGCCGCGCGGCGCAGCGACCACGCCGCGGCGTTCCCGCCGTAGGGGGCCAGCGGGTCGACGCCCTCCACCCGGTCCGCGCCGGGCCCGCCGTCCGGCGCGGTGCCCGCCGGGGCCGGCGGTCCGAGGTGGCGCACGCCGGCCGCGCCCAGCACGACCGGCCACGGGTCGCCAGCACCCGTCGGGGTCGCCGCGGTCGCGACGACCACGAACCCGACGCCGGGGTGGGCCCGCAGCGCCGGGACGAGCCCCGGGAACAGCTCGCCCACCTGGTCCCCGGTCAGCCGGCCGGGGACCTGCGGGAAGGACACCAGCCCGAGACCGCCGGAGGTGAGGGTGACCACCTGCGCGGCCGGGTCCGGCTCACCGGCGCGGGCTCGGCGGTCGTCGGCGTCGAGCAGGCGGGAGGCCGCCCGGCCCCGCAGCGCAGCCGCCGGCACCTCCGCGAGAGCCGCCGACACCGACCACGACGCCTCCGGCCCGGCCGCGGTCCGCCGTTCCAGGCGCCGGCGGGCGGTCCGGTCCGCGAGCGGCAGACCACAGGCCAGGCGGACGGTGTCGCCCAGGGTGACCCCGAACACGTCGCGGAACGGTCGCGTCGGGGTCTGGCCGTGGTCGGAGAGCACGACGAGGCGGTACGGCCGCCGGACGAGCGCCGCGGTCGCGGCGATCCGCGCGATCCGCGCGTCCAGGCTCTGCAGGACGGCCAGGGTGTCGGGCTCCTCGAGACCGGAGTGGTGGGCCACCTCGTCGTAGCCGAGGAGGTCCGCGTAGACGACCGACCGGCCGGCGAGCACGTGGTCGAGCACCGACTGGACCGTGACGTCGCGGGTCACGATCGTCGTCAGTGCCCGGATGAGCGGGTAGTAGCCGCCCCGGTTCACCCGCGGCTCACGCTTGGCGCCCCGCTGGCGGATGGCGGCGACGACCTCCCGGACGACCTCGGCGAGGAAGCCGAGGACCGTCCGGACGGCGTGCACCGGATCGGTGAAGTAGCCGCCGTAGCCGATCCCGAACCGACCCTTGCGCCGGCCGGCCACGCTCATCGTCAGGATCGCGTACCCGGCGTCACCGCTGACCAGGGTGGCGCTGACCGCACCGTCGGCGTGCAGCAGCCCGTGGCCGTCGCTGAGGCGGTCCTCCATCAGCGCGGCCCCGTCGGTGCGGTTGGCCACCACGACCTGCCCGGTCTCCTTCTCCAGCCACCGGAAGGCCGGGACGTCGGTGGCGTCCCCGAACAGCAGCCCGCACTGGCTGGCCGCCGTCTGCGAGGCGACCCCGGTGTCCCACCGGTGGAGCACCAGCCGTCCCGTCCGCAGCTCCCGCTCGAGGAAGGGCACCCGACCGGCCGCCACCGCGCGCAGGAGGGCCGCGCCGGACAGCCCGTCGACCTGGACGACGACGACCCCGGGGACCTCCGCCCCGCCCGGTTCGGTGGCTGGTCGGGCTGGTCGGAGGCGTGGCGCGGGCCCGTCCGGTCCCGGGCCGGAGCGGTCCGCGGCAGCGATCCGGGCCGCCGACCGCTGGGCGCGGGCCTGGCTGACGTGCACCCGGGTGAGGTGGAGGCCCAGCGGGCGCACCGGGAGGTCGCTGCGGCTGCGCCGCTCGGCCAGGCGCAGGGTGCGCAGGTCGGCCGCGTCCCGGCCGAGGGGGAGGCTGCTCGCCGCGGCCGCCGACGCCCCCGAGGCGACGACGGTGACGAGCGCCGCGATCGGCAGGGAAGCGACCCGGACCCCGGGGACCAGCTCGAGGGCGCCCCAGACCAGCAGTGCGTTGAGCACGAAGGCCCCGAGGCCGAAGCTGAGCACGACCAGCCCGAGGGCCACCCGCAGGACGAGCGGCCACACGACGGCGTTGACGAGGCTGATCGCGAGGGCGGCGAGGACCGCGGGCTCGGTCCCGTCCCACATCCCGATGATGTCGAAGCCCGGCAGGACGGCGGCCAGCAGGAACAGGACGCCGGCCGTCGTCAGTCCGACCAGCGCGGAGCGACCGCCCAGGCGCGCCACCGTGATGGTCCGCCGCGCTGCCACCGGGCCATCGTCCCTCCCGGGCGGGCCGCCTCCCGCGGACGGCGGCCCGGCTGTGCGCGGTGCGCCGGCGGGAGGCGATCGGGGAGGATCGACGCGTGCGGGCGCGGTGGTGGGGCCACACCACGGTCGGCCTCGAGCTGGCGGGGGTGCGGCTGCTCACCGATCCCGTGCTGACGGGGTCGATCGCGTTCCTGCGGCGCCGCGCCGGAGCGGTGCCGACGGCCGACGCGGGCGAGGTCGACGCGGTCCTGGTCTCCCACCTGCACGCCGACCACTGCCACGTCCCGTCGCTGCAGCGCCTCGACCCCGCCGTCCGGCTGCTGGTCCCCGAGGGGGCGGCCGCCGTCTTCCGCAGCGCGGGCGCCGCCGGGCTCGCCGCCCGCTGCGAGGAGCTGCCGCCGGGGGCGAACGCCACCGTCACCGGTCCGGCCGGCGCGTCGGTGGTGGTCGAGACCGCGGCCGCAGCCCACGACCCCCGACGGTCGCCGTGGTCCCGCCACCGCGGGGCGGCCCTGGAGTCCACCATCACCGGCGGCGGCCGGCGGGTCTGGTTCCCCGGCGACACCGGGCTGCACGAGCAGATGTGCACGCTCGGTCCGGTCGACCTCGGGCTGGTCCCGGTCGGCGGCTGGGGCCCGAGCCTCGGGCCCGGGCACCTCGACCCGTCGCGGGCCACCGAGGCCACCCGCCGGGTCGGCATCGCCCACGTGGTCCCGGTGCACTACGGCACCTTCTGGCCGGTCGGTCTGGACCGGGTGCGCCCGGACCTGTTCGCACCGCCCGGCGCCGAGTACGCGGCGCGCTGCGCGGCGGTGTGCCCAGCCACCGCGGTCCACGTGCTGACCCACGGCGAGGTCCTCGAACTCGGCAGCGACCTCCACGCCGCCGCCGACCTCGACCTCGGCGCCGACGCCGACGCCGGCGCCGGCGGCGGCGGCGACCATGACACCGACCTCGACGCCGGCTGCGGCCCGGTCTCGAGCGGTCGACCGCGGTAGCTTCCTGATCACCATGGCCACCGGAGAACCGCCCTCGTCAGCCGCTGCCCCGACCGGGGCGGGCGCTCCCCGAGCGGCCGCCGGTGGCACCGATCCGGGCATCTCCGGGGCACCGGGTGCACCGGGGGCACCACTGACGGCCGAGCGCCGCAGCAGGAGTCCGCACCCGACGCACGGCAGCCGGTCCGCCCTGACCCTCGGCGCCCTCGGTGTCGTCTTCGGCGACATCGGGACGAGCCCGCTCTACGCCGTCCAGACCATCTTCACCGCCGACGACCACGCGGTGCGGACCAGCCAGGGCGAGGTGTACGGGATCATCTCGCTGATCTTCTGGGCCATCACGATCGTCGTGTCCGTGAAGTACCTGACGTTCATCCTGCGCGCGGACAACGGCGGCGAGGGCGGGATCATGGCGCTGACCGCACTGCTGCAGCGCCAGCGCTTCCGGACCGCCCGGTCGAAGGTGATCCTGGTCACCCTCGGGCTCTTCGGGGCTTCGCTCTTCTACGGCGACGGCATCATCACCCCGGCGATCTCGGTCCTCTCCGCGGTGGAGGGTCTGAAGGTCGCCACTCCCGGGCTGAGCTCGCTGGTCCTGCCGATCGCCCTGGTCGTGCTGACCCTGCTGTTCGTCCTGCAGCACTACGGGACCAGCGTCGTCGGCAGGCTCTTCGGGCCGGTCATGGTGGTGTGGTTCGTGATCCTCGGGATCGCCGGCCTCGGCGAGGTCCTGCGCGAGCCCGGGATCCTGCGGGCCCTGTCGCCGACCTACGGGATCGCCTTCATCGCACAGCACGGGACGGTGGCGTTCATCGCGCTCGCGTCGGTGGTCCTGGCGATCACCGGGGCCGAGGCGCTGTACGCCGACATGGGGCACTTCGGGGCCACCCCGATCCGGCTGGCGTGGTTCTTCCTGGTGTTCCCCACGCTGACGCTCAACTACCTCGGCCAGGGAGCCCTGATCCTGCGCTCGCCGAGGGCCGTCGAGAACCCCTTCTACCTGATCTTCCCGGGCTGGGCGCAGATCCCGATGGTCCTGCTGGCGACGGTGGCGACCGTCATCGCCAGCCAGGCCGTCATCTCCGGGGCGTTCAGTGTCAGCAGGCAGGCCGTCCAGCTCGGCGTCCTGCCCCAGCTGACGATCCGGCACACCTCCGAGCAGGAGGAAGGTCAGGTCTACGTCCCCGGGATCAACTGGGGCCTCTACATCGCTGTCCTGGCGCTCGTGCTCGGCTTCGGCTCGTCGGCGGCGCTCGCCTCGGCGTACGGGGTGGCCGTCACCGCGACCTTCATCCTCAACACGATCCTGTTCCTGGCCGTCGTCCGGGTCGTCTGGCACAAGCCGTGGTGGGTGGTCGTGCTGGGGGCCGTCGGCTTCCTCACCGTCGAGGTCTCCTTCTTCGCGGCCAACCTCACCAAGATCGTGCACGGCGGCTGGCTGCCGCTCGTCGTCGCCACCGCGGTGTTCGTCGTCCTCATGACGTGGCAGCGGGGCCGGCGGATCGTCACCGCGAACCGCACCGCGAAGGAGGGTCCGCTCACCGCCTTCGTCGAGGAGGTCCGGTCGATGGACCCGCCGGTCAACCGGGTGCCGGGCACGGCGGTCTTCCTGAACGCGAACCCGAGGACGACACCGCTGGCGCTGCGGGCCAACGTCGACCACAACCACACGCTGCACCGCACGGTGGTGATCTTCACGATCGTCTTCGAGCGGCTGCCGCACGTGGACCCGGCCGAGCGCCTGACGGTCGACGACCTCGGCTACCGCGACGACGGGATCATCTACATCACCGCGCACTTCGGCTTCCAGGACTCACCTGACGTCCCCGCGGCGCTGCGCGTCGCTGCCGCCATGGACGTCGAGACGCCGATCGACGTCGACGACGCGTCCTACTTCCTGTCACGCATGACGATCGTGCGGACCGATGCCCACGGCATGCCCGGGTGGCAGAAGCGGCTGTTCCTCACCCTGTCCCACAACGCGGCGAACCCGGCCGAGTTCTTCCGGCTGCCGACCGACCGGGCGATCAGCATGGGCGCGCAGGTCCAGATCTGACGGCGGGTCCGGAGTTGCCGGCGGCGGCCTCGCTGAGGCAGCGGCCTCCGTGGTGACGACGGTCTCGCGGGAGCCGGTCAGCTGACGATCGACAGCAGCGGCGCGGACCTGCCGGGGTGCGCCCGGATGAGCGAGGCCACCTGGTTCGCGGTGTCCGGGCGACCGATGTGGTAGCCCTGCACGAGCTGGCAGCCGAGCTCGCGCAGGAGGTCGACGGTGGCCTGGTCCTCGGCGCCCTCGGCGACCACCCGGTGTCCGAGACCGGTCGCCAGGTCGACGATCGCGGCGACGAGGACCTGGGTCTCGCGGCGGTCGGCCCGCAGGGCCGCGATGAACGAGCGGTCGATCTTCACCTCGCTGACCGGCAGCCGCTGCAGGTACGCCAGGCTCGAGTAGCCGGTCCCGAAGTCGTCCAGGGACAGCGCGACGCCGATCGCGGCGATCCGCTCCAGCACCAGCACCGCGCCGTCCGGGTCGGCCATCACGGCGCTCTCGGTGATCTCCAGGATGAGCCGGTCCGCGGGCACTCCCGCCGTGAGCAGCGCGGCACTCACCTGTTCGGGCAGGTCCGGGTCGTTCACGGTCCGGGCCGACAGGTTCACCGCGACCGCGACGTCGATGCCCTGGCTCCGCCAGGCGGCGCACTGGCGGAGCGCCTCGGCGAGGACGAGGCGGGTCAGCGGCGCGATCAGGCCGTTGGCCTCGGCGAGGGGCACGAAGACGTCCGGCACGAGCAGGCCGAGACGCGGGTGGCGCCAGCGGACGAGTGCCTCGACGCTGCTGATCCGGTCCGTCGCGAGGTCCAGCTTCGGCTGGTAGCGCAGCTCGAGCTCGCCGCGGTCCAGGGCCAGGTGCAGGTCGGCCAGCAGTGCCAGGCGCTCGGCGCGGCCGCGGTCGAGCTCCGCGCTGTAGACGACCACGGCGTCCGCGCTCGCCTTCGCCGCGTACATCGCGGTGTCGGCGTGGCGGAGCAGGTCCTCCGGCCGGGTCCCGACGGCCGCGAGGGCCACCCCGATGCTGGCCCGGGCGGTGAGCGTCGCCCCGGGCAGCTCGACCGGGAGCGCCAGCTGCTCGGCGAGGCGGCAGGCCAGGGCGCGGGCCGCGGCCGCGTCGCCGGCGTCGGGCACGAGGGCCGCGAACTCGTCGCCCCCGAGGCGGGCCACCGTCGCCCCGGGCGGCAACACCCGGGCGATCCGGGCGGCGACCGCCTGCAGCAGCTCGTCGCCGACGTGGTGCCCGAGGGTGTCGTTGACCTCCTTGAACCGGTCCAGGTCGAGCAGCAGGACGGCCACCCGGGCCGTGGGGCCGGCGCCCGTACCCGGACCGGCACCGCGACCCCCACCCGAACCGGCACCGGCACCGGCCCTGACGGTCTCCTCGAGCAGTGCCCGGTTGGCCAGCCCGGTCAGAGCGTCGTGGGTGGCCTCGTGGCGCAGCCGCTCGACGAGGGTGGCGCTGCGGACAGCCACCGACAGGTGCCCGGCGAGGGTCGCCAGCAGGGACTGGTCCTCGTGGGTGAACGAACCGGTGTCACCCAGGCGGTCGAAGACCATCAGCGCACCGTCACCGGTCGACCGCGGCAGCGGCACGACGACGGCGTCGGTCACCCCGCGCGCCCGCAGCCAGTCGCGGTCGGTGCTCCGGCGGGTGCCCGCGGGCAGCAGGAACGGCGCGTCCTCGGCGCGCACGTGGGCGACGAGGCGGTCGGTGCTGGCCCACCCCCGCGGCTCGACCCGCAGCACGTCGTCGACGCCGACCGACAGCTGGACGGTCGTCGCGCCGTCCACCAGCAGCAGCTCCGCGGACGTCGCCCGCATCAGGGACCGCACCTGGCCGAGCATCCGCCCGGCCACGTCCTCGACGTTGCGCGGTCCACCGTCCAGCCCGACGAAGGCGTGCACCTGCTCGAGCGCGCGGTGGCGGCGGTGCAGGAGCTGGAAGCCGCGGTAGGCCGCCGTCGCGACCGCGGTGAACACCACCAGCACGATCGCGCCGAGCAGTCCGTGCGCTGCCAGCAGGAGGACGGCGAAGGCGGCCGTGGTCGTCAGCAGGCTGCAGACCAGCGCCGGGACGAACACCTCGGCGGCCTCGCGACCGGTGAGGCGGCCCTGGTGCCAGCTGATGACCTGCAGGACGAGCAGGCTCATCACGGAGTCCACCGCCAGCACGACCGGGTAGCAGATGACCGCCGCGGTGGCGGTGAGGGTCCCGTGGTGACCGAGCAGCAGCCGGACCAGCGTGACGTCCAGTGCCGCCTCGGCCGCGTAGGCGGCCAGGTTGTAGCCGGCCTTGAGCAGGGGCGTCCGCTGGGTCGCGAAGGCCACGGCCGAGCCGAGGACCCGGACGGCCACCAGCTCCCGCGGACCGCAGAGCAGCAACCCGAGGACGAGCGGCAGGCCCGCGAGGGTCACCGAGTACGCCTGGCGGTGCACCTCCACGTGCAGCAGGGCGAGGTCGGTGACGCAGAACAGCACGGCGAGTCCGCCGGCGACGGCGAGCGGAGCCAGGAACGTGTACCCGACCAGGATCGACGCCTCGTGGCCGGGCGCCACGAGGGCGGCAGCCGCGAGGGCCAGGCCGGCGGCGAGGGCCGCCGTGCGCCGGTCGGGTGTGAGGGTGCCGGTGCCCACCCGGCCTCAGGTCCGGGTCGCGACGGTCGTCGGCGGACCTGGTCGGCCCGCGGGCTCCATGATCGTGATCTCCCTGGGTCTGGTGGCTCCGCCGGCGGTGCGGCGGCCGGCTGCTTGGTCACGGCAGGTAGGGCAGCCGTCGGCGGTGGATCAGCACCCGCGCCTGTTGACTCGTCGAACTCAGTGTGCAACCGAAAGTGACAGATGGGGAGGTTGCTCGCAGGACGACCGGCGTGGTGTGGACGCCTGACGGCACCTCACCGCAGCAGCCACCTCGTCGCAGCACCGCCAGCTCAGAGCAGCGGGAGCAGCCCCGAGAGGTCGGATCGGTCGCCACTCGCGCGGACCCGGCCGTCGGCAGTCAGCTCCGACCACCGCACCCGCCCGGCCGCCAGCCGCAGCCAGCTCAGCGGATCGGTCTCGACGACGTTGGGCGGGGTCCCGCGGGTGTGGCGCGGACCGGCGACGCACTGGACGGCCGTGACCGGCGGGACCCGGAGCTCGACGGCGTGCCCCGGGTGTCGCTCGGCGAGGACCCCGGCGAGCGTTCGGGAGACGGCCCGCAGCGCCGCACCGTGCAGCCACGGCGCGTCCGTGCCGAGACGCCGGCCGGGCGCGGCGACCGACGCCGACGACGGTCCGCGCTCGGCGGCCACCGACCGCTCGAGGTCGTCGGCGTGCACGACGACCTCGATCACCCGCGTGGCGACGTGGTCGGCCAGCCGGAGTGGGCCGCGGTGCGTCGTGACGACGAGGCGGTCGGCACCCGGTCGGGAGGCCAGCTCGGCGAGCACCCGGAGCTGACCTGCCACCGCCGGGCGGAGCAGCGCCGTGAGGCCGGCGGGGTCGGACCCGTCCGCGACGCCGGTCGCCGCCGCCGTGACGGCCGGCGCCGCACCCGCGTGGGCGGCGAGGTAGCCGCCCACGGACAGGGGCGCCGGCGCGCCGATCGCGGGACGCACCTTGTCCGAGGAGTGTGCCGAGCCGACGAGGTGCCCGGCGAGGTCGGCGAGCCGCCAGCCGGGCAGGACCGACGGCGCCTGCCAGTCAGCGGCCCGGATCGCGGCGACCGCCTCGACCAGCAGCGCCCACTGGGCGTCCAGGGCTGCCACCAGGTCGAGTGCGGTCGCGGTCCTCGGCACGACGGTCAGCCCTCCTGGAGGGCGGACCCGGTGGTCGGTGCGGCCCCGGCGGTCGGCGGCGGCGGTGCGGCGGCGTCCAGGACCGCGGGGAGCGTGCGCGTGTGGGCCGCCCGCAGCTCGTCGAGGCCGAGGGTGAACAGCCCTGTCGCGGTGAGGGCCGGACGGCCGTCGGGGAGCTCGGAGCCGTCGTCGGTCACCCCGATGCGGGTGTGCGGCTGGCGCCGGGCGGTGCACATGTCGGTGAACCGGAGCTCCTCGCTGCGCGGCACCGACACGATGGCGCGAGCGCTGCTCTCGGAGAACAGGAACACGAACGGGTCGACGCCGTCGGGCACCCAGAACCGTGCCCCGACGCCACGGCGCAGGCACGCTTCGACCAGCGCCTGAGCCAGCCCGCCGTCGGACAGGTCGTGCGCCCCGTCCACCAGGCCGTCTCTGCTGGCGGCCACGCAGATGTCGGCGAGCAGCGCCTCCGCCGCGAGGTCGACCCGGGGTGGCCGCCCGCCCAGGTGGCCGTGCACGACGTGGGCCCAGGTCGAGCCGCCGAGCTCGTCACGGGTCTCGCCCAGCAGGTACAGGGCCTGCCCGGGGGCGCCGAAACCCATCGGCGTCGCCCTGGCCACGTCGTCGAGGACGCCGAGGACGCCGACCACCGGCGTCGGCAGGATCGGCGAACCGCCCGTCTGGTTGTAGAAGCTGACGTTCCCGCCGGTCACCGGCGTCCCCAGCGCGCGGCAGCCGTCCGCGAGTCCACGCACCGCCTCGACGAACTGCCAGAGCACGCCCGGGTCCTCCGGCGAGCCGAAGTTCAGGCAGTCGGTGACCGCGAGCGGTCGGGCGCCGGTCACGGCGACGTTGCGGTGGGCCTCGGCGAGCGCCAGCTGGGCGCCGGCGTACGGGTCGAGAGCGGTGAACCGGGCGTTGCAGTCCAGGGCGAGCGCCACACCGAGACCGGTGCTCTCGTCCACCCGGAGGACGCCCGCGTCGTCGGGCTGGGCGAGCACGGTGTTGCCCTGGACGTAGCGGTCGTACTGGTCGGTGACCCATGCTCTCGACGCCAGGTCGGGCGAGGAGGCCAGCCGGAGCAGGGTGTCGGCGAGCTCGGCACCGCCGACCGGACGCGGCATCCGGTCCGGGCCGTCGGCGACGAGGGCGTCCTGGGCCGCCGGCCGCGCGGTCGGGCGGTCGTACACCGGGCCGTCGTGCGCGACCGTCCGGGGTGGGACGTCGAGCACCGTGACGCCGTACCAGTCGACGACGAGGCGACCACCGCGGGCCCGTTCCGCGTCGGTGACCGCGGTCACCTGACCGACCACCGTCGCCGGGATCTCCCAGTGGGCACACACTCCGAGGAAGGCGTCGAGGTCGCCCGGCCGGACGACCGCCATCATCCGCTCCTGGCTCTCGCTCATGAGGATCTCCTCCGGCGCGAGGCCGCTGTCGCGGAGCGGGACTAGCTCCAGGTCCACATGCATCCCGCCGTCGCCGGCGCTGGCGAGCTCGGAGAAGGCGCACGCCAGACCGGCCGCGCCGAGGTCGGAGATGCCGCCGACCAGTCCGGCCGCGAAGAGGTCCAGCGTGCACTCGATCAGGAGCTTCTCGCGGAACGGGTCGCCCACCTGTACGGCGGGTCGCTTGGTCACCCCGCCCGCGTCGAAGGTGTCGCTGGCGAGGATCGAGGCCCCGCCGATCCCGTCGCCGCCGGTGCGGGCGCCGTAGAGGACGACGAGGTTGCCGATCCCGGTGGCATGGGCGAGGTGGATCTGGTCGTGGCGCATCGCCCCCACACAGAGGGCGTTGACGAGGGGGTTGCCCGCGTAGCTCTCGTGGAACACGACCTCGCCGCCCACGTTCGGCAGGCCCAGGGAGTTGCCGTACTGCCCGACACCGGCCACGACACCCGGCAGCACCCGGGCGGTGTCCGGGGCCTCGAGCGGACCGACCCGCAGGCTGTCGAGGACCCCGATCGGCCTGGCGCCCATCGCGAGGATGTCCCGGGCGATCCCGCCGACGCCGGTCGCCGCGCCCTGGTGCGGCTCGACGAAGCTCGGGTGGTTGTGCGACTCGACCTTGAAGGTGACGGCCCAGCCGCCGCCGATGTCCACCACACCCGCGTTTTCCCCGATGCCGACCAGCAGCGCCGCACTGTGCGGGGGGTCCTCGGCGAAGCGCCGCAGGTGGGTCTTCGAGGACTTGTAGGAGCAGTGCTCGCTCCACATGACCGAGTAGACGCCCAGCTCGGCCGAGGTCGGGCGGCGCCCGAGCACCTCCCTGATCCGGGCGTACTCCGCCGCGGTCAGGCCCAGGCGGGCGAACGGCTGCTCCCGGTCGGGATCCAGCGCCGCCGCAGCGACGGTGTCGACCGGGCGGTCCGGGCCGGGGCCCGTCGGCTCGGTGGAGGGACCGCGGATGGGCGCAGCGGGCGGACGGGGCCCCGTCGGCGCAGCGGACACCCGCGCGACCCTACGGGCCGACAGCGGGTCGACCGCCGGGCGACGTCAGGTCGACAGCGGACCGACCGCGGGCCGACGGCAGGTCGACCGCCGGCCGAGTGCGGTACGGACGCTCGGCCGCGGACCCGGTCCTGTCGGCAGTCGTCGCTAGCGTCGCCTCGACAGCTCGGCACCCCGGCCGGGCACGGGAGGAGACAGCCGTGACCGACGCCGACGGCCGGACCGCGACGAGCACTCCGAGGGACCTCCCCGGGGAACCCGCCGACAGCACGGACCTCCCGGACGAGCGGGAGGTGTTCTGCCTGGCCGACGACGCCCTGACAGCGGTCGTCGCCACGATCCGGGAGCAGCAGTGGGCGCTCCCGGTGCCGTCGACGCTGACGATCCGGAGCGCACCGCGAGGTGGCGCTGCGGGAGGTGATCGGGTACCACGCCTACGACGACGCCTGGGTCCCGGACATGCTCGCCGGCCGGCGGATGGCCGAGCTGGGGGACGACCCGTACACCGGCGACCTGCTCGGTGAGCACCCCGTCGAGGCGTTCACCGCGATCGCCGACCGCGCGAAGGCCGCCGCCCGGGGCCTGGACGACCTGGACCGGGTGGTCCACTGCTCGTTCGGCGACTTCCCGGCGCGGGAGTACCTCTGGCAGGTCAACATGTTCCGCGGCTCCCGCGCGGTCGACATCGCCCGGTTCCTCGGCGTCGACGACACCCTGCCCGAGCGGCTCGCCGCGGGGCTGCTCGCGGAGCTGACGCCCAACGCCGAGGAGTGGCGCGCGATGGGGCTGTTCGGACCGGCCGTCCCGGTGGGCCCGGACGCCACGCCGCAGCAGCGCCTGCTCGGGCTCCTCGGTCGCGACCCGGGCTGAGCTCGTGACCCGCCCGGCCGAGGCGTCCGGACACGGCGGACCGCAGGTACGGGCGGAGGTGTCAGGAGGCGGCCGCGCCCGGCCGGCGGTCGTGGTCGAGCAGCGCCAGCAGCTCCTCGTAGGGACCGACCAGGAAGGCCTCGTCGCCCTCGGCGAAGCGGGTGTCGCGGCACGGCGGGTGCTCCAGGGCGCCGTCGTGGCGCAGCGCGAGCACCCGGGTGCGCGCCGCCAGCTCCGACATCGCCGTCCCGACCAGTCCCGGGTGGTCGGCGGTCCGCAGCCGTGCCAGCAGGAAGGGCTGGGCCTCGACGTAGAAGGTGTCGAGCACCTCCAGCCCCAGCGCGGCGCCGACGAACCACGGCGCCGCCAGGGCCGCGGTGGACCGCATGTGCCGGAAGTCGAAGCTGCGGCCGACCGTCTGGGCCAGTGGCCGGTCGAAAACCCGCAGCACCACGGGGACGCTCGACCAGCGCGGGCCGAGGGTCTCGCGCAGCACGAGTCCGGTCTCGATGTTCGTCAGGTCGCTGCTGGTCAGGACCGCGACCGCGGAGGCGCCCGCGAGGTTGACCCGGGCCGCGGTCTCGCGCAGCGTGGCGTCGCCGATGACGACCGGCACGTGCAGGCGCCGGACGCGGGTGAGGTAGCGGTTGTCCTCGTCGCGGTCGACGACGACCACCTCCCTCCCGGCCGCGACCAGGCCTTCGACGACCCGCAGGCCGATCGCCCCCAGACCGAGGACGACGACGTGCCCGGTCAGCCCGGTGACCCGCTGACGGCCGAGGGCCTGGGCGAGACGCCGGCTCACCAGAGAGTTGGTGACGAGCGCGAACACCGTCGCCGCCAGGGCGGCGCCGGTGAGGATGTCGGCGATCCCGAAGACCTCCAGCCACGGCGACTGGCCGCGGAAGGAGAAGTCGCCGTACCCGACGGTGGCGTCGGTGACGACCGTGAAGTAGACCGCGTCGAGCCAGCCGATCGGCCGGCCGCCGGCGCGGTAGCCCACGCGCAGCACCACCGTGGACACCACGATCGCCGCGACCAGCGCGGCGAGGGCGATCTTCAGCGGCCGCTCGAGCTCCCGGGCCGCCTGCACGACCGCGGCGACGGCCGTCCTCGCGCTCGAGCGGCGGGCCGAGGAGCCGCCCCCGGCGGAGCCGCGGGCCGAGGCACTCAGCCCGGCGGAGCGGCGGGTCGGAGAGCTGAGGCCGGCGGTGGTCTGCGAGCGGCCGGCCGAGCCCGGGTCGACCACCGACAGGACCGCCGCAGCCGGACCGACGACGGTGACCCGGTCGGCGGGGTCCACGGCGGTGTCGCGGCTCGGGCAGACCAGCAGATCGCCACCACCGGCCGGGGCCACCGCGACCGGGGCGAGGACGCCGAACAGCTCGCGGAGGGTCCCCGGGCGCTCGACGGGCACCCGGGAGAGCACGAACGGCTCCCCGCCGACGTCGAAGACGTGCCGGGTCCGGGCGACGCAGGCCTCGATGACCGAGGGTGCGGCCAGCGCGGCCGGGTCCAGCACCGTGCCGGAGCCGATCACGGCGGCCAGCGCCCGGCCGACCTCGGGATTGGCCAGGGACACCACGATCCGGACGTCGGGGCGCAGCTCGCGGGCGACGAGCGCGGTCTCGACCGTCCGCAGGTCGTCGCCCTGCAGACACAGGACCGCCTGGGCACCGGTGAGTCCGCACGCCGCGAGGACCGCCGGCGACCGCGGGTCCGCGACGGTGAGGACGATCCCGAGCGCACCCAGCGCACCGGTGAGGCGGGGGTCCGGGTCGTCGTCGACCACGACCACCGCCCGGCCGCTGTGGACCAGCTGCTCCACCGTGCGCAGCCCGACGCCGTGCAGTCCCGCGACGATGACGTGCCCGGTCCGGCCGGCGCCGCTCCCATCGACCGGGGCGGCCGCCGACCCGCCGGGCACCGCCGGTCGGCGGTCGGCTGCGGACGCCATCGCGCCATCCTGGCCGTCCGGGGGCGTCGCGACCGGGATCCGGTCCGGCGCCCAGCCGGGTACCCAGCCCGGTACGGAGCCGGGTCCACAGCCGGGTACGGTCCGTCGGTGCCCGCGGAGCTGACCGCTGAGGAGTGGGCGTTCCTCGACTCGGCGTTCACCGCGGCGCGCACCGGCGACGCCGACCGGCTCACCGACTGGGTCCGGGCCGGGCTGCCGGTGGACCTGACCACCGCGACCGGGGACTCGCTGCTCCTGCTGGCGGCCTACCACGACCACCCCCCGACCGTCGCTGCGCTGATCGCACTCGGCGCCGACGTCGACCGGGTCAACGACCGCGGTCAGACCGCCCTCGGGGCCGCGGTGTTCCGCCGGTCGCAGACGAGCGTGCGAGCACTGCTCGACGCCGGTGCGGACCCGGCGGCCGGTGCCCGCTCGGCCGGGTCGATCGCCGAGTTCTTCGGCCTGGACGACATGCGGTCCCTGCTCGCCGCCGCCCCCGGGAAGGTGTCGCCCGACCCGGACTGACCTCCGGCGATGCCGGGTCGCGCGGTCGCGCGGCGCGCGGTCGGTCAGGTCGGGCGGTCGCTCAGGCCGGATCCCGCCGCGCGCGCAGGCGCTCGAGCAGCAGGTCTGCGAGCAGTCCCGTCCACCCCGTCTGGTGGCTCGCGCCGAGCCCGGTACCGTCGTCGCCGTTGAAGTACTCGAAGAACAACAGCGAGTCCCGCCAGCGCGGGTCGTCCCGGAACCGCGCCGTGGTCGGACCGGCCCCCCAGACCGCGCGTCGGCCGGCCGCATCTGGGAGGTACAGACCGAGGAGTCGATCGGACAGGTCGTCGGCCACCGCCGCGAGGCTCAGCCACCGCCCCGAGCCCGTCGGGTGCTCGACCCGGACGGTGTCGCCGAGGCCCTCGTCGTAGCGCCGGAGGGCGTCGACCAGCAGGACGTTGACCGGGAGCCACACGGGACCCCGCCAGTTGGAGTTCCCGCCGAACAGCGCGGTGGTGGACTCCGCCGGCTCGTAGTCGATCCGGCTGCCGTCCTCGACGGCTCCCCGGAAGACGAACCCGTCGCCGCGGTAGGCCGCCGACAGCGAGCGGATCCCGTGCGGCGACAAGAACTCGGCGGTGTCACTCACCCGGCGGAGCACCTCGACCAGCCGGTCGCGCCCGAGGAAGGCGAGCAGCGCCGGTGCACCCGCCGGGGCTCCCGCTCCAGCCGGGGCTCCCGCTTCGGCTGCGGCTGCGTCCAACGCCACCTCGCTGCCGGCGGCCGGGAGCGGGTGCTCGGCCGCGAACCTCGCCGCCCGCTGCGCCAGCTCGGGGAACCCGGCCAGCACGTCCGGACCGAGGGTGACGGCGGCGAACAGCGGCACCAGCCCACTGACCGACCGGACTCGGACCGGCCACCGCGACCCGTCGGACTCGCGGACCAGCTGGTCGTGGTCGAAGCCGTCCTCGGCGTCCCACAGCCCGGCGTCGGTCCCCGCACGGGCGATCAGCGTGAAGTCCTCGAAGAACATGAGCGCCATGTCCTGCAGGGTCGGGTCCGCGGCCGCCAGCACGGCCGCGATCTCCACCAGGCACAGGCAGGACTGCGCCATCCAGCCGGTCGCGTCGGCCTGTTCGAGGGTGTACCCGAGGGGGACGTCGTTCCGGTCGAAGGGGCCGATGTCGTCCATCCCGAGGAAGCCGCCGGTGAACACCCCCAGCCCCTCGAGGTCGTTCTTCGTGATCCACCAGGTCGAGTTGACCAGCAGCCGCTCGAAGACCCCGCGCAGCCACGCGGTGTCCCGCGACCCGTCGATGCGGAACACCCGCAGCGCGGCCCACGCGTGCACCGGGGGGTTGACCGCCCCGAAGTCCCACTCGTACGCCGGCACCTGGCCACCCGGGTGCATCCAGCCGGCGCCCACGACCATCGCCAGCTGGGACTTGGCGAACGCGGGATCGACCGCGGCGAGGGTGACGCAGTGGAAGGCAAGGTCCCAGGCGGCGAACCAGGGGTACTCCCAGGTGTCGGGCATCGACACCACCGCGTGCACGTCGAGGCTCTGCCAGCGCGAGTTCCGGCCGGTGAGCCGGGAGGCCGGCGGCGGCGGTCGGCCCGGGTCGCCGGCGAGCCAGTCCCGCACGACGTAGGCGTAGTACTGCTTGCTCCACAGCATGCCGGCGTACACCGACCGCAGCAGGTGCGCCTCGTCCGCGGTCGCGCCGGCACCGAGTGCCGCGTAGAACTCGTCGGCCTCCCGGGCCCGGGCGGCCACCACGTCCTCCCAGCCGGCGCCCAGGTCGGCCGGACCTGGTCCGGGCGGGGCGAGACGCAGTCGCACCTCGACGGTCGCGCCGGCGGCGACGTCGAGGACGTGGTGCAGGGCTGCCTTGGTCCCGGTCCTGGCCGGGTTGACCGTCGCCGCACCGGACACGACGTGGTCGTTGATGCCGTCCTTGGGATAGGCGGGACCGGGCACCCCCCACAGCCGCTCGGTGTTCGTCGCGTTGTCGCAGAACAGCGCGGTCGCCGGGGTGTCCGTCGTGAGCACCAGCTCGCCGAGCTCGGGGTGGTGCGCCGTCAGCGCGGTGTCGGTCGCGGCCGTCAGGCCCGGCCGAGCGTCGCCGACGGTGGCCGCGCCCACGTCGGGACCCCAGCTCCAGGTGTCGCGGAACCACAGCGTGGGCAGCAGGTGCATTGTCGCCGCCTCGGGTCCGGCGTTGGTGACCCGCACCCGGATGCACACGTCGTCCGGGGAGTCCTTCGCGTGGTCGACCGCGATGTCGAAGTACCGGTCGCCGTCGAGCACGCCGGTGTCGGCCAGCTCGTACTCCGGGTCGAGACGGGTGCGCTCCGACGCCACCCGCACCAGCTCCTCGTACGGGAAGGCCCTCTGGGGACAGACGTACCGCCAGCGCATCCACGAGTGGGTGGGGGTGGAGTCGAGGTACCACCAGTACTCCTTGGCGTCCTCGCCGTGGTTGCCCTCCGGGCCGGTGAGCCCGAACACCCGCTCCTTCAGGATCGGGTCGACGCCGTTCCAGAAGGCCAGGGCGAGACACAGCCGCTGCGAGTCGTCGCACAACCCGGCGAGCCCGTCCTCGTTCCACCGGTAGGTGCGCGAACGGGCGTGGTCGTGGGGGAAGGAGTGCCACGCCTCGCCGTCGGCGCTGTAGTCCTCGCGCACGGTCCCCCACGCCCGCTCGGCGAGGTACGGCCCCCACCGCCGCCACGCCGCCGCGTCCGGCCCGTCGAGGCGCGCCTGCTCAGCACCGGCCACCAGTCCTCCCGTCCCCCCGTCCGTGCCGGCGGCGCGACGGGCTAGTGGTCGTCCTCGCGCTCGGCCAGGAAGGTCTGGAACTGCCGCGCCAGCTCGTCACCGCTGGGGATGACGGTCGGTCCGACGGAGCCCGCCTCGCCGGCCCCGGCGACGGTGGCGTCGTACTGCCGCTCGAGCTCGGCGACCATCGCCGCGTTCTCCGGGGAGCTGGCCAGCTCACTCACCAAGGCCTTGTCCAGTCCCTCCGCCGCCCGCAGCAAGCCGTCCACCGGCAGCGACAGGCTGGTGAGCCGGCCGGCCTCCTGGATGAGCGCCGCCCCGGCATGCGGCACGTCGGCCTGCGACAGGTAGTTCGGCACCTGGGCGACGACCGTGATCGCGTCCCTGCCGGCGAGGCCGAAGGCGTGCTCGAGGACGGTGACCAGCGCCCCGGGGACCTCCATGGCCTGGAAGCGCGGCCACCGGTCGGGGAGCAGGGCCGGCCTGGTCGCCGTCCCGATGAAGGTGATCGGCCGGGTGTGCGGGGCGGCCGCCGGGAGTGCGAGCAGCCCGACGACCTGGCGGACACCGAGGCGCGCGGCGAGTCCGACGATCGCCGCCGACAGCGACTGCCAGGCCCGGTCCGGCTCCGGGCCGTGCAGCAGCAGGAACGGCGTGCCCGTCAGGTCCCGGAACCGCTCCAGCACCAGCTCCCGCCACCGGACGCCGGTGACCACGTTGTCCTCGAGCCGGATCCGGGGCCGGCGCGCCCGGTAGTCCAGCAGCGCGTCGACGTCGAAGGTGGCGACCGTCTCGTGCGACAGGCTGCTCAGCAGGTGCGAGACCGTGCCCGACACGACGTTCCCGGCGTCGATGAACCCGTCGAGGGCGATGACCAGCTGGTCGGCTGCGCCGCCCGTGCTGTCAGGGCTGGCCGTCCCAGGGCTGTCCGGGCCGCCGGTCCCACCGGGAGCGGCCGGCACCGCGGGCTCGCCGGGAGCGAGGGAGTACATGTCCGAAGGTCCCTGCACCCCTTCACTCTCCCTCGCCGGCCCGGTCGCCGTGACGGCCGCCGTCATCGCTGCCGGCCGGGCCCGGCGCCACCCCCGCCGCGCCGCCGCGACCCACGGGCGCCGGGTCATGCCGGGAGCGCCGCCACGACGGACAGGACCGCCGTGAACAGCGCCAGCCCGTCGGTCGAGGGTCCGGTGAGGCTGTCGATGGCGTGCTCCGGGTGCGGCATCAGCCCGACCACCCGCCCGGTGGGGTCGCAGACGCCGGCGATCGCCCGGTGGCTGCCGTTCGGGTTGTCCCCGAGGTAGCGGAAGACGACGCGGCCCTCGCCCTCCAGACGGTCCAGCTCCGCCGGGGCGGCGACGTAACCGCCCTCGCCGTTCTTCAGCGGCACCAGCAGCTCGGCGGCCTCGTCCAGGCCGGTGGTCCACGCGGTCGACGTGTTCTCCACGGCCAGGCGCTGGTCGGTGCAGGCGAACCGCCGGGAGTCGTTGCGGATCAGCGCGCCGGGCAGCAGGCCGGCCTCGCACAGGATCTGGAAGCCGTTGCAGATCCCGAGGACGGGCATGCCGGCCCGCACGCGGTCGACGATCGACGCCAGGACGGGTGCGAACCGGGCGATCGCACCGCACCGGAGGTAGTCCCCGTAGGAGAACCCGCCGGGCAGGACGACGGCGTCGACCCCGTGGAGGTCCGCGTCGGCATGCCAGAGGGCCACCGACTCCCCACCGGCGGCCACCACGGCCCGCGCGGCGTCCCGGTCGTCGAGGGACCCGGGGAAGGTCACCACACCGATGCAGGCGCTCACGACGGCCAGTGTCCCCGACGGCGGCCCGGTGTCACACCTGCGCTGGCGCCGACGGCTGCCCGGATCCGGACAGCCGTCGGCGGAGGCACGCGAACGGCGCCACCGAGGCGCATGTCACCAGGCGTAGTCCTCCGGGGCCGGCTGGTGCCCGGGGAAGATGTCGTCGAGCAGCGCGAGGGTCTTGTCGTCCAGGTGCACGTCCAGCGAGCGCACGTTGCCCTCGAACTGCTCCATGGTCCGCGGCCCGATGATCGGCGACGCCACCGCGGGCCGGGTGAGCAGCCAGGACAGCGCGACGTCGGCCGGCTCGTGGCCGAGCTCCTCGCACAGGTCCTCGTAGCGCTCCAGCTGCGGGCGCAGCTTCTCCAGCTGCTCCTTGGAGCGGCCGGAGTAGCGGCGCTTGCCGTCGCGCTCCTTCCGGACCATCCCGCCCAGCAGGCCGCCCTCCAGCGGGCTCCACGGGATCACCCCGACGCCGTAGTCCTCGCACGCCGGCAGGACGTCGGTCTCGACCCCGCGGACGATGAGGTTGTAGATCGACTGCTCGCTGACCAGGCCCATCGAGTGCCGGGCCTTGGCCGCCTCGTTGGCCTTCGCGATGTGCCAGCCGGCGAAGTTCGACGACCCGAAGTACAGGACCTTCCCCTGTGTGCGCAGGACGTCGAAGGCCTCCCAGATCTCGTCCCACGGCGTGCCGCGGTCGATGTGGTGCATCTGGTAGAGGTCGATGTGGTCGGTCTGCAGGCGCTTCAGCGAGGCGTCGGCGGCCCGACGGATGTTCAGTGCGGACAGCTTGCCGTTGTTCGGCCACGCACCCGTGACGTCCATGTCGCCGTAGAGCTTCGTCGCGATGACGGTCTTCTCCCGGCGGTTACCGCCCTGGGCGAACCAGCGCCCGACGATCTCCTCCGTGGCCCCCCAGGAGACCGACCGGCCGTAGACGTTGGCGGTGTCGAAGAAGTTGACGCCGTGCTCGTGCGCCCGGTCCATGATCGCGAACGAGTCTGGCTCGGAGGTGTCGGGCCCGAAGTTCATGGTCCCGAGGCACAGGCGGCTGACGGACAGGCCGGTTCGGCCGAGGTGGGTGTACTCCATGCCACCGTTCTATTACCCGGTGCCGCCGTTGCCAAGTCGACCCCGGCACCGCGGACGAGCGGCGCTGCCGCCGCGGCCCCACCCCGGTCCCACGCTGGTCCCCGGGCGGGCAGAGTCCTCGGCGTGACGGCTGTCCGGGTCCTGCTCGCGGCGGGCGGCGTGCTCCTGGTGCTCGCCGTGCTGGCGTCGGCGGTGACGACCCTGGTCGTCCCGCGCGGCGGGGTCGGCCACATCAGCCGGACGACCGCCCGGCTCGTCGACGCCGTCACCGGCGTGCTGCTGCGGCTGCGCCGCGACCCTCGCGCCCGCGACCGCCTCCTCGGCGTGCAGGCGCCGGCCTACCTGCTGCTGCTGCTCGCCACCTGGCTGGGGCTGCTCGCCGTCGGGTACACCGCCGTCCTGTATGCCCTGACCCGCTCGTGGACCACGGCGGGGGAGGAGGCCGTCTCCAGCCTGCTCACCCTCGGCTTCACCAAGAGCGGCGGCGCCCTCGCGACCCTCGTCGACTTCGTCGCGGCCGGGACGGGGCTGCTCACCGTGGCCCTGCTGGTGGGGTACCTGCCGACCATCTACGGCGCGTACAACCGCCGCGAGACCGAGGTCACCCTGCTCGACGCCCGCGCCGGCTCGCCCCCGTGGGGCCCGGAGCTGCTCGCCCGGACGCACGTCGGGGTGCGCGCCGAGAGCGAGCTGGACGACTTCTACCGGACCTGGGAGCGCTGGGGTGCCGACGTCGCGGAGACCCACGTCAGCTACTCCTCGCTGCTGTGGTTCCGCTCGCCCAGCCCGGACACCCACTGGACGGTGTCGGTGCTGGCCGTCCTGGACTCCGCCGCGCTGTACCACTCGGTCGCGCCGTCGCGGGCGCCGCTGTCGGCCCGGCTGGCACTGCGGATGGGCTTCGTCGCCCTCCAGGACATCGCCGACTCCGTCGGCCTGCCCTACGACGCCGATCCCCGCCCCGACGCCCCGGTCGCCCTCACCCGCGCCGAGTTCGACGAGGGGCTGGACCGCCTGCGCGCGGTCGGCTTCCCCCTCGAGCGCGACGACGCCGCCGCGTGGGCGCACTTCCGGGGCTGGCGGGTCAACTACGAGTCCCTCGCGTACGCCCTGGCGTCGATGACGGACGCCCCGCCGGCCCGGTGGAGCGGGCCACGGCGCCGGACCACCGCCACGGTCGCCACGCGGTTCGTCGTGGCCCGCACCCCGGAGGACCCCGACGGCCGCACGATCCGCATCGGCGGGAACTGAGCGCAAGGACGCACCCGGCCACCCCAGCGCAGAGTCCACCGGCCACCTGAGCCGCAGAGCCGCCCGCGGCGTGTCAGGCGCCGCTTGCACCCCTGCCGGGCGACGCTGGCTCCTGCTGCATTACTGCAGCACACTGGGTGCATGACCCGGACGATGCCGATCACCACGTTCGCCCGGGAGTACGCCACCCTCCTCGAGCAGGCCCCCGACGACGACTTCCTTCTCGAGCGCCGCGTCGGGGCCCCCGTCCTGGTCCGACCGCTCCGCGAGGCCCGCGCCGATCGAGAGGTCGCCCAGGACCTCGCAGCGCTGCTGCGCTCGATGCTCGGACACCTCGACGTGGTGGACCTGCTCAACGCCACCCTCGACGAGGTCTACCCCTGGGCGATCCTGCTCCCCGCCGACGTGCGTGCGACCTTCACCGAGCAGGCCGTCGGGATGCTCCGGGCGTGCGCCGCCCTCGGCCGCTTCGGCGCGTACACCGACCTCCTCGATTCCTGGCGGGCCACCGCGGAGCTGTATGCCGACCCCGACCTCGTCCGTCGCCTCACCGGCCCGGTCGAGCTCTCCGGGGCTCCGGTGCCCGAGCCGCCGGACGCTCCGGCTGTCTGATCGGTGCCCAAGCGCGGTGACGCAGTCGCCCCTCCCACCCGGGGCGGCGAGTGGGAGCTCCGGTTCGCGACTTCCGACGCGGCCGCCGGCTGGCAGGACCTGCTGAGCCAGGTCCCCGGCACTCTCCGCGAGGCCTGGGAGCGCATGCGGACGGAGCCCGACAGCCGATCCCCCACCCAGAAGCCGCTGGCCGGACCACTGGCCACACGCGCGCACAAGGGCCACGACCTGCCCCAGTGGCAGCTCGACGTGTCCTCGGCGGGGCGGGTCTGGTACGTCATCGACACCCGGACCCACACCATCTGGGTGACCCTGGCCAGCACCGGCCACCCCGGCGCGACCGACGCCGGGAAAGGCTCCGGCCGACACACGTCGACGACTCGATGAGCCGGCTGGGAGGGCCGGGCGCCGGGGTCAGGTCTTGACGGCGATGACGGGGCAGTCGGCTTCCAGCAGGACCCGCTGGGCGGTGCTCCCGAGCAGCAGCTTCCCGACCGGGGAGCGGCGCCGGATGCCGATGACGATCACGCTCGCCCCGATCTCGCCGGCGGTGTCGAGGATGACCTCGGCCGGGTTGTCGCTGCGCGTCAGCTGTCGGATCTCGTGCTCGACGCCGGCCTCGGCGAGCAGCCCGTCCAGGGCGTCCTGGACGATCTCGACCGACACCGGGCCCTCGTTGTCGACCGGCTCCTCACCGCTGTTGAGGACGACGAGGCGCTCCCCGCTGCGGCTGGCCTCGGAGATGGCGCGCCGCAGTGCGGCGGTCCCCTCGGGACTGGGCTTGTAGCCGACGAGCACCGTCACGTTGTCCTCCTCCGGCGACCCGGGGTTCGCAGCGCTGCGGAGCTGGTCGTCGTCCACCGGCCGCGACGCTCGCGACCCTGGCGAACGCTACCGACCCGACTCACCAGCGGGGTCGGGGCGGGGCTGCGGCACCTGCCGGGGAGTCCGAGGGTGGCGGCAGGCAGCGGACCAGCGCACCGGGACGGTTCCCGCCGGGAGTGGTCTCGCAGCTCAGCGGGCCGTCGTCATAGCGCACCACCCAGGACTCACCCCGGCGGACCGCGGTCCGCGAGCCGTGGGAGTCGGTCACCGTCATCGATCCCTCGACCACGACGAGCACCGCGAAGGACGCCTCGACCTCGCCGCGGCCGCGCACCAGCTCGGCGCGGAAGAACGGGTCGGCCGCCGGGACGAGGAGGCGGTGGACGCCGACCGCGTCGGTGGACGGCCGGTGGCACAGGGCGCGCAGCCGCTCGACGGACAGCGGCGCGCGGTCGACGGCCTGCAGCGCCACGTCGAAGCCGAGGCCGAGGTGGCCGTCGACCGCCCCGTCGACCGCGAACCCGGCCCACTCGAGCAGGATCGACCAGTCCGTCGGCTCCTGGAGCTCGACGACGAAGACGCCGGCGCCGAGGGCGTGCGGCAGCCCGGCGGGGACCAGGACGGTGTCCCCAGCGGCGACCGGGAGGCTGTTCATCGACGCCAGGAGGCGGTCGGTGTCCTGGGTGGCGACCCAGTCGGCGAGCACGTGCGGAGCGATCTGCTCGGCGAAGCCGAGGTGCACCGTCCCGTCGGCCGGCGCCTCCAGGACCACCCAGGCCTCGGTCTTGCCGTGCGGGCAGTCCAGGTGCCGCCGGGCGAACTCCCGGTCGGGGTGCAGGTGCACGGGCAGCCGCTCGCCGGCGTCGAGCAGCTTGACGAGCAGCCCCGTGTCCGGCCCGAACCGGGCGAGGTGCTCGGCGCCGAGGAAGCCGACCGGGTCGTCGCGGACCGCGTCCACCAGGCGGCGACCGTCGGCCAGGACGCTCAGCCCGAGGCCGCCCGAACCGCCGACGACCTCGGTCGTCGACCCGACCCAGTCCTCGCCCTGAAACGGTCCGGCGGCCGCCGAGCCGCCGCCGGGCACCGACCGGAACGGTGACAGGTGGGTCCCGCACCGGTAGAAGCGCTCGACGTAGTTCGGCCCGACCGGCTCCAGCACGGTCCGATCCTCCACCTCCGCCACCTCGGCCCCGGTTGGATGGGGCCCGTGTCCGAGACCACCGCGAGCCGGCCGGGACCGGGCGCCGGGGTCGGGATCGTCGTCGCCGCCCTGGCCGTCGCGGGCTTCGACCTGCGGACCGCGGTCACCAGCGTCAGCGCCGCGCTGCCCCAGATCACCCGCGGACTCCGCGCGCCGGCGCTGTTCGACCCGGTGGCCGCGGCGTCCCCGCCGCTGGTGTTCGCCGTGGCCGGTCTGCTCGCGCCGGCACTGCTGCACCGGTCCGGAGCGGCCCGCGGGCTGCTGGCCGCGCTCGCGACGACGGCCGCGGGCCTGCTCGCCCGGGCGGTCGCGCCGGATGCGACGGTGTTCCTCGTCCTCGGGATCCCGACGCTCGGCGGTCTCGGCGTCGCGAACGTGGCCCTGCCGGCGGTGGTCAAGGAGTACCTGCCGCACCGGATCGGGCTGGGGACCGCCGTCTACACCGCGATGCTGTCCGTCGGGACCGCCACGGCGGCCGCGCTGACCGTCCCCGCGGCGCAGGCCTGGCGGTCCTGGCGGGTCGGCCTGGCCGTCTGGGCGGTGCCGGCCCTGGCGGGCGCGCTGCTCGGCGTCGCCGTCCACCGCCTGCCACGACCGGCGACCGGTCCCGCCGGCACCGGCCCCGCCGGCACCGGCCCCGCCAGCACCGGCCAGGTCCGCAGCGGTCGTGCACAGTCCCCGGCTGCCGACCCCGCGGTGCGGGTGACGATCGCGGCCGTCGCCCGGACCCGTCTGGGCTGGGCGATGGCGGTGCTGATGGCCGGACAGTCCGCGTCGTCCTACGTGCTGCTCAGCTACCTGCCCTCGATCGCCGCCGACGACGGCCGCGGCGCGCGGACCGGTGGGCTGCTGCTCAGCCTGTTCTCCGTCCTCGGCCTGAGCTCCTCGGTGCTCCCGCTCGCCCTCGGCCGGGTCCGCGACCACCGCGGAGTGATCCTGGCGCTGACGGCGTGCTGGATCGCCGGTGACCTGCTCACCGCCCTCCGGCCGGGCGGGCTGTGGCTGTCGGTCGCGCTACTGGGCGTCGGGTCGTCGCTGTTCACCGTTGGACTGCTGCTGTTCCCGCTCCGGGCGGGCACGGTGGCCGGCACCGCTGCGCTGTCCGGGTTCGCCCTCTCGGTGGCCTACGTCCTGACCGCCGCCACCGTCTTCGCCGCCGGGGCGGTCCGCCACGCCGCCGGGAGCTGGACCGGGGTCCTCGTCGCGATGGCGGTGTCGATGGTCGCGGTCGCGGCGGCCGGGCTGGTGGTGGGCCGGCCGGCCCGGATCGAGGACCAGGTCGCCGTCAGGGCTCGACGTGCAGCGTCCAGCTCTCGATGACGGGGTTCGCCAGCAGCGCGTCGGCCGCCCCGCGGTAGCGCTCGAGCACGGCGTCGTCGAGCTCCCCGTCGACCTCGACGACGAACCGCTTGCCCTGGCGCACCTCGCGGACCCCGGGCAGGCCGAGGCGGACCAGTGCGGCGTGCACGGCCTGACCCTGCGGGTCGAGGATCTCCGCGCGCGGCATGACCTCGACCACGATGCGCGCCATGGCGGTGACCCTAGCCAGCGCGTGAGCCGCCGACCGGGGTGTCGCCAGTCGCCAGGACACCAGCCGGGACGGCCGCCACCGGGGCTGTCAACACCCGGCCGGAGTCCGCTGACAGGCGCCCCGACGCTGTGTCATCGTCGCCAGCAGCCCCTCCGGGACACGTCGGACGTGCGGCGACCGCGTGACGTCCCGTCGAGAGGTGAGCCGGATGGACAGGCCCGCCCGACCGCCCGCGGCGACCGGTGCTCGACCCACTCCCGCGTCCACTCGCACTCCCACTCCCACTGCCAGTCCCACTGCCACTCCCGCGCCCCGGGAGGACGTCGTGCGGCGGCTGCGCGCGGACTCCGCACTCGGCGCCCCCCTCGCGCTGCACTCGGCCCGTCTGACCACCGTCTACTACGGGATCTGCGCGGTGGTGGTCACCCTGCTGGCCGCCCGCCCGGTCCCCCGTCCCGATCCGGTCCCGCTGGCCGTCGGGCTGGCGCTGTTCGCGGCGATCGTCCCGGTGCGGGTCCTGGTCATGCGCGGCCCGCGGTACGCCCTGCTCGACCCGGTCGCGTACGGCGCGTTCTTCCTGGGGTTCGTCGTCCTCCGACACGCGACCGGCGGCGCCAGCTCCGAGATCACCCCGCTGGTCTTCCTGCCCGTCATCGGGGCGGCGCTGCACGGCAGCCTGCGGAAGCTGTCGGCCGTCTTCGTGGCGGTCTTCGCGGTGCTCGTCATGCCCGCGCTGGTCGGCAGCGACCGCTCGGCGGCGCCGTGGACCGCCGTCCGGGAGTCGGTGATCTGGACGACGGTCGGGATCTGTCTGGGACTGCTCGTGCACGGCCTCGTCGCCCGCCTCGCCGAGCACGACCAGCAGCAGCAGGCGCTGCTCGACGCGGTCGCCGGCTACGGGATCCTGACCGCCGACGCCCGGGGCACCGTGACCGCACTCAACGACGGCGCCTGGGAGCTGCTGGGGCTGGCGCCCGGATCGCCTGCGCCGGCACTGAGGGAGCTGGCCGGGCTGCTCGGCCGGGGCAGCCTGTCCGGCGGTGGCTCGACCCCGCCGGCCTCGACCCGGCGAGAGACGCGGTGGGACAACCTGGCCGGGATCGCCCTGACGGTCGAGGTGTCCGTCGCCGTCCGGCGCGGTCCGCACGGGCGACCGGCGGGGTGGACGGTGTTCCTGCTCGACGTCACCGCCGCCGCCGCCGCCCGGGCCGCCGCCACCCGCTCCGAGCTGCGCTGGCGGACCCTCATGGCGAACCTCCCGGACACCGTCGTGCTCGTCGCCGACGCCGAGCTGCGCCACCAGGTGGCCAGCGGCGGCGGTCTGCACCGCCTCGGCCTGGGCGACGCCGAGGGCCGCACGCTGTCCGAGGTGTTCGGGCCGGTCCTCGGCGAGACCCTCGAGGGGGTCTACCGCGAGGGCCTGGCCGGGAGCAGGGGCCACAGCGAGTTCACCCTCCCGACGCCGGCCGGACCGGTCGTCGTCGCGATGGTCACGGCTCCGCTGCCGCCGACACCGCACTCGGCGGAGGTCCTCGTGCTCGGCGTCGACGTCACGGCGCAGCGCCGCCACGAGGAGGCGCTGGGGTACCTCGCCGACCACGACCCGCTGACCGGTCTGAGCAACCGGCGGCGCTTCGACGCCGAGCTGACCGCGCACCTGGAGCGGTGTCGCGTCGACGGTCCGGTCGGGGCGGTGCTGACCCTCGACCTGGACCAGTTCAAGGCCATCAACGACACCCTCGGGCACTCCGCCGGGGACGAGGTGATCGTCGCCACCGGGACCCTGTTGCGGGCCCGGCTGCGGGCCGGGGACGTCGTGGCCCGCCTGGGCGGTGACGAGTTCGCGGTCCTGCTGCGCCACGTCGACCCGGGCGAGGCGGCGTCGGTGGCGGCCGACATCGTCGACGCGGTGCGCGCCCACCGGTACCTGATCGAGGGCTCACCTCCCCGGCGGATCACCGTCAGCATCGGCGTCGTCCCGCTGGCGACGACACCGGGTTCGGCGGCGGAGCTGATGAGTGCCGCCGACCTGACGATGTACGACGCGAAGGAGTCCGGCCGCGACGGGTACGTCGTCTGCGACGTCGGGTCGAGCGGGCAGCCGCGGATGGCCGCCCGGATCGCGTGGGCCGAGCGCATCCAGGCCGCCCTCGCCCACGACCGCTTCGTGCTGCACGCGCAGCCGATCCTCGACATCGCCCGCGGCCGGGTGACCGCCGCCGAGCTGCTGCTGCGCATGGTGGACGCCGAAGGCGAGCTGGTCGTCCCCGGGGACTTCCTGCCCGTCGCGGAGCGGGTCGGGCTCATCACCGAGATCGACGTGTTCGCCGTCCGGCGGGCCGTCGAGACCCTCGCAGCCGTGCAGCGCGACCGTCCCTCGTTCCGCCTGCAGGTCAACCTGTCCGGGCTGTCGGTCGGCTCCGACGCCGTCGTCGCGGCGATCGTGGAGAGCCTGCAGCGCACCGGCGCCGACGGCCGCGGCCTGGTTCTGGAGATCACCGAGACGGTGGCGATCCCCGACTTCGCCGCGGCGCGGAGCTTCATGGCAGCCCTGCGTTCGCACGGTGTCCGCTTCGCCCTCGACGACTTCGGGGCCGGCTACGGGTCCCTCGCCTACGTGAAGAACCTGCGCTTCGACTACCTCAAGATCGACGAGGAGTTCGTGCAGCACTGCGCCGACGACCCGGCCGATCGCCTGCTCATCGACGCCGTCGTCGCGATGGCACGGGCGTCGGACTGCCAGACCATCGCCGAGTTCGTGACCGACGAGGCGACCCTGGAGACGATCACCGCGCACGGCGTGGACCACGCACAGGGCTACCACGTCGGACGCCCGGTCCCGCTGGCAGACCTGCTGGCCCACCTCGGGTGGGCGTCGACCGAGCCGGCCGCCGCCGGCCCCGGCCCCGGCCGGTGGTCCTGGGTCGGCGTACTCCGCCGTCTGAGTGCCGGGCCGTCTGAGTGCCCGGCCGTCTGAGTGCCGGGCCGTCCGATCGCTGGGCGGGCGCCCGCGCGGGGGCGACGATGGGGCGATGACAGCGGACAGCGGTCCCGGCGGCGACCGCCTCGTCGACGGCGGCGACCGGCGACCCGTCTCGGGTCCGACCTCCGGGCCGGTCCTCGACGCCCCGGTGTCCGCCGCGGTCGGCTGGTCGGGGCCCGGCGGTCGCCTCCAGGGGACCGTCGCGGCCGCCGGGCTGCGGGGCCGCCAGGGTCTCGAGCTGATCGCCGGCGCGGTCCGCGGGGTGGCCGCCGCGCTGCGCGTGTCGGCGGTCGCGGGCCTGGTCGCGGCGCTCGCGATCACCGCGATCTGGGACCCGGCGTTCGACATGCGGGGGTCCAGTGCGCTGCTGCTGGCCGTGCTGCTCGCGCTCCCGGCGGCGGAGGTCGCGCTGCACCGACTCGTCCTCGTGCGCACCTGGGGGGACGCCGGTCGCCTGGAGCGGCGGGTCCGGACGGTGTCGTCCGGGATGGGCGGGGGCGTCGACGACTTCGCGACGCGGATGGCGGCGCTGCGTGACGACCGGACCCGGCGCGCCCGGTCCGGGCTGGGCGCCGCCCGGTCCGCCTACGGCCTGCGCGACGTCGCCGGTGCGGTGCCCGAGCTGGCCGGGCTGCTGCTGCTGCCGCTGCGCCGCGGCGTGCTCGGACTCACCGCGGCGTGCACGGCGCTGTGCTGGGTGCTGCTCGTCGTCGGGGTGCCGGCCGCGGTCCTCGTGGGCATCGGTGGCGCGCTGTCCCGCTGAGCCCACAGCTCGCCGAGCTCCGGGTCGTGGGCAGCGTCAGGACCAGCGCTGCCCGGTGAGCACCTCGTAGGCCTGGACGTAGCGCGCGCGGGTGGCGTCCACGATCGCCGGCGGCAGCAGCGGTGGCGGTGCGTCCGAGCCCGGGTCCCAGCCCGATGCCAGTGAGCGCAGCCAGTCCCGGACGAACTGCTTGTCGTAGCTGGGCTGGGAACGCCCCGGCTGCCACTGGTCGGCGGGCCAGAAGCGCGACGAGTCCGGTGTCAGGAGCTCGTCGGCGAGAACCAGCGTGCCGTCGGGGCGGCGTCCCACCTCGATCTTCGTGTCGGCCAGCAGGATGCCGCGGGCGGCGGCGAGCGCGGCAGCCCGCTCGTACACCGCGACCGTGAGGGCCGCCAGCGCGCGCGCGACGTCCGCGCCGACGAGGTCGGCGACGTCCCGGGCCGTCATCTCGGCGTCGTGGGCGCCGACGGGGGCCTTGGTCGTCGGGGTGAAGACGACCTCGGGCAGCCGGGAGCCGTCGGTGAGCCCGGGCGGCAGCCGGATCCCGCAGACCTCGCCGGTCGCCCGGTAGGAGGCCAGGCCGGACCCCGCCAGGTAGCCGCGGGCGATGCACTCGACACCGATCATGGCCAGCCGCTCGCAGACGACGGCCCGGCCCGACCAGTCCGGCGGGCAGCCGGGCGGCAGCGCGGTGGACAGCAGGTGGTGCGGCGCGAGGTCGGCGAGCTGGTCGAACCACCACGTCGACAGCTGGGTGAGGATCGCGCCCTTGTCCGGGATCGGGGTGTCCAGCACCCGGTCGAACGCCGAGATCCGGTCGGAGGCCACCAGCACCAGCCGGTCGTCGCCGAGGGCGTACAGCTCGCGGACCTTGCCGGAGTGGACGAGGCGCAGCCCGTCGGGGAGCACCGGCGCGGCACTGGTCACGCCGGCCATCCTGGCCGACGCCCGTCCGGGCTCGACCCGGTCGCACCTCGAACCGGCCGCACCTCGACCCGTCTGCGCTCGGGCGACGAGGGGGCGGTGACGAGATGGCCCGGTGACGAGGATGGGCCGGTGACGAGGATGGGCCGATGAAGACGATGGGCCGATGAGACTGCAGAAGCTCGGCCACTCCTGCCTGCTCGTCGAGCACGACGGGCGACGGGTCCTCGTCGACCCGGGCAACCTCAGCAGCGACTGGCACGGGCTGCGCGAGCTCGACGCCGTCCTGGTCACCCACCAGCACCCCGACCACCTCGACCTGGCGGCGCTGCCCGTGCTGCTGGCGGCCAGCCCCGGCGTCGAGGTGGTCGCCGACGAGGCGGCGGCGGGCGAGCTCGGGCAGCTCGGGATCACGGTGACGACCGCGCGGGACGGCGACGTCCTCGCCGTCGCCGGGATCGACGTCACCGTCGTCGGCGCCACCCACGCGGAGATCCACCCCGACATCCCGCGGGTGCCGAACGTCGGCTACCTGATCGGCGACCTGTTCGTCCCCGGCGACGCGCTGACCGTCCCCCCGGCGGGTGCCGGGGTGCGGGTGCTGGCGGCGCCGGTCGTCGCCCCGTGGAGCAAGGTCGGCGAGACGATCGACCACCTGCGCGCGGTGGGCGCACCGGTCGTCGTCCCGGTCCACGACGCGATCCTGTCCGCGGCGGGCGTCCAGCTGTTCCGGCGGGTGCTCACCCACGCGGTGCCCGGGAGCACCCTGCGTCCACTCGACGACGAGACCACCCCGGTCGACATCTGACGGTCCGGGGACCCCGGCCAGCAACCGGCTGGCAGCCGCCTCGGACAGCGGACCACGCCCTAGCCTGGCCCGAGCCTCCCAGAGACCAGGAGCTCGACGATGACGGTTCGTGTCCGAACGCTGCGACCAGCCCTGACCGCCACCGCGCTCGGGAGCGCCGCGGCCGGTCTGGTCGTCTCGGCGTGCGCCCCGACCACCGCGTCGACGGCACCGGCCGCGACCGCCTCCGACACGAGCGTCGCGTCGGGCACCGGCGACGCGTCGGCCACGTCGTCGGCGGATGCGGCCTCCCCTTCGTCGGCGAGCCCGTCGCCGGCGACGACCGGCGGCTCCCCGACCGCGGCCGGGTCGGGCACCCCGGCAGCCGGCTGCGCGCCGGCGACCCTGCGGACGCGGACACCGGGCACGCTCACCCTCGCGACCAGCCAGCCGGCGTACGAGCCGTGGGTGGTCGCCAACGACCCGGCGTCGGGGAAGGGCTACGAGTCCGCGGTCGCCACCGCCGCGGCGGCCCGCATGGGCTACGCCCGCGACCACGTCCGCTGGGTCCGCGCCGACTTCAACGCCGCCATCGCCCCCGGGCCGAAAGCCTTCGACGCGGACGTGAACCAGTTTTCGATCACCGCCGCCCGGGCGAAGGTGGTCGACTTCTCCGCGCCCTACTACGACGTCACCCAGGCCGTCGTCTACCTCCACAAGAACTCCCGGGCAGCGGCGGCGGCGAAGGCCGGGACCGTCGCCGGCCTGCGGGGGCTGAGGCTGGGCGCCCAGGTCGGGACGACCAGCTACGACGCGATCACGAGCCAGCTGCGGCCGACCACCGGACCCGCGGCCTACCCGAGCAACGACAACGCCGTGCAGGGACTGAAGGCCGGCCAGATCGATGCTCTCGTCGTCGACCTGCCCACCGCGCTCTACCTGACCTCGGCCGAGCTGACCGGCGCTGCGATCGCCGGCCAGCTGCCGGCAGCCGGCGGCACCGCAGAGCAGTTCGGGATGCTGCTGCCCAAGGGGAGCCCGGTCACCGCCTGCCTGAGCCGGGCGGTGAGCGGGCTGGCAGCGGACGGGACGCTCAAGCGGCTGGAGAAGACCTGGCTGACGCGCTCGGCCGGGGCGCCGGTCCTGAGGTGAGCGGGCCGGCGGCCCCCGAGCGCAGCACGCTGGCGATCGAGCGGGACGCCTACCGCCGCGGTCGGACACGGCGGTCCTTCGCGGTGTCGTTCGGGGCGACGGCGCTGCTGACGGTGGTGGCGGTGCTGGCGGTCCGGCGGTCGCCCGGCTGGCCGCGGGTCCACCAGTCCTTCTTCGACTGGGGGGTTGCCCGGAGCTCGTTCCCCCTCGTCCTGTCCGGGCTGTGGCTGAACATCCGAATCCTGCTGGTGGCCGAGGTCGTGGTCCTGGTGGTCGGGCTCGCGCTCGCGGTCGCGCGGACGACCCGCGGTCCGCTGCTGTCCCGCTGCGGGCGCTGGCGACCGTCTACACCGACCTGTTCCGCGGGCTCCCGCTCATCGTCGCGCTGCTCCTCATCGGGTTCGGGCTGCCCGCCCTGAGCCTGCAGGGCATCCCGACGTCCGCGACGGTGCTGGGCGCGATCGCGATCATCCTGACCTACAGCGCCTACGTGGGTGAGGTGTTCCGCGCCGGCATCGAGACGGTGCACCCGAGCCAGCGCCTGGCCGCCCGCTCCCTCGGGCTGTCCTACCGGCAGTCCCTCCGCCTGGTCGTCCTCCCACAGGCGGTCCGCCGGGTGGTCCCGCCGCTGCTCAACGACTTCGTCGCGCTGCAGAAGGACGTGGGGCTGGTGTCGGTCCTCGGCGTGTCCGACGCCATCCAGAACGCCCACATCGCGGAGTCGGCGACGTTCAACTTCACCCCGTACGTCCTGGCCGGACTGATATTCATCGCCCTCGCCGTCCCGACGGGCCGGTTCGCCGACGTCGTCGCCCGGCGCGCGCGGCGCCGCGAGCAGAGCGGTGGACTGCTGTGAGCGCGAGAGATCGTGCCGCGGGTCCGGCCCTGCTGTCCTGTCGGGGCGTCACGAAGTCGTTCGGGCCGACCACGGTGCTGACCGGGGTGACCCTCGACGTGGCCGCGCACCAGGTGGTGGCGCTGATCGGCGCGTCTGGCTCGGGGAAGTCGACGCTGCTGCGCTGTGTCGACCTCCTCGAGACCGTCGACGACGGCGTGATCACCCTAACGGGCCAAGACATCACCGACCCGCGGGTCGACGCCGACCGGGTCCGCTCCCGGATCGGCGTGGTGTTCCAGTCGTTCAACCTCTTCCCGCACCGGACCGTGCTCGACAACGTCACCCTGGCCCCGCGCACCGTCCACGGGACGTCCCGCGACGAGGCGGAGACCCGGGCGATGGCGCTGCTCGCCCGGATCGGGCTGGCCGGGCGGGCCCGGGAGTTCCCCGACCGCCTCTCCGGTGGCCAGCAGCAGCGGGTGGCGATCGTGCGGGCCCTCGCCTACGAGCCCGAGCTGCTCCTGCTGGACGAGATCACCTCCGCCCTCGACCCGGAGCTGGTCGGGGAGGTGCTGGAGCTCGTGCGGGAGCTGGCCGACGGCGGCGCGACGATCCTCATGGCCACCCACGAGATGGGGTTCGCGCGCCGGGTCGCGGACCAGGTCTGCTTCCTGGACGGCGGCCGGCTGCTGGAGTCCGGTCCGCCGGAGCAGGTCCTCGGCGACCCGGTGGCCGGCCGCACCCGGGAGTTCCTCTCGCGGGTGATCGCGGCCGGCAGGCTCTGACCGCCGGCGCCGGTCGGGTCGACCGCTCCCGGCCAGTCGGTCACCGCTCGCTGCGGGGCGTCGTCCCGTCCGCGGGGTCGTGCGATCCGGCCGGCCCGGGCGAGCCGGCGGCGCGGTGGACGGGCACGGCCAGCCCGAGGCCGACCACCCAGGCGACCAGGTGTCCAAGGGCGGTGAAGCCCTGTACCAAGACCAGCTGCACCGCCATCACCACGGCACTGCCCGCCAGGTAGCGGCGCCGCCAGGCCACCGGAACCCGGGCGGCCAGCAGCCCCACCACGGTGGCGAGGCCGTAGCTGACCCCGACGTCGGCGTCGCGGACCACGGCGAACCCGACCCGGTTGCGGGTCAGCGCGGTGACCTCGAGCACGGCCACGAACAGCGTCGCCCCCACGTGGCCGACGACGCCGATCACGACGGCGCTCACCCGCCCGAGCCAGGCCTGCAGCGCGCCGTAGGCGGCCACCAGCGGAACGAGGATCACCAGCCCCCACGCGGGGGAGACGACGAACGCACTCACGACCAGGACCATCAGCGGGTGGCTCCGGAGGTTCACCAGGTTGGTGCTGCTCTGCTGGACCACCCGGTGCGCCGCCGCCGCCGGCTCGACGGCGACGATCACGGCCGCGACCAGGACGACCGCCGCGTAGGCAACGGCGACGTCGTGGTGATCCCAGATGGTCCGCCACCGCAGCGTCCGCAGTGCCCGGAGTCCGCGCGCGGACCGTCCCGTCGCAGCGGCCGCGGCGGCGGCCCGTCCCGTCGCCGGCGCCCCGGCGAGGTCGCGGGGGCGGCGGACGGACACGGGTCCCCAGCGTGCGCCCTCCACGCCGGGACCGCTGCGACCGCCTCGCGCGGGGCACCCGGTGGCTGCCGGACGGTCAGTCCAGCGCGTGCCGGTAGGCGACGAGGGTGATCGCCGGATTCGGGTGCCAGTCGCGCTCCGGGGCGCGGGCGAAGCCGAGTCGCTCGTACAGCGCCCGCGCACCGGCGTTGTCCTCGATGACGCAGAGCACGAGGGCGGACCGGCTCTCGGCGCGCGCCCGGTCGAGGGCCGCCCGCACCAGTCGGCCGCCGATGCCCCGGCCGCGGGCGTCGGCCCGGACGGCGAGCATCCGCAGCTCGGCCTCCCCGGGACGGGCGACCTGAGAGACCGTCGAGCCGGCCGGGATGTAGGTCGTCGCAGCGAGCAGCGTCCCGGCTGCGTCGTCGACGGCGAGCACGGTGCAGTCCGCGGGCCGGCTCGCCGGGTCCCGCAGCACCTGCAGGTAGACGGTATGGGTGAGGGCTGAGGCCTCGCTCGCATGTGGGCGTGGGTTGCCGACAGGCTCTCGAGTGTCGGTAGAGCCACAGGTGCGGGAGGCCTCAGTGATCGGTGAGCGTATGAGTGTCGGCC